>JAABUZ0100001792.1_pt1 | contig 38599 bp, 48 predicted proteins | sample 5562091 | NCBI WGS metagenome assembly JAABUZ01 (sample SAMN12813069, study PRJNA571459) | rock metagenome | isolation source: Antarctica rocks | place: Antarctica: Victoria Land, Linnaeus Terrace sud | collected 2015-12-21 | reverse complement strand
GCACCCCGTCGCCAGCGACCCGCAGCGCCTCCTGGGCGGTCTCGGCCACCACCAGCGCCAGCTGGACCGCCTGCTCGGCCGACGCCTTGACCTGCTCGACCGTCGCCGTGGTCTCGGCGATGGCGGCGGCCTGGTCGATCGCTACCGCCGACAAGCGCCCAGCGCCGTGCTTGATCTCGGCAACCATGGTGCGCAGGTTGGCGATCATCCGCTGGAAGCTCTTGCCGAGAACGTCCTCCGACGACTGCGGCTGCACGTCATGTAGCAGGTCGCCGCGCGCGATAGCGTCGGCGGCGTGTGCCATTCCGCTCTGGTACGCGATCATGGCCCGGAAAGCCAGCGCCATCTGTCCAAACTCGTCGGTCGAGTGGACGGGCACAGCCAGGTTCAGCTCACCCTGCGCCAGGCGGCGAGCAGCGACGGCCACCTCGGTCACCGGGCCGGTGATGTTGCGCTCCATGAGCAGGGCCACAAGGACACTGAGTATGGCCGCCCCGAGGGTCCCCCAGAGCAGGACCGCAAGGAGCTGCGAACCTACCACCGACTCCGCCCGGGACCGCTGTTCGAGCAGCGTCTGCTCGGCGGTTATCGCCTCGGCGAAACCCGCTCGCATCGCGTCGACCTGGCTCTTGTCGAGCTTGACGCCGGGCGCTAACTCGCCTCCCTGGCCTTCACCGCCCGCGGCGCGCCGGGCGGCAATGCCGGGCTCGGCCACGTCGCGTTGCCACGTGGCTGCTTGCCCTAACAGCGCTTGCCAGCGCGCCACCTGGGGCGGGTTGTCGGCGGTCTCCTGCTCCAGTGCGGCCAGCTTGGCGGGGTAGGCCTGCCGGCCCGAGCTGTACGGATCCAGCAGCTCCTCCCGCCCGGTCGCCACAAACGCGCGGTAGCCCGACTGCATCTCGGTCAGCACGGTGAGCGCGTCGTTGGCCATACTGATCACGCGGTACGTATGCTGGACCCACTGTCCAGCCCCCTGGCCGGCGACCGTCGCCTGATAGGCAAACGCGTTGACGGCCACCACGATCACCAGGACGCAGGCGTAGCTGGTCATGATCTTCCAACGCAGGCGCAGGTCGCGCCACCAGCTCATGGCTCAATCGTGCCCAGATCTCGCCGCCCTGTCATGAACTTTCCTCATTGGCCAGGCGGCTGCCGCGGGATGCGGCGCCGCCGCCTCGGGCTGAGCAGCGCTGCGCCGGCCACCGCCGCCAGCGGGACGTAGACGCCGTGGACCGCGTCCTGCACAGCCGGCGACACCGGCAGCTGCGCCCCGTTGCCAGCAATGCCGAGAAGCGCGACCACTGCCAGGCTGAGGACGTGGCACGGACACGCGAGCGCCGTGGCAGCCATGCCCAGGCCGCCGAAGACGCGGAGGTGGCGGGGTCGGGACACGGGCCGGCGGCCTAACACGTAGCGGTCCGTCGGCCGCTGCTATGCTGGAGTTGCCAGTCTGCCCCGCGGAGGACCACCACGGCCCCATGACCCTCGACACACCCGCGCTGCCCGCCGTCGGCCAGCCAGCCCCAGACTTTTCCGCGCCGTCCACCGAAGGTCGCGACGTCGGGTTGCGCGAGTTCCTCGGAAAGCAGGCGCTGGTTCTCTACTTCTACCCCCGCGACGACACGCCCGGCTGCACCCGCGAGGCGTGCGCCTTCAGCGACCTGCGGGCGAAGTTCCACGCCGCCGGTGTCGAGATCCTCGGGGTCAGCACCGACTCGCTTCGCTCCCACCAGAAGTTCCAGGAGAAGTACGGGCTGTCGTTTCCCCTCCTGGCTGATACGGAGCACACACTCGCCGAGAGGTACGGCGTCTGGCAGCAGCGGACGTTCATGGGGCGTGCCCACATGGGAGTGGCCCGGACCACCTTCGTCATCGGGAAGGACGGGCTGATCAAGGCCGTCTTTCCCGACGTCAAAGTCGAAGGCCACGCGGATGAGGTGCTCGCCGCGGCGCAGTCTGACGCGTGAGCACGGCGCGTGAACGCGGCGACCCAGGTTGAGGTGGAGCTCGAGCTGCACGGCTTCCTCGGCCAGCGGCTCGCCGCTCTGGGCCGGCCGCGCGGCAGCCGGGTCGTCATCACGGCGGCCACCGCGCCTGGCGAGTCCGTTGGCGCCTTTCTCGACGGTCTCGTTCGGACCGATGACCGCTACGGGCTCCTGTACGAGGTGGCCGGAGGCCGCTTGCCGGAGCACGTCGAGGTGATCCTGAACGGCCGGGTGCTCGACCTGCAGGGTGGCCTGGACGCGCCGCTGGCAGGCGGAGACGTGCTGACTTTCCTGCCGGCCCACGCTGGCGGTTAGGCTACCCGTCGGCCCACTTCTTGAAGACCACGACGCTGTTCTGCCCGCCAAAGCCAAACCCGTTCATCATGGCCGTCCGAATCGGAAGCGCACGCGGCTGCCACGGCACGTAGTCGAGGTCGCACTCCGGGTCTGGGATGTCCAGGTTGATGGTGGGCGGGATCACGCCTTCATTGAGCGCTTGAACGCACGCCAGGGCGCTCATCGCTCCCGCTGCCCCCAGGAGGTGTCCGACCATGGACTTCACCGAGCTCACCGGGATGCGGTAGGCGTGCTCGCCCAGCGCCATCTTGAGGGCTCGCGTCTCTGACGCGTCGTTCAACGGCGTGCCGGTGCCATGGGCGCACACGTAGTCGATGTCGTCGGGCCGGAGTTCGGCGTCGGCTATGGCGCCCCGGATGGCGCGCCGTGCGCTCTCGCCGGTGGGGTCCGGGGCGCTGACGTGGTAGGCGTCGGCTGTGGTGCTGGCGCCTACCACTTCGGCCAGAATGCGCGCGCCGCGCCGCTGCGCATGGTCAAGCGTCTCCAGAACCAGGATGCCGGCGCCCTCGCCGAAGACGAAGCCGTCGCGGTCCCTGTCGAACGGCCGGCTGGCTTTCGTCGGGTCCCCGCCCCGCCGCGTGAGAGCGCCGGTGCGAGACAGGGAGATGAAGGCCAGGGGCAGCAGCGCCGACTCGGTGCCGCCGGTGAGAATGGCGTCAGCGTCGCCACGGCGCAGAAAATGGAGCGCCTCGAACACCGCGTACACGCCCGCGGCACAGGCCGCCGTGTTGGTCACGACCGGGCCCTTGATGCCGTAGGTCATCGACACCTGGCAGGACGCCATATTGGCGATCATCAACGGGACCATCATCGGGCCGACACGCTCCCAGCCGCGGGTCAGCAGCGCCTCGGTCTCCGTGGCCACCTCGCCGATACCGCCGCCGCCCGTGGCGACGATGGCGCCGACGCGCCAGGCGTTCGACTCATCTACCGTCAGCCGGGCGTCGCACAGCGCCTGACCGGCGGCGGCGATGGACAGCTGGGCGAAGCGAGCGACGCGGCGGGCCGCCTTGCGGTCCATGTAGTTCCCGGGGTCGAACCCCTTGACCTCGGCCGCGATCTGCACCGGGTACTCCGATGGGTCGAACGCCGCGATGCGCGCCACGCCTGATACGCCGGCTTTCAGGTTGCGCCAGTATTCGTCAGCGCTCAGGCCAATGGGAGTCATCGCCCCCATGCCAGTCACGACCACACGGTTGCCGTACACGTTGGCCCCTTCTCCCAGGTTCGGATGCCGCGGGACAGGTTCTAGTTTACGGTGTGTGTCTCCGGGTGTCCGCTTCGGTGTCCGAGCCGAGAAGGGCGACGACCGCGTCGTTCAGACTGATCGCCTTCACGTCGCTGCTGATCCGCCGGATGAGGCGGGACAGCACCTGGCCTGGGCCAATCTCGACAAACGTGTCGACGCCGCTGGCCACCATGTGGCGCACGGAGCCGACCCATTCGACCGGGGTGACCATCTGCGTCGCCAGCTCGTCGCGGATGTGCTCCGCGCTGGTGAGCACCCGGCCGGCGATGTTGGCGACCACCGGCACCTGCGGATCGCGCAGCGGCGAGCAGTCGATCAGCTCGGCCAGCTTGGCAGCCGCCTGTTGCATCAGTGGCGAGTGCGAGGCGATGCTGATGCGCAGCCGAACGACGGTTCGGGCACCCCTTTCCCTGGCCAGCCCGACGGCCCGGTCCAGCGCTTCCCGCTGGCCGGAGATCACGAACTGCTCCGGCGAGTTGGCGTTGGCGACCAGCACGAAGGTGCCCGTCATCGCGGAGGCCTCAGCACACACCGCCTCGAGGGTGTCGCGATCCAGTCCGACGACAGCGGCCATGCCGCCGGGTCGGTCGTCGCCCTGCTCCTTCATGAGCCGGCCGCGTTCGCGCACCAGGCGCAGCGCGTCGGCGAAGTCGAGCACGCCGGCGGCGACCAGAGCTGTATATTCGCCGAGGCTGTGGCCGGCGACGTACCTCGGCGGCTGCCAGCTCTTGCCGAGCGCCTCCCACTTTTCGCGCAGGGCCGCCAGGCAGGCCGTTGACACGGTCAGGATAGCCGGCTGTGCGTTGATAGTGTCCTCGAGCTCGTCCGCCGGGCCCTCGAAGCACAGGTGTGACAGGTTGAAGCCGAGGACCTCGTCCGCCTGCTGGAAGACGTGGCGTGCGGCGGCCGAGGCCTCGTAGAGCGCCTTGCCCATGCCGACGTACTGGGACCCCTGGCCGGGGAAGACGAAGGCCAGGTTGCCCTCGGCGCCTGGCAGCTGTGCAGAAGCGACACTCACGCTCAACCCCCGGGCCGCGGTACCCGTGCGGCGAATAGCCAGGCCCTGCCTGTGCGGGTGTGGGGCCCAGTATACGTGATCATCAGCACCCGCCCCGCGGGACACCGCCGCACCGCCCAGCTACACTCTCGACATCCTTCAAGCAACCGCAGCGTAACCACATGGCGACCGACCAATCCCCTGCCCCGCAAGTACGCAAACTGGATGCCACCATCGCCCGCCTGCGCCTGCTGCTGGCCGACCTGTCGGCGCGGGAGGCCGCGGCCGACGCCCAGCGCCGCACCTGCCTGGACCAGAAACACAAGCTCGTCACATTCGGCATGTACGGCGACGCGCCCCTCGATTCCGTGCTGGCCATGATGGCGGACGTCGACGAACGGCTGGCTCACGCTGAGACGACCGCCCGTTCGCTCGCGGCTATTCGCCAGCGCGCCGCCTCAGAGCTGGAGTCGCTCCAGCTCACGAAGGGTGTCGAGGATGCCAAGAGGCTGCTCCACGAGCTACAGGAGCGGCAGAGCGGACGGTCCGGCGCTGGCGACGGTTCCGGCGGCCGGGAGCTCCAGGCGGAGATCGCCCGCTTGCAAGCCCTCATCAACGAGGGGAGCGAGCGCGCGGCGCAGAGCATCGGTCGACGCGCGCGCTAGACACAGTAGTGGCGGGTGTGCGTGAGCCGAGCTAGAAGCCGCGCTCGGCGAAAATCGGCGCGATGAGGTTGTCGACCGGTGCGTAGTCGTCGGTCAGGACCGGCGCTCGCGCCTCGGCCAGCCAGCCGTCCATCTGGTCGGCCGGCATGATGGCCGTCACGTGGCGACCGTCCGGCCCCTGGCCGTGCGCCTGCCGCAGCTGATCGAGGTCCATCGGGCGGTTGCCCGCGATGACGTCGTACGTGCTGGCCGCCGTGCTGCCCCAGCTGTCGCCGTCCGAGAGGATCGCCTGGTACGGCCACACCTGGCGAACCGTCTCGAGGTACGCCGGCATGAACCGCCCGCCACGCAGCTTGTCGATGACCAGAGCCAGGTAGAAGCCGTCGTCTTTCAGCAGGCTCTTGACGCCCTGGTCGAACTCCCGCGTCGTCAGGTGGTAGGGGACTGACAGGTCGTTGAAGGCGTCGCAGATCACCAGGTCGAAGCTGCCCGCGTCGGTGGCGCCGAGCTGGGCCATTGCCAGGCGCGCGTCGGCGTTGTAGGTACTGATGGTCGTTCGGCCGCGGTCGACGCCCAGGTCCTCGTAGACGGTTTGCGTCACCCCCGGGTCGATCTCCATGACCGTCTGGCGCGCGCGCGGGTAGGTGGCTTCGATGTGCCGCGCCAGGGTGTACCCGCCGCCCCCTACGTACAGCACGCGCAAGTCCTGGTTCGGCAGTCGCTTCACCAGGTAATCGACGACTTCGGCGTACACCTTGATGTACCCGTATTCGAGGACGTTCGGGTCGTCCAGCGCGTTGTAGCTGTGGACCAGGTGGTCCAGGATCAGCGTTTTCAGGACGCGGTGGCTGTCGGGGTTCACGTGGTCGGCCACCTTGATGCAGTAGTAGGCAGTCTCCCGCAAGCAGCCGCTGGCCAACGCCTGGTCCCAGCCGTCGCGGGCAGCCCGCGCGGCGCAGTCCGAGGCGGCGCTGGCGTCGAGACAGCCGTACGCCTTGACGTTGCGCGCCGGGACGAGCAGGCAGGCAACGAGCGCCATCGCCAGGAGGGGGGCCACCACCCGGCGCGCGCGCAGCAGGTCACCGCAGACGACCCCAAGAAGCAAAAGCACCACCGCTACCGAGGCCACGATCAGGCGCGTGCCCAGCGCTTGCACCAGGAAGAAGCCGGTCGCGAACGTGCCGACGATGCTGCCGAGCGTGGACAGCGCGTAGATTTTGCCGACGACGCCGCCCGCGTGCGCCATGTCTTTCAGCGTGAGCTTGACCACGACGGGCGAGACCATGCCCAGGATGAAGCTCGGCGGCAGGAAGATAGTGGTGGTGATGACGACGATGCGGACGATGAGCAGGAGAGCCCGGTCCAGGTGCGGAGCGCCGCCAAGGGTGGCCGATGGGTCGAACAGCTCGGTCGTCGGAATGGCGGTCGCCACGTTGATCAGCGGCAGGACGGCGAAGCTGGCGATACCGCCAGCAGCCAGCAGCACACCCAGGGTGCGGCGCTGTGGCCAGCGGTCGGCGACACGTCCGCCCAGATAGTTGCCGAGTGAGATGCCAGCCAGAACCACGCCGATGATGCTGGTCCAGGTGTAGAGCGAGACGCCGATGTAGGGGGCCAGGATCCGGCCGGCCACCAGCTCCAGGACCAGGGTGCAGCAGCTCGCAACGAACACCACCAGGTAAGCGACCGCGGCGGGCATGGCGCGGGCGAGTGTAGCATCTGCCCCAATGGGCTCCTACCCGCCGCGTGAACGCCGGTCGGTGGCCAGCGCCGTGGTGGCCACGGCGGTCGCGCTGACGGCGCTCAACGTGGCGCTCGCCTATCTTATCGCTGGCGTGTTCGGCGCCCGCGCCGTGGCGCTGCCCGACGGTGTGGTGTGGCTGCTGTTTGGGCTGGCCCTGGCGTGTAGCGCCGCCGCCGTAGTTCTCTGGCGGCGGTACGCCCGGGGGCTGGCGCCGGGCGGCTAGCGCTTCTTGCGCTTCGGGCGCCCCGCCGCCGCGACGGGCTCCGTAGCAGCGGGTGGCTGGAGCCGCTCGGCGAGCTCGGCCGCGATAGGCTCGTTCCAATCCACCTCTGGGAACAGGCGCTCGACGCCGCTGGCAAACTTCTCCGAGTCCACGATCTTCAGCTCGTACTGCGGGTCCTCCGCCAGCGGGTCTTCGGGGAACGAGAGCTGGGCCCAGCCCTCATCGATCCCCTGCACCATGAGCTTGGTGACGAAGTGGCGGAAGATGTCGTAGTTGGCGTACTTGGGCGACACGCCCTCGTACAGGCGCTGCCCCTGTCCGTTGGCCGTCCAGAGTCGCTCGACCAGGTAGGGGACGCTGGGCCGCACGAGATCGGCGCGCCAGCGCCGGGGCTGGTACCAGCGGGCCAGGAGCTGGCTCAGCTGGGCGGTCGGGGTGAGCTTCTCGTGGCAGCTCGGGCACCTGCCGGCGTCACCCGCGCGCCCAACGTGCACCGTCGCCCCACAGCTCGGGCAGGCAAAGTCGAATCCAGGTGTGTGTGTGGGAGGAGGGCTGGTTGGGGACATGTGCCGCAAGGGTACAAGATGGCGCACGGCACGCCTAGTCGTAGCGGTACAGGTCGTACCGGTCCATCAGGCCGATGAGCTTGCTGGCGTACGCGGGATCGGTCGCATAGCCGGCGCTGGCGATGGCTCGCGCGAACTGGCGCGCGTCCCTCCTGACCGCGAGGGCGGCGGCGTAGCGGCCGTTCTCCAGGAAGAAGTGCCCGTGGTCGGCGAACGACTCCGCGAGGGTGTGGTAGGCGCGGAACGGCTGGTGCTGGACAACGCTGCGCCCGCCGACGACCTCCCAGACGTCGAACCACACCACGCCCGCCGTTCCCGGTCGGGACTGCGCCTTGATGCCGAAGTAGTTGTTCGCCTCGGTCGACAGGCGGCTGGATCCCCAGTAGCTCTCGAGGATCGCCTGGGCGATCGTGACGCTCGCGGGAACGGCAGTCTCGTCGGCCGACGCCACGGCGGCTCGCGCCACGGAGCCGATGAAACGCTCCTGGGGGGTGTCGCCCAGGACTGGCAGCGGCTTGGCGGGCGCGGCGGCGGCGAGCGCCTGGTCGCTCGGTGGCAGCGGCGTCTCCACGGTATCGGCCGGCGCCGAAGCCGCGCCCGCCGCGGCGTCGGCCGGCGCCGCCGCGACGATCGCTTTCCTGGGGAGCGGCCGGTAGCCACCGGGCACCGCGAGCTTCTGGCCGACGACGATGATGAACGGGTCGTGGAGCCGGTTGACGGCGATCACCTCGTCGAGACGCGCCCCGTACGTGTTGACGACGCTGGCCAGCGTGTCGCCGGGGCGTACCTCGTGCACCAGCCCGGTGAACGGCAGGATCTCCAACGTCTGGCCGACGGCGAGATTGTCAGGATCCGTCAAGTCGTTCTCCCAGATGATCGTCTCGTTGGAGACGGCGAACCGCTGGGCGATGCCGCGGAGGCTGTCGCCAGGCTCGACCGTGTACTCGCGGGTGGCGAGGCGTGGCGTCGGGGCTGGCTCCTGCGCGGGCGGGGAGTCTGGCGCCACACCGCCCGACGCGCTGCCGGACGAGACGACGGCCGCGTCGGCGGGCGAAGACGGGGATGCGGGCTCGTCTCCGGCAGCGCCGCCCGCGGCGGGGACGTCGGCGGCCGAGCCGACGCTGAAGTCGGGCACGTCGGCATGCCGGTCGACGTTCCCATTCGCCATCTGGCCGGCCGCGCCGAGACCGGCGCAAAGCAGCACTCCGACGCACGCGGCGAGGTGCAGGATGCGCCGCCGTCTGCCGGCAGCGTTGAGGCGGGTGACCTGTGGCAGCGAGCTACTCCGGCCCAGCGGGCCGGAGGCATGATAGGCAGTTCCTGAAGCCGGCCCAAACGGACGCCGGCAGCGCGCTGAGGGGTTAACGGTTAACGGTTAACGGTTAACGGTTAACGGTTGACGCTTAACGGTTCAGGTGGGTGGCGATGAGGCGGCTGGCCACTGCGACGGCGCGCTCACCGTCCCAGGATGCCCCGAACGGGCTCAACCGCTGGCCGATCTGCTCGGTCGACAGGCCTCGCTGGTACCAGAAGATCACCGACGGCAAGCGCGAGGCGGTGCGCCCCAGATGGAACTGGTCGGACCGGGTCAGGAGGTCGGACCAGCAGCTCACCTCTCTGGCCGCCGCGTGCACGACGGCGGTGCGCGGCTCCCCTGCGGGATCGCTTTGCAAGCGCGCTTGAACCTCCGCCGCGGAGAAGGCGCCCGACCGGACGGGTGGGCGAAGGCGGTTGTGGCTAGCCCCGAGGGACAGGGACAAAACTTTCTGGCGGAGCCAGGTGGACAACGTCAGCATGGCGCACTCCATACGGCTCGTCCGCCACCATCTCCAGATCCTTGTCCATATCCATGAGCGAGGGCGGCGAGCCGATTCTTGGGGCACTTCCAGAGCTGCCTACGGGGTAAGCTGAAGGGCTCGGGCTGGAAGCTTCTCGGCATGCCCTACGCTAGCGCGCCGCGTCGCGCGGCCAGCGATTCGCCCCGAAGGGTGGGTCCCCCGCCCTGACCCGCGCGGGCCAGGCTCGGCGCAAGCGCGGCCCCGCCGCTATCCTGGTGGCTGAACGCGCGCTTGCCCTAATCGTAGTCGGTCCAGACCCGCCGCGACACGGGGCGCAAGTACCGATCCGGTGTCGGACATCACCCCCGAGCCGCCGGACCGGGTGGATGTGGCCGGGTGGGCGGCCATGCGTGGTAGAATGGCGCGATCGACGCCGCCCGCGGGTACGTGCGGGATCGGCCGCAGCTCCGCGGTGGCCACGGCGGCTCGCGGCGGCCTAGCTTCCACCGGGCAGCGTAGGCCAGCCCGCGGCTCGCAGAGTGTGTGGGCTGCCGCACCGGCGCTGCCGGCTACGACGGTGGATCGATCGCTCCGGGCGTCAGCCCCCGCGAAAGGACGTTTCGTGGTCCAGACTAGACATTCCCAGCCTCCAACCGCCCGCGTGGGCGCGAACCGCGAGCAGGCGCGACGCGGGGGAACCAACGCGCCCGCCGCGCGTCCGACACTACCCCTGGCCGCTGCTGGCGGGCGGGGCCGTCGCGGCGTGGCGCCGCTGGACTTCGTGCGCGACGTCCGCGCCGAGTTGCGCAAGGTCGCCTGGCCAACGCAGCGTGAGACGGTGAATCTGACAGCTGTGGTGCTCGCGCTGTCGGTTACCGTTGGCCTGTTCCTGGGTGGTATCGACTACCTGTTCCAAGAGTTCTTCCGGTTTCTGTTGGGCGTGAGTGGGAGTGGTGGGTTCTGATGGACGAGCGAACGGCAGCCGCGGTCGCCGACGGCGCGGCAGAAGAACAGCGCAAATGGTACGTGATCCACACCTACTCGGGGTACGAGAACAAGGTGAAGACGAACCTCGAGCACCGCATCGAGTCGATGGGCGTCCAGGACAAGATCTACCAGGTGGTCATCCCGACCGAAGAGGAGATCGAGATCAAGGACGGCCAGCGCCGCACCGTCCAGAAGAAGGTGTACCCGGGCTACGTGATGGTCGAAATGGCCATGAACGACGACGCCTGGTACGTGGTGCGGAACACGCCCGGAGTGACCGGCTTTGTCGGCACAAGCACGCGCCCCACGCCGCTGCAGGACGACGAGGTCAAGAAGATCCTGAAGAAGATCGGCCAGGAGCCGCCGAAGGTCAAGGTCAGCTTCACCAAGGGCGAGCGCGTCAAGGTGGTAGATGGGCCTTTCACGGACTTCATCGGCGTGGTGGACGACATCAACCCCGAGAAGGGCAAAGTGCGCGTACTGGTATCGTTCTTCGGGCGCGAAACCCCGGTGGAGCTAGACTTCCTCCAGGTCCAGCGGATAGTGTAGCGAGCCGTCAGCGAGACGAGCTATCAGCGAGACGAGCTATCGGCAATCAGCCGTCAGCAATCGGCGAGACGAGAGAACACGTCATCATGTATCCCAAATACGGCCAGCAAGAGCAGCAGTAGTCACGCGTCTAGCCCTGGGAATGGGCTGACAGCTGACGGCTGATTGCCAATAGCTGGCTCCGAAGGAGCCAAATGCCAAAGAAAGTACGGGCCGTTGTCACGCTCCAGCTGCCCGCGGGGAAGGCCACGCCAGCCCCGCCGGTCGGGCCTGCCCTGGGCCAGCACGGCATCAACATGATGGCCTTTCTCAAGGAGTACAACGAGCGCACCGCCCCGCAGGCCGGCATGGTCATCCCGGCCCTCATCACCATTTTCGAGGACCGCTCGTTCTCGTTCGTCACCAAGACGCCCCCCGCCGCCGACCTGATCAAGAAAGCCGCCGGCGTGGACAAGGGCAGCGGCACGGCCGGGCGCGCCACGGTGGGCTCGGTGCCGCGCGCCAAGCTGCGCGAGATCGCCGAGATCAAGATGAAGGACCTGAACGCCAACGACATCGACGCCGCGACGCGCATGATCGAGGGCGCCGCCCGCAGCATGGGCGTCGCTGTCACCGACTGACTGACTCACAAACTGGGTAGCGTGGGCGAGCCGCGCAGCACACGTGGGAGTAGTGGGACGAGGAGCTATGGCAAAAGTAGGCAAGAAGTACCGAGCCGCCGCCGCGAAGGTGGACGAGCTCAAGCAGTACCCGCCGCAGGACGCCGTCAAGCTGGTCAAAGATGCCGCGTACGCCCAGTTTGACGAATCGGTCGAGATCCACATCCGCACGGGCGTGGACCCGCGGCACGCCGACCAGGTGGTCCGCGGCTCCGCCGTGTTGCCGGCGGGCACTGGGCGGACGCGCCGCGTCGTCGCTTTTGCCCAGGGCGACAAGGCCCGCGAGGCGGAGGCGGCGGGCGCCGACGTCGTGGGCGCGGACGAGCTGGTGCAGCGCATCCAGGGCGGCTGGACCGACTTCGACGTCGCCGTGGCGACCCCAGACATGATGGGCGTGGTCGGCCGCCTGGGGAAGATCCTCGGCCCCCGCGGCCTCATGCCGAACCCGCGCTCGGGAACCGTGACGCCCGACGTAGGGCGGGCCATCCGCGAGATCAAGGGTGGCCGCGTCGAGTTCCGCGTGGACCGCACTGGCGTCATCCACGTGCCAGTCGGCAAAGTGAGCTTCGGCGAGGACCGCCTGCTGCAGAACGTCGGCGCGCTGGTGGACGCCGTGGTTCGGGCGAAGCCAACCGGCGCCAAGGGCACCTACATCGAGACGGTGACCCTGGCCTCCACCATGGGGCCTGGCGTCAAGGTGGACGTCCCGGGCACACTGGCCCTGGCGAGCGCGGAGAGCTAAAGTACGACTCATCAGCTGACAGCTGACAGCTGACAGCGTCATATTCATATTCATAAGCTGAAGACCGCCGGTGCCCCGCGCTCGGGGCCAAAGGACTGGGGAGCTCGCCTGGTCGCCCGCCGAGGCAGACGCGTCAGCCACGGAGCCACCCGTGTGATTGCCGCAAAGGCCTTCGGCGGACGTCCGCCGAAGGCCTTTCTGTTTCCCAGACGAGAACAACACTACAGAGAAGAAGAGAAGAAGAGAAGAGAGGAGGTGGCGAGCTCAGTGCCAAAGACAAAGGCGCATGCACGAACCGACAACGCCGCCGTCATCGAGGCGCTGGTCGAGAGGCTCCAGCGGTCGGAGATCGCCCTGTTGACAGAATACCGGGGCCTCTCGGTCGCCGAGATCCAGGACCTGCGCGGGCGGCTGCGGCCGGCCGGCGTCGATTACGTCGTCGCCAAGAACACGCTGGCGAGATTCGCCGCCGAGCGTTCCGGGCGCAAGGGCATCCTGGACGACCTGATCGGGCCGACGGCGATCGCCTTCGGAGCGGACGCGGTCGGCACCGCCAAGGCGCTCAGCGACTTCGCGCGCATCAATCGCACGCTGGTGCTCAAAGCCGGCTTGCTCGGCGACCGCCGGCTCACCCCGGCAGAGGTGGAGCAGCTGGCGAGCCTGCCATCGCTCGAGCAGCTGCAGGCTAATACGTTCGGCATGATCGTCGGCCCGCTGCAGCGGGCGGTGACCGTATTGACCGCGCCCATGGCAGGCCTGGCGCGGGTTCTCGACGCTCGACGACAACAGATTGACGAGTCCGGCGTGGCAGCCGGTGAAGGAGGAGATGGCACTATGGCGACAGTAGACGAGCTGGTTCAGAACCTCGGCGAGATGAAGGTCCTCGACCTGGCGAACCTGGTCAAGGCGCTCGAGGAGAAGTGGGGTGTGTCGGCGGCGGCGGTCGCCGCGCCATCGTCGGCTGCTCCCACGGCTACCGCCGTGGCGGCGCCGGTCGAGGAGAAGACGGAGTTCGACGTCGTGCTGAAGGACTTCGGCGCCAAGAAGATCGAAGTCATCAAGGTGGTCCGCGAGCTGACCAGTCTGGGCCTGAAGGAGGCGAAGGACCTGGTGGAAGCGGCGCCGAAGCCGGTGCTCGAGGCCGTGGCCAAGGACACCGCGGACTCCGCGGCCGAGAAACTGCGCGCTGCCGGGGCGACCGTCGACGTCGCCTAGAGCGGCTGGGCGCCGCGGTTGACGGGCCGAGGCGGGACGACCGCCTCGGCCTTCTTCATGTTTTCTGTCTTCGGGATCCCGTCATCGGCGCGGGGCGTTCTGTCCCTCGTCCCGTTTGCCGCCGCCCCAGCGACCGAGGAGATTGCCAGTCAGCAGCGAGCGGCTCGTCGGCAACGGGTTCTCGCTCTCCGCCGCGGCCCCCTGGGCGCGACCCGCGAGCCAATCGTTGTGCAGCTCGCGGGCGCGGTCGAACGTCTCTTTGACCCCCGGGTCGTTCTCCGCAATCTTGTCCCGGAGCGAGCGCAGCTCCGCCAGGTACAGGTCGAGCCGCCGAACGATACTCGCGCTATTCGTGCGGACGATATCCGCGAACATGCGCGGGTCGCTATCGGTCAGGTGCGTCCCGTAGGCGAAGCCTCCCGCTGCCAGGGACGCCGTTTCCCGCCAGCTTCCTTCACGGCCCAGGTGCCCGATCAAGGCGACGGCCATCAGGTAGGGTAGGTGGCTGACCGCGGCGACGAGGCCGTCGTGCTCGTCACCGCCCAGGAAGTACGGCGCCGCACCAAGCGACTCGACCAGCGCGACCACCTGGTCGATCGCCTGGCGTGACGCGCTGGGCGACGGCACCACGCACCACACCGCGCCCCGGAAGAGCGCGGCGTCGGCACTCTCTGGCCCGGTCTCCGTCTTCCCTGCCATGGGGTGGCCGCCCACGAACTGGACCGACGCTGGCAGGCTGGCCTCGGCCCACTGGAGTACCTGCTGCTTCGTGCTGCCTGTGTCGAGCACGACCGTGCCGGACTGCAGCGCGGGCGCCATCTCGGCGAACAGCGCCTCCATGGCGCCTACCGGGGTAGCGACCACGACGAGCTGCGCGTCGGCGACAGCGTCCAGCACGTGGGCCCCGCGGTCGATCGCCTTGAGCTGTTGAGCGCGCCGGACGTTGTTGCCGGAGGCGTCGTACCCCGTGATGCGCGTGCTTGGGCGCGCGGCCTTGATGCCGAGGGCGACCGACGTGCCGATCAGCCCGGTACCTAGCAGGGCTACGCGGTCAAACGCCAAACGGTTGCACCCCCAGCAGCCCGAAGATGAGGCGCTGGCCGGTTCCTAGATAGACAGTGAGGACTGGGCGCAGCGCGGGCACCAGCACGAGAGCGAGCAGGATCAGCGGGCCGTACTGGCGGATCGGCAGGAGCAAAATCTTCACCGCCCGGGGAACCAGCCCGAACACGAAGCCGAAGCCGTCGAGCGGTGGCAGGGGCACCAGGTTGAAGACCGCCAGCGAGACGTTGATGATGAAGAACGTCAGGAAGAACAGCTGCGTGTAGTCCCCCGTACGCCCCAGGAGGAACTGGCGCAGCGAGGCATCGAACGAACCGTACAGCAGCGTGAAGACGCCCATGCAGGCGGCGGCCGCTAGCACGTTGGACACGGGGCCAGCGATGGACGACAGCGCCCAGCCAAGATTCGGGTTGCGCATGGCCGCTGGGTTGATGGGCATCGGTCTGCCCCAGCCAATCGGCCCGATCAGGATGAGCAGCGTGCCGAGCGGGTCCAGGTGCTTCAGGGGATTCAGCGTCAGACGCCCCGCCTTCCGCGGTGTATCGTCACCGAACAGGGTCGCCACCAGGCCGTGGCTGAACTCGTGGATGGGGATCGCCAGCATGAGCGCCACGAGAAAAGGCAATCGATCGAGAACGGTGGCCAGAATGGACGACGGAGAGTCACCAGCGCGGAGCAAACCCATCTGGTTCAGGAGCAGCAGGACGAGGACAGCCAGGCCTACCCACTGCACAGGCGTGATGCGGGGTCGGTCGGGGGGCTGGACCGTCTGAGCGCACACGAGTGAGACCATCATACCTGCGCCCGAAGCACGATAGTCCGATTCGCCGCGTCGCCCGGGTACCGCACCGGAGAGCAATGAGCGCCGGCGACTTGACGCGCGCGGCGCGTGCCCCCACTATCGAAGGAGGGAGTGGGGCGACGACGCGGCGCTACCGGCTTCCCAGGTCCAAGGAGAGGAGACGAGTCCGTATGCCAGACAAGGGACCAGGCAGCAAGGGCGGGGCGAAGAAGCCCAAAGCCGGCGGCAAGACGGCATCCAAAGACGGCGCCAAGAAGTAGGCGCCTTTCAGCGGGGGCCGGCGGTCGCGCGAAGCGCGCAGGCCGCTGGCCCCCGCCTCTCGGGCTGGCTGCTGGCGCCAGCGCCAGCAGCGACAACCTCAACGTGGCCGAGTGGCTGGACCGTATGGAAGAGACTCTGGCCGACGCCCGGGCGGAGCTCACCACCGACATCGGCGGCCACCGCGAGATGGCGACCGCGCGGCTGTGGCGTGGCGATGTGCTGGTGGATTGGGAACGGGACGAGGCGGCTGGGGGCTGCCTGTTGCGGCCGGACCTGGTGCGCCGCCTGGTCGCGCTCAACGCCTCGCTGGCCGAGCGGCCGGACGAGGTCTCGATCACCGCTGGCGCGCGCATTGTGGCGGCGCTCAGCCGCCGGCACGCTGGTCTAGCTGCCGAGCTCGGCCCCACCGCCGTGCTGCGCCTTCGGCTGCGGTTCGCTGGCCCGCACGGCCACTATCTCGGCGGCGACGAGACGTATGAGTTGACCACGCGAGGCTCGCCGAGCGCCAACCGCCCGGGTGTCATTCTGCAGTTATCGGCCCGCGTGCATCCGGCCACCGCTCGGCCAGAGTCGCCACGAACGTCGCCCGAGCCGTCGTGATGCGGCCGTCCAGCCGGGTGTAGCAGCCGCCGAATCGCCCACCGACGCAGAACGTCCCTACGCACGGGTAGCGGGGCGCGACGACTGCCACGGTGCCAGCCTGCTCATCCACCTCGACGCCGGCGACCGCTTGCGAGTTGACGCGCTGCTGGACGACGTAGCCGCCCTCGAGCAGGCGTCGCTCCCAGTCGCGCGCGCTCAGCGCACCGCCGAAGGCAACCGAATCGCCCTCGCGCCCGTTGACGTGCTTGACGACCGCGCGCGGCAGCAGCTGCCGGGCCCGCGCGTCCGCGGCGGGGAACGTCGGCGGTAGGTGCGCCTCGATCAGTCGGCGCGCCCGCAACCCAAGGGCGGTGTCGGCGCGGTGCTCCCACAGCCAGGCGAGCGCAGCCTTGGACTGCGCCAGGAAGCCGCGCAGACCATTCAGCAGCAGCACGTGGCCGTCGAGCGCGGCTTCGAGCAGCGGCGCGAAGATGCCGTGCCGGTAGAGGCGCTCAATCGGGTAGAAGCGGTACAGGGCGTCGATGGCTGCGCCGCGCAAGGACACCTGGCGGCCTCGGACGGCCAGGTCGCGCACGTCGCCCACCAGGGTGTTTAGGCCCTGGGCGCTGAGGAGGCCGGCCAGCCACCACGCCTGGGCCATGTCCTCGACCCACGCGTGGGAGGACACGACACCGATCAGCGGCCGAGCGCCTGTTGGCGAGGAGGCTCGGTGCTGTTGCACCCGGGTGGCCAGCGAGCCGGCGACCGCTCCGGCCAGGCCCGGACTCAGCCGCCGCAGCCCCGCGGCCCGGCCGTCGTGCAGCCGGTACACAGCCGCTTCCAACCCGCTGGCTTCGCGTCCACCGGACGGCGTGTCCGCGTTGTACTCGATCACCTGCCAGCGCCCGCGCTCGTCGAGCAGCCAATCGAACCGACCGTACAGAGTCGCCAGACCCCCTGGGTGGCAGGGCTCCTGGCGCGCCAGCTCCAGGGCTGGCCAGGGCCACGCGAGCAGCGGCCACCAGTCGCTGTCGGCCAGGAGACCCTCGACCGCTCGGTCGAACAGGTGGCCGAACTGGCCGGTGAGCCGCCGCAACGCCCGCGCCTCCCCGTCGGTCAGGACGACGGCGTTGAGCGAGACGTATCGCTGACCATGGAGTCGTGTGTCAACCACGCCGTGCGCCAGGCCGGCCCCCGCCAGCGCGGCCCAGCGGTCGTCGTAGCCGGCGCCGCCCCAGGCAGCCGCCTGCTCGGCAAGCGACCTCACGCCGCTCTGACGGCCACGACGGTGAGCCCTGCCGCCACGTAGCCCGCGTACGCGGCGTACGCGTCCGGCGGCGGCCCTGGGCTGGCCCGAAGGCCCCGTCGTACGTCCAGCACCATGGTGACGCGTCCGGCCTGGAGGTCCGTCGCGTGGGGCAGGTCGTCCGGGTCGAGCGGAAACCTGTTGTCGGCGAGCGGGCTCGCTCGGCCCTGTCGGGTGCGCGGACGGGCCCGCTCGCCGTCGACGACGACGACGACGTGCCGCGCCCGCAGCGGCCCGAGGCGGCCGGCTTCGACCACCAGGAGGTCCACCAGGGGCCGGGCAGGCAGCACAGCGTCCGCGTACGGCCACCGCCCGAGCTGGAGCAGCGGGTGGGCCACTCCGGCAGCGGCCAGGGCACTGGCGACGCGCACGCCCGTCGTCGGCGGCAGGTCGAGCAAGGCCATTGTGCCGGTCTGGGCCCTCGACAGGCGTCGCTTCAGCGAGGCCACCAGGCGCTCGGCGCCCCGTGCGGGCGGGGGGCTCTGCCAAGGCGGGCAGCCGAGCTCGTCGAGCCCAGGCCCAAGGAGCGGCAAACACTGTGACCAGCGCGCCCAGGGCCCGGCGGCGAGCCGCCAGGCGTCCCACGCGGCCACCGTCCGGCGCCGCGCCTGGCTCAGGCCGGGCACGGGGGCGCCAGCCGCTGCTCGGTTGCCAGGAGCGCCGCTGCAAGCTGGTAACGTCCGTCGGCTTCGAGCCAGGGCAGAACCGTGAGCCAGTGCTGGCGCAGCGACGGGTCCGCCATGAGGGGCGAGCGCCGTACCGCGGTGGCAAGCCAGTCGAGGTCGTCGGGCGACCCTGGCGCCCCCCCTCCGCGGCGTGGAGCGGAGCTGGGACGCGACTGGGTCATGGTGTCCTGGTGCCGGGGGACGATGGCGCGCCTGGCGCCTCGCCGAAGGCCGCGAGCACAGGGTAGGCGCGGGCCGCAAGGCACGCCGCCGCCCGCCGGACGGGCGCGTCCGGATGGCTCCGCAACGTCTCAGCCACATCCTCGCTGACGCGTGCCAGCCGCAGCAGTCCTTGCGCGGCTGCCCGCATGTCCGGCGGTGCCGCCGCCAACCCGCCCACCGTCAGTGGTCGGTGCTCCCGGCCGCGGAGCAGCATCCCGCGGCCACTCGGATTGGCGGCCCCATCCAGTAGTCGCCTGGCCGCCCGGGCGACGCCGGCCCGCGTACTACGACGTGCTGCTGCCGGAGCTGCCGGTGCCGCCAAAGCCACCCGTCCGGCTACCGCCGCTGGACGAACCGACCCCGCCAGCCCCACTCGAGGACTTTCCCGTACTCGCACCCGCACCCGCACCACTCCCACTGGATGCCTCCCCGCCGCCCGCGCCGGTGCGGCCGCTGCTTCGGCCGGCCGTGCTGGACGAGCTGCTCGGCGCCGATGCCGTGCTCTTGCCAGCTGAGGCCGCGCCAACTGTCCCAGCCAGCGCGGCTCCCTTGGCGGTGGCCGCGCTCGCCCGCGCCGAGCTGTCCGCGGCCGCCTTGTTCGTCGCCGCCACCCCGCCGCCTGTGCCCGACGCCTGCCCCGAGACGGCGCTGCGCGACGCCTCGATCGCCGCTCCCCGCGTCGCCTGGCCCTGCGGCGCCGGAGATTGCGGGGGCGCCGTCGTCGGTGGTGTGTAGTAGTAAGTACCCCCTGCCCGCGACGCCGGCGGGTTGATGATGGTGACGCCCGACCCGCCGTAGTAGCGCGGCTGGGTCAGCCACGTCCAGATGAGGAAATCCTCGATGAACGACGGACCACCACCGCCGCGCTCGACGATGATCGGCTGCTGCGGGGCGGCGCCGGGGGCCGGTGTCGGTGCAGCGGCTGGCGTCGCGGCCGGCGGCAGCTCGCCGCTGCTGGTCGCCTGGGCGGCAAGATCGGCGTCGCTCAGCTGCAGCCGCTGGTTGAAGATCCCTTGAAGGTCCACCGTGTCGGTCGGCTCCAGCCTGGCTCCCTGAAGAGCGGCGTTGGCCACGTAGAACGTCTGCTGTTGTCCCTGCACGTCGGCAGATTGCGCCGTCATGACGACGTCGCGCAGGGTGACCACCTGGCCGGGGTTGTAGAGTGACGCCTCCTCGGGTCGGATCGCCACGAAGACTGTGTCCTCTGGCCGCGTCGGCTTCATCGACTGGAGCAGACCGCGGTCGATCAGCTGCACCGACGACGTGCTGGGGTCAACGCGCAGCACCACTCCGTCGGTGTACGTATGGGTCCCGCCCGCCTGTACCGCCGCGGCCGCGTTGTAGGCGGCATCCAGCACCGTGGGCTGGCCAGCTATGGCCCGCGTGGCGGCCGCGAACCGCTCGTCCAGCCGCCACGGCGCTATCACCTGCCCTTCGATGCCCGTGGCGCTCGTGCCCGAGCCATCGGCCGTCTGCTGCGCGGGCGCATCGGGGGCCAGGAACTGCGTCGGGCCGTCGCGGGTGCCGACCGGGATGGCGTGCGCCGGGACGCTGTACGCCGCACCCTGAGTAGTCAGCCCGGCCTGCTGCCCATCGACCAGCACTGGCGCCGTCCCGTCGCTCGGCGCCATCACGGCCCACGGCTGGCTGTCGCTGCTCGGAGTCACGAGCAGGAGATCCGTGTAGCGGGCTGGGCTGGCGCGGGCAGCGGCGTTGATGACAGCCGCGGAGCCAGGGACCGTCTCGAGCTGCTGCACCGCCTGCGCCGTCGCCCCTGGTCCGGCGTCCGGCTTGCCGCACCCGGCGGCGAGGCTCGCGAGCGCCAGACTGGCGGCGAGCGCGAAGTGGACCACGAGCCGAGACAATCGGCCAGCTCGGCGCGCCGTGCGTCTCTTGCCGCTCAGCGCCAGCGCAAAAGAGGCCACCTCGGCAGTGGCTTCAGTGGTCGGCTGGAGCGGCAGGTCCCCGGACAGGGCGCGTGGCCGCCGCCAGGGCGCCGACCAGGCATCCTCGGTCAACCGCTGTTCGATGCCGGCGGAGACAGCGGGGAGATCAACAGAGGCCGCTGCCGCGGGTCGCCTGCTCACAGTCACACACCTGCTCAGTGATCATAGGGTACCAAGTGCGGAGAGCGATCCCCCGGCAAACCTGGCGGGGTCCGCGCCGAACCGAGGTACCGACCCCTCTCACACCGGTGTCACGGTGGCCAAGCGACGGGTTGCATTTCCTTGGCGCGTGGCGGGCTGGGCTCTATCCTGGACATGCGTCCTATGGTGTGTCTCCTCACGCGGGTCCGAGCGTTCACGTTCGCCGCCCTGGCGTTGGCAACCGGCGGCGCCACCCCCACGTCGGCCCAGACCACCGCGCCGAGTCCAGCGGCACCGCCAACGGGCGGCCAGACGGACCACCTCGGCCTGCACGCCCCCGTGTCGATCACCGACGCGGTGATCGGCGACGACGGCCAGACCTGCTACCGCTACTGGAGCGCCAATTGGGGCCATTCGGCCTCGCACGGGTGCCTTGGCATGACATACGCGGACAGCTCCTACCTCAGGAGCTGGGCGAGCCTCGGTACGCTCGTGTCGGTCCACTAGTAACCAAGGCCCTTCATGGAGCTGACACTGATCTTCTCGCTCTTCGGGCTGGTTGTGCTGGCGCTTATCATCCCTGCCATCCAGGGCATCACGGGCGCCCACCCTGTTCGCCAACCGGAAGACCCGCGCTCCGGCCGCCACGACGACGCCAGGCGCGTGTGACACCATAACGTCATGAGACGGCGCCTGGCGGCCACGCTCGTCCTGTGCGCGCTGCTCGCGGTCGGGGTACCGGCTCTGGCTCGTGCGTCTGGCGTCTGGCCGCGCATCGGCAGCATCACCGCGCAAGCTGGCCAGTCGTCGTGCAGCGTGGACAACGGGCCCTACGCGGAGGTCCAGATCGACACCCGTCCGCGCGTCGCGCTCGAGGTAGCCCGAACCCCACAGGAGCGTGAGACCGGACTCATGAATCGCGAGCGGCTCGACCCGGACAGCGGCATGCTGTTCGTCTTCGAAGCGCCGACGACGGCCGGGTTCTGGATGCGGAATACGCTGATCCCGCTGTCCATCGCCTGGATCGACGCGGCCGGCCACATCGTGGACATCCAGGACATGCAGCCACTCGACGAGACCACGCACTTTCCGGTGGCGTCCTACCTGTACGCTCTGGAGGTGAACCAGGGCTGGTTTGTCGACCATAGCGTTGGCACCGGCCAGGTGGTCCAGCTCTGTCTCGGCGCCTAGCTCCGGGACGGTAAGTGCGCCGTTGAACGGCGGCGCGGTGGCACAATCAGAGGTACCTTGTCGTCGCTACGCGCGTCGGAGCTCGCGCACCCAGCGAGCATGCTTTCAGCTGGCGCCCAGGCTGACGCGGACAGGACCACGCGTCGTCTCCGAGCTGTCCTGGCTTTCAGAGGCGCCCTGGACGCCGAGGCAGCGGTGGACAGGCTGCTGGCATTGGCGGCCGAGCAGGCGCGGGTTCTGGTGGCTGCCAGCGCCGCGACGTTGGTCGTGTGCGACCCGGACAGCGGCGCGGTCGAAGCAGACGCGGTCGCCGGCCTGGGCCCTGGCTTCGCCACGGCCTGGCGCCGAGAGGCGGCTGGTGGGCCGGGGTCGGAGCTGTACGAGGTACGCCGCTCGCGGGACGCGGTCGTGTCTGCGGACGTCGCGACGGACGCCCGGCTGGCGCCGCTGGCCCCGCTGCTGCTCGCGGCCGGGGTACGCCGCTCGCTCGCCGTGCCCTTGCTCGCGTGCGACGACTGCCTCGGTGCCCTGGTCCTGTACTTCTCCGGGGTCGAGCTGATCAGCGCCGACACGATCGACTATGCCCAGGCTCTCGCCGACCAGGTGGCCGCGGCGTTGCGCCACGCGCGCCTGCACGCGCAGGCGAGGAGCGACGCGCGGCATCTAGAGAGCCGGTTGAATGAGGTCATCGGCCTGCAGCGGGTGGGGACCATGCTGCTGGAGGAGCGCGACTTCGATCGCGTGCTGCAGTCCATCTGTCAGCAGCTGCAGGCGCTGACGGACGCCGGTGGCGTCGGCCTGGCGCTGCTCATGGACGATGCGTCACCCACCCTCGAGCTGCGGACGGTGGTTGGTCCGTCGGCCGAGGCGTTGCGTGGGGCCAGGATTCCCATCGAGGGCTCGTTCGCCGGCCAGGCGCTGCGCACCAATCGGCCACAACGCAGCGACGATGCCCAGAACGACCCGCGCGGCTATCAATGGAGCCTCAGGCTGGGGAACACGCGGACCATCCTGAGCGTGCCCATGAAGACGCGCCAGCGGACCGTCGGCGTGCTGTCCATCTACAACAAGCGGGGGGACGTCGGCTTTACCGAGCGGGACGCCGAGCTGGCGACGTTCTTCGGCAACCAGGCAGCGGTTGCCATCGAGAACGCGCGGCTGTACGAGGAGACGCGCGAATACACGGTCATCGGAGAGCGGAACCGTCTGGCGCGGGAGCTGCACGATTCGGTGACGCAGAGCCTGTTCAGTGTGACGCTGCTGTCCCGGGCGGCCCTGACCCTGTGGGACCGCGATCGCGCCAAGGCGCGTGAGCGGCTGGAGCGCGCCAACGAGGTGGCCCACGGCGCCCTGGCGGAGATGCGGGCTCTCATCTTTCAGCTGCGGCCGACCGCCCTCCAGGAAGAGGGACTCCTGTCGGCGCTGAAGAAGCATCTGGCCGCCGTCCAGAGCCGGGACGCCCTCAGCGTGACCCTGAGCGTCGATGGTTGGCAGCGCCGCCTCCCGGTGCCGGTCGAGGAGGCCGCTTTCCGCATCGTTCAGGAGAGCTTGAACAACGTCGTCAAGCACGCTCACGCCACGGCGACACGCGTGGAGGTGCACTTCGGCCAGACGGCTTTGCGCATCTGCACGACGGACGATGGTGTAGGCTTCACGGTGAGCGGGCGAGGGGAGGCGCGCACGCTGGGGATGGCGAGCATGCGCGAGCGGGCGGAGGCGGTCGGCGGTATGGTGGACGTCTGGAGCAGCCCGGGCAAGGGTTGCCGGGTGTGCGTCGAGTTGCCAACGTGGGGTGGCGAGGGGTGACCGAGCCTTCTGGTGACGGTCTGGTTGCGCTGCCCAGCCAGGAGCTGCCCGTGGACGGAGCCACCCCCGCGTCTGGGGAGCGTAACCGACGCATCAGAGTGCTGATCGTGGACGACCACGGGGTCGTCCGCGAGGGGCTGCGGGCGTACCTGGAGCTCGAGCCGGACATCCACGTGGTGGCCGACGCCCGGGACGGCGAGGAAGCGGTGCTCCGGGCCCAGGAGCTGACGCCGGACGTCGTCCTGATGGACCTCATGATGCCGCGCATGGACGGTGTCCAGGCGACCACCCTGATCAAGGCGAAACAGCCCACGGCGCACGTCATCGTCCTCACCTCGTTCGTCGACGAGGAGCGCGTCGTGCCGGCGATCCGCGCCGGGGCGACCAGCTATCTGCTCAAGGACGTCGCGGCTTCGGACCTGGCGCGCGCTATCCGGGCCGCGTACGCGGGCCAGGCGCAGCTGCACCCCGAGGTCGCGCGGCGGCTCATGCAGAGGGTCATGGCGCCGCGCAAACCGGACCTCGCCACCGAGCTCACCAATCGTGAGCGGGAAGTCCTGTCGCTGCTAGCCCGCGGGCGCAGCAACAAGGAGATCGCCCGTGAGCTGGTGGTCAGTGAGCGAACCGTCAAAGGCCACGTGTCGAACATTCTGGGCAAGCTGGGCCTGCAGGACCGCACCCAGGCCGCCCTTTACGCCGTCCGCCACGGGCTAACGACCGAGTAGATCGGTCCCGGTCATCTCAGCAGGCAACGGCAGGCCCAGGAGCCCGAGCATAGTCGGCGCCACGTCGGCGAAGATCCCGCCTCGCAAGGACGCCGTGCGGCGCCCATCGTCGACCAAAATGAGGTGCACGGGGTTGGTCGTGTGCGCGGTGAATGGCGTGCCATCGTCGGCGATCATCCGCTCCGCGTTGCCATGGTCCCCGGTGACAAGTGTCACCCCACCCAGACCGGCCACCCGCTCGACGATCCGGCCAACGCAGCCATCGACGTACTCGAGCGCCTGGACGGTGGCTGCCAGGCTGCCGGTGTGGCCGACCATATCGGCATTGGCGAAGTTCAGGACGACCAGGTCCAACGGTGGATCGCGAGACTCGAGCCGCCGCAACAGCTCGTCGACGATGCCCGCTGCGCTCATGCTCGGCTGGAGGTCGTACGTGGCAACCTTGGGCGACGGTATGAGCGCCCGTGCCTCTCCGGGGAACGACTCTTCCCGGCCGCCGTTGAAGAAGTAGGTCACGTGCGCGTACTTCTCCGTCTCGGCTATGCGGAGCTGGCGCAGGCCGGCGTCGGCGACGACCTGGCCGATGGGGTTGTGGACCTGGGACGGCGGGAAGGCCACGGGCGCCGGGATGTGGGTGTCGTACTCGGTCATACACGCCACATGGATCAGCACCCGTGGCTGGCACCCGTCCGCATCCTCGGGCGCCGACCCGGTGAGGCAGCGCGTGAGCTGGCGGGCCCTGTCTGGTCGAAAATTGAAGAACACCAACCCGTCGCCGTCCGCGACGCGGCCGAGCGGCGCACCCCGATCATCGACAACGACGACCGGCTCGACAAACTCGTCGGTGCGATCGGCCTCGTAGCTGGCCTGGATGGCCGCCGCGGCGCTGGCCGCGTGTCGGCCGGTTCCCAGGACGTAGGCCTGGTAGGCGCGCGCCGTCCTCTCCCACCTGTTGTCACGGTCCATGCTGTAGTAACGGCCTACGACCGAGGCGACGCACCCCACGCCAACCCGGCGGATCTCCGACTCGATCTGCTGGAGGTAGCCCGCGCCACTGTGCGGTGGTGTGTCGCGGCCGTCCATGATGGCGTGAACCAGCACGTTGTCAGCTGGCAGGCGCTGCTGCTTGGCCAGCTCGAGCAGCGCCACGAGGTGGCTCAGATGGCTGTGGACGCCACCATCGGACGCCAGACCCATGAGGTGCAGGCGCGTGCCGTTGCGGCGCACCTCCCCCATGACCTTCAGGAGCACGGGATTGCGGAAGAAGGAGCTGTCGCGGATCGAGACGGTGATCCGCATGAAGTCTTGGTAAGTGACGCGGCCGGCGCCAAGATTCTGGTGCCCGACTTCGCTGTTGCCCATCTGGCCGGGTGGCAGCCCTACAGCTTCACCGGACGCCTGCAGCAGGCAGTGCGGGTACGCGGCCAGGAGATGGTCCAGGATCGGCAGGTGGGCCAGCGCGACCGCGTTGCCGTGGCGACGAGCCAGGTCGGCGTCCTCGACCGCCACACCCCAGCCATCCCGGATGACGAGGACGAGCGGGCCGGGGAACCCGCGGCCGGTTGAAGAACGGGGCGCCATCACTCAGCCAGCATACCGGGCTATTCGCCCAAGCGCGTAGCGCGAACAAAGGCAAGGGTTTAACCAGGTGGAGCTCAGATGATCAGGAACAAGCAAGACTCAAGCTTTAAGACCATCTGCTTAGGTCGCCCCAGCTGAACACGCCCTGGACGGCGATCACGATCATGGGTCGCGACTCCAACGCCATGGCGAGATACTGCGGGTAGCGTTCCCGCAGAGCAGCCAGCCCAAGCGCGTGGTCCGGGCCGGGCCCGATGAGCCGCGCCCGGCCAGATACGGCGACGAAAGCCAGCCGGGTCCAGTCGTCGTCATAGACGTCCGCCACCACGGCGACGCGCGGATTCGCCAGGATGTTGCGCACCCGCCGCAGCCGCATCACGTCGCCGCGCTTCGGCTTCAGATCGAGCACGGAGTAGATGGCCCCCTGGACGAGCGCGAAGCACACTGGCACCACGTGGGGGACACCGTTTGCGTCAACCGTGGCGAGGTGCGCGACGCGGCGGCGCTCCAGGAAGGCGGTCTCGGCTGGGGATAGGCGTTGGGCTCGAGGGTCGCTCACACGAGGGTGGCCTGGGACTCCTGGCCGAGCCGCTCGACGCGCTCGGCCAGCCGCGGCGCGCCGCGGGAGCGCAGGTATGCGGCGCCCTCGGCCCAGTTTGGGGGTGCGGACGGGGGCAGGACCACTGCCAGGTCGGTCCGGATCCGGGCGACGTCGCGAAAGAGGAGCAAGCGGTCCCTCTCGTCCAGCCGTGTTTCGGTGGCAGCCCACGCCTCCAGCACCCCATCCAGGGTGCCGTGCTTGAGAAGCAGAGCTGCGGCCGCTTTGGGGCCAATGCCCCGCGCGCCGGGGATGTTGTCCGACGGGTCGCCCGCGAGCGCCTTGTAGTCAGGCACCTGCTCGGGCAGCACGCCGAAGTGCGCCACCACCTCCGCCGGCCCAATGCGTGCCAGCTCGCGGATACCCTTCTTCGGGCTCAGGATCGTGGTCGACGCCGACGCGATCTGATAGGAGTCGCGGTCGTTCGTGAGCACCAGGCTCGTTCCACCGCGGAGCGCCTCCGCCGCCGCCGCGGCGGCCAGGAAGTCGTCCGCCTCGAAGCCGCGCTCCTTGCCCCAGCCGAAGCCGAACGCGGCGCAGAGCTCCGGCAGCAGGCTGAGCTGGTCCACGATAGCGTCGTCGAACTGGCGGCCGCCCTGGTACGTCGGCCACAGGCGGTGGCGGTAGGTCGGCACGCCGAGGGTGTCCCAGCCGACGAAGACGGCCCGCGGCCGCTCGGCGCCCCAGAGGTGCAAGAGCATGTTCGTGAAGCCGACGACGGCATTGATCGGCTGTCCGTCGGTGCCAACCAGGCTTTTGGGCATGGAGTGGTACGCCCGGTGCGCCAGGTTGTCGCCGTCCACGACCAGCAGCGGGCGGGGCGGAGCGGAGTCCACCCGCCAATCATCGCAGAAACGGGAGCGCGGTATCCTCCGGATTAATGGTGTTGGGCAGCACGTCGCTGGCCGGCGGTGACGCCGTGGACGCGGGCATCCAGGTGGACGGGGAGGCAGGTTGATGGCACCAGCGTTTGGACGGGCGGCTGTGACGACGGCGGGTTCGGGCGTGCCCATGGAGATGCGCGAGTTTCCCGTGCGGGCGCCGGAGGCGGGCGAGATTCTGGTGCGGGTGACCACGGCGATGATCTGTGGCTCGGACCTGCACATGTGGCGCGGCGAGGTGCCGTGGTTCCAGAAGTCGCCTGGCATCCAGGGGCACGAGATGGTCGGTGTCGTCGAGCAGCTCGGGCCCGGGCGCGACCGCGACACGCTGGGCCAGCCGCTCGAGCCGGGCGATCGCGTGGCCTACGCCTACTTCATCCCGTGTGGCGAGTGTCCAGCCTGCCTGAGCGGCACCACCGGCTGTCCGAACCGGTACCGTACGCGCAACCCGTTCACCGCGGACGAGCGGCCTTTCCTCGGGGCCTACGCCGAGTTCTACCACGTGCTGCCGGGCCAGTGGTTGTTCAAGGTCCCCGACGGCTTGCCCGACACGCTGGCGGCCCCGGTCAACTGCGCGCTGGCCCAGGTGGTGTATGGGCTGCACCAGATCCGCGTGTGGCTGGACGATACAGTGGTCGTCCAGGGCGCTGGCGGCCTCGGTCTGTACGCCGTCGCCCTGGCGCGGGACATGGGCGCCGGTCGTGTCGTGGCGGTCGACGGTGTACCTGAGCGCCTGCAGCTGGCCCGGGCCTTCGGAGCCGACGAGACGATCAACATCCGTGAGGCACCGGCCGCCAGCGACCGCGTGCGCGTCGTGCGCGAGCTGACGCGTGGCCAGGGCGCCGATCTGTGCATCGAAGTCGCCGGCGTCCCGGGCGTGGTCCAGGAGGGCCTGGAGATGCTGCGCGTCGGCGGCCGCTACTTGTGGATGGGCAACATCGTGCCCGGCGCCGAGGCCCGCATCGTCCCCCACGACGCGGTTCGCCAGCCAAAGTCCATCCTTGGCGTCCTCGCCTACGACCGGTGGGTCCTCCCGCGAGCGCTCGCCTGGCTGGATCGGGCCCAGCACACGTACCCGTTGGACCAGCTCGTGTCGCAGAGCTACCCGTTGGCCGGGATCAACGAGGCGTTCGCCCAGGCGGAGTGGAACGCTGGCAAGGGGCAGGTGGGACGGATCGCGATCAACGTCGAGGCGTAGAGGCGAAGAGACGAAGAGACGAGAGTTTGGTAGGCAGGATCTACCGCAGCGCGGGTTTGTCGGTCCCTGTCGTCGCCAGCAGCGCATGATGCTGGTGCCCGGGTCGCCACCGCCTGACAGCGAGGCCCCGCGTCGCTTACCTTTCCGCAATCCGTGCTTGAGACCCGCGACCCCGCCGATGTTCCCGCTGACAGCGCCCCGACCCCCTTCGTCGTCCGGACCCGCGACCACGTCGATGCCCGCTCCCTGGCCTTCGTGCTGGCTGGGACCTTCGCCCTCCGCTGCGCGTCGCAGGGCGCCGGCTTCCTCATCCCCATTCTGCTCGGCATCCAGAGCCGCACCCACGCGGACGTTACCTCCGGTATCGCGTCGCTCGTGTTCGTCTCGTTCTTCACAGCCGAGCTGATCAGTGCCCCGCTGTTCGGCGTACTGTCCGACCGCTTTGGCCGCAAGCTGTTCATGCTGCTCGGGGCGGCATTCGGGGCCGTGGCGGCGCAACTGCTTGGCTTCACGTCGCTGATTCTGATCCTCGTCCTGATTCGCGTCCTCCAGGGCCTGTCGACCGGCGCCTCGGCGCCGGCGACGCTCGGCTACCTGTCTGCCCAGACGGCGGGGACGCCGGCGCTCCGCGGCAGGATCATGGGCTTCTACGAAGCGGCGACCGTCGTCGGCCTGGCGGCGGGCGCGGCTCTCGCAGGCCGCTCGCACGAGCACCTCGGCGATCTGACCTTCACGCTGCTCGCGGGGGCGTACCTCGTGGCGCTGGCGCTGTTCGCGCTGGTCAAGGACCGACCCCGGGAGCGGTTGGCGGAGGTCGCCGACACGGGCCCATTCAGGCGGGTCCTCAGCGGCCGCATCATGCGCTTCGCGCCGGCGTGGCTGGCGGCCAACGCGGTGCTCGGCGCCTGGTTCGCCCAGGGCCCGTTCCTGGCGTCCAGCGCGAAGAACCCAGACCAGCTGCTCATGGGGGCCAGCAGCGCGGCGACCATCGGGACGGTGTTCCTCGTCTTCGGCGTTCTCTTCACCGCTGGCGCGATCGCCTGGGGCTTTGTGATGCCTCGCGTTGGCCGACAGGCAACGCTGCTCACGGGCGTGGCTGGTCTGGCGCTGACGACTGTGACGGTGTGGCTGCTGAACCACACCGCGGCGGGGGACGTGCTCCTGGTGCGGGTGCTGGTCGGTCTGGTGATGGTTGGCATCTTTGTCGAGAGCGGCTTCACCCCGGCCGCCCTCGCCTACCTGGCGGAGCTGGCCGAGGAGCAGCCGAAGGATCGCGGCGCGGTGATGGGCGTGTACTCGGTGCTGCTGTCGGTTGGCCAGGTGCTCGGCGGCACCCTGGCGGCGCCGTTCGCCGAGGGGCTTGGGATCAACGGCGTGATCGTCCTGACGGCGCTGCTGTGCTGCGTCGCGGCTGTGACGGTGGTTCTGCTTGGCTACACGGAAGCGCGCCACGCGCGCTGCGATGCTTCCGCGGCTCCGCGGTGAGCCCTCGGCTACACTAGAGGTCCGTCCGCGCCCGCGGAAGTGGTGTAAGGGCAGCCACGCACGGCTTAGGACCGTGTGCTCGAAAGGGCGTGGGGGTTCGAATCCCCCCTTCCGCACCCGTTGTCGCACGTCGCCTGGTTCGACGCCTCGAGCAACTCGGCTACTCGGTGCAGCTCAATCGCTCCGCCGCCTGGCCCGCCGAGGTCCTGTTGCAGAGCAGACTCTCCCCAGCTCCCCAGCTCCCCAGAGTCTGTTCACTCGCGCCTTTGCCCCTTATACACTGGGGGAGGCCCGCTGCGGCCCATCCTGAAATCCGGGAGCGACGACGGTGCTTGGGCAGCCGAACGTGCGCTGGTTGCTGATCGGGCTACTCACCCTGGCGCCGACGTTGGCTGCCTGCAATATCCAGGCGCAGCCGTTCGCTAACGGCACGTCCAAGGCGGCCGGGCCGGTGGCCGTCGCGTTGGACGTCCAGCCGAATCCGCCCCGCGTTGGGCAACAAGTGGAGCTGCGGTTCACGCTCCGCACTGGCGACCAGCCTGTCCTGCCAAGCCAGGCGACCTGTGAGCTGACGCTGGACATGCCCAAGATGCCTATGAACATGCAGGCTATTCCCCTGGAGCCCGACGGCAACGGCCGCTGCCAGACCCGCTACACGTTTCCCATGGCGGGTGGCTGGTCGGCCAAGCTGAAGGTCGGCTCCCCGAACGGAGCGCCCGCGGAGGCCAGCTTCGCGTTCGATGTGGGACCCTGATGCGCTGGACCGAGCGCCGCCGCCCACAGTGGCCGCGCTGGCCACGGCTGGAGCAGTTCGGAGAGGATCTCACCCGTGAGGCCGAGCGAGCCAAACACGAGGCCCTGGTGCCCCGCGAGCAGGTGCTCGCGCGACTTGCAAGCGTCCTGCTGCGGCAGGGCGGAGCCAGCGTGGCGCTCGTTGGGCCCACGGGATCCGGCCGGCGCAGCCTTGTCCGGCAGTTGGCCCGGGCGCTCGCGGACGGAGGAGTAGCCGAGGGGCTGGTTGGCCGCCAGCTCTACCAGGTCGAAACGAGTCGGCTGGTCGTTGGCACACGCTATCGCGGTGAGCTCGAGGATCGCCTCTCCAGGCTTGCCGACGAAGTGGCCGCGGGCGCGGGCCGCCTGGTCATCGCCCTTGTCGGAGCGCCGCTGCTGCTTCAGGGAGAGGGAGGGCCGAGCACGGGCGGTGCCGCTCTCGCGCGGTTGCTGCGGAGCGGCGGCTGGCTCCTGCCACTTACGCCCCAGGAGTGGTCGCTGTTGAGCACGCATCTCCCAGAGTGGGAGAGCCTGCTGCAACCTATCCAGGTACCGGACTGGGACGACGAAACAGCCCTCCGAGCGGTCCTGGCCAGGGTACCGATCCTGGCCGCCCACCACGATCTGGCCTTCGGCGCGAGCGCGCCTCAGCTCGCCGTGGGCCTGGCCCGTCGCTATCTCGGCAGCCGCGCGCTCCCCGGTGCCGCCATTGACCTGCTCGATCAGGCGGCCGCCGCCGCACGCGTGGCCGGGCACAGTGAGATACGTCGCCGGGACTTGCTGCAAGCGGTGGCGGAGCGGACCGGACTGCCACTCCACGGCGTAGACCTGACCGCACCAGGGCCAGACACCACAGGGACAGACCGGTGGCTGTCGATCGAAGCGGCGCTCTCCCGGCGGGTGGTCGGCCAGCCGCAGGCAGTCGCTGCCGTCGCCGGGGCGCTGCGCCGGGCGCGGGCCGGTGTGAGCGATCCACGCCGCCCTCTGGGCTCACTCCTGTTCATCGGACCCACCGGAGTAGGCAAGACCGAACTGGCGCGGGCGCTGGCCGAGTTTCTGTTCGGTGATGAGGCCGCCCTGGTGCGCGTGGACATGAGCGAGTACCTGGAGCGCCATGCGATTGCCCGGCTGATCGGCGCTCCGCCTGGGTACGTGGGCTTCGAATTGCCGGGGCAGCTGACGGACCCCGTGCGGCAGCGGCCGTTCTCCGTCGTGCTGCTGGACGAGGTCGAGAAAGCGCACGCCGACGTGCTCAACCTCCTGCTGCAAATTCTGGAGGACGGACGGCTCACCGATGGCCACGGGCGGACAGTGGACTTCCGACAGACCGTGGTCGTCATGACGTCCAACGCTGGCTCGGTCGAAGCCCGAGCCTCATCCGACAAGGGCCCAGAGCTGTGGCGTGAGCTGGTCTGGCAGATACTCCGCCCAGAGCTGCTCAACCGCCTCGACGACATCGTCGTCTTCTCACCGCTCACGCCCGAGGTCATGGAGGACGTCGTCGAGGTCCAGTTCGGGCGAGCCGCCACGCGGCTGAAGCAGCCGTGGCAGGTCCAGGTCCGGCTGACGCCGGCCGCTCGCCAGGCCCTGGCTACCGCAGGATACGAGCCAACGCTCGGAGCACGTCCGCTTCGCCGGCTGATCGAACAGCACGTTCTGGATCCGTTAGCCGCCGCTTTGCTCGGTGGGCAGGTCCACGCAGGTGACGATCTGGCGATCGACGGGGCGGTGGGGCGATTCGTCTGGACGGCGGCGGGTAGCTCGAACGGACATGATGTGGTATCAACTGAGGCGGCACAGGAGGTCGATACGTATGGCACGCGCACACGCTGACCTGGGCGGACGGCCCGCAGCACAGGCATCCCCGGCGCCGGCACCGTCCAGCCAGGTTCTGGAAGAGCCACGACTCGGCTGGTGGAGCCGAACGGGCGCTATCGCCGGAGGGATTACCGGCGCGGTCTGCTGAGGCGGCGGCATGGCGGCAGTTGCCGCCACGATGGCCGGCTCCGCGGCAGCCGTGGGCTGGATGCGAAGCTTCGTCGCCACGCAAGGGTTCACGTTGATCTCGGACGTAGTGGCGATCCTGCTGGTGGTGGGTCTGGCCTGGTGGCAGACGCGACGCTTGCGGCCCTGGATGGCGCCGACGGACTACCGCAGGCTGTTCCAGCGCTCATTGCTACGGCTTTCGGCGTGGGCGCTGGCGGGCTACATGGCGTACATGGCGGTCCTGGATCCACTGCTGCGAGTCGTGGGCTTCCACTACGCGACGTGATGAGAGGAGGCGTCCTGTGGCACTAGCGCATCAAGGGGTCCAGGCTCCAGAGCGGGCCGGGCGGACTCGAGCCATCGCGAGCGGCCTTATCGGGGGCACGCTCGGCACCCTCTGTTGAAGCGTCAGCCTGACGGCAGTTGCCGCCTGGGCCGTGGGCCTGAATACGCTCTTCTTCGCACTCGATAAGGTCTCGCCCGTGGGAAGCCGGCCGGTTCTGGTCGGCATCGGCCTGATCCTGACGGTGGCCCTGACGTGGTTGCTCACTCTGCCGGTGCGTCGCCACTTGCCGGGCCCGGTCGCCCGGCGGGTCTTCGGGCAGAGCCTGTCGGTGGCACTGTTCACTGGCGCCGCCAGCTACTTCGTGTGGATGCAGTTCATCATGCCTGTGCTGTTCACGGTCGGGGTGCCTATGGGCGGCCTCTTCCCGCGTTAGCCGCCTTTGCGACTGGGCCGGGCATCTCGCGGACTATCTCCTGGCCTGATCTCCCGGCTGCGAGATCGGTGGCGATCGTCGCCAGTTCGAAGCTGGTGAACCCGTACTGCATGCCCAGGCTTGCCAGCACCGCCGTCACGCTCTGTTCCGCCATGGCGCACCTCCGCGCTGGAGTCTACCCGCGTTGACCGGTAGTGTCTGTCGGCATATAGTGGACCGGGAACAGCGTGGGGCATGAGACGTCGCGGAACCGCCCTGCAATTGGCAGCCTCTCTGCGCGCCCGCAGGGCCAGCAGAGAGGGCGAACAAGGAGGAAAGTGGCATGGCCGCTGTATCCAAGCGATCCTCGGGCTCCCCGCAGGTCATCAAGATGTGGTGGCTGTCGCTGGGGCTCTCGACCGTGGTCGTCGGCGTGGTCGCGGCACTGCTCCAGCAGATCATCTCGACCGCCAGGCAGATCGATGAGCATGCCGCGGCGATCTGGACCGTGGGCAAGGACATTGCCGCTAATACGGTATCTATCTGGATCCTCAGCAAGACCAACGATCAGGTAGGCCGTACCCTGGAAGCTGTGCAGGGCGTAGACCGCGCAGTCACGTCCATCGACGAGAAGGTGCGCGCACTAGCAGCCACCGACGGGCAGCGAGGCTGATCCGTGTGTCTGCTCCGCACCCTCACATTGATCTACGCGGCCGTGCTGACCTCCGCCCTGGCCGCGAGCCTCATCAGCATTCTGGTCTTCCTCGAGCGGATCGCCGGTGCGGTGGGTGACGTGCGCGAGGCACTGGCTTCGGTGCGCGACGAGACTGCCCCGCTGGCTGGGCACCTCGAAGGTCTGAACCAGGCGATCACCGGCGTCGCCGACCAGGTGGTGGGCGTCCAGACCAGTGTGGAGCGCGCCGACGAGCATCTTGCGGCGCTGGCAGCCCCGCGGGGTTCAGCTGAGGCGGCGCGGTAAGGTCAGACTCGGAGAGGCGATGGACAGGACGATTCAAGTTATCTGGTGGATCGGTCTCGCCGGCGCGCTCATGGCGACGGTGGCCGTCCTGCTGGAAGTCATGCTCGTGCTCCGAGCCCTCAGCAGCATTGACCGATTCGCCCGCACCACGCGCGAGGCTGCCAGAGGCATCGCCCGCAATGTGGAGGTCATCTCCGGGCTGACCGCCCTGAACGAACCCGTTCACAGCCTGGCCGAGGGCACGGGCGCACTCGGGTCTGCCGCCTCGGCACTAGCCAGCCGGTTGGAAGCGCTCAGCGGCGCCCCAAGGATCTCCTGACGTGCGGCTCCTCTTGACGATCCTGTCGGTTGCGGTCAGCTGGTCATTGCTCGGAGTACTCATCACGAGCTTGCTGCGAATCCAGCGAGCGCTCGAGCGTGTGGGAGAATCGATGCGCAAGATTGCCATGGGTGTCCAGGCAATCGACGACCAGACCCGACCCCTGGGCCCCGGTGCGAACGCGCTCGCCGCATCGGTCGGCGAGACGGGCGAGACTCTCAGCGTCGGGGCGCGCCACCTCACCGAGCTCACCCGAGATCTGGACGGCCTGGTCCCCATCCTGCGGGCGCGCTCCCGATGAGCTGACCACGCTACCGGGGAAGGGACGTCGCCTGTACCGACCGCAGTGCGGCCGTCGACGCCGGGATCATCCCGCCGCCGCCGCCTCCATCATGCTCTCCAGGTCCGCGTACCAGGCGAGCGCTTCTTCGGCCTCGTCAGTGGCCATGCGCTCGAGCGCCTGCCCCGCGTAGACGACAACGTACTCGCCGACTTTGAGCTCAGCGAGGGTTCGTGCGTCCACCCAGGTGGGGCAGTCATCGTAGTCGACCTGGACGCGCGTACCGTCGGTCTGCAGCACGCGGCGCGGAATAGCCTGGCACATGATCTTCGCCTCCTACCCGGCCGCGCACCCGAGCGCGGCCCCGGCTAAGGAACGTACCCGTTCCGCGGCCACTTCCACGGCGGCCTCCACCGGCGGACTCAGGCGCTCGTCGAATTCATCGCAGCTCTGTGGCTGGCAGCCCACCAGGCGAACCTGCCCGGGAAGCACGCCAACCGCCCGCGCGAGCAGCAGCACCCGAAAGGGCTCGGCCAGGTGCAGGTTGGAGAATAGCTCGCGCCACTCTTCGCTCGGCATCCCGCCCGGCTCGGGCACCCGCGGCTCGAGGACGAACACGGTACCGGGCCGCGCCGAGCGGTCCATGGCGTCGACCACGATCAGTGTCTGGTAGCCGTCCATGAGCTGCTGGACGATGCTCATCCCGCCAATGCCCGTCTCGATCAGGTCCACATCGGCCGGCAGCTGACCTTCCGCTTCGAGGCGCCGAGCCACGGCGACGCCGAAGCCGTCGTCCCCCCGCAGGACGTTGCCAACGCAGGCGACAAGCACGCGCCCGGTCACGTCGGCATGGTCTCGAAAAAGCCGATCCGGACGTCACCGTCCTGGACGGCGACCGGCACCACGCCCAGGCCCGCGCCATCGACCTCCACGCGCCGTCCACCCCGCAGGTTGAACCGGCAGCCGTGCCACGGGCACCATAACGTGCCGGCCTCCACGCGCCCCTGGTCGAGGGGAAACGGCGTCCCGGGACAGACGTTGCGGTAGGCGTAGAACTCGCCGTCGACGTTCGCCACCAGCACCGGTTCGCTTGCGACTGTCACCCCAGACACTGTCCCGGCGGGCAGCGCGTCGGTGCGCAGCACCGGGTGCCAGGCCAGGCGTGGGCGGGGTGGCGCCACGAGCTGCGCGAGCGGGACGAAGGAGCTGCTCTGCACGGGCCCCGGCTCCGGCTCGACGACGTCCAGTCGAACGAAGCCAGGCATCCCGTCCCGCAGGGTCTGCTCGACGAGGTGGTGCACGGTAGCGGATGAGCCGCGACAGTCCTGGCAGGCGCCGTGGAGGCGGACGGTCACCACGCCTGCCTCGGCGTCCACGAGCTCGAGCTGCCCGCCGTGCGACTCGATGTACGGCCGCGCCTCCGCCAGCACGGCGTCGGCGCGCTGGCGATCGCCGCCTTCTCCCAGATCGTACAGGTCGAACAGCAGCCGCACCTCGGGATCCTCGACTGCCCGTTGTTGAAGGCCCGCCACCTTGAGCAGGTCGTCCAACCGCCGCAGACCCGCCCGGTGGATGACGTCCACGCAGCGCACCAGGTCAACCACCAGGTCCTTGACGGCCGGCTCGGGGTACTCCTCGAACCGCTTCACGGCGTGGTCTAGGCGTTCCATCGCCGCCGCGACCTCGGACGGCAAGCCGTCTTCAGGATCCACGTGGACTCTCTTGCGGAGCTGGCTCGGGGCGAGTGCGTGGCGGGGGCTCGCTCGGGCATGGCTCGCCCGCGTGCTTCGGGTCACGGCACCAGCAGGCGGGCCCGCACTCGCCGTGGGCCGGGCGTGTCATGGCGGCGAACTCGTCGTGGAAACTCCGTCCGCCCTCTGCCACACCGCGGTCCGTGAGCCGGTACTGAACGACCTCCCGATCGACGCCCATCACGTAACCGTCCTCTGTCAGCCGTCGCAGCTCACGATCGACCGTGGCCGGCTCAGCCGCCAGGAAAGAGGCCAGGCTGGCTGGCGCGACGGCGTCGGCGAGACCCTCCCCGCGCATCCAGTACAGGGCTTGCAGGATTTCGGCCCGCCAGTACAGTGCGTCGAGGGCATCCGCGCCGGCCTGTCCGACTGTCATGCCAGCAGCCTTTCTATCTCGTCTTCCACGAGGCGCTCCACGTCGTCCAGGGCCCGATCGACAACGTCGCTGAAGTCTGGTCCCCAGTCGTCGTCACGCGGCTCGACCTCGATGATCGTCACCCGCGGTGGCAGGGCGCCGAAATATCCCAGCACGACGAGCAGCCCGTCCAGGCTGATCACCCCGGTGACTGCCTCGGCCACACGCTCCTGGACCTGCTCGGCGGTCATGGGAGGAGCCACCCACGGGTAACGATGGGTACTGCCCGGCTCCCTGCCCCGTGCGGCGGCTCCCAGCAAGACCAGCGCGTCCAGGCGTGGACCCTCCTGGAGCCAGTGCAGCACGTGGATGGCGCCGTAGCTGAGATCCTCCACCTCGACGCCCGCCGGCCACGGCCGCTGGCGCAGCCGCCCGACCAGCGCCGGCCCAACCGACAGGTCGCGCAGATTGGAGTAGCCGACCCCTGCCACCAGCACGCGCCGGACGGCCGTGGTGACGGTAGATCGCGACGCAACCTCCAGGCTATCGGCGGCCGGTCCCTCGCGGGTCTCGGGCCAGACGATCGGCACTGCTATCTGGCTGGAGGCCCCGACTCGCACATCCCGTGACCGTGGCACGGACAAGGGCAGATCAGTCGTCGATCCCGCAGGCACAGGTTGTTATCTCCTGCACGATGGTCTGCGACCCGGCGTAGACGTGCGTGGTGCAGGGCATACACGGGTCAAAGCTGCGGATGGTGCGCAGGATGTCGATCGCTTTGAAGTCCTCGGGGCGGGAGAATTGCTCCAGGATGGGCGTATTCATCACCGCCTCTTCGTACGGGCCAGGCTTGTCCCACGGGTCGCGCGGTGAGGCGTTGGTCGTTGACGGCGTGCAGATCTGGTAGTTGGTCAGCACACCGTTGTCCATCGTCAGGTGGTGGGCGAGATAGCCGCGGCCAGCGCCCCAGAAGCCGACGCCGATGCGCTCGTCGCGCGGCACTTTGAACGGCACCGAGACAGCCGTCTCGCCCTTCTTCATCAGGTCGTAGCCGGCCAGCACATTGTTCAGACACACCAGGGCTGTATACGACTGGGCGTAGGCCCGCGCGCGATTGCGCTCGATGGCGTTGCAGCTCTCGGGGACGCGCCACTCCAGCACCATCTCGGGCAGGGAGCCTTTCGGCAGCGTCATCTTGAGACTGGTGCCCGTGGACTCGATGAAGGGGTTCGGTGGCAGCTTCTTGGCCACCGCGGTGATCCACATCCGGGCATACGCGCCGGCCTCGACGC
>JAABUZ0100001790.1_pt1 | contig 38686 bp, 40 predicted proteins | sample 5562091 | NCBI WGS metagenome assembly JAABUZ01 (sample SAMN12813069, study PRJNA571459) | rock metagenome | isolation source: Antarctica rocks | place: Antarctica: Victoria Land, Linnaeus Terrace sud | collected 2015-12-21 | reverse complement strand
CTCCGGCCGCTCTCCCTGAGCACGGACCAGGGCGTGACCGTCGGCGCCCCGGTGGTGGCCATCGGGAGCCCGTTCGGCGAGGTGCAGTCCCTCTCGGTCGGCGTGATCTCGGCGACCAACCGCTCGATCGACTCGCTCAATGGCAAGTTCTCGATCACCGGCGCGCTCCAGACCGACGCGGCGATCAACCACGGCAACTCCGGCGGCCCCCTTCTCGACGCCGGCGGCAACGTGCTCGGCATCAACTCGCAGATCCAGTCGACCGGTGGCGGGGGCGAGGGGGTGGGCTTCGCGGTGCCGATCGATCTCGCGAAGCGCTCGCTCGACGAGCTGCGCGCGGGGGGCAAGGTCTCCTACGCCTACCTCGGGGTGACGAGCGCGCCGATCTACCCCCAGCTCGCCGAGCACTTCAAGCTGCCCGCCAAGCAGGGTGCGTGGCTGCAGAAGGTCGAGCCCGGCGGCCCGGCCGACCGCGGCGGCCTGCGCGGCGGCTCGCAGCCGATGACCTTCGAGGCGAGCTCCGTAGCGGTGGGCGGCGACATCATCACCAAGGTCAACGGATCCCCGATCGTCCGCGAGACCGACCTCAACACGGCCCTGCAGCCGTTGCGGGCGGGCGACACGGTGACGCTCGAGGTCTACCGTGGCAACGGCCGCCGGGAGATGAAGGTCAAGCTCGGAGAGCGTCCCGTCTCGACGGCCTCCAAGCAGCCCGCCCCGTAGGCGGCGGCGCCGGGCAGCCCGGCCGGGGGGGTTGACGAGCGCCAGGTGCTCGCCGCGGTCCGGCACGGCATCGTGCGGCTCGCCGCGAGCCGCCCGTCGCTCACCTGACGCGGCGTTTGCGCCGATATCGTCCGCCTCGCCCGCGACCCTTCACACGCGATGCTCCAGCCCGTCCTCGTCGGCTCCAAGACCCTCAGCGACTACACGCACATCGTCGGGCGCCCCCTGGTCGAGGAGATCAAGGCGCTGGTCGAGCCCCTGCGCGGCCACAGGGTCCTGCACCTCTCCGCCACCGCGTTCGGGGGCGGCGTCTCGGAGATCCTCTACACGCTCGTCCCCCTCATGCGGGACGTCGGCCTCGAGTGCGACTGGCAGGTCATCTACGGGCGCGAGGAGTTCTACAACGCCACGAAGCTCATGCACAACGCGCTGCAGGGCGCGCCGGACGACCTGACCGAGGAGCAGTGGGCGACGTGGGAGCAGTACAACGAGATGAACGCCCGCGAGCTCGCCGCCGGCTGGGACGTGGTGATCGTCCACGACCCGCAGCCCGCTGCGTTGCACTCGCTCGTGCCCGAGAAGTCGGCGGCCTGGGTCTGGCGCTGTCACATCGACCTCTCCACCCCCAATCCGGACACCATCGCGCGGCTCATGCCCTCCCTGCGGGAGTACCCCGCCTCGCTCTTCCACATGGCCGAGTACGTGCCCCACGGGATGCAGGGCGACGTGCACATCGTGCCTCCCGCCATCGACCCGCTGACGCCGAAGAACATGGCCTTCTCGCCCGAGGACGCGCTCTACGTCTGCGCGCAGTTCGGCATCGACATCGACCGGCCGCTCATGTGCCAGGTCTCGCGCTTCGATCCGTGGAAGGACCCGCTCGGCGTCATCGACGCCTACCGCCTCGTCAAGCAGAGCCGGCCCGACGTGCAGCTCGCCCTGGTGGGCTCGATGGCCTCCGACGACCCCGAGGGGTGGGACTTCTTCAACGCCACGATCGCTCACGCGGACGGCGACCCCGACATCCACATCCTCAACAACTTCAACAACGTGGGCGCGATCGAGGTCAACGCCTTCCAGTCCCAGTCCGACGTGCTCATCCAGAAGTCCACGCGCGAGGGGTTCGGGCTCACGGTCTCCGAGGCGATCTGGAAGGCGCGGCCGTTCATCGGCGGCCGGGTCGGCGGCATCCCCCTCCAGGTGCACGACGGGGAGACGGGCTACCTGGTCGACACCGCGGAGGAGTGCGCCGATCGCTCCCTGCGCATCCTCGAGGATCCCGGGCTCGGCAAGGCTCTCGGGCGCCGGGGCAAGGAGCACGTGCGCGCCAACTTCCTCACGCCGCGCCTCCTGCGCGACTGGCTCAAGGTCTTCCACGCGTTGAACGGTTCCTCGAGCGGGTAGGTCCCGTTCGTGCCGTCGGCCAGCGCTCCCCTCGTCCTCGTCTCCAACCGCGGGCCGGTCACCTTCGAGCCGGACGGCAGCGTGCGGCGGGGCAGCGGCGGGCTCGTCACCGCGCTCACGGGCCTCGCCTCCCACCGCGACGCGGTTTGGGTCGCCTCGGCGATGTCCGAGGGGGACGTGGCGGCGGCCCGCGAGCACGACGGCAACCCGTTCCCCGTCCGCTCGCCCGATGGCGGCGAGTACCAGGTCAGGCTCGTGGAGTCCGATCCCGAGGCCTATGACCGCTTCTACAACGTCTTCGCGAACCCGATGCTGTGGTTCATCCAGCACTACCTGTGGGACCTGTCGAACGCCCCGGACGTCCGCCGCCACGAGGTCGAAGCCTTCGAGTTCGGCTACAACGTCGTCAACGAGGACCTCGCGCGCGCGGTCCTCGAGGAGATCGCCGGCGAGGAGGAGCCGGTGGTCATGGTCCACGACTACCACCTCTACACCCTCCCGGCGCTCATCCGCCGCGTGCGCCCGGACGTCTTCCTCCACCACTTCATCCACATCCCGTGGACCCAGCCCGACGCCTGGCGGGTCCTGCCCACCCAGATCCGCCAGGAGCTCTACGCGGGGATCCTCGCCAACGACATCATCGGCTTCCACACCCGTGCCTACCGACGCAACTTCCTGCAGTGCTGCCGTGACCTCATGGACCTCGAGGTCGACTTCGAGCGGGGAGTGGTCTTCTCCGGTGACCGTGAGGTGTGGGTGCGCGCGTATCCCCTGCCGATCGACGCGCGGGCGACGGGCGCCATCGCCGCCCGTGAGCGCACGGTCGAGTTCGAGGAGGCGCTGCTGCGCCGCCGGCGCGACCACCTCATCCTGCGCGTCGACCGCGCCGACCTCTCCAAGAACGTGCTGCGCGGCTTCGCCGCCTTCGACCTCTTCCTCGAGCAGCATCCCGAGTTCCGCGAGCAGGTCACCTTCATCGCCCAGCTCATGCCCTCGCGCACCGACGTGCCCGAGTACGCGGAGTACCTCGAGCGCATCGACGCCCTCGTCGCGGTGGTCAACCACCGCCACGCCACGCCGGACTGGTTGCCCATCCAGCTCAAGCTCCGCGACGACCTCGAGGAGGCGGTCGCCGCCTACAAGCACTACGACGTGCTGCTCGTCAACGCGATGTTCGACGGCATGAACCTCGTGGCCAAGGAGGGCCCGCTCGTCAACGAGCGCGACGGCGTCTCCATCCTCTCCGAGAACACGGGCGCCCACGAGGAGCTCGGGGAGTACGCCCTCTCGGTGAACCCGTTCGACATCCAGGAGACCGCCGACTCGATCCACGCGGCGCTGACGATGAGCGCGGAGGAGCGGGCGCGTCGCGCCGCGGGCCTCAAGGAGATCGTCACGGCGCGCGACCCGGGCGACTGGGTCGACGAGCAGCTCGCCGACATCCGGGCCAAGCCGCGGACGGCGACGGCGCGCTCAGTCTGAGCGACACTAGCCCGGGAGGAACTCGAGGCCCGGGCCGGTCCTCGCGCCCGGCGGGCGGCGCCGGCGCGGCGGTGCGGACGGTCGCCGGGGCAGGGGGCGCGGCGTGACGGCGGGAGGCGCCGTGGACCGTGCCGGCGGGGCGTGCAAGGGCTCGATCGCACGGCCCGGGGCGCGGAGAGGGGACGGCCGCAGGGCGGCGGCCGTAGGTCGCGGCCGCCGGGTGGCGCGGCGGGCGGGCGGCCGGCGGAGGGGGTGCGGAGGGCCGGGGCGGCGGGCCCGCGGAGGAGCCGGCGCCCGGCGCCGCCCGCGCCGGGGCCTCGACGAGGCCGAGGCGCGGGGGCTCAGCGGCACGGGATGGACCGAGGGCGCCGCGGCGGGCGGTCCCCCGAGCTTGCCCCACGCCACGAAGGCGAGCACGACGCCGGCGGCGAGCGCCGACGCGCGGACGACGTTGCCCCAGCGGATGCGGTGACGCAGGGGCGGTGGCATCGCCCCTGAGGAGGCGGGGAGGGGGTGGATCTCGCCCCCGTTGGTAGCATCCCCGCTCGACTGGCGCCCCTCGCCGGCCCCCCTTCATGCCCACCGATCCGCCCCTCTACGACCTCATGCTCCTGCTCGGCACCGACGTGCCGGAAGACCGGCGTGGGGAGATCGTCGCGAGCGTGGAGACGGCGATCGAGGAGGGGGGCGGCACCGTGGTCTCCCGCCACGACTGGGGCGTGAGGACCCTCGCCTACGAGATCCGCCACCAGGTCGACGCGGAGTACCGTCTCCTCCAGTTCTCTGGCCCCCCCGAGCTCCTCGAGGCGGTCGGGCACAACCTGAGGATCACCGACGGCGTCACGCGCTTCCGGATCATCAGGGTGCCACCGGGTACGCCGGACCCGCCCGAGGTCCGCCGCGAGGCCGTCGAGGCCGTCTGAGCGCGCGTGGAAGGCGCGCGGTTCGCGCCGTACTCGCAACCTTTTCGCCCACTTTGGGACCCCTCCCCGATGGGGGCCGGTCACCGCTCTAGACTCGCCCTCAGACGCGATCACACCCTTCGTCCGCCGCCCGAGGAGAGCTTTCGATGGCCGCCACCAACATCAACCGGGTCGTCATGACCGGCAACCTCACCCGCGATCCCGAGCTGCGCTCGCTGCCCAGCGGCATGTCCGTGTGCAGCCTGCGCCTGGCGTGCAACACGCGGCGCAAGGGCGCCGGCGGCGAGTGGGAGGACAAGCCCAACTACTTCGACGTGACGGTGTGGGGCCAGCAGGGCGAGAACTGCGCGCGGTTCCTCTCCAAGGGTCGCCCCGTCGCCCTCGACGGCCGCCTCGAGTGGCGCGAGTGGGAGACCCAGGACGGGCACAAGCGCCAGGCAGTCGATATCATCGCGGATTCGGTGCAGTTCCTCGGTGGGCGCGACGACGCGGCCAACGGCAACGGATACGGCGGCCGCGAGGACGTCCCGATCGACAATCGGGACTTCCAGACCGCGCCGGCCGGCCCTGGCGCCGCCGAGGACGACATCCCCTTCTAGACCCAGAGGATCGATCGAGCTTGGCCAAGCAAAGAAGAAGGCCGGTACGCCGGCGCGAGCGCAAGGGCGGACCGGGCAGCGGCCGGCGCAAGCCGTGCCCGTACTGCCGGGACAAGATCGATCAGGTCGACTACAAGGACGTCGGCGCCCTGCGCCGGTTCATCTCCGAGCGCGGCAAGATCCGCTCGCGGCGGATCACGGGCGCCTGCCGTCGCCACCAGAGCCAGGTGGCGCGCGCCGTGAAGCGCGCGCGCGAGCTCGCGCTCCTGCATTACGTAGCCGAGCCCACCTCGAGCACCGGTCGCGACCGAGACCGGGACCGGGACCGGGAGCGCTGAGGAGTGCCCCAGGCCATCCTGCTCCAGGACGTGGAGGCGCTCGGCGAGCGCGGCACGGTGGTCGACGTCGCGCCCGGTTACCTGCGCAACTTCCTCATCCCGCGCAAGCTCGCGCAGCCGGCCACCCGGGGGGCGGTCGAGGTCGCCCGGCGGCGCGCCGACACGGCCGAGCGCGCGGCGCGCGAGGCCGAGGCCCGGGCGCAGGAGAACGCCGGGCTGCTGGGGCGCACCGTGCTCACGATCCACCAGCAGGCGGGCGAGGACGGCCGTCTCTTCGGCTCGGTGACCAACCAGGACATCGCCGACGCCATCCGCGACGCCCGCGGCATCCGCGTGGACCGGCGCAAGATCCACCTCACCGACCCGATCAAGAACATCGGGACGCACATGGTGGTGGTCGAGGTCTCCGAGGGCGTGATGGCGACCGTCAAGACCATGGTCGTCGAGCAGAAGTAGCCCTTCCCGCGCGGCTCCCACGCGGTCTGTGACAGCGTGCTTGGAAAAGTGCGCAGGGAGCGGAGCGAGGGCCGGCCCGCCGCCTCGGGTGAGCCTAGACTCGCCGTCGTCATGGCCGCCACCGTCGCCGCTGCCGTCCCCCCGCACGACCTCGAGGCCGAGCAGTCGGTCCTCGGCGCGATCCTGCTGAGCGAGCGCGCCCTGTACGGACTCGTCATCGACGAGGGCCTGCGGCCCGAGGACTTCTACCGCGAGCAGCACGGGCTCGTCTACGCGACGATGCTCGAGCTCTACAACGCCGCCGAGCCGATCGACGCGGTGACGGTGACGGGGCGCCTGCGCCAGGGCGGACGCCTGGCCGACGCGGGCGGAGAGGCCTCCGTCGCCGAGCTCGCCGCGGCCGCTCCGGCGGCCGGTAACGCCCGCCACTACGCTCAGATCGTCCGCCAGGACGCGCAGATGCGCCGGCTGCTGAGCACAGCCTACGGCATCCAGGCCAGCGTGCTGGGTCACGAGGCGGCCCCCGAGCAGCTCATGGAGCGCGCCGAGCGGGCGGTGCTCGAGGTCGCTCACGACGAGCGCCAGAAGGACTTCAAGAAGATCGACGAGCTCCTGCACGTCGAGGTGGAGAAGCTCCACCGGCTCTCGCTCGAGAAGACGGCGCTCACCGGCACGCCGTCCGGGTTCCGCGAGCTCGACGAGCTCACGGGGGGCTTTCAGCCGGGCAACCTGATCGTCCTCGCCGCCCGGCCGTCGATGGGCAAGAGCGCGCTCGTCACCAACATCGCCGAGAACGCGGCGCTCGACCACGGCCGCGCCGTCGCGCTCTTCTCCCTCGAGATGTCCGAGGCCGAGCTCGCCCAGCGCTTCATCGCCTCCCAGGCGCGCGTCAAGGGCGACCAGCTCCGCAAGGGGCAAGCCGAGCGCCACTGGCCGAAGATCCTCTCCGCGAGCCAGAGGCTCTCGACCGCTCCGCTCTACGTCGACGACTCGAGCGACATCGGGATCCTCGAGGTCCGTGCCAAAGCGCGGCGACTGCACGCCCAGGAGTCCCCGCGGGGCGGGCTCGGGCTCGTCATCGTCGACTACCTGCAGCTCATGCGCGCCGACGCGCGCATCGAGAGCCGGGTGCAGCAGGTCGGCGAGATGAGCCGCGGGCTGAAGATCCTCGCCCGTGAGCTCGAGGTCCCCGTCATCGCGCTCTCCCAGCTCTCGCGAGGGGTCGAGCAGCGCCAGGACAAGCGACCGATCCTCTCCGACCTGCGCGAGTCCGGGCAGATCGAGCAGGACGCGGATCTCGTGATGTTCATCTACCGCGACGAGTACTACAACACCGACTCCGAGCGGGAGGGCGTGGCCGACATCATCGTGGCCAAGCACCGCAACGGCGGCCTGGGCGACGTGGAGCTGAACTTCCAGAAGGACTACCCCCGGTTCGTCAACCTGGCGCGCGAGGAGCGCTACGCGGCGTGAGCGACGCCTGCCCGCACGGGTTGTGCGACGGGAGTGGCTGGCGTGAGGACGAGGCCGCACGGACCGCCTACCCGTGCCGCTGCCGCGCGGGCCGCATCGGCCGCGCCCGCGCCCGCAGCCTCTCCGCGGTCATCCCTCCCAAGTTCCGCGGCGTCTCGTTCGAGCGACCGCCCCTCGCGGACCTGAGCGCTCCGGTCATCACCACCGTGCGCCGCTACGTGGCGACGATCGACGAGCAGCTCGACGCGGGCCGTGGGCTGTGGTTCATGGGCGACGTGGGGACGGGCAAGACCAGCCTGGCCATGCTGGTCTCCCAGGCCGCGCTGGCCGCTGGGCGCTCGGTCGCGATCTACTCGCTGCCTCGACTCATCGCCGAGATCCGCCGCACCTACGACGAGGGCTCGCGCAGCTCCGATGTCGAGCTGCTCGACCGGCTCGCCGCCGTGGACCTCCTGCACGTGGACGACGTGGGAGCCGAGCGCACCAGCGAGTGGGTGCTCGAGCAGGTGTACTCCGTCGTCAACGCCCGCTACGAGGGCGAGAAGTCGATGGTCATCACCACGAACATCACCGACCGGGAGGCCCTCGAGGAGCAGATCACCCCCCGCACCGTCTCGCGGCTCACCGAGATGTGCGAGGAGATCCCCGTCTTCGGCGAAGACCGGCGGCTCGACGCGCGGCTCGAGAAGCGCTCGGCCTGATTCGCGGCGCGGAGCCACCGGCCTAGACTCCTCCTCATGCCGGGAATAGTCATCGTCGGCGCCCAGTGGGGCGACGAGGGCAAGGGCAAGATCACCGACCTCCTCGCAGAGCGCGGCGACGCGGTCGTGCGCTTCCAGGGCGGCAACAACGCCGGGCACACCATCGTTCGCGGTGGTCAGACCTACAAGCTCCACCTGATGCCCTCGGGGATCCTGCACCCGGGCAAGACGTGCGTGATCGGCAACGGCGTGGTCGTCGACCCCAAGGTCCTCACCGACGAGCTCGACGAGCTCCGCCGGCGGCGGGTCGATACGAGCGCCCTGCGCATATCGGCCAACGCCCACCTCATCATGCCCTACCACCTGATGCTCGACCACGCGGGCGAGGCCCGGCTCGGCAAGCTCGAGATCGGCACCACGCGGCGAGGGATCGGGCCGTGCTACGCCGACAAGGCGGCGCGGCTCGGGATCCGGGTGCAGGACCTGCTCGATCCGAAGATCCTCAAGCAGAAGATCGTCGCCGCCCTCGAGCCCAAGCGCCTCACGCTGCGCCCGTTCGCCAAGGACCCGCTGCTCGACCTCCAGACGATGACCGAGGAGTACCTCACCTACGGGCACCGGCTCGAGCCCTACATCCAGGACACCGCGGCGCTCGTCTGGAAGATGCTCGACGACGGCGAGACGGTGATCTTCGAGGGCGCGCAGGGGGCGCTCCTCGACATCGACCACGGCACCTATCCCTTCGTCACCTCCTCCAATCCCGTGGCCGGAGCGGCGTGCATCGGGGCGGGCGTGGGCCCCCGGGACATCGACGAGGTGTGGGGGATCACCAAGGCCTACACCACGCGGGTGGGGGCCGGGCCCTTCCCGACGGAGATGCAGGGCGAACAGGCCGACGCGCTGCGCGAGCGGGGCGGCGAGTACGGCGCCACGACCGGTCGTCCGCGCCGCGTCGGCTGGCTCGATCTCGTGGCCCTGCGCTACGCCGCCCGCATCAACTCGCTCAGCGCTCTGGCCGTCACCAAGCTCGACGTGCTCTCCGGGCTCGACTCGATCTCCGTGTGCACGAGCTACCGCGGGGGCGACGAGGGCACGTTCGAGAGCTTCCCCTACCACCAGAGCGTGCTCCACCACGCCGAGGGCCGCTACGAGGAGCTGCCCGGCTGGAGCGAGGACGTCTCGGACTGCCGCACGGAGGACGACCTGCCCGCGGCCGCCCGGGACTATCTCGAGTTCGTGGCCGACTTCGTCGGCGTGCCCGTGACCCTCGTGGGCGTCGGCCCCGGACGCGACGAGGTGGTGTGGACGGCAGCCGCGCGCGAGACCGTGCCCGCCCGCGCCGCAGTCGCCCAGGGCCCGGGTTAGGCGCCGTCCGCGGGCAGCACCCGCTGCTCCCCGCGGCGCAGGAAGCGCCGCGCGAGGGCCAGCGAGGAGAGGAGGGTCATCGCGCTCAGCGCGATCTGCACGCTGAGAATCCCCTCTTCGCGCCAGTAGACGTCCTCGAGCTGGAGGAGCAGCGCCGACTCGTCGAGCGTGAGCGCCACGCCGGTGCCGAAGGGGATGGCGAGCCAGCGGTCGAGGGCCTCGTCGGCGGAGACGACCGAGGCGCCGCCGGCGAGAAAGGCCAGGCCGATCCCCGGCACGAAGTGGTGGATGTGGCGGCGGTGGAGCACGACGTTGCGGATGGGGCCCAACGAGCCGCGCGTGTGGATCGTCCAGGTGCCGGCTCGGACCACGGCGAAGGTCAGCGTGTAGGCGAGGAGGAGGTTGAAGAGCGCGTTCTCGCGATCCGACGCGGCGATGTAGCCCTCGCGCGCCACCTCGCCGGCCTGCCGGGCGGCCTCCGCCGCCGCGCCGAGGAGGTCGTCGGTCTCGGCGGGCAGGGGCGCCGAGCCGCGGCGCCACACGTAGGCGAGCTCCCCGGTCACCACGCTGGCCGTCGTGCCCAGGCCGAGCAGCCCGAGCCCCAGGGTGCGTCGCTCGAGCCGCCGCGCGCGCCGGCGCGGATGCGCGCGCCGGAACCGCTTCACCGCCATCGCTCGAGCCTGTCCCCGTCCTCCACCTGCCTCACCACTCGCGCGGGGGCGCCCATCACGACCGCCCCGGGCGCGACCGCGCGGGTGACGAGCGCACCGGCGGCCACGAAGGCCTCCTCGCCGACCTCCACCCCGGGGAGCAGGACCGCTGCGCCCCCGACGCGACACGCCCGCCGAAGGATCGCGCCGTGGAGCGGCGCCCCGGGCGGATGTCGATCCATCGTGTGGTCGTTGGTGGTGGTCACGCCCGGACCGAGGAAGACGTCGTCCTCCACCGCGGAGAAGGCCGTGAGGTAGACACCGGTCTGGACCCGCACGCGGGCGCCGAGGACCACGTCGTTGTCCACCGTCGCGCCGCGGCCGACGACGCTCCCCTCCCCCACCCGTGCGCGCTCGCGTACCACCGCTCCGTCGCCGACGATGACCCCTGGGCCGAGGAAGGCGCCGGCGAAGACCACGGCGCCCGTGCACACGGTGACGTCCGCGGCGAGCACGAGCGGCGGCGGCTCCTCGCGGGGTGCGCTCGAGCGCGTGGCCAGGCGCGGCGGCTTGCCGAGCACCGCTCCGTCCTCGACCAGGCATCCGTCGCCGATCCGCACGCCGGCGTGGACGACCACGTGCGCCCCGAAGCGCACCCCCGCCCCCACGGTGGCATCGGGGCTCAGGACGAGGCCGGGCGCGAAGGGCATCTCCGGGCGAAGCCTACGCGGCCGGGGGCCGGCCGGTGCCCAAGCTAAGCTGCCGCCGCCTGTTCGATCGCACGAGAGGAGCCTGCCGGTGGCGCTGCGCGGAGCCGTGATCGGCCTCGGGATGATCGGGCGCCACCACGCGCGCCTGTTGCAGGGCATGCCGCGTGTGGCCTTCGCCGGAGCGGTCGACCCGGGCGGCGACCGCTTCGGGGCCCTGCGCGAGCCCGGCCTGTTGCACGCCTCGCTCGCGGAGCTCCTCGCCGGCGGGCCGCTCGACTTCGCCGTGGTCGCCGTCCCCACCGAGGAGCATCTCGCCGTGGTGGCCGAGCTCGCCGCGGCGGGCGTTCACGTGCTCGTGGAGAAGCCTCTCGCCGCGAGCGGGGAGGAGGGGCGCGAGCTCATCGTCTGCTGCGAGTCCGCCGGCGTGCGCGCGGGCGTCGGGCACGTGGAGCGCTTCAACCCGGCGCTGATCGAGTTGCGCCGCCGCGCGCAGGCGGGCCAGCTCGGCGAGGTGTTCCTCATCGCCAGCGAGCGCGTGGGACCGTTCCCCGACCGGGTCCGGGACGTCGGCGTGGTCAAGGACCTCGCCACCCACGACCTCGACCTCGTGCGCTGGCTCGGCGACTCGCCGGTCAGCGTGGTGGCGGCGCAGACCTCGCACAAGATGGGCCGACCCCATGAGGACCTGGTGGTCGCGACGGGGCGCCTCGAGGGAGGCCTCGTCTTCTCCTGCGCGGTCGACTGGCTCACCCCGACCAAGCGCCGCCAGACCCGGATCCTCGGTGAGCGCGGGATGCTCCTCGCCGACACGCTCAGCGCCGATCTGACCTTCTACGAGAACGGCACCGTGAGCTCCGAGTGGGACCGGACGCAGGCGTCGCGCGGCGTCTCCGAGGGGAACGCCACGCGCTACGCGCTGGCGCGCCGCGAGCCGCTGCTCGCCGAGCTCGAGGCGTTCTGCGACCGCCTCGACGGCGATGAGAGCGCGCCCGTCGTATCGCTCGCCGAGGGGCTCGAGACGGTCGTCTGCGCCGAGGCGGTGCTGGCCAGCGCGGCGTCGGCCGAGACGGTGCGGGTGAGCGCCGCGTGAGAGCCGTCGTCGTGGCGCTCGGCAAGATCGGGCTGCCCCTCGCCCTCCAGATCGCCCGCGCCGGTCACGAGGTGGTCGGCTGCGACGTCGACCCGGCGGTCGTCGAGGCCGTCAACGCCGCCGAGGCGCCCTTCCCCGGCGAGGCGGGGCTGGCCGAGGGCCTGGCCGAGCAGGTCTCCGCCGGGCGCCTGCGCGCGCAGGTGGACACGACGGCCGCGGTCGCCGAGGGACCCGAGCTCGTGCTCGCGGTCCCTCCCCTCCTGGTCGACGGCGAGGCCCGGCCCGACTGGCGCGCGGTCGACGCGGTGACCGAGGCGATCGGCCGCGGTCTTCGCCGCGGCGCGACGGTGAGCGTGGAGACCACCCTGCCGGTGGGAACGACCCGCCGCCGGGTCGCCCCCGCGCTCGAGGAGCTCAGCGGCCTGCGCGCGGAGGAGGACTTCTTCCTCGCCTTCAGTCCCGAGCGGGTCTACGCCGGCCGGGTGTTCGCCGACCTGGCCACCTACCCCAAGCTCGTCGGCGGCTTGAGCCCACGGGGCGAGGAGCACGCCGCCGCGCTCTACGAGGCCTTCCTCGAGGCGGAGGTGCGGCGCATGGGCTCGGCGGAGGCGGCCGAGATGACCAAGCTGGCGGAGACGACCTACCGCGACGTGAACATCGCCCTGGCCAACGAGTTCGCGCGCTTCGCCGACCGGGCGGGAATCGACGTCGAGCGCGTGATCGACGCGGCCAACTCCCAGCCGTTCAGCCACGTCCACCGGCCCGGGGTGGCCGTGGGCGGCCACTGCATCCCGGTCTATCCCCGCTTCTACCTCGCCGAGGACCCCGCGGCGCGGCTTCCCGCGGTGGCGCGCGCGGTCAACGACGGCGCGCCCGCCTACGCCGTCGAGCTGCTGGCCGGAGCCCTCGGGGCGCCGCTTGCCGGCGGGCGCGTCGTGATCCTGGGCGTCGCCTACCGTGGCGGCGTCAAGGAGACCGCATTCTCGGGCGCCTACGGCCTGCGCGACGAGCTGCGCCGCCGGGGCGCGGCGCCGGTGGCCGCCGACCCCCTGTACACGGCCGTCGAGCTCACCGCGCTGGGCTTCGAGCCGTGGGACGGCGCCACGCCGGTGGCCGCGGCCATCCTTCAGGCCGACCACGCGGAGTACGCCGCGCTCGGGCCGGCCGATCTTCCGGGGGCGCGGGCGGTGCTCGACGGCCGCGGCGCGCTCGATCCGGCGCCCTTCGCAGCGGCTGGAGTGCCGCTGCGGCGGATCGGCCGCCCCTACGAGGCCAGGGAGCCGAGCGCCGCCACCACGCGCTCCCCCGCGCGCCCGTCGCCGTAGAGCACAGGGCGCTCGGCGGGCGGCTCGCGCCCCAGGGCGGTGAGCGCCGCCCCGGCGTCGAGGTCGACGAGCGCGTTCCAGCCCGCCTCCACCGTCTCCACCCACTCCGTGCTCGGGCGAAGGGTCACGCACGGGACCCCGGCCAGATAGGCCTCCTTCTGGACGCCTCCCGAGTCGGTGAGCACCGCCCGGGCGTGGCAGAGCAGCGCGGTGAAGTCGAGATAGCCGAGCGGCGGGGCGAGGCGGAGGCGCTCGGCGCCGGCGAGCACCTCGAGCAGGCCGGCCGCCTCGAGCCGCGCCTGGGTGCGGGGATGAAGCGGGAGCACGGCGGGCCCGGGCAGGGCGAGGAGCAGGTCGACCAGCGCGCGCAGCCGGTCCGGGTCGTCGACGTTGCCGGCGCGGTGCGCGGTGACGAGGACGAACTCGCGGCTGCGCACCTCCCGGTCCGCGAGCGCGCCCGTGCGCTCCCGCGCCCGGGGCTGGAGGAGGAGGGCGAGGTCGACCATCACGTCGCCCACGAGCTGCGCGCGCCCGGCGGCGTGCTCGCGGCGCAGGTTCTCCATCGCCGTCTCCGAGGAGCACAGCAGCAGCGCGCTGAGGTGATCGGTGAGCACCCGGTTGAGCTCCTCGGGCATGGAGCGATCCCACGAGCGCATCCCCGCCTCGACGTGCGCCACCGGCACGCCGGCCTGCGCCGCGGCCAGGCCGCCGGCCAGGGTGGAGTTGGTGTCGCCGTATACGAGCACGGCGTCGGGACGTGCGTCCGCGATGAGCGGCTCGAGCGCCTGGAGCATCCGGCCCGTCTGCGCCGTGTTGCTCCCGCCGCCGAGATCGAGCCGGTGCTCGGGCGCCGGAAGCCCGAGCTCGTCGAAGAAGACGCGCGAGAGCTCGTCGTCGTGGTGCTGGCCGGTGTGGACCGTGACCTCCTCGTGGGCCTCGCGCAGCCGCGTGGAGACCGCCGCGGCCTTGATGAACTGAGGACGGTTCCCGATGACGGTGAGGACGCGCACTCAGCGCGCGGCGGCGGAGGCAGCCACGCCCAGCTCGGCCTCGATCCGCGCGCGCAACGCCGCGGCGGCACGCTCGGTGACCGGACCGGGCGCGGCCGGCAGCTCGGCGTCGTCGACCGCCGCGACCGGCTGGACCTCGCGGGTCGTCGAGGCGAGGAAGGCCTCGTCGGCCGTGCGGACGTCGTCGAGAGTGCACTCCGCCTCCCCCGCGCCGGTCTCCTCGAGCACCCGGTCCCGGGTGATCGAGGCCAGGATGTGCTCGGAGAGGGGCGGGGTGAGGAGCTTGCCCTCACGGACCCAGAAGAACGAGGAGGTCGGCGCCTCGAGCACCCTCCCGTGCGGGGTGACGAGGAGGGCCTCCCCGGCGCCGCGCTCGTGGGCGATGCGCGAGGCGAGCATGTTGCCCGCGTAGGAGAGCGACTTGACCTGGTCGAGGATGCGCGTCGGCGCATAGGTCACCGCGGCGAGGCGAATCGTCGGCGCGGCGGGGGGAAGCGGCTCGGTCAGGAGCAGGCGCCGGCCACCCCGCGTGAGCACCACCCGCAGGCAGCCGTCGCGGGCCTCGGCCGGCGCCGCCTCGAGGATCGCGTGCACGTCGGCGCGGACAGCATCGATGTCGAGCGGCAGGCGCAGGTTCTCGGCCGAGCGCCCGAGCCGGACGAGATGGTCCTCGAGGGCGAAGGCGCGCCCGTCATAGAGCCGCATGACCTCGAAGGCGCCATCGCCGCGCAGGAGCCCGTCGTCGGTGACGGCGATCGTCGCCCCGGCGGCGGGGCCGACGAGGCCGTCGAGGCAGGCGAGTTGCACGGGCAGAGCGTAGTGGAGAGACGATGGGCCGTGGAGGAATCGAACCTCCAACCTTGGGATTAAGAGTCCCCTGCTCTGCCAGTTGAGCTAACGGCCCGGGCGCAGCGCCCTCGAGGCGCGACGGCCGGGGATTCTAGAGCCTGGGATCGAGGTGCTCAGGGGCCGGGAGCGGGTTGGACCGTCCCGCCGCCGCCGGATGGAGGGGCCGCGCCCGCACCGCCGCCGGGCGGAGCGCTCGCGCCGGCGCCCGCGCCGGGCGCGAGCGCCTGAACCTTGTCCTGCGCGAGGCGCTGCTTGATGAGCTTGCGCGTGTTCGGCGGAGAGAGGGCGACGGCGCGCTGGGCGGCGAGGTCGCCCTTGCGGACCTGCTTGGCCGCGTACGCGGCGTCGGCGAGGTTGGCGTAGGCCAGCGGGTTCTTGGGGTCCGCGGCGGCGAGGGCCTCGTAGGTTCCCGTCGCCTTGCTCGCGTCGTTCAGCCCGCTCGGCCCGTAGGCGTTGGCCATCAGCGTCGCGAGGCTCGAGTCGAGGTTGGGGGGGTTCAGAGCGAGATACCGTTGCCACGCCTGGTCCACCCGCATGAGCTCGGCCTTGCCGGCGGGCGTCCAGGTCTTCCGGTTCTGGTCGTAGTTCTTGCCGTCGTTGGAGAGCTGCAGGCGCTGGCGGACGAGGTTCGCGAGGGCGGCCGAATCGTTCGGCCGTGCCTGCGCCATCTTCTCGGCGGCACGCACATCCTTGTTGATCGACCCCGTGCTGCTGCCGCCTCCCGAGCTGCCGTTGTCGTTGCCGAACAGGCCGACGTTGCTGCCGCCTATGCCCAGGCCGACGAGGCCGACGCCGAGCAGCACCGCCAGCCCGAGGTAGATCACCTGCACGGTGCGGCGGCGGCCGCGGCCTGTGAGGTCGAAGAGCACGGGTCAGTCCTCGGGACGGTGGGTCGGGCGCTCGGAGGGGTCCTCGGGCGGCTCGTCGAAGGAGAACGCGGTCTCCTGCTCGTCCTCCTCGTCGGGGGTCGCGTCGGGGTCCGCACCGCCGCCGCGACGCTCGGCGAGGATCATGAGCAGGATACTCAGCCCGTAGAGCAGCAGGAGCGGGATCATCTCGAGCATGGTGGTCACCGGGTCCACCCCCGGCAGGGCGGCGGCGATCACCGCGATCAGCACTATCGCGTAGCGCCAGTTGGAGGTCAGCGTCCGGCGCGAGATGATGCCCACGCGCTGCATGGCCAGCAGGCCGACGGGGAGCTGGAACATCAAACCCAGCGCGAGCAGCGTGAATATCTCGAACGTGTAGTACGGCTTGGCCTGGATGAGGACGTCGAAGGACTGGTTGTTGAAGTTCTGCAAGAAGGCGATCGCCGGCGGCAGGACGAGGAAGTAGCCGAAGCACGCGCCGCCGATGAACAGGAACGGCACCATGAGCATGAGTGGCAGGGCCGCGCGCCGCTCGCGGGGGCTGAAGGCGGGCAGGATGAAGGCGTAGAACTGGTAGAGCAGGATCGGGAGCGCGAAGAGCAGCGCGAAGTAGAGCGCCACCGTGAACGTCGTGGTGAAGGGCTCGCCGACGCCGGTCGTGATCGGCTCGCGCTTGGGGATCGTCTTCGGCAGGGCCGCCGCCTGCTGGGCGAGCCCGCGCGCCGCGAGCGCGTGCGAGGCGCGATCGGCGGCCGGGACCGTGCGCGAGCGCGAGAGCTGCTCCTCCGCCTGCTGCTGCTGGACGATGCCCGCGCGCTGCGCGGACTGTGCCGCCGCGGCCTGGGCGAGCCGGCCGGAGCCGGCGTGCTTGAACACGGTGGGCGTCGAGTTCTCGAGCGGCGTGTTGAGCAGCCCGAGGAGCGCGTGGTTCTGCCAGAAGCACGCGGCAAACGCGATCGTGAGCGCGATCGCGCAGATGACGAGGCGAGAGCGGAGCTCGTCGAGGTGGTCGACGATGCTCAGGCGGTCTTCGTGGCCGATCGGCCGGAGCTTCGTCGCCATGCGAGAGGGGCCGCGTGCGGTCAGCCGCGGGAGTCGGGCGCGGCCCCGGCGCTCGGGCGCTCGCCCTCACCGGAGCGCGCGCCCACCGGCGCCGTGGACTCCGGAGCCGCGGCACCGGCCTCGGTGCGACCGGGGGCATGGGCGGCCTCGGCCGGCGCGGCGGCCAGCTCGCTGCCCTGCTCGTGCGCGCCGACCTCGTCGTCGTGCTCGTCCTTGGAGTCGCCGCCGATCGACTCCTTGAACTCGCGCATCCCCTTCCCGAGCTGCTTGCCCAGGCCGGGCAGCCGCTTGGGCCCGAAGATCACCAGCACGATGAGGAGGATGAGGCCGATTTCGAGTGGACCGAAGGAAGCGAACATGTGAAGACCTCTGCGAAGGGGAGCGTCCAAGGGTAACGCGTCGCCAGGGCGGTCCGGATCACCGTCCACTCGCTCTCAAGTCTCACCGGAAGCCGGCCGATCTAGGGCCTACCGAGGTCTTCGTCATGAGCGCCCACTCCGATCGCCACTCCGTCCGCCGCGTCGTCCTTCCCAGCGGGAAGACGATCGAGGTCGTCTACTTCGAGGACCGGCCGGCCGGCCCGAGCCCGTCGCCGCGGGCGACCCCGAGTCCCGACGCGGGCGGCCTGCACGTCTGCCCCCGGTGCACCTCCGAGTTCGTGCAGCCCGTGGACTGGAACGAGGCCGGTTCCGCTCATTGGGAGATGACGCTCGGGTGCCCCGAGTGCGAGTGGACGGCCGACGGCGTGTTCACCCAGGAGCTCGTCGACTCCTTCGAGGAGGAGCTCGACCGGGGCGCCCAGGCCCTCGCCAGCGACTTCAAGCGCCTCTCGCACGCCAACATGGAGGACGGCATAGACCGCTTCGTGCGCGCGCTGCAGGACGACCACGTCCTGCCGATGGACTTCTAGCCAGACGGACCCGCGTCCTCAGCTGTAGCGCTCCACGACGCCGTCGGCGACGAGGTTGAGGACGCCCCGCTGGCGCTCGGGCACCGCGGCCAGCTCACCCTTCGCCTCGGCCACGATGGCCAGCGCCCGTCCGCGGGCCTCCGCGAGCGCGTCCGTGCCCTCGATCCGGTCGCACACGGCCTCGGCCTGAGCCGCCGTGCGCACCTGGCGCAGATCGGTCCGGGCGAGCTCGGGATCGCGCTGGCGGGCCAGGATCAGCGGGAGGGTCACGGTCCCGTCGAGCAGGTCGGCCCCGCGTGGCTTGCCCGTCCGCTCGGCCGGACCGGACACGTCGAGCACGTCGTCCAGGATCTGGAAGGCCAGGCCGACGGCGCGTCCGAAGCGCGCGAGCTTCTCGGCGCCGCCGCCGCCCTCGAGCGCCCCGAGCCGGCAGGCCGCTTCGAAGAGGCGCGCCGTCTTCAGCTCGCAGCGCCGCAGGTAGCGCTCGAGCGGAACGTGCGCATCCCACGCGTCGGCGCGCTGGAGCAGCTCGCCGCGGGCCAGGGCGCTGCCGGCGTCGGTGAGCACCGCGACCTCGTCCACTCGGCCGTTGCGGGCGAGCTCGGCGAACGCGCGTGAGAAGAGGAGGTCGCCGGTGGCGGTGGCCGCGCCGCGGCCGCCCTCGGCCACGACGGTGGGGCGCCCGCGGCGCAGCATTGAGGCGTCGAGCACGTCGTCGTGCACGAGCGTGGCCGAGTGCACGAGCTCGACGGCCACGGCGGCGCGGACCGTTCCACGCGGGTCGGCGGCCGGCTCCCCCGCCGCGAGGAAGACGAGCAGCGGGCGCAGGCGCTTACCCCCCGCGGCGATCGTCGCGCCGGCGTGGCGGGCGAGCAGCGCGCCGTGGCTCGAGGCGAGCTCGGAGAGCCGCTCCTCCACCCGGCCCATCAGCTCGGGGAGGTGCGGCCCGCCGGCGCGGAGCACCGCTTCGACGGAGCCCAGCGCCGACATCACGGCACCTCGCCCACGTGCAGCGCGATGATCCCTCCCGCGGTGAGGACCCAGCGAATTCGCCGCAGGCCGGCTCGCTCCATCGCTGCCGCGAGACCATCCGGCGCGGGGAAGCGCCTGACCGAGCTCGGCAGGTAGGCGTAGGCGTCGGGGTCCCCCGCCAGGCGCCCGACCGCGGGGACGATCCGGTCGAACCAGAGCGCGTAGAAGGTGGACAGCGGCGGGCGGCGCGGCGTCGTGATCTCGAGGATGACCACCCGCCCGGCGGGCCGCACGACCCGTGCCATCTCGGAGAGCCCGCGGTCGAGGTCCGCGAAGTTGCGCGCTCCGAAGCCGACGGTGGCCGCGTCGAACTCGGCGTCGGCGTAGGGGAGCGCGAGCGCGTTGCCGGCTTCGAAGCGCGCACGGCCGCCCCCCTTGGCCCGGGCCCGCCCGAGCATCTCCTCGGAGAAGTCGCAGCCGATCACCTCGCCGCCCGGGGCCACGCGCGCCGTTAGCTCCAGGGCGAGGTCCCCGGTGCCCGTGGCCACGTCGAGCGCCCGGTCACCGGGCCCGAGCGCGGCGAGATCGGCCGCGCGCCGGCGCCAGGCATGATGCAGCCCGGCGGTCATCACCGAGTTCATGCGGTCGTACACCCCGGCGATGCGATCGAACATCGCGCGCACCTGCGGCTCGTCCAGGGAGCCGGACGCGGGCACCGGACCGGCTCTCACGCGCTACTTGAGCTGGCCGAGGAAGGCGACGAGCGCCTGGAACTTCTGCGGTGAGGTGGTGGCCAGATCCTTGAAGGAGGGCATCGGCGCGGTCGGGTTGCGCAGGGTCTGGGCGATCCCGTCCGCGGGGAGCTTGCTGGCCACGTGGGTGAGCTGCGGCCCGGGACCGTCGTTGCCGTTCTCGCCGATCTTGTGGCAGGCGAGGCACCCCGACTGCCCGACCACCTCCTTGCCCTGGTTGAAGGCCACGAGCTGCGCGCCGGCGAGCCCCGAGGGCGGCTTCATGTCCACCTCGTTGGGCGAGCCGGCGTTGGCGCCGAGATAGGTCAAGTAGGCCATCGCGCAGATCGTGAGGATGCCCGCGGTGGTGGCGATGGGGCGCCGCTCCGGGCGCCGCTCGGGGCTCCGATCGAAGAACGGCAGCATGATCAGCAGGACCATGGCGATCGTCGGCACCCCGATCGTCGCCAGCGGCACGAGCAGCGGCGGCTTGATGACCCGCAGGAGCTCGAAGAGGAAGAAGAAGTACCACTCGGGCCGAGGGACGTAGGTCGTGGTCGTCGGGTCCGCCTTGGGCCCGAGCTCGGCCCCGAGCACGAGCGACAGGGCGATGATCACGAGCATCACCACGCAGGCCATCGCGCCGTCCTTGGCCACCGCGTAAGGGAAGAAGGGCTTGCCCTTCCCCTTCAGCATGTTGTACTCGCGGAGGTAGACCTCCTTCTCGCGCTGGTTCATGGGGAGAGGCGCACCTAGACCTCGGCTTTGGTCAGCTCGGGGTCGCGCTCGGCCTTGAGCCAGGGCGGCGCCGTCGTGCCGAGCCGGGCCACGAGGTAGAGGTGGGCGCCGATCAGGGCGGCGAGCGCCCCGGGCACGAGAAGCATGTGGATCGAGTAGAAGCGCGAGAGGGTCGTCACTCCGAACTCCGGGCCGGCGCGCAGGAAGTCCGAGAGGAACGGCCCGACCAGCGGCCCGGTGCCGTTGATGTTCACGCCGACGATCGTCGCCCAGTAGGAGCGCTGGTCGAAGGGCAGCAGGTAGCCGGTGAACGACATCACCATCGTGAGCACGAGCAGGACGACCCCGATGATCCAGTTGAGCTCCCGCGGGTACTTGTAGGCGCCGAAGAAGAAGGTCCTCGCCATGTGCAGGAAGACGAGGATCACCATCACCGTGGAGCCCCACTTGTGCATCCCGCGCACGAAGGCGCCGAGGAAGACGTCGGTGGAGACATAGCGGATGGACTCATACGCCCCGCCCGCCGCGTCGGGGCGGTAGTACATGGCCAGGAAGACGCCGGTGACCGCCTGGGAGAGGAAGGCGAACATCGTCGCCGAGCCCAGCGTGTAGAACCAGTTCGTCCCCTTGGGGACCTTGCGGAAGAGCAGCCAGCGCACGCCTCCGGAGAGCGAGGTGCGCTCGTCGATCCAGTCGACGGCGGTGATGCCCGCCTCCTGGGCGACGTCGATCGGAGTGACCTTCTCGGCCGTGCCCGGGCGCTTGGGCTTGGGTTGCAGCGCCGAGGGGAGCGGAGGTATGGGGGGCTTGAGCTTCACGCGAATCAGCCTACTTCCTCGGAGTGGAGAAGCGGCCCGGATAGAGATAGGGGCCGATGCCGTCGGTGTCCTCCGCCGGATCGCGCGGGGAGGGGAAGCGCTTGAGCTGGGAGTTCACGCTGTAGCGAGGACCGATGAGCACCTCGCCGTTCTGCACCTTCGTGTAGAAGCGGTCGAGCGGACGCGGCGGCGGGCCGGCGTTGCGCTTGCCCTGGAAGTCGTAGACCCCGCCGTGGCAGGGGCAGATGAAGCGGGCCGCAGCCTCCACGAACCGCACGGGGCACCCGAGGTGCGCGCAGCGGGTGGAGATGGCCACCACGGGATTGTCGTTGTTGTACTTGTCGGTGTCGTACTTCGGGTTGTGCAGGCGCAGGTAGATCGTCGTCTTGCCCGCCTCGCCCATCCCGGGCACCACGGTGATGACCCGCGGGTAGTAGGTGTCCTTGGAGAAGTCGGTGAGCTTGCCCACCGGCTGCCACGTCCACTTCTGACGGGTGAACACCGGTGCGGCGGCGAACCCCAGCGCCGGGAGCGTGAAGGCGGCGGCGGCGATGCCGCCCATGCCGTGCGCCGAGCTGGTCATGAAGCGCCGGCGCGTGACGGTCTCGCCCTCGAAGGCGCCGGGAACGTTGCGGTCGGCTGTGTAGGGAGACTGCTGAGGCTTGCGACGGTCGGGCACGGAGGAGCCTTCGACGGGGTGGAGCACGAATTCAAGCGCGCCGAGCACCATATCGTCAACATGGCTACGGGCGTCACAAACCCCGTGAGGGCGGGGAATCAGCCCTTTTGCGCCACGTTGCCCCGCTCCCCCTCGGCCACGGCGACCAGACGCTCGCGCGCGCCGGACTCGCCGGTGCGTGCGGCCTCCTTGGCGGCGGCATGGGCCGGCGAGGAGCCCCAGCCCACCGCCACCGCGCCGGCCGCCCACACGGCCTCGGCCAGAGCCGGGTCCCCGGCGGTCTGCGCCTGGGCGCAGAGCGAGATGACGTCGGCGAGCTCGCGCACCGCCTCGAGGTCGCCGAGCTCGGCCAGGCGCGCGAGGCCGAGCGCGTAGAGCTGATCGCCGGCGAGCAGCGCGAGGTCGCGGTCGCTCGTACGCACGACCCGTGGCGAGCCGTAGTGCGCGAGGTACCCCTCGTAGATGAGCTCGACGACGAGCTCGTAGTCCTGTGGGCGGGAGCGGGTGCGCGGACCGGCCGCCGCGTCTTGGGCGATACCGGGCCGGAGCTCCATGGTGGTCGCGTCACCCACCTCAACCGTCTCGCCCAAGAGTCCCCCCTCCGCCCGCACAGCTTGGGCGAGCCGCCGGTAGCCGTCCTGCCAGCCACGCATCCGGTGGTCGCTCACGTTGCCGCGAACGCGGCCGCCGCCGCTTCGAGCGTGCGCTCCACCTGCTCGTCGGTGTGCGCCAGCGACGGGAACCAGGCCTCGAACTGCGACGGCGGCGGATAGACGCCGCGCTCGAGCAGCGCGCGGCACCATGCGGCGTAGGCCTCGAGGTCGCAGGCCTGCGCGCCGGCGTAGTCCCGCACCGGGTCGGCGGCGAAGAACACGGTCAGGAGGCCGGGTACGGCGCTCACCTGCACCGGCCGCTCGCCGGCGGCCTCCCGTAGACCCACGGCGAGCCGCTCGGTGATCGTCTCGAGGCGGGCGTAGGCGTCCGCGTCGAGCAGCGCGAGCGTCGCGCGCCCGGCCGCGACCGCCAGCGGGTTGCCCGAGAGCGTCCCGGCCTGGTAGACGCTCCCGGCCGGGGCGATCAGCTCCATGAGCGCGCGCGGACCCCCGTAGGCGGCGGCCGGCAGTCCGCCCCCGATCACCTTGCCCATCACCGTGAGGTCGGGCAGGACCCCGGCGCGCTCCTGAGCGCCGCCCCGCGCCACGCGGAAGCCGGTGATGACCTCGTCGAAGACGAGCAGCGTGCCCGTGGCGTCGGCGCGCGCGCGCAGCAGCTCGAGGAACCCCTCCTCGGGGGGGACGAGCCCCATGTTCGCCGGGTAGGGCTCGGCGAGGATGGCCGCGAGCTCGTGGCGCTCCGTGGCCGCGTGCAGCGCCTCGCGGTCGTTCCACGGCACCACGACGGTGGCGGCGGTCGCCGCCGCCGGCACCCCCGGCGAGGACGGGATCCCGTGGGTGGCGAGGCCCGAGCCCGCCTCGGCGAGCAGCCCGTCGAGGTGCCCGTGGTAGGCCCCGGCGAACTTGAGCACGGTCTCGCGGCCCGTCGCGGCCCGCGCGAGGCGCACGGCGCTCATCGCCGCCTCCGTGCCCGAGGAGGTCATCCGCAGCATCGCGACCGACGGCATCCGCGCCGCGACCTCGGCCGCGAGCTCCACCTCGCCCTCCGTCGGCGCGCCGAACGTGGTCCCCGCCTGCGCGGCCTCCGCGACGGCGCTCAGGATCTCGGGATGGGCGTGGCCGTGCACGAGCGGGCCCCACGAGCACACGTAGTCGACGTAGGCGTTGCCGTCGACGTCCACGAGCTCGGCGCCCTGGCCGCGCGCGACGAACACGGGGGCGCGTCCGATCGCTCGCATGGCGCGCACCGGCGAGTTCACCCCGCCGGGCAGGAGCTCGAGCGCGCGCGCGTAGAGCTCGGCCGAGCGCGTGTCGGTGAGGACGCCGCTCACGCCGCGGGGCGCACTAGACGTGCTCGGCTTCCCAGCGCTTGAACTCCTCCGTGAAGTAGAGGAGGCGGATCTTCTTGAACTCGGTGGAGGAGTACAGCGTCGTGCGCTCCTCGATCCCGGTCTCCTCGGCGATCGCGTCGAGGATCGCGTCGCACTCCTCCTTGGAGCGCCCGTGGGCCATGGTGAAGACGGAGTAGGGCCAGTCGGGGTAGGTCGGGCGCTCGTAGCAGTGCGAGATCCCGCGGTAGGCGGCCATGCGCTTGCCCGTCTCGAGGATCTCCCCCTCGGGAACCTTCCACACGCCCATCCCGTTGGCCGAGAAGCCCGCGCGGCGATGGAAGAGGATCGCCGCCACGCGGCGCAGGAGCTTGCGCTCCCTCATCCCCTCCAGCTGGGCGAGCAGCTTCTCCTGCGCCATCCCGAGCTCGGCCGCCGCGGGCGCATAGGGCTCGGGGACGACCGGCATGTCGCCCTGGAGCGCCCGGATCACCGCGACGTCGAGCTCGTCGTAGGGCTGGGGCTCGGTCTCGGCCGGCTCCTGTGCGACCGCCGCGGCGGCGAGCGCCTCCGTGCCCTTCTCCATCTCGAGGTCCATCCGGATCTTGAACAGCTTGAGCGTGGGAAGCTCGCGCACCGATTCGGCACCGGCTTCGGCGGCCAGGCGCTCGAGCGTGCCCTGCAACCCGAGCTTCGAGTCGGGCTCGGTGGCGATGGTGAACCACAGGTTGAAGTCGTTGTCCCGCAGGTAGTTGTGCGAGACCCCGGGGTGGGCGTTGACCACCTTCGCCGCGCGCCACGGGTGCTCGGGGTCGACCTTGGCGGCGACGAGCATGGAGGAGTAGCCGAGCGCACGCGTGTCGAAGATCGGCGTCACCTGGCGGATGATGCGCTCGGCGAGCAGGCGCTGAACGCGCGCGAGCACCTCCTGCTCGGTGACGCCCGCGCGCTCGGCCACGCGCGCGTAGGGGCGTGGCTCGAGCGGGAAGGAGCCCTGCATGAGGTTGAGGAGCTTGCGGTCGACCTCGTCGAGGGGGACGGCGGCGCCGTCCTTGCGCGAGCGCGCCTTGGAGATCGGGGCGGGGGTCAGCTCTGGCGTAGCCATCGGGCGGCGTCCTTCGCGTGGTAGGTGATGACGATGTCCGCCCCGGCGCGGCGGATGGAGGTCAGCGTCTCGAGCACCGCGGCGCGCTCGTCGAGGTAGCCGGCCTGGGCGGCGGCCTTGAGCGCGGCGTACTCCCCACTCACGTGGTAGGCGGCGACGGGCATGCGGGTCTCGTCCTTGACGCGGCGGATCACGTCGAGGTAGGGGAGCGCGGGCTTGACCATGACCACGTCGGCGCCCTCCTCGACGTCGAGGCGCACCTCGCGCAGCGCCTCGTCGGCGTTGGCCGGATCCATCTGGTAGCCGCGGCGGTCTCCGAAGGCGGGCGTGGAGCCGGCGGCCTCGCGGAAGGGGCCGTAGAAGGCGGAGGAGAACTTCGCGGAGTAGGCGAGGATCGGCGTGTGGGTGAAGCCCTCCTCGTCGAGCGCGGCGCGGATGGCGCCGACGCGGCCGTCCATCATGTCGCTCGGGGCGATGAGGTCGGCGCCGGCGCGGGCCTGGGCCACCGCGGCGCGCGCGAGCAGCTCGAGCGTCGCGTCGTTGTCGACCTCACCGTCGTCGGCGAGGAGTCCGCAGTGCCCGTGGTCGGTGTACTCGCACAGGCAGAGGTCGGTGATCACGAGGAGGTCGGGGTGAGCCTCCTTGATCGCCCGGGTGGCGAGCTGGACCACGCCCTCCTCGTCCCAGGCGCCCGAGCCCTCGGCGTCCTTGGTGGCCGGGATCCCGAAGAGCAGCACCCCGGGCAGGCCCAGGCCCGCCGCCTCTCCCGCTTCCGCTACCGCGTGCTCGATGGAGAGGCGCTCGACGCCGGGCATGGCGCCGATCGGCTCACGGACGTCACTCCCGTGGGTGACGAACAGCGGCAGGACGAGATCGCTCGCAGCGAGCCGCGTCTCGCGCACGAGGCTCCGCAGCGCGCCGGTGCGCCGCAGCCGACGCAGGCGGGTCTGCGGAAAGGCCATGGACCCGAGGATACCGGCGAGGGTGCGCTTCACCCTCTGGGTCCAGTCGCTGAAGCATCGTGTCCCCTGTAGGGGGTACGGGGCTTCAGGGAGTCCGCCGCCCTCTCCTAGAAGCGCCGCAGCGCGAGGCGCGCGATCGCCCCGAAGCCCACCGCGAGGGCCAGCAGGTGCAGCAGCGGCACGAGGATGCCGGGCTGGGTGCCGTTCAGCGCGGCGCCCATCGCCTGCAGGGCCGGCTTGAACGGGAAGAGGCCCGACACGACGTCGAGCACGGTGTGCAGACCGCCCGAGACCGCGTTCGGGGGCACGAGGGCGAGGAAGGCGATCGGCAGCGAGAGGAGGAAGGCGAGGAGCGAGGCGGCTCGCACCTCCCGGGCCAGGCTCCCCACCGCCACCCCCAGCGCGGCGAAGGCCAGGCCGCCCGCCGCCAGCGCGAGGACCCAGAGCGGGAAGCGTCCCCACGAGAGGGACTTGAAGGCGCCGATGCCCATGAGCATCACGAGGGTCACCACCGTCGCGCAGGCGGCGGAGAGCACGACCTTCTCCCCGAGCACGCTCGTGCGCGACACGAGCCCGCGGACTAGCCGCCCGAACGCGTGCTCCTCACGCTCGAGGGCGAGCATTCCCGCCGCGAGCAGGACGGTCACGAACATGAGCGAGACGACCACGGCGATCGCCACGGCGTAGGAGTCCGCCGGCGTGGTCGTGCCGCTCAACGTCGTGCGCTGCACCTGGATCGGGGTGTTGATCGTCCCGAGCACGGGGTTGGCGAAGTTCAGCCCCTCGATCGCGAGGCCCGCGAACTGGGCGACCTGGTCGAGCGGACCGCGCAGCGCCGAGCCGCGCGGCAGGCTCCCGAGCGTCCCCCGGATGATCGTGCGGGAGTTGCGCAGCCCGAGCAGCGAGACGTTCTGCCCGACGACGTCGATGCTCCCGCCGTCGAGCACCTTCTGGAGCTGCTGCACGGCGACGGCCACGATCTTCCGCGAGAGCGCCTGCTGCAGGTCCGAGAGGCGTGCCTTGATCGTCGAGTCGACGAACTGCTGCTCGAGCGGGTCCTTGACGTTGAGCGCCAGCTCCACCGTGGGCTGGCCGGTGCCGGTCTGCAGCTCGCTCTGGAGCTGTTGCACGATGTTGGCGGGGATGATCACCGCGGCCAGCGCCTCGCCTGAGCGGACCTTGGCCAGCGCCTGATCGCGCGTCTTCACCCGGATCGGGTCGATCGCGTCGAAGAGCGCGGAGGTGTACTCCGAGGCGTCGATCCGCTCCGCCCCCAGGCTGAACTGCGACTGCCCCCTGGGGACCTCGGAGACGAAGGCGACCTTGGGCTTGCCGGGCGGGCTCGAGAGCGCGAAGCCGATCATGAGCGCGATGGCGATCGGGTAGACGACGAGCAGGCCGACGAGCAGGGGCGAGCGGCGGAGGATCTGCAGGTCCTTGAGGAGGAGCCAGCACACGGCCGACCTCCCTCAGTGCCCGCGGTCGTGCAGGAAGTGAACAAAGGCCGACTCGAAGTCGCGCGGGTCGCCTCCGACCTCGGCGGCGAGGGTGGCGGGGGTGCCGGTGAAGAGCAGCTCGCCGTCGGCCAGCACGAGCACGCGGTCGGCATAGCGCTCGGCCTCCTGCACGTTGTGCGTGGAGAAGACGACGGTGGTGCCGCCGCGGGCGAGCGAGCCGATGAAGTCCCACAGCCGCGCGCGCTGGCGGGGATCGAGCGAGGAGGAGGGCTCGTCGAGCAGCAGGACGGGCGGCGCGGCGAGCAGCCCGATCGCGATGTTCACGCGCTGCTGGTTGCCGCTCGAGAGGCGTCCGAGCTCCTCGCCGGCGCGGTCGGCCAGCTCGAGGAGCTCGAGCATCCGGCTTACCGTGTCCGGGCAGTCCTCGACGCCCTCGAGGCGAGCGAACAGCGCGAGGTTCTCCTGCACCGAGAGCTTGGAGTAGACCGCGGGCTGCTGGGGCACCCAGCCGATCTCCCGCGGGGCGCGACTGACGCGCCCGCCCGTCGGAGGCTGGATGCCGGCGAGGATCGAGAGCAGCGTGGTCTTGCCCGCGCCGTTGGGACCGATGACGGCCACCGACTCGCCCGGCGCGGCGGTGAAGGAGACCGCGCGCAGCGCGCGGCGCTCCCCGTAGCTCTTGGCCAGGTCCTCGACCTCGAGGGCGTGGCCGACGGCGGCCGAGCGTGCCGCGGCGGAGGGGGAGGCGGACATCGCCCCGAAGAGGCTACCCGGGGGGCCGGGCTCCCCCCGCCAGCGGGCTGCCGCACGCGGGGCAGAAGGCGTCGCCGGAGGAGCCTTGAGCTCCGCACCGCGGACAGGGGTCGCGGGAGGGCGGCGGGAGGGCGGCGGGCTCGGGCGGCGCGCCCGCCGCCGCGAGGGGACCGGCGCCGCCGGTGCTCCACGACTCGAGCACGAGGTGGCGGCGCAGGTAGAGGGCGGTCTCGCGCGCGACGGCGGCGATGGGCAGCGCGATAAGCGCGCCGACGATCCCGAAGGTCTGGGTCCCGAAGAGCAGCGCGAGGATGATGAGCAGCGGGTTGATCCGGAGGGAGTGGCCGAAGACCTGCGGCGCGACGAGGTGCCCCTCGATCTGCTGGAGCGCGACGAAGAGCAGCGCGACCCACACGGCGCTGAGCGGATCGCCGACCAGAGCGACGAGCACGGGTGGCAGCGCGCCGAGCACCGGCCCGAGGTAGGGCACGAGCTCCATGAGGCCGAAGAAGACACCGAAGAAGAGGGCGTAGGTCCTGCCCTGCGGGAAGACGCCGAGCAGGCCGAACACCCACAGCGCCACCCCGGCCGTGGCGCCCATGATGAGCGAGAAGAGAAGCTGGCCGCGCACGTAGGAGAACACCGCCTTCTGGGCGCGCAGCGGGAAGTCGTCCTCGGCCGTGCCGTCCCCGGGCGGCATGGCGCGCCGCACCAGCCGGCCGATAGCAGGGGCGTAGAGCAGCATGTAGACCGAGATCACGAGCACGAGGATCAGCGCGAAGGCGCCCTCGGCCAGCCGCTGCACGAGATCGCGCGTGAAGGAGACGATCGCCCCCGAGCGACGAAGGAAGCTCTTCTGCAGCGTCTCGAGCGCGGTCTGCCCCGAGTTCTGGACGTGGAGCCCGAGGTGGTGGGAGTCGAGGTAGCCCTGGAAGTGCCCGAGCGTCTTGTTGGCGGAGCTCACGAGCTCGGGCACGTCGCGCTGGAAGCTCACCACCTGGTTCGAGACCGGGTTGATGAGCAGCGCGATGCCGCCGCCCATCGCGGCGAAGAAGGCCAGGAAGACGGCGAGCACGGCGACCCCGCGCGGCAGGCGCGCCCGCTGGACGAGGGTGACGAGCGGATTGAGCACGAGGGCGAGGACGCCGGCGACGAGGAAGATGAGGAACACGGAGCCGGCCGCACGCGCGAGGGCCCAGAGCCCGAGCAGCGCGATGGGCAGCAGGACGAGCTGGATCCAGCGCGGGATGACCACGGGAGCGGCCCGCGTGGGCGGCGGCTCCCGGTCGGGGGCAGCGGTCGGGCTCGGGTCCTCGGGCGCGGCGGTGCCCTCCCCGACGGGCTGCTCGCCCGCCTCGGGCCGCGTCTGGATGGCGTCAGGCGTCATGCTCCTCTGCATCAGTATGCGCCGTGTGCCCGCGTGAATCGAGCCCTCAGCATCCTCTTCGTCGGAGACGTGGTCGGCGGGCTCGGGCGCCGGACGCTGCTGGGGCTCCTTCCCGAGCTGCGTGAGCGCCACGCTGCCGACTTCGTGGTGGTCAACGGTGAGAACGCCGCGGGGGGACTCGGCATCACCCCCAAGATCGCCCGCGAGATGCTCGGAGCGGGCGTCGATGCGATCACGCTCGGCAACCACAGCTACAAGCGTCGTGAGGTCTACCCCTACCTGGACGAGGAGGCCCGCATCGTGCGTCCGGCCAACTTCCTGCGCTCCCAGCCCGGGCACGGCACCTGCGTGGTGGAGCAGGGCGGTGCGCGCCTCGGGGTGGTGAACCTGTCCGGCAACCTGTTCATGAGCGCCGGCCGGCCGGCGTTCTCCGAGGCCGACGCCGCGCTGCACGAGCTGCGCGGGCACGTCGACCACGTGCTCGTTGACATGCACGCCGAGGCGACGAGCGAGAAGGTGGCCATGGGCTGGCACCTCGACGGCCGCGTAACCGCCGTGGTGGGCACCCATACCCACGTGCCCACCGCCGACGCCCGCGTGCTCCCGGGAGGGACGGCGTACATCACCGACGTGGGCATGACCGGTCCGCGCGGCGGGGTGATCGGCGTCAAGCGCGAGCAGGCGGTCACCTCGCTCCTCACCCAGATGCCAGTGCGCTTCGAGACCTCCGAGGAGGACCCGTGGCTCATGGGCGTGCTGATTCGCACGGCCTCCGAGCCGATGCGCGCCGCGGCGATCGAGCCGCTGCTCCTACCCGCGCGCGGCCTGCGCTGAGCTCCTGCTCGTCACGATGGCCGCGCCGCGCCCGGCGGGCTCGGTGTAGCGCCCCAGCAGGGCCAGCATGACGAGCGGGAAGAACCACACGACGTAGAGGTAGAACCAGTGCGTCACGCCGAGCTGCACGGCGATGAGCACCGCCGCGCCGAGCGCGGCGAGCTGGACGACGGTGCGGCGGCGGGGGACGAAGGCGACGAGGATCGCGAGCGCCCCGGCACCGAGCTGCGCCGCGAGCTGGGCGGCGTGCGGCAGCCCGTACAGGCCCCAGACGGAGAACGGCGAGCCGCGGGTCGTTTGGTAGTCGAGGGTCTGCGCGTAGGCCGTGCGCAGGTCGCCGTGCAGGAGGACCGGGAGCCCCGCGAGGGCCCCGACGGCCAGGAAGGCCCCCGCGTACGCGGCGAGGCTGCGCCGGCGCCAGGGGCCGGCGCCCCGCGCCAGGAGTGGCGCGAGCGCGAGCGGGGCGAACTTGGTCAGGCCGGCCAGCGCGGCCAGCGACCCACGCCCCGGCGCCGAGCTCGCGGCCAGGAAGGCGAGCACCACGAGCAGGGCGAGGAGCGAGTCGTTGGTGTTGGTGCTCGAGGCGAAGAGCGTGAACGGGAAGGCCGCCCACGCGTAGGCCAGCGCGATGCCGAGCGTCGGCCCCCGGACCCGGCGCCCGAGCAGCCAAAGCGCGAGCATGGTGAGCACGTCGAAGGCGATCGCGGCGCCGTGGGCGGCGGGGAGGGAGTCCCAGCTGCCGCTCCAGCCCAGCGCCTCCACGAAGGGCACGTAGGCCAGGTAGTTCACGGGGCCGTAGGTGTCGCCGTGCTCGTTGTCCTTCGGGTAGCCGCCGTAGAGCGGCTTGCCGTGCGCGAGCCGGTCGGCCCCGATCACTCCCGCGTAGCCCACGTCGATGACGTTTGAGTCGACCACGTTCAGCCCGACGCGGAACCCGAGCAGGAATACGATGGCCACGGCGAGCCATGAGGCGGGCACGAGCAGGTGCAGCGGCTCGGGCCTCCCGCGTCCGCCACGGGCGAGCACGAGCATGCGCACGAGGAGGTAGCCGAGGACGGGGTAGGCGAGCGGGACCGAGAGCCCGATCTTGCCGTGGGAGAAGAAGGCCAGCGACACCGAGAGCCCAACGAGCACGAGCAGGTCGAGGTGCAGCCAGCGCCGGGGCCGCCGAGGGTCCACGAACGGCGCGACGAAGAGCAGGCACAGCGGCAGCCAGACCCACACCGCCACCGCCTTTCGCCCGAAGGCGCCAGGGTAGCCACGTGCCATCGTCCACGCGACCTGGAAGCCGGTCCACTCCTCCTGCACCTGGCCCGTCGCGTCGACGATCGTGACCTGGGCGATCTCCTGCCCGCGCGTGGCGTAGTAGGAGACCTGCCAGCGGTCGCTCCCCTTGAGGAACGCCGCGCGCGTCGAGCCCCGGTGCGCCCGCCGCGCGCGTCGGACCTCCGGCAGGGCGTCGGCGATGGCAATCGTCCGGGTGGCGCTCAGGCGGTGGCCGGGCGGCGCGTCATCGACGCTCGCCGGGCTGCGCAGCGCGTTCGGGTCAGGCGGCGCCGAGGCGCCCGCCGGCACCGCGCCGGCGAGGGCCGCGAGCGCGACGAGGAGCGCGACCAGCCGCAGCGGCCGCTCAGGGAAGGACACCGAAGTGGGATCGCACCATGGGAACGATGTCGCGCAGGGTCCACTGCGCCCTCGCGTCGCGCGTCTCGGGTCCCGTGCCCGCCCACAGCAGCGGCGCGAGCGAGTCGGAGGCGTGCAGCGAGCCGTGGCTCCCTCCCCCGACGTGCGCCTGGCCGCCCCAGTCCACGAACTCGTAGCCCGACCCCGCGGAGAGGAGCACGTCGCCCGCGCGCGAGCAGCAGAGCGCCGACCACGCCCGCGTCAAGGCGTCGGGGTAGTCCGCGCAGAGCAGGCGGCCGTCCTCCACCCTGGCGTCGAGCGTGGCCAGCTCGCCCTCTACGCTCCACGAGCAGTCGCGCTCGTCGAGCAACTCGCCGCCGGGCGCGAAGCGCAGCTCGCCCCGCTCGCTCCAGATCACGCCCTCCCCGTCCTCGCGATGGAGCACGAGGTCCACGCCCTCCAGGCGCCGGGCGCAGTCGAGGATGCGGGGAAGCAACTCGGGCCGGCGCTCCTCGTCGAGCACGTAGACCATCGCCGCGCGCTGAGCCGGGGAGAGCGCGATGTCACCGGCGGAGAGGGCGACCTTGGCCGGCCCCGGAGGGAGGATCGCGAAGTCGGCGAACGCCTCCGCGAGCGAGACGCTCCGCTCCACGAGCGTGTGGGAGTGGTCGGCGAGCACGATCACCGCCCACTCGGCGAAGAACTCCTCGACGCCTCCCGCGGCGTGCATGAGGCGCTCGAGCTGCCGGTCGGCCTCGACGATCGAGGTGATCTGGGCGTGCGGGCCGTGGCGATGGGAGAACGTGTCGTTGTCGGGGAGCGAGAAGAGCAGGAAGTCGCAGAGGTCGTTCTCCACCAGGTAGGAGCCGACGCAACCGGTGTGCTGGTCGCGCGCGCCGGGCAGTCCGAGCTGCCCGCGGCAGCCCGTGCGGCGGCTCGCGAAGATATCGGCGTAGAAGAGCTCGCGCGGGCCGTAGACGGCGTGGCGGAAGAACGTCGAGGTCGCCAGCCGCGCCAGGGCGCGCTCGTTCGCCACTTCGTGGCGGTGGCGACCGCGGTACATGAGGTAGGTCGTCCCCGCCGTGCGCACACCGGCGTCGTCGAGGAGCTCGAAGACCGTCTCGACGTCGGACGAGAGGTGCGCCGCGTTCATGTTGTAGATCGTGTCCGTGAGCGAGCGCACGAGCCCGAACTGGCGCGAGGCGCTGAAGCTCGACCCGTACTCGACGTAGCGCCCCTCCTCGCGGTGGAACCAGTTCATGGAGGGGATGAGGTGCTCGTCCGGGCCGACCCCGGTGGCGATGGACGCCGCGCACGCCGGCGTGACCGAGGGAAAGGCGGCGGCCATGTTCTCGACGTAGGCCCCCCGCTCCATGACCGCCGCCAGCGCCGGGGCCCGGCCTCCGGCCACCGCGCGCTCGAGCATCGCCGGCTTCAGGCCGTCGATGACCGCGAGGACGAGCTTCTTCGGCGCCGGGGCGGAGCTCACCGCAGGATGCGGAGGCCCGCGTACTTGCGCCCCGCCCGCCGCCGTCCGGTGACGAGGAGCCACGCGAAGAAGGCCAGGGCGACCACGCCCAGGGGCGGGGCGAGCACGGAGAGGCCGGCGAGCACGAGGCCGGCGCCGTCGGCGTAGAGCGGCAGGGCGGCCGCGGCCGCCGAGTCGAGCCGCGCCCGCGTGCGCCCCAGCAACGAGCGCGCGGCGGCCTGGGCGACCGCGGCGCAGAGCACCCCGGCGATCAGTCCGGGCCACGCGAGCTGATGCTCGTCGGCCAGCGAGCCGGCGAAGAGGAGCGCGCCCACGCCGATGGCCGCCCCCGCGATCACCGAGCCGACCACTCCTCCCTCGACCGCCTCCACGCCGCTGCGGCGCACGAGCGCCACCGCCGCGGCCAGGCCCACGAAGAGCACGAACAGGAACGGCGGCTGCTCCAAAAACGCGTAGCTCGTGTGGTCGAAGTCGATCCCGAGGTTGGCGGCCGCGAGCGCCCCGGCCAGGAGGCCGGGCAGGAAGGGCCGGAGGCCCGCGGCGGCGGCGAGGCCGACGCCCTGGCAGATGACGAGCGCGAGGTGCACGGTTCGCTAGCGTGGAGCGGGCATGACGATAGACGAGCGGCCCAGGGAGCCGGCCCGCGGCGGCGAACCTTGGGCTGGACCCTCCTCGAGCATGACCCGCACCGGACGCCCGCCCTCCTCCTCCCGCGACCTCGAGCGCTACGCCGGCCTCTTCGCCGAGCGCACGCAGGTCATGCGCTCCTCGGCCATGCGCGACCTCCTGGCGATCACCGAGCGCCCCGAGGTCATCTCGCTCGCGGGCGGCCTCCCCGACACCTCGACCTTCCCCCCCGACTCCTACGCCTCGCTCATGCGCGACGTGGCGGCGAGCTCCTGCGCCCGGGCGCTGCAGTACGCGCCGACGGAGGGGGTGGCCGCGCTCAAGCCGTGCATCGCCGAGGTGATGGCCGCCGAGGGAGCGCGCGTGGATCCCGAGGACGTGCTCGTGACCACGGGCGGCCAGCAGGTCATCGACCTCGTGTGCAAGACGCTGATCGACCCGGGCGACGTGATCGTCGCCGAGGCGCCCACCTACCCGGGCGCCGTCCCGACCTTCTGCGCCTACCAGGCCGACGTGGTGCAGATCGAGATGGACCGCGACGGCATGCGCGTCGAGAAGCTCGAGGAGGCGCTCGACGGGCTCGAGGCCGAGGGGCGGCGACCCAAGTTCATCTACACGGTCCCGAACTTCCAGAACCCCGCGGGGGTCACGATGTCGCTGCCGCGCCGGGAGCGGCTCGTGCGGATCGCCCGTGAGCGCGAGCTGCTCGTGCTCGAGGACAACCCCTACGGGCTCCTGCGCTACGAGGGCGATCCGCTGCCCACGCTCTACGAGCTCGACGGTGGCCTGTTCGTGATCTACCTCGGGACCTTCTCGAAGATCCTCTCCCCCGGCGTGCGCCTCGGCTGGACGGTCGCCCCGCGCCCCGTGCTCGAGAAGATGAACATCGGCAAGCAGGCGGCCGACCTGTGCTCCTCCTCGATGAGCCAGCACTTCGTGGCCGCCTACTTCCGGGCCGAGGCCTGGCGGGACTACGTGCGCTCGCTCGGCGAGATCTACCGGCGCCGGCGCGACGTCATGCTCGACGCGCTGGCCGAGCACTTCCCACGCGAGGCGGAGTGGACCCTCCCGCAGGGCGGTCTCTTCATCTGGGCCACGCTGCCCGACTACATCGACACGACCGACCTGCTCGCCCGCGCCCTATCCGACGACGTGGCGTTCGTGCCCGGCCGCGCCGCCTACCTGGACGGCCGCGGTGGATCCTCGATGCGCCTGAACTTCTCCGGCGTGCCCGAGGACGACATCCGCGAGGGCATCCGCCGCATCGGCGCGGTGATCGGCGAGCAGGTCGCGCTCTACGGGACTCTGACCGGCGGGCGGCCCGTGCCCGCGACCGAGCCCCGCCCGCGCACGCCCGACGCCGGCCTGGCCGAGGTGCTGGAGCTTCCGCGCCGGGCCGCCGATTCCGGACGCCGCGCCGGTCCCTCCTCGGGCGAGCGATGAGTCGCGTCGCGGTGCTCAAGGGCGGACGCTCGCTCGAGCGCCTCGTCTCGCTGAAGTCCGGCGGCCGGGTGGAGGACGCGCTCGAGCGCCTCGGTCACGACGTCGTCGCCCTCGACGTGGGCCACGACCTCGTCGCGCGGCTGCGCGCCACCGCCCCCGACGTCGCGTTCGTGGCGCTGCACGGCCGCGACGGCGAGGACGGCACGGTGCAGGAGCTGCTCGAGGTGCTCGGCATCCCCTACACCGGCTCGGGGGTCTCGGCCTGCATCCGCTCGGCCGACAAGGTCCTGGCCAAGCACTTCATGCGCGATGCCGGCGTTCCCACGCCCGACTTCTTCTCCTTCAACGAGACGGCGTTCAAGGAGCTCGGCGCGGCCGAGGCGCTCGGGGCGATCGAGGAGCGGCTCACGTTCCCCATCGTGGTCAAGCCGGCGAGCCAGGGCTCGGCGCTCGGCATCAAGTTCGCGTGCTCGGCCGCCGACGTGCCGACCGCGCTCGTGGCCGCCTTCTCCTATGACCGCAAGGTGCTGCTCGAGCGCCACGTGCTCGGGCGCGACCTGGCGGTCAGCGTGCTCGACGGGCCCGGCGGGCCCGAGGCGCTCCCCGTGGTCGAGGCCGTGCCCCGGGAGGAGGACTTCTACGACTTCGAGTCGCGCTACGAGATCGGGCGCACGCGCTTCGAGTGCCCCGCCGCGCTCGACGAGGGCGCCGCCCGGCACGCGCGCGAGCTCGGGCTCGAGGTCTACCGGCTGCTCGGCTGCTCGGGCTTCGCGCGTATCGACCTCATGCGCGAGGACTCCAGCGGGGCGCTCTACGTCCTCGAGGCCAACCCGATCCCCGGTCTCACGGAGACGAGCCTGCTGCCCCTCGCCGCCGAAGCCGCCGGGCTCTCCTTCGACGCGCTCGTGGGCCGGATCCTCGACCTCGCGCTCGCCCACGCGCCGACGCTGGGCGCGTAGTCAGCTCTCGCCGAAGTCCTCGGGCGAGACCTGGTCGAGGAAGTCCTTGAACTTCTCGACGACCTCTTCGGTGTCCTCGACCTCGTGCTCGAACTCGATCGCGGACTCCGCGATGACGTCCTCGGCGGCGAAGATCGGGGCGCCGGCGCGCACGGCGAGTGCGAGCGCGTCGCTCGGGCGCGAGTCGATCTCGAGCTCCCGGCCGTTGACCGCGAGCGTGATCGACGCGTAGAAGGTGTTGTCGCGCAGCTCGGTCACCGAGACGCGCGCGCACGAGGCGTCGAGCTCACCGAGCATCTCGGAGAGGAGGTCGTGCGTCATGGGCCGCGGCGTGCTCGCGCCCTGGAGCTTCATGAGGATCGCCGCCGCCTCGGGATGGCCGATCCAGATGGGCAGGAACTTGTTCGAGTCGGCCGTCTTCAGGAGCACGATCGGCTGCTTGCCGACCATGTCGAAGCTCACGCCGTAGATCACCATCTCCTGCACGCGACCGGCCTCTCTTGAAGCGGGGAGGCGTCGGAGTATAGGCCCGGTGCGCCCGCGCCCGGGCGAGCTCCCGGACGCCCGAAGCGACCGCCGTGCTCACGGTCGGCGGCTTCGTACATGTGTCGAGCGGGGGCGGCCGTCGCGCATGTCCGGGTCGGGCCGCGCCGACAGCCAGATCAGTACGCCGACCGCAAGGAGAAGCAAGATGGCGAGGCTGCAGGTGGCAACGGAAGCCAAGGGGACCGGGACGGGCCAGGCCGACCGCCAGGCGCGCGTGCGCTGCTCGTGCGACCACTGCGGCGCTCACGTCATGGCCACGAGGAGCTGGCACCTGACCGGCAGCTGCGAGAACTGCGGGGGCTTCGAGCTCACGCCCGTCGAGCCCGCGAGCGCCACCGACATCGTGTCGGCGTCGTGGCCGACGGCCCGGCAACGCCTCGTGCGCGCCGCGCACGCATGGGCGATCCAGGACTCGAACCTGGGACCTCTTCCTTATCAGAGAAGCGCTCTAACCGACTGAGCTAATCGCCCGTCTGGGCGGCGATTGTAGCGGGGGGTGCGAACCCCTCGGCCCACGCGAGGGCCTCGTGGATGGTGGCGAACGAGAGCGCGACCCGGCAGCCGGCGGACCCCTGGGCGCTCACCCGGACCTCGGCGCCGAGCCCCGTGCCAAGGCGGTCGGAGAGCTCCTCGAGGGCAGCGGCGTGATCGGCGCGCGGCGCGGGCGCGCGTCCCCGCGTGACCCGCACCTCGGGCGCCTCCCGCGCGCGTCGCTCCACTTCTCTGACCGACCACCCACCCGACGCTGCGTCGCGGGCGAGCCGGCGGCGCCCATCGTGATCCGGGGCGAGCAGCAGGGCGCGTCCGTGGCCCTCGGAGAGCGTGCCGCGCTCGATCAGCTCGAGTGCCTCGTCGGGCAGGTCGAGCAGCCGCAGCAGGTTCGAGACCGCCACCCGGCCGCGTCCGACGCGGCGCCCGACCTCCTCCCGGGTGAGCTCGAGCTCCTCGACCAGGGCGGCGCAGGCGCGAGCCTCCTCGACCGGGTTCAGATCCTCGCGCGCCATGTTCTCGATGAGCGCCACCTCGAGCGCCTCGGCGTCGGCGCGCTCGCGCACGAGCGCGGGGATGGTGGGCAGGTGGGCGAGCTGGGCGGCTCGCCACCGGCGCTCGCCGGCGATCAGCTCGAAGCGGCCCTCGCGCGGGCGCACGAGCACAGGCTGCAGCACGCCGCGCTCGCGCAGGGAGTCGGCGAGCCGCAGCAGCGCGTCGCCGTCGAACTGGCGCCGGGGCTGGCGCGGGCTGGGCGAGATGAGCTCGACGGGCAGGTCGCGCAGCTCCTCTCCCTCGTAGCCCGGGGTGGCGGAGAGGATCGCCGCCAGGCCGCGCCCCATGCCGCGCGGGCGCTCAGCCACGGGCGGCTACCTCCTTGGCCAGCTCAAAGTAGGCGTCGGAGCCCGCGCAGTGCGGGTCGTGGTGGATCACGGGCCGGCCGAAGCTCGGCGCCTCGCCGATCCTGACGTTGCGGGGGATGACCGTGTCGAAGACGAGCGAGGGAAAGTGCTCGCGGACCTCGCGCTCGACGTCCTGGGCCAGGCGCGTGCGGGCGTCGTGCATCGTCAGCAGCATGCCCGCGATGACCAGCCGGGGGTTCAGCTCGCGGCGGATGAGCCCGAGGGTGTCGAGCAGCCCGGCCAGCCCCTCGAGCGCGAAGTACTCGGCCTGAACGGGCACGATCACCTGGT
>JAABUZ0100001789.1_pt1 | contig 38689 bp, 36 predicted proteins | sample 5562091 | NCBI WGS metagenome assembly JAABUZ01 (sample SAMN12813069, study PRJNA571459) | rock metagenome | isolation source: Antarctica rocks | place: Antarctica: Victoria Land, Linnaeus Terrace sud | collected 2015-12-21 | reverse complement strand
CGCAGAGGATCGCGAGCGGCTGCGAGACGAGCTCGTCTCGGGCGCCCGAGCGGATGCTCGCATCAGCGCGGCCGCGCTGCTCGGGTCCTCCGCGCTTGGTCGCGAGGATCGCTGGTCAGACATAGATATCGCCTTGTGTCTCGCCGCCGATGCCGACCGTGCGTCGGCGATCGCTGACTGGACCGATCAGATGTACAGCAAGCACGCTGCCGTCCATCAGCTGGATGTGAGCCGCGGCGAGACCCTCTATCGGGTCTTCCTGCTCTCCAGCACCCTGCAGGTCGATAGCTGAGCATCACCTCGAAGCAGCGCGAGCCGTGTCGACTGCAGCAACCGCCCATTGTCCTGCCGGTACGCGACGCCGTGCCATAACCGTTCCGCATGCGGAACGCCTCAGCTCAGTCAGGCTCTGCGAGGAGCGCGACGATCGCCACAGCGCCACCGGCAGGCGCGGGGTCAGTGCTGCGCCCGCAGCGCGCCGACCGTCTCCACAGCCTGCGCCAGCGGCGCGGGTAGGCGATCGAGCAGTCCCTGCCGAGCCAGGAGGGCGCGGTTGAGGGCCGTGAGCGACAAGCGCTGGGCCCGAGCGGGCTCGGCCGGGCGCAGGGGGGATCCCTGTCGCCCGACCTCCTGATCCCGCGAGCCTGGCACTGCTAGTGCTAGTGCTCGTGGACGGCTTCGAGTCCCGCCTGGTGCACGTGCTCGTGCTCGTGGGTTTCGGCGGCGTTGTGCTCGTGCTCGTGCTCGTGCTCCACGTGCTGGTGCTCGTGACTCGTGTGCGCGTGGGAATGCGCGTCTCCGTCGTGCTCGTGCTCGTGAGCGTGCGGCGCTTCGTGACTGTGCTCTTCGGTCATGCTGATCCTTTCTTGCTTCTTGTTGCTGGTTGAGATAAGGCTTAGCCCACGGTGCCTCCGGGGCGGAGTCGGCCCCCGGTCGTTTCCGGGGCGGCCGCGCGCAGGTGCTCGATGTGGCGAAGCGCCTCGTCGAGCAGCATCGCGACGTGCGGGTCGTAGAGGCTGTAGCGCGTGTATCGGCCGTCGCGCGTGCCGAGCACCATCCCCAGATCACGCAAGATCCGCAACTGGTGTGAAACGGCCGGTTGGGCCATCTCCACCGCCGCCATCAGCTCGCCGACTGTGCACGGATTCTCCCGCAGCCGGGCGAGTATCCGCACGCGGCTTGCTGTCCCAAGCCCGGCCATCACCCGCGCGACGTGCTCAGCCCTGTCGATGCTGACGGGCGTGGTGCGTGTGATTCCGTGAGCCTGGGCCATGCGCTCATGTTGTCATGCATATGAGCGCATGTCAAGGCTCTTCAAAGTCAGTGCACATATCATGCAGCGCGATCAGATGCACGAGGCGGCGGACAAGGAGCAAATGAGGCTGAGCGTCGTCGCTGGAATGACGACCACATGGCCTCGGTGTGGCCCGGCGCGAGCAGCTCACCAGCGCAGTGACCGAGCCGCTGCTCGAGCACTTCGACCTGTCGGCGGCTGGCTTGCGGTCCCGGTGGGAGCCCCGCAGCGAACCCTCGAGTAGGTTGCAGAGGTGCGCCGCGGCAGCCCACCGGCACCACTATGTAGAGCTTTAGTCAGTGAAGCACCGGGGGTCCCAGAGCGTCAGGGTTAGCTACCGCGCCGCGAAGTTCGTCTGCGCGGGCGGCGACGGCCATTACGAAACGACCGGCCGCGCACGGCAGATTCGCTGGCCGACATCGCTGCCGGTTGACGTCCTTGTCGTCGGCGCAATGGCCCCCGCGAACGCTCCACCACAGCCACGCATGTGGGTTGGCGCCGTCGCTCGCCTCGAGTCTGGCACTATCTTCCTCGTGGAGAAGAGCAAGACGGCACCGATAGTTGCCTGAAACAGCACTACTGCCCGGCAAGACGATCTCGACCGCGAGCGCCGCGGTCGGGTAGTAGAGCTGCTCGGGCCCAGGACGGTGAATCCTGCCTCCGGTATCCGTATCCGGTACTCATCAGTTTCCCGCGCCGGCTTCGCCGGCTGCCCGGGTACGGTGAAAATAGGGGGGAGAACCCGAGCGCGTCCCGACCCGAGCGCGTCGCGACCCGAGCGCTACTTGCCTCAGGGGACCCTGCGCGCGCCATAGCTCGACAGTCGAGGACAGCGCTGAGGCGACTGTCGTGTGCGTGTCGTTATCCGCGCTCCACGCGACAGTCGCCTCTCAGAAGAGCGCGACTGTCGAGCTCTGACGCCCGGTGGCCCGTGAGAGTCCTGTCGAGCTCACTCCGAGGCAGCGCCGGCTCCACAGCCAGTGCTCAGGGGAGGTCTCCTCGCCGGGGCGCCCACGCGGGCGAGTAGTTGCGAGCACAGAGCACTGCCACACTGCGCAGAGGCTGGGGCTATCTTCCACTCAGGCTCGCCGAGGTTGAGCCCGCCAAGTCCGAACTGCGCTTGGCGGTCAGGCGGTTGCCCGCACCCGGGCGGGAACCCCGATCAGCCACTCGCGGAAGGCGTCGACGCCCTCGCCGGTGCGAGCGCTGACGCGCATCGTCGTGGCCTCGGGGTTGACCTGGTCGATGTTGATCTCCAGGCGGTCGATGTCGTAGTCGAGGTGCGGCAGCAAGTCGATCTTGTTGATGACCACCAGCTCGCAGGCGCGGAACATGAGCGGGTAATTCAAGGGCTTGTCCTCCCCCTCAGTGACCGAGCAGACCATGATCCGCGCATCGGCACCGACGTGAAACTCGGCCGGGCAAACGAGATTGCCGACGTTCTCGATGATCAGCAGGTCGAGCTCTGCGAGGGGCAGCGCCCCGAGCGCGCTACGGACCATGTTTGCGTCGAGGTGGCATTCGCCGCCGAAGCCGTTGCCGGTGTTTAGCTGCGTGACACTGATGTGCAGGCCCGCCAAGCGGTCGGAGTCCAGGCTGCCCTCCACGTCTCCCTCGAGCACTCCCGCGCGGAGGCCGTCCTCCGCCAAACCGGCCAGCGCGCGCTCGAGCAGCGCGGTCTTGCCGGCTCCCGGGGAGCTCATGAGGTTGACGACGGCGACACCGGCGCGATCGAAGTCCTCCCGGTTGGCGCGCGCGATCGTGTTGTGGGCGTCCAGCGCGTCCTCGACGATTCTCACCTTGGTGCGGTGCATAGCGGCTCCTCTCGTTATGGGCTCGGTTCGCGAGCGATCAGACGAGACTATCAATGTACTGCGAGCGCTATACAGCTACGATAGGGTCGAGGTAATCACGAGCACGAGTTCTGGAGCCAGCGGCCGACGATCGGTCGCCGAGCGACCGGTCAGCGCCGAAGAGATCGCCGCCGGGATAGACGGACGCGTACCGGCGTCAGATGTAACGTCGAATAACGTCGATCTACCGCAACCTGGAGATGCTCGAGCAGCAGGGACTGTCGTCGGGCCGTGCCCCGCGTGCGTGGCGGCCGGCGCGGCCCAATCTGCGCGAGCGAGAGCGGGGTCGAGCGTGAGCGCCGGTCAGAGAAACCTCGCGTGCGCCGCCGCCGGGAGACAGACCGCGGCGCGACGTGCGTTTCACCTGGCTCACCGCGGAGCGGCTCGTTCGCAGCCGCCCCGCTCGAACGCATCCTATCTACTCGGAACAGTTATTGCAAGCCCCTCGCAGCAAAATAGACCGCACCCGTACGAAAACGCGAATCGGAGGCCAAATGAAGGCAGGCTCTGATCCCAGCAATCATCACGACTGGCACTCCGTCGCCTACGTGGAGGACTGGATCGACCGCGACGTGACCCGAGACCATCAGCGCCAGCCGCTGCTTGACCGGTTGGCTATGCTGATCCCCTCCGCCGGCAGTGCAGCGCTCCACGTCCTCGACGTCGGGGTGGCTACGGTGTTCTCACCGCGGCGATCCTCGCCCGCCGGCCCGGCGCCACCGTGGTGCTGCACGACTTCTCGACAGCCATGGTCGGCAAGGCCAGGGAGCGTCTGGCGGGCTTCGGGGACCGGGTGGGCTATCGGATCGCCGATATGGCTCAGCCAGGTTGGGTGCAGGAGCTGGGCGGTCCCTTCGACGCCGCCGTATCTGCTCTGGCCATCCACAACCTTGCCGATCCTGAGCTGATCGGAAGGGTCTACGGGGACATCTTCTCCGTGCTGAGGCCAGAAGGCTGCTTCTTCAACCTCGACCTCGTGTTCCCCACTGGCTCGCGCCTTGCTGATCTCTACCGAAGCGATCGGAGTCGTGACGCCGCCTACGGTGTCCAGGTCGGTCGTATCGGCTTGGAAGAGCAGCTCCGCTTGCTCCGGGAGGCCGGGTTCGCCGAGGTAGACTGTGTGTGGAAGGACCTTGACCAGGGGCTCCTGTGGGGCTTTCGCAGGGGTGATCAGTCGATGGAGCCCTGAGACGCGGGACGCATATCGCGCGAGCAAAGGACGCCTGAGAAGATGCAAGGATGCCATCACGGACCAAGCCCGCAGCCACCCGGCGCGCGGATCTGCTCGACGCCGGAATCGTCGTGTTCGCTGAGAAGGGGGTCCCCGAAGCGAAGATCGAGGATGTCACGCGCGGCGCCGGGGTCGCCAAGGGCACCTTCTACCTCTACTTCGCCTCCAAGGACCACTTCGTCGCCGCGTTGCAGGAGCGATTTCAGACCGAGTTCGCCGCCCGTCAGGCGGCCGCGATGGAGGAGCTTGCCGAGGATGGCTGGGCCGGCAGGTTGGACGCCTAGGTGGCGGCGGGCATCGACGCATACCGTAAGAACCAAGAGGTCCACGACGTCCTCTTCCGTCACGACACGGCGGCGATCGCCGCACACGCCGAGCACGCGTGGAGTGGGGAGGGGCTGGTCGCCGGCCTGGCCGATCTCCTGCGCAAAGGAACTCGCGCCGGGGGGTTCGCGATCGACGATCCCCCCATGACCGCCTTCCTGCTCTATGGGATGTTCCATTGGGCGGGCGACCACGCCGTACATTGCGAAGACGAGACGGCCGTCCGCCGCGTCGTAGCGCTAACCCAAGACTTGTTCCAGCGGGCGGCCGAGTCTCGGGGCTGAGCCGCGCGAATCTCCGCTTGAAGTAGCGTGATGGGTCGCTGTTACCTCAAAGGACTGGTGGGCTCATCGTGTGGATTCGTCAGTGACCTCGCGAGCCACAACGCGCTGCATCAACCCGACGCGTGATTGTGCTCGTGCTGGGACCGGCCGCTCTCTCGGTGGGCGTAAGGATGGGAATGGACGTAGCCGCCGTGGCTGTGATCGTATTCGTGGGGATCGGGGCCGCCGCCACTCTCGCCGTGAGCTGGACCTGATCGTGACGAGGGGGCTGCTGAGCGCTGCTGCTCCGCGCAGGCAGGGCACAGGCCCACGATCGGGAAGTGCGTGAAGCGCGCTCGGTAGCCGAACAGCTCCTGCACGCGGTCGCGGATGGGGTCGAGCTGCTGGGTCGTGAGCGTGCGCACCGCACCGCAGCGCTCGCAGGAGAGGAACGCGTGCTCACCTTGGCCGACGAGCACGTAGAGCCCGGGCCCGTGACCGAGGTGCACGTGCTGCGCTAGCCCGTGATGCTCGAGCGTCTCGAGGTTGCGGTACACCGACGTTATGTCCAGGTTCAGCTCGTCCGCGAGGTGCTCAGCCGACACGGGACCCTTTGTTGCAAACAACGCCTCCAGCACCAAGCGGCGAGGGGTGGTGAGCCGCAGACCACGCTCTCGCAGCGCCCGCACGGCCGCAGCGATGTCATCGAAAACGAGCCGGGGCGTATCAGGGGAGAGAGTCATCCGCTTCGTATTGTGGCGCATGTGAGGGCCGCCGCAGCGACCGTCACATTGCCAGAGCCGGGGTCGCGCCTGGACCCGGGCTCCAGAGCGACGGCGCGCCTACACCTCGGCCTTGGGTCCGCCCTCCACGAGGTGCGCGCTCCACCTCTCTTCGACGTGCCCGAAGTGCCACACCGAGAGCGCGATGATCCAGGTCAGGATGAACAACCCGACGATCGCAAACCCCATGTAGTTGATGCTGAGGTTCCCGAACCAGGTCCAGAACGAGCCCGACCAGTTGGCCTTGGAGGAGACCAGCTGGAGGAGCTCGACCGTCCCGATCACGAACGCCACCCCCACCGACAGGCCGGTGATCATGAGGTTGTAGAAGACCTTGCGCACGGGCTTTTGGAAAGCCCAGCCGTAGGCGAAGTTCATGAACGCGCCGTCGGTGCTGTCCAGCAGCGACATGCCGGCGGCGAACAGGATCGGCAGGGACAGGATCGCATACCACGGCAGCCCGCCCGCCGCCGCCCCGCCCGCGATCACGAGCAGCGAGACCTCGGTCGCGGTGTCGAAGCCGAGCCCGAACAGGACCCCTATGGGGTACATCTGCGCCGGCTTGGTGATGGCCTTCAGCCGCTTACCGAAGATGCGGCTCATGAACCCGCGCTTGTCGAGCTGCTCCTCGAGCGCTGACTCGTCGAATGTCCCGGTCTTCATCCGCTTGTACACCTTGTAGATCCCGAACAGGATCACGAGGTTGATCCCCGCGATCAGGTACAGGAAGAACCCCGAGACGCCCGTGCCGACGTAGTTGGTCACGGTGTGCAGGGTGGAGCCGCTGTCCTTGACCGGGCCGACGAGCGCCTTGATCCCGATCGTCAGGGCAAACGCGAGCGCGAACACGATCGTGGAGTGCCCGAGCGAGAACCAGAAGCCGACGCTCAGCGGGCGCTTGCCCTCGTTCATCAGCTTGCGCGTCACGTTGTCGATCGCCGAGATGTGATCGGCGTCGAACGCGTGTCGCATCCCGAGCGTGTACGCCGTAAACCCTACTCCGATGCTGAACAGCCCGGTCTTGGCGCCGAGGCTGTAGTGGTGCGGGGCGACGATCGCGATCACCGTCAGGAAGCCGACCACGTGCAGCGTCGCGACCACCCCGATCATCATGAACAGCGTGCGCTTCTGGCTCGCGCTCAAGGACCGCCAGAACATTCGCAGGCTTGGCCGCTGCCCGCCGCCCCGCGCAGTTGTTGCTTCCATTTCGCGTCTCCTAATACGTATGGTGGCCTGCCCCTGGCGGGGCAGTGGAGCGAAGAAGCTACACAAACGTTCCCGCTATTGCAAGGTGATCCGGATTACATGGACTATGCGTCTGATGGCGGCCCGCCGTCAGGAGACCCTCGACGCGCCGAGCGGGTGACTGCTCGCGAGGCGCAGGTGCTCGGTGTGAAACACCGCCTCGTTCAGGAGCGCCGCGACGTGGTCGTCGTGCAGGGCATAGATGACCTGGCGCCCGGTGCGCCGGCCCACGACGAGCCCGAGCTGGCGAAGGATCCGTAACTGGTGTGAGACGGCGGAGGGCTCCATCTCGACCGCCTCCGCGAGATCTGAGACCGGGCAGTCACCTTCGCGCAGCCGGCCGAGGATTCGAACGCGGCTGGGGGTCGCCAGCGCCTGCATAGTCACAGCCACCGCATCGGCGGTGGCTCCGTCGATGTGGGCGGGGGCCGGCGAGATGCCTTGAACGCCGTGCGCCATCTCCTGCATGATGGCACCTCTGCTTGGATGCTAGTCTGAACGGATCTTCAGGCATCGTCCAGCGACCGCATCCCCTCCGGCCCCCTCACCGCTCAGGCGCGCAGGGCGCACCTGCGCAACCTGCGCGCGGGGGGTCCGCAGCTTTGGCGGGCGCTACGAGGACTTCTTGACCGCGCCCGGCACGCTCTTCACGCTTGCGGCCTTCCTGCTGCTGGTGGCGGCGATCGTCGTGCACCCCGACGGCGCGGTCTCGAACACGCACCGCAAGAGCGTGCTCTACCTGATTGCAGCCCTCGTGGGGTCGATCTACATCTGGCTCTCGGCGATCCAGGGGATTCGCGAGCGTGACTTCACCGCCGACATCCCGGTGTCCTTCGCGACGATTGCGGCGATCGCGGTCGGCTACTACTCGGCAGCGGCGGTGGTCGCGGTGCTGCTGCTCGCCGGGGGCCTGCTGGAGGAGTTCGTCTCCGCGCGCGCCGATCGCGCGCTCGACGCGCTCGCGAGCCTGCTCCCGGACCAGATCACGATCCGCCGCGGCGGGGTGGAGGCCCAGATCGCCATCCAGGACGTGCGCCGCGATGACGTCGTGCTCGTCAGGCCCGGGGAGCGCATCCCGGTCGATGGCGAGGTGATCGGCGGCAGCGCCTCTGTCAACCAGGCCGCAATCACGGGCGAGAGCGTATCCGTGGACAAGCAGCAGGGCGATGGCGTGTTCGCGGGGACGCTGGCGAGCCTCGGAGCACTCGAAGTCCGCGCGACCAAGGTCGGGGTGCAGACGACGCTTGGCCAGATCCGGCGCATGGTCGCCGAAGCTCAGCAGCAGAAGGCGCCGATCGAGCGCGTGCTCGATCGCTACGCGAAGCTCTACACCCCCGTCGCGCTCGTCCTCGCCGCCGGGCTCTGGCTGATCACCGGCGAGGCGTCGCGCGCGATCACGATGCTGATCGTGTTCTGCCCCTGCGTGATGGTGCTCGCGACGCCGACCGCGCTCGTCGCTTCGATCGGTAACGCCGCGCTGCGGGGCAGCCTCGTCAAGAAGGGCGCCACGATCGAGGCGATGGAGAAGATCGACACCGTCTGCTTCGACAAGACGGGCACGCTCACCCACGGCGAGCCGCGCCTGCTGCGCACGATCGCCCTCGACGGGCTGGCCGACACCGAGCTGCTGCGCCTCGCGGCCAGCGCCGAGAAGTTCTCCGAGCACGCGCTCGCCCAAGCGATCGTCGACGCCGCCGGCAGCCGGATGATTGCAGTGCCGGACCCCGATCACTTCGACGCGCTGCCCGGCCTCGGAATTCGCGCCAGCACCTGCGGACAGAAAGTGATCGTCGGGCGGCCAGACCTACTCGCCGGCCAGGGGGTTCAGGTCGCCGATGAGCTGCGTAGCCAGATCGTTGAGCTGACGGGCCCCGGAGCGACGGTAATCGCGATCGCCGTCGATGACCAGGCGGCCGGACTGCTCGTTATGCGAGACACGCTGCGCCCCGACGCCAAGGCCGTCGTCAGCGCCCTGAACCAGCTCGGCACCACAACGGTCCTGATCACGGGCGACAACAACGCGACCGCTCACCGGATTGCGGCCGAGCTCGGCATCGTCGAGGTTCACGCCGAGGTGCTGCCGGCAGGAAAGGCGCAGATCGTCAAGCACCTCCAAGCGCAGGGAAGGCGGGTGGCCTTCGTCGGCGACGGCGTCAACGACGGCCCCGCGCTCGCGGTTGCCCACGTCGGCATCGCGATGGGCGCCGGCGGAACGGATCTCGCGATCGAGACCGCCGACGTCACCCTGCTTGCCGACGAGCTTTCGCGCCTGCCGCACCTACTCTCGCTTTCCCGCGCCGCGCTGAAGGCGATCCGCCAGAACCTCGCCTTCTCGCTGGGCGTCCTCGGCATCGCCGTCGGGCTGACGATCCCAGGAGTCCTCACCCCGATCAGCGGCGCGCTTCTGCACGAGCTCTCCTCGATCCCCGTGATCGCGAACTCGGCGCGGCTGATCAGCCGCAAGGCCAAGTAATCAGCGGCCCAGCGTCTTCCCCGCTTGCAACAGTTCGGTCCTCGTCACTGGACCAAACCTGCCATTCCGGCGCCGCCGCACCGTCTACCGTTTACTCGCTCCTCCAAGGCCGAGTGAGCGTGAGCCAGCCTAAGCCTGCGCCGAGCAGGACGATGCACAGCGTCCACCCGAGCGCGGTGGTTCCGACGCCGACGTACTTCAAGCCGGAGGCGAAGATGACGAACGCGATCGAGGTCCTCACGAAGCGATCGGGAATGCTCGCAGACAGCAGTGAGCCGACGAAGACCGCCGGGACGCTGCCGATGACCAGCGATCCGGTCACGGCGAATTCGACGTGCCCGAACGCGAGCGCTCCGAGTGCCGCGGCCAGCGTCAGCGGAACCGCTTGGGTTAGATCGGTTCCGACGAGCTGGTTGGCGCTGAGCCTTGGGTAAATGAAGAGCAACGCGATGATCATCAGCGATCCCGAGCCGACCGAGGTCATGCCGACGATGACTCCGCCAAGCACGCCGACCGTGACGGTGGGCACCGGGCGCGCCACGACGTCGCGCAGGGCGCCGTCCCGCTTGTGGCCGGCGCGGCGATCGAGGACGAAGCGCAGCACGATCGCTCCCGCGCCGATCAGCAGCGCCGCGCCGAGTGCCACCTCGATGTGCCGTTGCGCTGCCTGCGCGTGTCCCAGCAGGCGCAGGAGATAGGCGCCGAGGAATGCCGACGGGACCGACCCGAGGACCATCCACCCGACCAGGCGGAGGCTCACGGTCCCCGCTCGCAGATGGACTCCTGCCCCGATCGGCCGCATCAGCACCGCTGCGACCAGATCGCTCGAGATCGCGGTCGACGGAGTGACTCCGAATAGCAGGATCAGCATCGGCGTCATCAAGGCGCCGCCGCCGGTCCCGGTCATCCCGACCAGCAGGCCGACCACCGCGCCCCCGAGGACGATGAAAGGATCGATGTGCAAGCGGTGTGCCTGGCGCTGGCGGCTCTGTTCCGGGACGCTGCTTCAGACGCCGGCGGCGCTTGTGCCGGGCACGGCGCCCGCGGTGCCCACGGCGCGCGCAGCGCCCGCATCCTCTGCGCCCTGCGCGACACCGTCCGCCAGTGCCGCCAGCGCTTGGCTGATCTCGAGCGGGCGCTCGAGCGGCCCCATGTGACCCGTCTCGGGTAGCTCCACCAAGCCGGCGGGCACGGGGAGCACCTGCGCGATCAGCCGGGCGTGCGATGCGGGCGTCAGGCGATCCTTGCAGCCGGCCATCACCAGCGTCGGGACCGTCAGCCGCGGCACCGCATCGTGAAGATCCATGACCGACATGGCAAGCCCCACGGCCGCGCGCACGTCAGGGAGGCAGGTGACCAGCATCCGTTCGTAGAACGCGACTTGGGCGGGACTCGAGGACGGACCGAATGCCACGTAGCGGATAATGGCGTGACTGATCGGCGTCGAAACCTGCGACAGCGTCGTTCGCGCCCCGAGAAAGCCGCGCACCGCGATCGCCTGGCTCATCGCGCGGGCGAGCCGGGGCACCGGATAGAGAAGCTGCTCGGCGATCAGATCGCCGACGCCGGTGTTCAAGAGCGCAGCCGCGCTGATCCGCGCCTGGACCTCGTGGTGCTCGGCCCAGGCGGCAATCGACATCGCGCCGAGGGAGTGTCCCGCGAGCACCGCGCGCTGACCTTCGGGCACGCACCCTTCGAGTACCGCCTCGATGTCCTCGCCGAACCGCGTCAGCGAGTAGTCGCCGGCGGTCGCCCGTTCGCTGCGGCCGTGCCCGCGGAGGTCGTAGGCGACTACCCGGAAGCCCTTGTGCGACAACTCCCGGGTAACGTAGATCCAGTAGCTCAGCGACTCGGTCCATCCGTGGGCGAGCACTATCGTCGGACCCTCGTCGGGTCCGAAGCATTCCACGTGAAGCCTCGTACCGTCCCGGGAGCACACGCTCAGCGGACGACCCACGGGCGGAGCGCTCAGCAGACAGTGCTCGGGGTCCGCGGCGATCCGCCGCATGTGGCCCCGCTGCGCCACTGCGCCCGCGCCGGCGAGCACCGCGAGCAGCCCCCCAGCTCCAACGGCGCTCAGCCGACCAGGCATTCGTGGCCGATCAGACATTTGTCGCATTCGACACGAGAGCCTACAGCTACAAGGCCGTAACACCGCGCAGCGCCGCTGCGGAATAGGATGGGCGCGATGAGACTCGGGATGCTCACCGGGGGTGGCGACTGCCCGGGGCTGAATGCCGTCATCCGTGCCGTGGTGCGCAAGGCGATCGACGGCTACGGCGATCGGGTGATCGGTTTTCGCCAGGGCTGGAAAGGCGTGCTGGAGGACACCTGCGAGGAGCTGACGATCGAGTCGACGAAGGGGATCCTGCCGCGTGGTGGGACGATCCTCGGCAGCTCGCGCACGAACCCCCAGAAACGCGAAGATGGTGTCTCGCGCGTGCGCGAGACACTCACCAGGAACGAGCTGGACGGCCTGATCGTGATCGGGGGGGAGGACACGCTGGGAGCGGCCAACCGCCTGCACGCCGAGGGGATCAACGTGATCGGCGTGCCCAAGACGATCGACAACGACCTCGGCGCCACAGACGTTACGTTCGGCTTTGACACCGCGCTGCAGATCGCCACCGACGCGATCGACCGCGTGCACAGCACCGGCGAGAGCCACAGCCGGATCATGGTCGTCGAGGTGATGGGCCGCACGGCCGGTTGGATCGCGCTGCACGCCGGGATCGCCGGCGGCGCCGATGTGATCCTGATTCCGGAGATCCCGTTCGACATCGAGGAGGTCTGCCGGCTGATCCGCCGCCGCCACGATCGCGGCCGGCACTTCTCGGTCGTCGTGGCCGCCGAGGGGGCGGTGCCCAAGGAGGGAACGGCGATGACTCTTCCGGAAGGAGATCTGGACGAGTTCGGTCATCCCAGGCTCGGCGGGATCGGGCAGGCCCTGGAGGCGGAGATCGAGCACAGGACTGGCTACGAGACGCGGGCCACGGTGCTCGGTCACATCCAGCGGGGGGGCACCCCAACCGCGTTCGATCGCGTACTCGGGACCAGGGTCGGGCTGGCTGCCGTGGTTGCTGCCCACGAGGGCAACTGGGGGATGATGGCGGCGCTGCGCTCCAGCGAGATCGAGCTCGTCACCCTGGCCGACGCGGTCGCCGAAGTCCGTCACGTCCCGGTGGCGGAGTACGAGCGCTACGAGGTCCTGTTCGGTTGAGGGGGCCCGATGCTGTCCGGCGCCCCAGCCCGCGAGCCGGGCGCCGTCTGGAAACCGCGATCGGGCTATGCTCCGGTTCTGGCTTCGCCCGACACCGGCACGGGCGGCGCGTGATGATCGCTCCCGGCACTGAGATGACCGCCACCGACACCGCCCACGCGAGATGACCGCCACCGACACCGCCTACGCGAGATGACCGCTACCGTCACCGGAGCCGCACTCGACGAGCTGTGCGTGGACACGATCCGCACGCTGTCGATCGACGCCGTGCAGAAGGCCAACTCCGGTCACCCGGGCGCGCCCATGGCGCTCGCGCCGCTGGCCTATGTCCTCTACACGCGGATCATGCGCCACAACCCGTCGAACCCCGACTGGATCGACCGCGACCGCTTCATCCTCTCCAACGGACACGCGTCGATGCTGCTCTACTCGATGCTCTACCTCACGGGCTACCCGCTCACCCTGGATGACATCAAGCACTTTCGCCAGGTCGGCTCGCCCACCGCGGGGCACCCCGAGCGCAAGTACACGCCAGGGATCGAGGCGACGACGGGCCCGCTGGGGCAGGGGATCTCGATGGCTGTGGGGCTCGCGCTCGCCGAGCGCATGCTGGCGGCGCGATTCAACGAGGGCGGCCACGAGGTCATCAACCACTACACCTTCGCGATCGCTTCCGACGGCGACATGCAGGAAGGCGTGGCGTCGGAGGCCTCTTCGCTCGCCGGTCACCTCGGTATCGGCAGCCTGGTGGCTTTCTACGACGACAACAAGATCCAGCTCGCTGGACCGACCTCGCAGTCCTTCTCCGAGGACGTCGCCAAGCGCTACGACGCCTACGGCTGGCACGTCGAGAACGTGGGCGAGGACATGTCGCTCGATCGCCTGGAGCAGGCGACGCGCACCGCAATGGCCGTCGAGGATCGCCCCTCGCTGATCCTCGTGCGCTCCCACATCGGCTACGGGAGCCCGAACAAGCAGGACACCTCAGGCGTGCACGGGTCGGCGCTCGGGGAGGACGAGGTCCGCTTGACCAAGCAGTTCTACGGCTGGGATCCCGACAAGCACTTCTACGTGCCCGAGGAGGCGCTGGCCCACTTCCGACGCTGCTGTGAGCGCGGCAGGGAGGTGCAGTCTGAATGGGAAGAGCGCTTCGGCGCCTACCGGGAGGCCCATCCCGAGCAGGCGAAGTTGCTGCAGAGCATCGACGCCGCGGAGCTGCCCGGCGGGTGGGACGCTGATCTCCCGCGCTTCGATCCCGCCGATGACCCGATTGCCACCCGCAAGGCCTCCGGCAAGGCGATCCAGTGGGCGGCCAAGGCGATCCCCCAGCTCGTGGGCGGCTCGGCCGACCTCGCGACCTCCACGAACACCGACATCGACGACGGAGGCGACGTTCAGACGGGCTCGTTCGCCGGGCGCAACCTGCGCTTCGGCGTCCGCGAGCACGCGATGGGCGCGATCGTCAACGGCCTGGCGCTGCACGGGTTCCGCGCCTTCGGGGCGACGTTCCTCACCTTCTCGGACTACATGCGCGCGCCGGTCCGGCTCTCGGCGCTGATGAAGCTGCCCTCGATCTGGGTCTACACGCACGACTCGATCGGTCTGGGAGAAGATGGCCCGACCCACCAGCCGATAGAGCACCTCGCGGCGCTGCGGGCGATCCCGCGCCTGAACGTCGTGCGCCCGGCGGACGCCAACGAGACCGCCCTGGGGTGGCGCTTCGCACTGCGCAATTTCGAGGCCCCGACCGCATTCGCGCTCTCACGCCAGAACCTGCCGATCCTCGACCCCGGCGCGATTCCCGACGACGCGATCGAGCACGGCGCCTACGTCCTGCGCGAGGCCGAGGGTGGAGAGCCAGAGCTGATCCTGATCGGGACCGGCTCGGAGGTCTCGCTCTGCCTGCAGGCCGCCGATGCGCTACAGGGCGTGCGCGTGCGCGTCGTGAGCATGCCCTGCATGGACACCTTTACCCACGCCGAGCAGTCCTACCGCGAGCGGGTCTTGCCCGCGGCGTGCCGCGCGAGGATTGCGGTCGAGGCGGCGAGCCCGCTCGGGTGGGATCAGTGGATCGGTCCCGAGGGCCGCTTCGTGGGGATGGAGACCTTCGGCGAGTCGGGCCCCGCGGAGGAGGTCTACGAGCACTTCGGGATCACCGCCAAGCGGGTGGCGGAGCTCGGGCGCGAGCTCCTGAGCCGATGAGCCGCTTCGCGTCCACTTCTGGCCGATGAGCGCGACCGCGGGCGTAAACGAGGGCCTTTTCAGCCGATGAGCGCCACCGCCGGCGTCAACGAGCGCGCCCTGAGCCGATGAGCGCCACCGCAGGCGTCAACGAGCGCCTCGCGGCGCTGACGCAGGCGGGGACGAGCGTCTGGCTCGACCAGATCCGGCGCTCGCTCGTGGAGGGAGGCGAGCTCGCGCGGATGGTCGCCGAGGAGTCGCTTCGCGGCGTGACCGCGAATCCGTCGATCTTCGAGAAGGCGATCCTCGGCTCCGACGATTACGACGACGACCTCAGGGCGCTGGCCAAGGAGGAGCTCGACCCCCGTCAGATCTATGACCGGCTCGCCGTTCGCGATGTCCAGCTTGCTGCCGACGTGCTGGCCAGCGTGCACCGCGACTCGGATGGGCGGGACGGATTCGTCTCGTTGGAGGTCGCACCGGACATGGCTCACGACGCGCAGCGCACGCTGGATGGGGCCCGCACCTACTGGCGAATGGTGCAGCGCCCCAACGTGATGATCAAGATCCCCGGCACCCCGGAGGGTGCCGGCGCGATCGAGCAGTTGATCTACGAGGGCATCAACATCAACGTCACTTTGCTGTTCGCGGTGTCGGCGTATGAGAAGGTGGCCGAGGCCTACCTGCGCGGGCTCGAGCGCCGCCAGGAGGAGGGCAAGCCGCTGCACGTCAACTCGGTCGCGAGCTTCTTCGTCTCGCGCGTGGACACCAACGTCGATAAGAAACTGGCTGAGCTCGGCCATAGCGAGCTGCAGGGCAAGGCCGCGCTCGCCAACGGGCGAGCGGCCTACCGGCGCTTCAAGGAGATCTTCGACGGTCCCCGCTGGGAAACGCTGCGTCACGCGGGTGCCGCGGTGCAGCGCCCATTGTGGGCCTCCACCGGCGTCAAGAACCCCAACTACCCAGACACCATGTACGTCGACGGGCTCGTCGGCGCCCACACCGTCAACACGATGCCGATGGCGACGCTGCACGCGGTCGCCGACCACAGCCAAGTGAGCGGGTGCAGCGCCGAGCACGACCCCACGGCCGACTTGGAGGCGCTCGAGCAGGCCGGGATCGACCTGCACCAGGTGACCGACGAGCTCCTGATCGACGGGGTCAAGCAGTTCGAGGACGCGATGGGGCGCCTGCTCGCCGGAATCGAGGATCAGCGGGCGGCGGTCCTGGAAGGCAGACCGCCCACCATTCAGGCAAAGCTGCCGCCCGACTTGCAGCAGGCTGTCGCCGGGCGCGTGAAGCGCGCCGTGCAGGAGCGCGTACCGCAGCGGGTCTGGCGCCGCGACGCCTCGCTGTGGGGTCCTCCCGGAACACCGGAGATCGAGGACCGCCTCGGTTGGCTGACCGTCTCCGATTCGATGCTCGAGCACGCCTCCCAGCTCCACGCATTCGCCGACCAGTGCTGCGCGGAGGGGTTCACCGATGCCGTGTTGCTGGGGATGGGCGGATCCTCGCTCGGTCCGGAGGTGATCCGCCAGTCATTCGGCGAGGTGCCCGCCGCGCTGCGGTTGCAGGTGCTCGACTCGACGCACCCGGATGTGGTCCTCGCGGTGCAGGAATCCGTGGACCTCGAGCAGACGATCTTCGTCGTCTCCTCCAAATCGGGCGACACCGTCGAGACGCTGTCGCATTACCGCTACTTCCGGGCGCTCGCCGAGCCGCAGCAGTTCGTCGTCGTGACCGACCCCGGCAGCCCGCTGGAAAAGGTGGCCGGCGACGACGGGCTGCGCCACTGCTTCCTGAACACCCCCGACCTCGGCGGGCGCTACTCGGTCCTGTCGCTGTTCGGTCTCCTTCCCGCTGCGCTGATGGGAGTCGACATCGAGGAGCTTCTCCACGGGGGCCAGGTCGCCGAGCAGAGCTGCGCCCACTACGACGCCAGCGAATCGAACTCGGGCCTGTGGCTGGGGGCGGCTGCCGGCGAAATCGCCTGCTGCGGGCGCGACAAGCTCACGTTCTTGGTGTCGGGAGCGCTCGAGAGCTTCGGCCTGTGGGTCGAGCAGCTGATCGCCGAATCGACCGGCAAGCACGGTCGCGGGATCCTGCCCGTGGCCGGTGAGCCGCTCGGTCCCGCAAACGTATATGGCGAGGATCGCCTGTTCGTCCATCTGCGCGACGGCGAGCGTCCCGATGAGCAGGTGGACGCCCTCGTGGCCGAGCTCGCTGCGGCGGGGCACCCAACGATGACGCTCGCCACCGGCGGACCCGAGGACCTTGGACGGATCTTCTTCCTGGCGGAGTTCGCCACCGCCGTTGCCGGCTGGGCGCTGGAGATCAATCCCTTCGACCAACCGAACGTCCAGGAGGCCAAGGACAACACCAAGCGCGTGCTCGACTCGGGGTCGGTTCCTGAGCTGGCTCCGGCGTCAGACGAAGAGCTGCGCGCGCTGCTGGCCGGCGCGCAGCCCCCGCACTACGTGGCCATCATGGGCTATCTGCCGCCCTCGGGCGAGCTCGACGCCGCGGTCGATGGGTTGCGGGAGGCGGTGCGCGCCGGGACCGGCGCGGCCACCACCTTCGGCTACGGACCGCGCTTTCAGCACTCGACCGGTCAGCTACACAAGGGCGGGCCGCCGACCGGCCATTTTCTCCAGCTCGTCGGCGAACCGCACCGCGACGCCGAGATCCCCGGCGCGGGCTACTCGTTCGGGACGCTGATCGCCGCCCAGGCGGCGGGTGACCTGCAGACGCTGCGAGCGCACGGGCTCCCGGCGCAGCGGGTGAAGCTTCAGGGTGAGCCGGCCGGCGCGGTGCGTGCGCTGACCGAGCGCATCGGCGGGCTGCTGGAGTGAGCAGCGTGGGACTGATGGAGTGAGGAGCCTGGCGGAGAGCGGGGGCGCCGCCGCCGAGAACCCGCTCGTCGAGGGGCTCGAGCGCCTTCCGGTTCACCCGACCGCGCTGGTTATCTTCGGCGCCACCGGCGACCTTGCGCACCGCAAGCTGCTTCCGGCGCTCTACAACCTGGCGCACGAGGGCGCACTGCCCGAGCGCCTGAGCCTGGTCGGCGTGGGCCGCCGCGAGCGCTCAGACCACGAGTTTCGCGAGATCGTCAGCGAGTCGATCGGGCGCTTCTCGCGCACCAGGCCCGACCCCGACGTCCTGCGCGGGCTGATCGCAGACATCAGGTACGTGGAGGGGTCCTTCGAGGACGACAGCGTCTACGAGCAGCTCGACCGCACGCTGACCGAGCTCGACGCGCACGCGGTCCAGGCGCTGGGCCGCATCTTCTATTTGTCCACCGCGCCACAGTTCTTCGGGCTGATCGCGGGCAAGCTGGGCGGCGCTGGGCTGGGCCGGGCCGAGCAGGCCCAGGTCCGGATCGTGCTCGAGAAGCCGTTCGGCTACGACCTCCGTTCGGCGCGCGAGCTCAACGCAGAAGTGCTGGACGTCTTCGAGGAGTCTCAAGTGTTCCGGATCGACCACTACCTGGGCAAGGAGACAGTCCAGAACCTGCTCGCGCTGCGCTTCGCCAACGCGCTCTTCGAGCCGGTCTGGAACCGCAACTTCATCGACAATGTCCAGATCACCGCGGCGGAGGACATCGGGATCGGCTCTCGCGCCGGCTACTACGAGGGCGCCGGAGCGCTCCGCGACCTCGTGCAGAACCACATGCTCGAGCTGCTGGCACTGCTGGCGATGGAGCCGCCGGCCTCCTTTGAGGCCAACCGGCTACGCGACGAGAAGCTCAAGGTGCTGGAGGCGATCGTGCCCCCAGCCGTCGAAGATGTCGATTCGATGGCGCTCCGGGCTCAGTACGGTCCCGGCGTCTCCGGTGGCGTGCGCGTGCCCGGGTATCGCGAGGAGGACGGCGTCGCGGCGGACTCCCGGACCGAGACCTACGCGGCGCTGCGCTTGGAGGTGTCCAACTGGCGCTGGGCGGGCGTGCCGTTCTACGTGCGCACCGGCAAGCGCCTGGCGCGCAAGGTCACCGAGATCGCTGTGACCCTCAAGCCGGTCCCCCACCTGGCGTTCCGGAGCTCGGGCTCGGTGGGGGTGCAGTCCAACCAGATCATCCTGACCGTGCAACCCGACGAGGGCGTGTCGGTTTCGCTGGGGGCGAAGATCCCCGGGCCCCGGATGCGGATTCGCCCCGTAAATATGGAGTTCCGCTACGGCACCTCGTTCATGTCGCAGTCCCCGGAGGCGTATGAGCGCCTGATCCTCGACGCGATGCGCGGTGACGCCACGCTCTTCACCCGCAACGACGAGGTCGAGGCGCTGTGGAGGATCATCGATCCGATCCTGACCCGCTGGCGCGAGGACTCGGGGACGACCGAGCTCGCCACTTATCCCGCGGGCTCCTCGGGCCCGCGCGCGGCCGGCGCGCTGCTGGCGGGCGAGCGCTCCTGGCGGCGGCTGTGAGCGCCCAGGGCAGGCGGCGGCTGTGAGCCCCGCGGAGGACCTCTGGTCTGAGCACGACACGACGCCCGACGCGATCGAAGCCGCGCTGCGCGAGCTGCTGGTGAAGCGTCATGGGGCCAACCAGGCGCTGGCACCGGCGCGAGTGCTCAACCTCGTGGTGATCGTCGATCGCGACTGGAAGGGGGAGATCTCCAACCGGTTGGCGCGCGTGGGGCGCTACCACGCCTCCCGCACGGTCCTGTGCGCGGTCGGGGACGGTCGAGAGACGATCGACGCGCGGGTGGTGATGTCCTACGAGCAGCCAAGCGGCGCCAGTCTCGGCGTCATCCAGGAGCAGGTCGAGCTCGATCTCGGGCCAGAGCACCTGGACGCGCTGGAGACGATCGTCGATTCGCTCATCGTGTCCGACCTTCCGACGGTGCTGTGGTCTCCCCACGGGCATGAGCAGGCGGTGCAGGCGCTGCTCGAGATGATCGATGTGATGCTGCTGGACTCCGACGACGCGCTGGCGGCGCCGGAGGCGCTCGCGCGGGCGTCTGCGCTGCTGGGGGAGGCGTACGTCGTCGATCTGGCGTGGCTGCGCACGACTCCGTGGCGAGAGCGCCTGGCGGCGAGCTTCGACCCCCCGGAGCGGGCGACGGCGCTACAGGAAATATCGGGGATCGAGGTGCGCTACCGCCCCAGCTCGGCCGCGAGTGCGGTGCTGCTGGCCGGTTGGCTGTCCTCGCGGCTGGGATGGGAGGCGCAGGCGCTGGCATCGCGCGATAGCGATAGCGATGGCGAGGACGAGGGCGGCGACGGCGACGGGTGCGGGGGAGGAGGTTTGCGGGGGGCAGGGCTGCCGGGCGGCGGCCGCTTGCGGGGGGCAGGGCTGCAGGGTGGCGGCCGCTTGCGGGGCTACGCGCGGCGCCGTGGCGAGCGGGTGGGGATCGAGCTGAAGGCGACCGACCAGGATGCGCCCGGCCTCGGCGGCATCACCGTCGATTGCGCGAGCGGCTTCTCGCTCTCGCTGGATCGTGCCCGAGGCGGCCTGCGTGCCAAGGAATGCTCTCCCGCCGGTCACGAGCGGACCTGGCAGATCCTCGGGGCATCTCGGGGCGAGGGCGGCATCCTCGGCGAGGGGGTGCGCCAGGCGCTGCTGCGCGATCCCACCTACGGGCCGGCGCTCGGTGCCGCGCGAGAGCTCTGGCCGGAATGAGCGTCTGCGCGATCGGCGTCGATCTCGGGGGCACCAAGATTGCCCTCGCTGCCCTGCGGGGCAGCGACCTGGGTGAATCGCTGATCGCCACGACCGAGCTTGGTAGTGCGGCGGCGCTGATCGACCAGCTCGTCGCGATGATCGAGCGAGCCCGGCCAGACGGTCTTCAGGCGGTCGGGATCGGCGTTCCCTCGATCGTGGAGCCCCAGACCGGGCGCGTGGTGTCCTCGGTCAACGTCCCGCTCGCGGACGTGCCGCTGGGTGACGTGATTGGGGAGCGCCTGCGCGTGCCGGTGCTCGTCGACAACGACGCGAACGTGGCAGCGCTCGCCGAGGCCCACGACGACCAGCTCCATTTCGTGGTCCGCGACCTGGTGATGCTCACGATCGGGACGGGAGTCGGCGGCGGGCTGGTGCTCGGCGGGCGGATCTACCACGGCGCCGGCGGTGGCGCCGGTGAGCTCGGCCACACGCTGGTTGGGCTCGACCTGACCGCTTCGGCGCCGGCGCCGGCGCCGGCGCCGGCGGACTCGGGCTCGGGCTCGGACTTGGACTCGGACTTGGACGCGGGCTCGGGCTCGGGCTCGGACTTGGACTTCACGACAGGGTCGCAGGCCGCGAGCTTTCCCCAGCGCGGATCGCTGGAGTGGGCGGCGTCGGGTCATGCGCTCGATCGGCTCGCTGCCGATGCCGCCGAGGGCAATCCCGGGTCTGCGCTCGGCCGCCTGCACTCCCGTGGCGGCGTGACGCTCGGCGCCGACGCTGTGCAGGCCGCCCGCGACGGCGACCGCGCCGCAATCGCACTGGTGCAGACTTGGGCCAGGCGCGTGGGGATCGGCGTCGCGAACGCGATCAACACCTTCGATCCGCAGGAGGTTGTGATCGGCGGGGGCGCCGCGCAGGCAGGTGAGCTCCTGCTCGGGCCGGTGAGGAGCGTGGCGCAAGGCTACGTGCTCCCCGGCCTGGGCACGCGGACGACAATCCGCCTCGCTCGCCATGGCGTCCGTGCCGGAGTCCTCGGCGCCGCCCTGCTGTGCCCCCACCAGCTTGACAATGCCCCTCTAGCCACATCAAAGTCGGAGGTTCACCGATGATCGTCGCTTGCGGATTTGACCACGCGGGGGTAGCGCTCCGCGGCACGCTGCTGGAATTGATCGAGGCCGCCGGCCACGAGGTGCTCGATCTCGGGACCGACTCTACGGAGGCGATCGACTACCCCGACAAGGCGCTCGAGGTGGGGTCGGCGGTCGTGGGCGGGCAGGCCGAGCGGGGGATCATCGTCTGCGGCTCGGGCGCCGGGGTGTCGGTCGCCGCGTGCAAGATCCGCGGCGTTCGCGCGGCGACCATTCACGACACCTACACAGCCCACCAGGCGGTCGAGCACGACGATGTGAACGTCCTGTGCCTGGGTGGGAGGGTGATCGGGGTCGAAGTTGCGGCGGAGATCGTCAAGGCATTTCTGGGCGCGATCGTAAGCCACGAGGAGCGGCACCTACGGCGGCGAGCCAAGGTGCAGGAGATGGAGCGCACCGGAAGCGAGAGCGACGAGCTGGGCGGGCGTTGAGCGTGGGCGCTGCGGGGTCGGGAAGCACTCGGATCTTCGTGGTCCGCCACGGCGAGACCGAGTGGAGCGTCGCCGGCAGGCACACGGGAAATACCGATCTGGCCCTGAACGAGGCCGGCCGGCGCCGGGCGGCGGCGCTGCGCGAGGCGCTGACGGGAGATTCGTTCTCGCTCGTGCTCTGCAGCCCGCTGGGCCGCGCGCGCGAGACCTGCGAGCTGGCTGGTCTGGGCCCGCAGGCCGTGATCTGCGACGAGTTGCGTGAATGGGACTACGGCGATTACGAGGGGCTCACAACGCACCAGATCCGTGCGCAGGACCCCGATTGGAGCCTGTGGCGCGACGGCTGCCCCGGTGGCGAGCGACCAGAGACGGTCGCCTCGAGGGCCGATCGGGCGCTCGAGCGGCTGCGAGACTGCGGTGGCGACGCGATCGCGTTCGCCCACGGCCACGTGCTGCGGGTTCTGAGCGCACGCTGGATCGGAATGGAGCCAGCGGCGGGCGCCAGGTTCGCGCTCGCCGCGGGATCTGCCGGCATGCTCGGGTACGAGCACGAGACTGAGGTTCTGGAGCGCTGGAATGCCTCGCCTGGGTAAGGGCCGCGGTCGTGGCGAGAGGCGCGATGCCAGAGAGGGCCGCCAAGACCACGCGCCGAGGATCGTGAACATCGTGCGAGGGGGCGCGAGCATGCACCTCGAGTACTCCATGCGGCTGAGAGGATTTGAACCTCCACGTCCCTAAGGACACGGCGACCTGAACGCCGCGCGTCTACCGAGTTCCGCCACAGCCGCGGGAAACCTCCAAGCTACCAACTGCGGAGGCGGAGGGATTGTCTCGCGCCTCGAACCAGTTCGCGTCTGGGTCGGATGGAGCAAGAAGCCTGGTCAGGCCTGTCCGCTACCCTCCACCTCGAGCCCCCGCCGCTATCGTCCAGGGGACTAGGACGCCGCCCTCTCACGGCGGAAACCCGGGTTCGAATCCCGGTAGCGGTACTTCAGAAGCGCCGAGTTTTGGGGGGTTTCGTCGTTGTTGGGGTCGTGCGCCACAGTGGGGGTGGTCGTGGGTGCGTTCAGGTAGCGACGCTGCACGTTATTCTGTACACTATCCGTGTGGAGACCGTGCCTCTAAGTGACGTTCGCAGCAGGCTGTCCTCGGTCGTAGAGCGAGTTGAGGCAACCCATGAGCGGGTCACCATCACGCGCAACGGCCGTCCGGCCGCTGTCCTGATCAATCCCGAGGATCTCGAGGCGCTCGAGGAGACCCTCGACGTTCTCTCAGACCCGGTGACCATGCAGCGGCTACACGAAGGCGAAGCCGCAGTCGCCTCCGGCGACGTCGTCGACGAGGCCGGCTTGCGCGATCTCGCCAAGCCGACTGGCTGAAGGAGTTTCTGAGGCAACGGAGCCGCCCTATCGACTTCAGGTTGCCCGACCAGCCGCAAGGGATATCGCCAACGAACTGCCCGAGGCGGTCGTCGCGGCGACCGTCGAGTTCATCACCGGTGACCTCCTGCGGGCGCCGCGCCGAGTCGGCAAGCCTTTGCAACGCGAGCTTGAGGGTCGCTGGGCCGCACGCCGGGGAAGCTATCGCGTGCTGTACACCATCGACGAGAGCACTGGCGTCGTCACCGTGCTCGCCGCCGAGCACCGTCGAGACGTGTACCGGCGGCGTTGAGCCCGGGGGCTCTCGTGCCGAGGGTGGCCTCGCAAGAATGCTCGCGACGATCAGGCAGTCAGAGCAGTGACGAAGCCGGCGCGGTGGGCACGTTCCGGGTCAGCGCCGGGCTCGATTGGGGGGAAAGCACCGCGCCAACCGGCGTCGCCCAGCAGGACCTCGGCGTCGGCAGCCGTGAGGACCGTCCGGGCGGGCTCCCCGAGCGCCGCGACCGCGGCCTGGAAGTCAGCGCGGCGATCAGCGAGCCCAGGTGAGCCGGAAGAGACCGAGAGGCTGATGACCAACCGGCTGTCCGCGGCGGCTACCGCTCGCAGACCTTCCAGCAGCGATGTGAGCAGCGGAAGCTCGAGGTAGACGGCGATCCCCTCACACAGCAGCAGCGAGCGAACGCTCGGGTCAAGCCCAGCGGCGATCAGTCGCTGACCGACGTCGTCGCTGCCGAAGTCGGCCGCCACGAAGGTGACCTGGTCGACCCCGATGCCGAGCCGTGTGATCCGCGCCCGCTTGTCGTGCTGGGCGGTTCTACGGTTGGTTTAGGGCCAAAACGTGACTCGAGCCGCAGATGCGGTCGCTGAGCAGGGCCCCTGGTCGAAGTGGCAGCGGGCTGGCAGGCGGCCCACGGCGTCGGAAGTGGATCCTTATCCAGACTACGGTGCTCGCCGATCCATTTGTACAAGATGGGAACCGAACCGGCCGCGTAGACTGGGCGAGCCATCCGTTGACGCAGATGCTCATGACCAAACATGCCCGCCCGCGCATGCTTCTCGCCGCCCGCGAGATCGACCGAGCGCTGACCGCGCTCGAAGACGCCGGCCGAATGCAACGCAAAGACCAAGCGGACGGGCGCGGACGACCAACCGATTTCTGGGTGCCGCTCTCCAGGGCGGCATGACTACGAGCACTGCTACAGATGTCGTGGTGATCGGGGCCGGCGTGATCGGGTTGAGCACCGCCGTGGTCCTGGCCGAGCGCGGGCAGCGAGTGCAGGTGCGGGCCCGCCTCGCGCCAGCCCAGACAACCTCGGCGGTCGCCGCGGCGATGATCGGCCCTGCGATGGCCCCAGCCGAGCAAGACGCCGGCCGTCTCGAGCGCTCCTCGATCGCGCAATTCACCGCGCTGGCGGACGCGGCTGGCACCGGAGTGACCATTCGCCGGGGCCGCTTGGCCAGCCGCCAGCCGGGACCTCCACCGCCGGGCGACACTTTCCCCTGCGCGGCCGACGAGCTGCCACCCGGCTTTGCGGCAGCGTTCTGGGCCACCCTGCCGCTGGTCGACATGCCGATCTACCTCGAGTACCTCACGGGACGGTTGCAGTCTGCGGGCGGCCGAATAGAGCTGGCTGCGGTCAGATCGTTGGCCGACGTCGCTGGGGAGGTGTCGCTGCTTGCCAACTGCGCCGGTCTGGGCGCGCGCGAGCTGGGCGCAGACGACTCGCTTCACACTGTGCGCGGTCAGCAGGTGATCGTGGACAACCCGGGGCTGGAGGAGTTCTTCATCGAGGCTCCCTTCACCCCCGAGTGGACGGCCTACTGGCCATACCCCGATCACGTCGTGCTCGGCGGCACCCAGAGCACCGAGGACCGCTCCACAGACCCCGACCCAGCGATCGCAGAGCGGATTCTGCGGCGCTGCATCGAGGTCGAACCACGCCTGGCCGAAGCCAAGGTGCGCGGCCACCAGGTCGGTCTGCGCCCAGCCCGGCCAGAGGCCCCGCGGCTCGAGGTCGAACAGATCGGCGAGGCACGCTGCGTGCACAACTACGGGCATGGCGGATCGGGCGTGACGCTCTCCTGGGGGTACGCGCACGCCGCCGCCGCGCTGCTGCTCGCCCGAGAACTCGCATTACCCGAGGAGCAAGCGGCGCGCGATCATGGTCGACCGATCTGACGCCCGCGAGAGGCTCGTCGAGATGGCGACTGGCTTCGTTCGCGGGAAGTTGCTTTGCGCCGCGGTGCGACTCGGAATCGCAGACGTGCTCTCAGCGCCGATGAGCGCGGCGGACCTCGCGACAGAGATCGACACCGATGCTGTCGCTCTTGATCGGTTGTGCGGGCGCTCGCGGCGATCGGGATCGTTCAAGGCACTTCTGACGGTCGTTACAGCCTGACGGGGCTCGGTGAGTCGCTGCGCCGGGATGCGCCTGACTCGGCGTGGGCCAGCGTCATCTTCTGGGCTGACCTGCTCGCTGACCAGTGGACCTACCTCGACGATTGCGTACGAGCGGGCGAGAGAGAAGGCCCAGCTCGAACGCGCCAGGAGGAGGGCATCGCATCGCGATGGTCACGCGAGCCCGATCCGACGGCCATCTTTCACGCCGTGTTTGCCGAGTCCCGCGCGGAGGACAATCGCGCCTACGTCGAGGCGATCAGTTTCTCTTCCAGCCAGGTCGTTGCCGATCTCGGCGGCGCAGGTGGAGGGCTGCTGTCCGCCGTTCTTTGTCGCTATTCCGAGCCTGCGCGGGATCTTGGTCGATCGTCCTGAGGCCGTGGAGAGTGCCACCAAGCGCATCCAGACCCTTGGCCTTCAGAACCGCTACGAGATCCGGGCTGGCGATTTGCTCGAGGGTGTTCCCGGGGACGTGGACACGTATCTCATGCGCAACGTCCTGCACGGCTATGAATCCCAATCCGCGGTGACGCGATCCCAGTCGCGATCGCGAATCTGCTCGATGATCTCCGTCGATCGTTGCGCCAGCGGCGCGAACTCGGTGCTCATATCGTCCACGGACTTTTCCCCTGGATCCCTCAGCTGGCCCGCAGGTACTGGCCGATCGCGCGCCGGATCGCTTCTGAGACGCTTATCTGCTGCTCTGCGGCACGCAGAAGCAGGTCGCGCTTGAGCTCAGGATCTAGTCGCACCGACTCGACCGAGGATGCCGCCGAGCCCATCGGTGGACGACCACCTCGCCGACGCCGGATCTCCTCGACGTCGTAGCCGCGCTCGGCCTCATCGGCCATCACCTCGACCATCTCGTCGGTGATCGGGGTGCCATCTGCCTTGGTTCCATGCGTCTTGCGCATCACCACCTCCCGGGCAGCAGTGACCGGTACTGCGCTCTCATCGGCATCGCATGCATCATCGCTGGACCCTGGGGCCGGTCCAGGACAACCAGCTCGAGCAGGTTCCCTGCGCGGTCGGAACCCAAGACCAGGTAGCGCGTTGGATCTTCGTCGACCTCTTCCACAAGCAGCGAAGCTTCGCAGGACGTGCTGGATGTCTTCGTCAGCGACCCCATGCCGGAGCGTCGATCGGAGGACCTCCACCACCAGAATCGTACTACAGAAACCCGGGCGGGCTTGTCCCTTGGGTCACGTCAATGAGCCGTACGTGATTCAAGGCGCATCAGGGCTGCAGCGGCGGCGGCAGTGTGGTCGGGCCCCGGAAGGATTGGGCCGCCCACCGTAGTTCGCGGTTTGCTTGATGTCAGTTCTCATGATCCCCACCGCAGGCCAGCGATCGCAAGCACGTAAGCCAGGCCGGCGATCGCGCCAGCCACGTGAAGGGGTTGCCGCTGTGGCCTTGAGCGGATCGCAGCACCCCCGGCGATCGCGGTCGCCGTGAGATCGATCATCGCAAAGCGCTCGTCGCGGCCGTCGCCGCGCAGCCCGCGGATCGTCTCGCTGCCCCACCGAGCAGGAACACCAGGCCCAAGGCGGTCATGATGCCCAGTGCGCCAAGGCCGCTGCCCGGGTGTCCGCCGAGCCACAGCATCAGGCCCAGCGCGACGGGAAATTGGGGGCAGCGTGACCGGTTCAAGCGGCCCCCACCGGCCACAGCGGGTGAGACTTGCCCGGAATCACTAGGAACGACCGGCTTTTCGGGGTCAGATACCCAATTCGAATCCCTTCGAAAGCGCCTGTGTTGAGGGCGCCAGCAGCGACTCAGTCCAGCAGCCAGGTCACATCCAGCGCAGCGACTCCCTCAGCCGGGGACGGGACGGTCGAGCCCGGCTCGCAGATGTGTAAGCCGCCGTACCCGTCAGAGGCCGGCGCCGTGCGGACCTCGACCGCTCTCCCCGGCACGTCAACCAGCCAGTAGCTCGGAATGCCTGCGGCGGCGTACAGGCGAGCCTTGACGTCCCGGTCGACTGCGTGGGAGCAGACCGCCACCTCGACGACCAGGATCGCGGTGCCCGGGTGCTGGCCCAGGGGCGACTCGTCCGTCACGAGCGCGAGGTCGGGCTCGGGGACCGAGTCGCCGGCGACCTCTAGCGGGAGCTGGACTCGGAGCCACGCCACGGCGTGGCTCAGATGGCGGGTGAGGCGCTCGATCGCGATCGCATGGGCGGGGCTGTGGGGACTCATATCGCAGAGAGCTCCCTCCAGCAGCTCGATCGGCTCGCCGTCCAGCGCCCCCGTCGCAACGAGGCGCCCATACAGCTCCGCATCCAAGCGATGCACCGGCAGCGTGGCCACGGCGCCGATCTTATAAGGAGCCTGACAGACTGGGCCGCGCCGGTTCGCCGGTATCCCCGCGAGCGTCGAAGCGATCGATGGCCGCCTCGCAGGGCTGACGGGGGTCGGCGTGGATGGACGAGGGTAGCCAACGGGGTCTGGCGGCCGTGCGACCGCGAGGCGGACCGCGTTGGCAGCCAGCTCGGATCGCGAAGCCGTGCGTCCAGGGTCATCAGGGTCCGCTCGCGAACGAGTCGTGGCCGCGAGGAAGCGATCTGCGGCGCCCCGCGATCATGCCAGCGCCTGCGGGCGCATGGCATGATCGCTTCTTGTGAGCGCCCCTACAGCAGCCGCCATCAGCGCCGCGTCGCTCTCGCACGTCTACCCGATCGGGACTGCCGTCAACGAGCTCGGGCACCTGGAGCTCGGCGGCTGTGACGCGGTCGAGCTGGCGCGCCAGTTCGGCACGCCCTGCTACGTAGTCGCCGAGGACGATCTGCGCGAGCGTGCCCGCTCGTTCCTGGGGGCCTTGCGCAGCCGGCACGCCGACTGCGATGTGCTGTTCGGGTCCAAGGCGTTCTCGTGCACCGCGGTCTATCGCGTGCTGGCGCAGGAGGGTCTCGGGTGCGACGTCGCCTCGGGCGGTGAGCTGTCGCTGGCGCTGCGGGGGGGGTTCGACCCGGCGCGGATCTACTTCCACGGCAATGCCAAGTCGGAGGTCGAGCTGTGTGAGGCGCAGGCGGCAGGAGTGGGTCACATCGTGCTCGACTCCTTCGATGATCTCGAGCGGTTGCAGCGCGTCACTGCGGCGCGCGGGGCTCGCCACCGCCACGGCCACCGCCAAAAGGTCTTGATCCGGGTGACCCCTGGCGTCGCCGGCGATACCCATCACGCGATCTCGACCGGCCAAGCGGACTCCAAGTTCGGCTTCTCGATCACGGCGGCGCGGCAGGCGATCGACATGGTTTCAGTGGCTGCCAACCTGGACCTGGTCGGGCTGCACGTCCACATCGGCTCGCAGCTATTCGAGCTCGAGCCATTCCGCGCGGCCGTGCGCGCGATCGCCCCGCTTGGAGAATTCGGGGTCTACAACCTCGGTGGCGGGTTGGGCGCCGCCTACACCGCCGCCCAGCATCCGCCGCCGGTTGCGGACTACGTAGAGGCGGTGCTCGGCGCCTCGCACGAGCTACTCGGGGATGGCAAGCGGCTGTTGCTGGAGCCCGGTCGCGCACTGGTCGCCAACTCGACGGTCACCCTGTACACCGTGCAGAGCGTCAAGCGCAACGTCTCGAGCTGGGTGGCGGTGGACGGCGGGATGTCCGACAACCTGCGGCCGATGCTCTACGGCTCTGCGTACGAGGCGCTGATCGCCGACCGTGCGCTCGCTGCCCCTACTGAGCGCTGCAAAGTCGCCGGCAAGCACTGCGAGTCCGGTGATGTGATCGTCCGCGACGCCGTGCTGCCCGGGCCGCGGGCCGGCGACGTCCTCGTAACGCCCGCCACGGGCGCCTACGGGCACTCGCTGGCCAACAACTACAACGGGGTGACGCGCCCGCCGGTGGTCTTCTGCCGCGACGGTGACGCTCGAGCGGTCGTGCGCCGTGAGACCTACGAGGACCTGGCTGCCCGTGACCTCGATTTCGGCTCCGGCTGAGCGGACCGACTTGGGTTCTGTAACCCCGACTGAGGGGACGTTCGGAGTCGGGCTCCTGGGCCGCGGGACGATCGGCGCAGCCTTCGAGGTGCTACTCGCCCGCAGCGCACCGCGAATCGAGCTGCTGACAGGACGCACGCCCTCGCTCGCGGGCGTCCTGACCCGCAGTAGCGGCGGGGGCTCGTTCCAGGAGATTCTCGAGCGCTCGGAGCTGATCGTCGAGCTGATCGGCGGGATCGAGCCGGCACGCGAGTACGTGCTGCGCGCGATGCACGCGGGCCGGCACGTTGTGACCGCCAACAAGCAGCTCCTCTCCCAGCACGGCGAGGAGCTGCGGGAGGCGGCGCGCTCGCACGGCGTGCAGCTTCGCTTCGAGGGTGCCGTCGCGGGGGTCGTTCCCGTGATCCGCGTGCTGCAGGAGTCCCTGGCGGGCGCAAGGATAGAGCGAGTCCACGGGATCGTCAACGGAACGACGAACTTCATCCTTACCGAGATGGCCCGGGCCGGCGTGAGCTTCTCGGAAGCCCTGGCGCAGGCGCAGCGGCTCGGCTATGCGGAGGCTGATCCCTCCGAGGACGTCGACGGCCGCGACGCCGCGGCCAAGATGGCGATTCTGGCCCGGCTCGCGTTCGGGACTGCGGTCCACATCGACCAGGTCCGCTACGAGGGCATCGAGCAGATCCAGCCAGACGATCTGGAGTACGCGCGCGAGCTCGGCCTCGGACTGAAGCTGATCGGCACCGCCGAGCGGATTGGCGACGGGCTGTCGGTGCGCGTGCACCCGGCGTTCCTCTATCCCGGGCACCCGCTCGCTTCCATCGACGGCTCTTTCAACGCGGTGACCGTCGAGTCCGAGGAGATCACCGAGATCACGATGTCCGGTCCGGGCGCCGGCGGACCGCAGACGGCTAGCGCTGTGCTCGGCGACGTGATCAGCGCGATGATCCCGCCGGCCTCGGCGCCCCCGCCGAGCACCGTCCTGGAGATCGTGCAGGACGTCGTGTCGGCGTTCTACCTGCACCTGGAGGTCGCCGACCAGCCGGGGGTGCTGGCGCAGGTTGCGCAGGTGCTCGCGCTGCAGGACGTGTCGGTCAAGTCTGTCGTTCAGAAGGGCTTGGGTGACCAGGCTCGGCTGGTGATGGTGGTTCATCCGGTGCTCGAGTCGCGCTTTGAGGCGGCGATGGCGTTGATCGCGGGACTCGACGTCTTGCGCGGTCCGCCGCGAGCGATAAGGGTGCTGGAGGAGGGGTTCGGACAGGGCTTGGGAGGGCCGCGGGCGGGCAGCAGGCGGCCCGCTGGCGGGCAGTCCTGGCTTGGAAGTGTTCTCACGTGACACTCGCTCGGGGTGCCGGAAGGTGTGCCGGCTGACGACACGATAGGTGACGCGAAGTGACACGCCCCCTCGAAAGACGGATGAGCTTGTCGGATAGCGTCACCGTCGAGGCGGCAGCGGGGCGTAGCGGCGAGGGCGCCGCGCGATCCCCGATCGCCCGCGCACCCGACGCTCTGACATGCTGCGGGCGATGCCCGGCCTGATCGAACGCTACCGCGACCATCTTCCCTTTGCGCTCGAGGATCCGGTCGTGAGCCTGGGTGAGGGGGGGACGCCGCTCGTGCTGGCGCCGGTCCTCTCAGAGCGCGCCGGAACCGAGGTCTGGCTGAAGCTCGAAGGCTCGAACCCGACCGGTTCGTTCAAGGACCGTGGCATGACCTGTGCGGTCTCCGCGGCGGTGCGCGAGGGCGTCGAGGCCGTGGTCTGCGCTTCGACCGGGAACACCGCGGCCTCGGCGGCCGCCTATGCGGCTCGTGCTGGGCTGCGGGGAGCCGTGATCGTGCCCGATGGGAAGATCGCGACGGGCAAGCTCGCGCAGGCGCTGATGCACGGGGCGCGCGTGATCGCCCTGCGCGGAAACTTCGACGAAGCGCTGACGCTGGTGCGCGAGCTCGCCGACCGCCATCCCGTCGCGCTGGTCAACTCGGTCAACGAGCTGCGGATGGAGGGCCAGAAGACTGCGGCCTTCGAGCTGCTGGAGGCGTTGGACGGCGACCTCGACGCCCTCTGCGTCCCGGTGGGCAACGCCGGCAATATCACGGCCTACTGGAGGGGGTTCAGGGAGGTCGGCAGCCGCCCGCGGATGTTCGGCTTTCAGGCGGCGGGGGCGGCCCCGCTCGTGCACGGAGCGCCGGTGGCACATCCCGAGACGGTCGCGAGTGCGATCCGGATCGGCAATCCCGCTCGCTGGGAAGGCGCGATGGACGCGATGACTTCCTCAGGGGGCGCCGTACGCGCGGTCAGCGACGAGCAGATCATCGAGGCCTACCGGTTCCTGGCTGCCCGCGAGGGGGTGTTCTGCGAGCCGGCGTCGGCGGCGAGCGTGGCGGGGCTGCTGGCACACGGGGTGGGAGACGCGCGCCGGGTCGTGTGCGTGCTAACGGGGCACGGCCTGAAGGACCCGCAGACCGCGCTCGAGCATGCAGGTGTGGTTGTCCCGTGCGATCCGGAGCTCAGCGCGATCGAACGGGCCGTGCTCGGTTGACGCCCGCCCCCTCCGGTCGCGGCGCCGGCGACCCGGTTGACCTGGCCCGCCACGATCGTCTTCTGGTCCGCGTCCCGGCCTCCTCGGCCAACCTGGGGCCGGGCTTTGACGTCCTGGGAGCGGCGCTGGCGCTCCACCTCGAGCTCGAGGTGCTTCAGACAGGCACGTTCAGGGTGCTCAGCGACCTGGATGTCCCCTCAGACCGAACCAACCTCGTGGTGCGAGCGTTCGAGCGGCTGGCGCCCGCCGACGGGTTCGAGTTCCGCATCTCCTCGCAGATCCCGCTCTCAGGCGGTTTTGGCTCCAGTGCCGCGGCGATCCTCGCCGGCCTGAGCGCGGCGGATCGTCTATTCGAGCTCGGTGCCGGCGTCGATCGTCTGGCGGTCGAGCTCGAGGGTCATCCGGACAACGTGGCGGCTGCCATGCAGGGGGGCTTCGTCGTCTGCGACGGTGCGCGCGCCTACCGGTTCGAGCCGCCCGCAGGGCTCGAAGCCGTGCTCGTCGTCCCGGAACAGGTTGTGCCGACCGCGCAGGCGCGAGCAGCCCTGCCGCGGAGCGTGCCGACCGCGCAGGCGCGAGCAGCCCTGCCGCGGAGCGTGCCGATGGCCGACGCGGTCTTCAACGTCGCCCATGCCGCGATGCTCGTGCTGGGGCTTGTTCATGGCGACTGGGATCTGATCGCGGCCGGGCTGGAGGATCGTCTGCACCAGCCCTGGCGCGCGCACCTCTACCCCCGCTCGGCGGCCTTGCTGGCACGAGCGCGCTCGCTGGGAGCCCTCGGCGCGACGATCTCCGGCGCGGGCCCGAGCGTTTTGGTCTGGTGCCGCCGCGAGCAGACGGGCGCCCTGGTGCAATCGCTCAGTGGTGAAGCGAAGGGCTGGGCGCGGGTAATCCACGTCCCGTTCGCCTCCGAGGGCGCCGAGGTGCGGGAGGTGTAGATATTTATGCCGGCGCTTACGCGCCTGGTTTTTTCCGTCGCGCGCCTTGTGGCCGGAACGCGACCCGGCGTCCGCTAGGCGGCAAGCTCGCCGCAGCCGCTCAGGTCGTAGCCGCCGAAGTGGGCGACCCGCTCGGTGAAGGCACTTGTCCGCAACAGCTCTCCGAGGGCGTTGATGCCGGGGTGTCCCAGCCAGCATTCGGCGACCCAGATCTCTACCACGTGGTCCTCGAGTGCCAGGAAGCGCAGGCCGAAGGCCCGCGCGGCTGCCTCGGTGCTGACCGCGGCGCCGTCGAGGGTGGCCGCGATGCGCGCGGCGTCGATGTGCCCGGCGGCGGATGGCCCGGGCGCAAGCCGTTGGATTCCGGCGGCGACTCGGGCGCGCTCGAATGCCTGCTGGCTGGCCGCCGCGGGGTCGCGCTGCGCGACGGGTAGGTTGGTGTGCAGCGTAGCCTCGAACGAGTGCCCCCTGAGCCTCGCCGGCACCGCGAGCCCAACCTGCCAGCGCGCGAGGTGCCAGCGCGTGACCGGGATCGACGCTCCTGGAAGCTGGCCGGGGATTCCGTGGACGACAGCCGCGTGCACGAGTCCTCGCGCCAGCGCGCGCAGCGCGGTCCCGGTGGGCGTGGAGATGGCTAGCAGGCTCCTCGGTCCGAGCCCGCCGAGCATCGCCTCGGCGACGCCGAGCGCCGGATCGCAACCCGCGAGCACCACGCCTGCCGGGCTCGTGCCTGCGAAGAGACGCAGCTTGCCGTTCTCCAGCACGCCGTCCGGCGTTGCCCAGTGCGCTCCCGCGACGCCGTGATCGGCTAGCTCGGCGGCGACGAGCCGGTCGTCGATTCGGCCTACGCGTAGCAATGCACCGTCGCGCAGGCGACCGCCGAGCGCCGCTACGGGCCCGGGCGCCCGGGCGCCGAAAAGCTCCTCGGCACTCGTCCCCAGAACCGCCGCGATGCGCAGCGCGCCGTCGACCGCCGGCGTGTTGCGCCCGGCCTCCACGGCCGCGACGAGCTGCCGGCTCACTCCGGCTCGAGCCGCGAGCTCGCCCTGAGTCAGTCCGCATTGCAGCCGGCGCTCACGCAGCAAGAACTTCTCCTCCACGGACAGCATCCTAGTAAGGTGCCTGAATTCTGTCCCGTGGAGGAGTGCAAGAGGAGGAGGTTCTGTGTTGAGAGCAAGTCCGCCAAGAAGCGCTGCGGCTGCGGTCGCAGGGACTGGAGAACCGATTCAATGTCCCGCTCGGTCCGGTCGCAGGTTGCTCCGGGTTCTGTTGCTCGCCGCGGCGTTGCTCGTCGGCTGCGGCTCCTCGTCCTCCTCGTCGAATTCCAAGACCAGCACCGCCTCGACCAAGACCACCGCCGGCTCGAAGACAGCGGGGGCCGGGCACGGCAAGGTGGACGTGCTCTATGCCGGGTCGCTGGTCTACCTCATGAACAACAGCGTCGGTCCGGCATTCGACAAGGCCACGGGCTACACCTTCAGTGGCTTCCCCGCTGGCTCCAAAGATCTGGCCAGTGACATCAAGGGCAACGTTCGCCAAGGGGATGTCTTCATCAGTGCGTCTCCCAAGGTGAACGCCACCCTCGAGGGCTCGGCCAACGGCAACTGGGTTTCCTGGTATGCGCCTTTCACCAGCACCACGCTCGTAATCGGCTACAACCCCAAGAGCAAGTTCGCGTCCCAGCTCGAGATCAAGCCGTGGTACAACGTGATCGGCGAGCCCGGCTTCAAGCTCGGCCTCACGGATCCGAAGCTCGACCCCAAGGGAGTGCTCGCCGTGGCTGCCCTCCAGAAGGCCGCGGCCGCATACCACGAGCCGGCGCTGCTCGAGATCGCCACTGACAAGTCCGATCTCTTCCCCGAGGAGGATCTGGTGGGCCGGCTCGGAGCCGGTCAGCTCGACGCCGGGTTCTTCTACACGGTCGAGGCGAGCGCCGCCAAGATCCCGACTGTCTCCCTGGGCTCGATCAAGGAAAGCGCCAAGTACACGATCACCGTGCTCGCACGGGCCCCTCACGCGGCTGGCGCTGCGTCGTTCGTGAAGTTCCTGCTCGGATCCCAGGGCGCGACGCTGCTGCAGAAAGTCGGGCTCACCGTCCTCGAGTCGCCGAAGGCGATCGGCACCGGCGTCCCCCCGGCGCTCGACCAGGTGGTACAAGCACCCAAGTGAACGCCTCACCCGCTACGGATCCGCCGCGACGACGACCTGGCGGCGGTCCGTGGAAGGGGCCGCTGCCGTACCTGAGCGGCCTGCTGGTCCTCTACCTGCTGGTCCCTATCGCAGCCCTCCTGGTGCGCTTGGCGTCGAGCGCCGGGGCAGGTCTACCCACGGCGGGCCTCGCGTCGGCGCTCTGGGTCTCGCTGATCACCGCCAGCATCTCTGCGACGATCATCGCGCTGCTGGGGACTCCTCTGGGCTGGTTCCTGGCCCAGGCAAGGGGCCGGGTCTGGGAGGTGGTGGGCGTGGCGGTGCAGCTCCCTCTCGCGCTGCCTCCGCTGATGAGTGGGATCCTGCTGGTCGAGCTGGTTGGTCCGTACAGCACGATCGGGCAGCTCTTCGGGGGCCGCCTCACCGACACGATGGCAGGGATCGTCATCGCCCAGACCTTCGTGGCCGCGCCCTTCCTCGTAGTTGCCGCTCGCTCCGCCTTCGCGACCGTCGACCCGGGGCTGCTCGACGTCGCGGCCACACTCGGGCACGGAAGCTGGTCACGCTTCTTTCGGGTCAGCTTGCCCCTGGCGGCGCCGGGCATCCGGGCAGGCCTGCTGCTGTCCTGGCTGCGGGCATTTGGCGAATTCGGGGCCACGGTCATACTGGCCTACCACCCGTACTCGCTGCCAGTGTTCACTTACGTGCAGTTCACCTCCACGGGTCTGCCGAGCACGCTGGCGCCGACCGCAGGCGCTATCGCGGCCGCCGTGGTCGTGCTGGGGCTGGCTCGCTGGAGGCCGGGACGCTGGATGTGGGCCAGATGCAGGCCGCACCTGGGCGGTCGCCGGCATCTGAACGCCGATCTGCCCCCTGCCGGCAGATCCCCCGAGCGGCGCCCAGCAGCCACGATCGGTCGCGTCCAGCGAACGGCCGGCGATGGGCCCCGAACGGCCGGCGATGGGCCCGATACCCCGCAGGTGCTCGACTTCGATCTCCGCGCTCGGATCGGGAGCTTTGATCTGGAGCTCGCCCACACGGCCCACGCGCCTCATCTTGCCCTGCTCGGACCATCCGGTGCGGGCAAGTCCTTCGCCCTCCGATGCCTTGCCGGCCTGCGCGGCGCCGGCGTTGGCCACGTTGCGCTTGGTCGCCGGGATCTGAGCCGGATGACACCTGAGGAGCGCCGCATCGGCTGGGTGCCCCAGGACGCTGCCCTGTTTCCGCACCTCAGCGTGTGGCGCCAGCTCACCTTCGGTGTCGGCACCGACCTCACCCTCGCCGTCCATTGGCTCGAGCGCCTCGGCCTGCTCGAGCTGAAGGATCGGCTACCCAGCCAGCTTTCTGGTGGCCAGCGCCAGCGCGTGTCGTTGGCCCGGGCGCTGGCTCGGGATCCTGACTTGGTCTTGCTGGATGAGCCCTTTTCTTCGCTCGACAGACCAGTGCGCGACGAGCTGCGCCGCGTGCTGCGCCGTCTGCAACAAACGCTCGGGGTCGCCACGGTGCTGGTGACCCATGATCCCGAGGAGGCGGCTCTACTCGCGGACGAGGTGGTGATCCTGGCGGACGGCCGGGCCCTCCAGTCCGGCACCAGGACCGCCGTCTTCGAACGGCCTGCCTCGCCTCGCGTAGCCAGGCTGCTGGCGATCGACAATCTGCGCACCGGCGTGATCGCCGGCTCGGGCCGGCTGGTCAGCGATCACACCGAGCTGGCCATCCGCGAGACTGGACTCACGCCGGGAACCACGGTTTCGTGGTGCATACGATCCGAGCACGTTGTGCTGTTACCCGAAATGGTCGGGGGCGCGGAGGTTCCCCTGCCCCGGAGCGTTTCACCAAGCCGCGATGCGCACTTTGCTTTGGCCGCGACCTGCCCGGCCGTCATCCTGGAGGTGTTCGACCTTGGGGCGTGGCGGGAGGTGACGGTGTGCTTGGACGGCGGACTGGAGCTGACGGCCAGGACGGTTGACGGCCACCGGCTGCTCCCGGATCAGCGGTGCCGAGTCGCGCTTGCGCCTGAAGTCATCACCCTGTGGACTGACGCTCCTGAGAGGTCGGGCCTGTAGCCGAGGATCGACAACGTCCGAGTGGCGGGTGGGTGCTTGGCGTCTGCGCGTCAGCCGCTGCTGGGCTGGACCGCGCCGCTGTAGCGCATACCGGAGATCACAGGCACGTCGACGAAGTGCAGGTGATGACGCCCGATCACTATCTCGTCGCCATCGGCCAGCATGCTCCACTCGATGCGCTCTCCGTTGACGAATACGCCGTTCAGGCTGCGGTCGTCCAGGACGCGCAGACCGTCGGGTTGGCGCACGATGAGCGCATGGCGGCGCGAAACCGTTGGATCGTCGAAGCGGATGTCGGCCGCAAGGCTGCGGCCGATCCGAGTCCACTCCCTGCGCAGCGTCCAGGTCGTGACGTCCTCGGTGCCGGTTCGGTAGGCAAGGTACTGGCCGGGTTCGTCTAGGCCGCCGCGCGACTCCGCGAGCCAGCTCTGATCGCCGGCCTCGGGCGGGGCGGTGAGCTCGACGATGCTTGTCATGGCGGTCGTAAACAGGGACGCCCTCACGAATTCCTTGCCCCCGCAGTTCGGGCAGGGGGGAAGCTCATCCGCCGCGTCGAGCGAAATCGCGTGGTCGCACTCAGTGCACCGAAAAGTTCCGGTCCCCGCAACACTCCCCGACACCCAAGCTTTCACGGATGAATCTCCTTGTGACGAGCCGCAGGACTGGCCCGCCTGCATGGCCAGCATCCCAATCCAGGAATCATAGCCTCTACGTCAACGCGCCCTACGTGCGCCCAGGGGGAAGGAAGGATCGAACGCGTCGACGGCGAAAGCGCAGGGGCAATGCACACGTTCGTCCGTGACATGCCAGAGCTGGAGCTCGCCCTGCTGCGCCGCGGAGTCGATCGGCTCTCGGCCGGTTGCGAGCGCTGCGGACGCTGCCATCGGACGCCGCTGATCGGAGAGCGGGTGTACGTATACGGCGATCACGCGGACCACGCGGATGACGACGGGGGGGAGATCCTCTGTGAGCTTTGCCGCGCGCTGGCGCGCGGCGCGCCGCTGCACTCGAGAATCGTGCACGGGCCTGAATTCGGGCATACGATGCGGATCACCGATCAGCGTCGTCAGCCTCGTCCCGCAGGAGCGGCCCGGCCCTAAGAACGTGTTTTGGAAGAGGTCATTCGAGCGTTTTCTTGGATGCCCATGGTCTGGGTCCGGGTGGTGGAGCGAGCCGGTTGAGCATGATCCCGACCATCGCCCACTTGACCATCGCTTCGTGAGTCTCGGGT
>JAABUZ0100001788.1_pt1 | contig 38691 bp, 36 predicted proteins | sample 5562091 | NCBI WGS metagenome assembly JAABUZ01 (sample SAMN12813069, study PRJNA571459) | rock metagenome | isolation source: Antarctica rocks | place: Antarctica: Victoria Land, Linnaeus Terrace sud | collected 2015-12-21 | reverse complement strand
TGCCGCACAGCGGGCAGCACGGAGCTGGCCCAATTCCGACCCGAACACCTCCCGCACATAGCGGGCCGGGTCCCAACGATGTTCCGCAACCAGACAACTAGTGGTGCGAGATACAGGTTGGCCCCTAACTCCTGTCGTGGTCGGCAGCCCGGCCATCCACGCCGGAACTGGCAGCGAACCTCCAACGCAGACCACTGGAGGGCGATCAATAAGGGCAGCAATATCGCATCGGCTCGCCTGCATGCACCGTGTGGCCGGGCCGTCACCTCGGGCGGCTACGGCGATGCAGGTCAGGTTCGGGTGTCCGGGTCTGGCACCATCCCAGAATGTGGAGTCATCCTTGTTAAAACCCAACATGTTGGGTTATTCTTAGTGCCGACGATCGTCACCGAAGGGGCGTTTCAGGTGCGTGTTTTCAACCCTCCGCGGGAGCATGGCCCCGCTCATGTTCATGTCGTGAAGAGCGGCGGATCTGACGGCGAGACGCTGATCAATCTTGGCGAGCCAGCTGCCCCGGGCGGGGCTTGGCAGCCGATCAGCATCCGGGAGAACAACGGAATGCGTAAGGCGGACGTGGTCGAAGCGTTCGAGATCGTGGAACGAAACCGGCACCGGCTGCGTGCGGCCTGGAGGAAGCAGCATGGCTAACAGGGGCACGGCCCGCGATCAGGCGGAGCGCGAAAACGCGGAGCTCGAGCAGTTCGAGCCGGAGGAGACGTACCGTGCACTCACCAAGGCCGAGATCCTCGATCAGCTCACCGAGGCGGAGGCGCGCGCGGCTGCGGCCGGCCCGACAGGGCTGATCGCCGCCACCGCTTTGTACGATCCGGCGGCGCAGCGCATCCTCCTCGAATTCGACGGCAGCCGAGCCTTGGTCGGCGTGTCGCGAGACATCATCCCGGCTCTCGCAGGCGCGACGCTGGAGGACCTCGTGGAGATAGAGGTCTACCCCTCTGGCAAGGCGCTTCGCTGGCCGCGATTGGACGTCGACGTCAGCGTCGCTGCGATTGTACGTGATGCCCTTGGCGAGCGAGCACTCGCCGGCCTCTTCGCCGCGGTGGGCGGGCGGTCAACCAGCGCCGCGAAAGCTGAGGCGGCGCGTGCCAATGGCCAGAAGGGCGGACGGCCGAGGAGCAGGACGCTCGTCGAGGCGGGGTCGCACGAAGCGGCTCCTCGGAAGCTCGTGCAGCGGCTCGCGAACAAGATCGTGCTGAAGAAGCACTCCGCGCACCCCAACAGCAAGACGAGTGGGCTGCACAGTGCCGGTCTCAGGACGGCGAAACACCGAGACGCGGCCGTGAACACCAAGGTGGTCACCACCATCAAGAATGCCGGCAACGTCAGCACGAGTAGCGCGAAGAAAGCGCAGCAGAAGGTGTAGCGGAGCACCTGACCACGTACGTGCGCTCAGCTGAGGGCGCACCGCGCTCGTCGTTAGGCACAGTCAGGCGTTGACGGGCCGCGTGTGACCTCGAACAAGTCAAGCTGCGGCGCCACCCCTCGCAGATCGCGTCCTGCAAATGCATCGAGCGCAAATGCATCGAGCTGGCGCGCACGCGCCCCACGCGGCGGCCGCGCCGCATCCCGCGTCGACCGTGCAACGATCCCTTACTCGGGAGGCGCCGACACGTCCGCCCCAGCGCCGGAGGTGCCGTTCACGCGGGGCGCGTAGCGCCCGCGGTCGCGAGGCGAGTCTTCGCGGCGGAGGTGAACATTTTCCGGCACACATCAAGCGAGGTACCATCGCGCCGGTACTCGCGCACGCCCCCGACCAGGTGGTCGTACACGGCGTCGGGCAGGCCCCGGGCCACCGAGATGTAGAACGGGATCGAGTTCTCGTCCCGCAGCAGCGTCAGCAGCTCTTGCACGCGCTCGCGTACCCGGTCGTCGGCCCCGGCTTCCGCCGTCGCGCCGGCAAGAACGGGCGGTGCGTCCGCGGCCGAGCGAAGTTCGTAGACGACGAGCCACGCGCGCCCCTGCTTCGAGTACGTGACGCTCTTCAGATAGCCACGCTTCGACAACTCGGCGTGGGCCGGGCGGAGGTTCTTCTTGCGGTTGGGGGCGTCGGCGGGGCGGAGTGGCAGCTCGATCGCCAACTCGTGGAGTGGAATCGTTAGGCTCTGCACCCGGCCGGGGCGGTAGCTGCGGTACTCGATGTAGCGGTACAGGCGGCGTGAGGCCGGGCGGTCCAGCGAGAAGTAGAACGCGGCGTCGAGGTTGCGGCCGAACTCGCTCATCGCGGCGCACGCGGCCTCGTTCAGCCGCACGTACATCCGCGCCGGGTCTCGCGCGTCGTAGTTGTCGAGCAGGTGGAAGCCGCGGTCGGCGGCGCCCCGGGGCGCATCCCCTTTGGCGATGATCTCCTTGTCGGACACGCCGTAGATCGTCACCCCGAGCAGCCGCTCCAGCCCCGCGCGCACGAGCTCGTATTGCCGCCCGCCCCGCGGCCGGCGCATCAGCGCCAGCAGGTCGCGCATTGCGAGGGTGACGCGCCCGTCCGGGGGCGAGCCCGCGTCGCGCCAGAACACGTGCAGGGCCACCCACAGGTCCGACTCGAACGGCCCCGGCACCCGCCCCTCCCCAGCAGGGACCACCACGCGCCACGTCCCGAGGTCCGGGTGCGCGATGCGCTCAAGCGGCTCGCCGTCGAGGGTCGCCCACGGCCAGCGCTCCAACCCCCGGTTGAGGCGCGCCGTGGCGCCAGGTGGCGGTGAAATGGGCGTCGGAATCAGTCGCTCAGCCGGTGTACTGTGCACCCGGTTCGGCGTACCCTGCACCCGATTCGGTGTACTGGACACCCGATTTGGTGTACTGTGCACCCGGTTCTGCCCTGTAAATCGTTGCGGTTCAACAACCTCGCCCGGCACGAGTAGTTGAGTAGTTGAGTTTGTAAGAACTACAATGGGGGAGCGAACACGATCGGGAATGCTGGACAACTACGCCAACCCTAATAGGCGCGCCGCCGTCACCGGCGGACCCGTCGCATCTCCCTGCCCCACGCGAGCCCGGCTCACGTCGACAGCACGGCCGTGATGACGGCCTAACCGGGACCGCCGAGAGATGCGCCGGGCGCCCAGTCAATGGGCGGGCAAATGGACGTGAGTCGCCAGATCGACTCACGTCCACTGCCGCGAGTACGACCGAGTCGTTGTCGGCGCACCACGCGTGGTTCCGCGAGTAGGTGTTCGCCCGGCGCGAGCAACGCGAGTGCAGAGCGCTCTCTCGATCCGGGCTGACTTGCGGACCTCCCGCACAAGACCGTGAAGCCGAGAGCGCTCGCCCTCAAGCCGCCCCTGGGCGATGACCGCGCGGCCGTACGCGCCGCACTTCGGGTCCTCGAGCGCATGCGGAGCCTGGTGGCGGAGGCTCCCGGGGCACCGGCGGGCATACCGATCGTCGACGCGAGTGCGTGCCCGAAGTAGAGCACGCACTCGACGTCGCTACCGCGTCACGAGCACGTCAGACTGGCGCGACCGGCTGCTCCGCGCCCCCCATGGACGTCTCGGATTCGGAGCCGCCAGACTCCGGACCTCCACCCACGCGGTCCTGCGGCGCGAGGTAGATACACACGAGCGCGCGCTGGCGGGCGTACTCCGGTCCGATCTCAGACAAGCCTTCATACGCCTGTAAGTGTCGCAGGAGCCAATGCGGCCACCGGCCCTCGGATGCGGCGCGAATACGGCCGGCCGTCGTGCGCCACGTCGCGGCGCGGCGTCGCAGGTCCTGGGCGTGCATGCCGTCGTGCGTTGCGGCGGCGGCCGCGCCGCCGAGGCGGTGGTACTCGAGCAAGAAGCGCTCGGCGAGCACTTCCCGAACGCCCGGCCCGCTTCCGGCCGACCGGCCGGACACGTCGCGAGCGCCGTCGCCCGCCGTACCCGGCTCACGACCGCGCGACGACACGCGCCTACTCGGCATACGTCCCCCCGTCGCCGATCGCGAGGCGGCGGCGCACGGTCGAACGGACCGGCTCGGGCAGCGACGCGACGTCGGTCGCGATCGCGCGCCGGAGTCGCGCGACCGCACGCTGATAGCGCCGCTTCGCCGCGGCCGGCGTGGTCCCTTGAGCGGAGGCGATTTCATGATAGGACCAGTGTTCGGCAGCACGGAGCCAGAGCACTGCGGCACTTCCGACGTGCAGCCCCGTTAGGCCCGCGGTGAGGGCATCCGCGAGAGCCACACGATCCGCGGGCGTGTCGTCCAGCAGCTCACGACGACCGTCTTGTCCAGGCGCGGCACCTCGACCGTCAATGAGCGCGTCCGCCGCCTGCGCGAGGGCCGTCGTGAGGTGGCCGTGTAAGGCGCGGTCAGGCCGGAGTCGTGTGGCCGGTACCAGAGCGCCGTCGACGACCGCGTGGACGGCTGCGAGATCGATCGCGTCCAAGCCGGTGGCGAGGCCGGCCGCGGGCGATCGCAGGTACCGGACGGCGGCGCGCCAGCCCACGACCCCGGCCCACCCGATCAGCTGCTGTGGGGTCGTCGCGCGGCAGCCCGGCAGCTGGTCCGACACGCGGACGATGGCCTCTTGCAGCGCGTCGCCCTGCACGTCGGACGGATACCCGCCGAGGCGGCGGCGTAAGACCGCGCGCAGGTGCGGGTACAGTAGGGTGATCACGCGGTCTTTCGCGGTCGCGTCGCCGTCGCGCGCGCGCGCATGCCACGAGGCTAATATCGTCGACAGCCGGTCCACTCACGCGGGGAGCTCCGCGACCGGCCGCTCGCGCGGGCAGTGCGTCTTCCGCTTCCGCGCAGCGCCGGACGGCGCGTTGCCGTGCCACCCCGCGCTCTGCACGATGGACGTCACCGCGAGTCGCCAGCCCACGCGGGCGTGGTAAGCCGCGAGGCCGCCGCCACACTGCTCGGCCGCTGGGAGCACGTGGTACTTGCCTACACGGGAGGGGAAATGCAAACAGTGTCGACGCATACACTGTAGATGCGGACACGGCACCCCTCCTACGGTGTCCACGTGTCCGACTCGCCCCCCCTTCGCGTCTGGCTCGGCCGCACCGTGCAGCGGCGACGCCTCGAGGCGGGCTACTCGCAGGAGGCGTTCGCCGACCGGGTCGGCGTGCACCGCACCTTTATGAGCACCGTCGAGCGCGGGGCGTCGAACGTGTCGCTGAGCACTCTGGTGCGGATCGCGGACGCGCTCGGGCTGCGGGCCGGCGAGCTACTCCTCGCGGCGGAGCTCGCGGCAGAGGACGCCCGTGCTGCGTCTACCGCTGACCCGTACCCTCCGGGCGACGGGCAGGGGTAACGGTCGCTCCGGCGTGCGCGCTCAGATAGACGCGGCCCGTTGAACTCGTACCGTCCGCGGGGCTGCGACGCAGAGCTTGTGACGCGACGCGGCACGAGGGCTCTTGCCGAGTGATCGAACCAGAATTATGTTCGCGACGCGACGAGGGCCGACGATCGATCTTGCCTCCACCCATTCCGCCCGGCGAGGGCCACGACACTTCTACACCGAACCACCGAGCTTGAGACGCCGTTGCGAGGGCTGCGCCGCAGGACGAACCGCAACGTGCTCGCGCCAAGAGCTCACGAAAGTCCGTAGTTCCGAGTAGCTAACAGATCTCACTGGGGCCGTGCCCCGAGGATCTCCTTGCACCCCCGCCTCCGGCGGGCTGCAGAGACCTCGGGGCTTTTTGTCGTCCCTTAACCCACCACGCCCGGATGTTCGCAATCAAACCCACTGTGGAGCACTCGCATCCAGAATGATGGTCGCTCTCCAACGCGTCGAGGGCGTTCGCGGTCGCAAACGCCTCGACGACCTGCTTGTAGAATCCGCTCGACCGCCGGTCGCCCAGCGTCTGCTCGATCTCCCGCACCCACCAGGCGAGGTCCGACATGGGAGGCCGCACGGCAGCAGCCGGGTCGAGTCCGAGGGTCGCGGCGAGTCGGCGCCGTGCGTCGCTGGGCGGAACGGAGGAGGCGTGAGGGGTGTCGCGTTCTGAACTTGCCCGACCTCCGACGTCAGCGAACGCGTACGAAACCCAGAGTACCTTGCGTCGCTTTCCTTGGACCGGACGCTCCTCATACACCGCGCGGGTCAGGTACCCGGACGCGATGAGTTCTTCGTGCGCCGGCTCGAGGGTCCGACGAACGTGACTCGGTGACGTGCGGTCGATCGGCACTCGCTGCACGAGTTCCTGGAGCGGTAGCGTCAGCGAGCGCCGTTGTACCGGCCCCTGCCACCGTCGCTGGTCGAGGTACCGATACAGCCGTTTCGCCGTCGGCGTGTCCAGTGACACGTACGTCGCGGTGTCGAGCACCCGGATGTTCCCCGCCGCGATCGACGAGGCAACGGGTTCCGAGAACATGACGGTGACTCGGCTGTTGTCCTGCTCCTCGCCTCGGCGGTGCTCGTAGGTCACCGCTTGAATGATGCTGAACCGCTCTTCGCGCGCGACAAGTTCGCCAACACGCCACGTCTGCACGGCGCGGACGCGGGCGTCGGCGAGACGCTCGAGTCCCTCCCGCACCGCGGCGTACTGCGACCCGCCGCGCTCACGGCCCATGAGGGTGAGGATCTCCCGAAAGGAGGCAGTAATGGTACGCTCGGTGGTACGCTGCTCTCGCGGAATCTGCTCGTTGTAGAGCTGGCACAGGGCCACGTACAAGTCCGCCTCGAACGGCCCTGGGAGTCGCGCGGCTTCACTCGCGGTCACGATCCAGGCCCGCCCTTCCTCGCCGGCGGCGTCCAGCAGGAGCCGCAGCTCGTCGAGGCTGCCCTTGTTCTCACTCAGCCGAGCCCACGGGTAGCGCTCGAGGTTGCGTTCGAGGATCGCCGGGACGGCTTTCGGGGCGGCGTTCGCTGGACGCCTGGCCTCGGGTGTGTTGTCGCGTTCGGGTGCGCTCATGGGCGGAGAGAGGTTACAGCCGTTCGCGTGATTTCACCCGTTGTCGGTACTTCAACAACTTCAATAACTCCAAGCTCTACTTCAACAACTTCAGCGATCCGTGAACCGGCGATCTGCCAAGGACTTAACCTGGCGATTCTTGCCTGGTCGACACCGATTCTTGCCTGGTCGACACCCATTCTTGCCTGGTCGACACCGGACACTTGCCTGGTCGACACGCGATTCTTGCCTGGTCGACACCGATTCTTGCTTGGTCGACACCGATTCTTGCTTGGTCGACACGCGCCGTCAGGTTGAGAGAACGATTCATAGGCGGCACCGACGTACCCCGCAGAAGGTGGCTGGCGGCCACGCCCGCCCTTCCCCACCAGTCGGTTCGCCGGAGCTACCAGGACCCGCTGCATATGACGCGAAAGGTGGATGGCCGCGACAGTCGGGCCGTGCCCGCGTGATCGGCGGCGGGCCGGCACCAGAAGCAGGCCGAGCCGCCTATCGGCAGCGCATTGCCGAATATCAGCATGCCGTAACGTCGATAATACGTCATGCCGTTGAGCCGTCATGTCGGCGTGCATGTTTGAGGTAGTGGCGCTCGAGCAGCTCCTCGAGAAGGGCCCCCATATCGCGGCTACGTCCCTCATCGAGCATCTGCTTCAAGACGGCCACATGCACCGCCTTCCGAATCAGTCCGGTGACCTGCCGGTACTCGGGATCGCTACGCTTTCCGGGCGGACGGCCAGGGCCGCGGCGCTCTGGGGCCGCGACCGGCGCCGTGGCGCTCATCTGCCCCGTCAACGTGGTATGGGCGGCCCTGGGGGACCGACCCCGGCGGGCAGACTCAGCCGGCCGGGTGACCGCGCGCGGCGCGGCCGGTGCCGGCCGGGCGTCCTCCTCGGCGACTCCGTCCGGCGCCGCTTCCGGAACGGACGCTTGGCGGATGGCGGCGAACGAGTTGGCGAACTTGTTGTCGGGCATCAGGCGATCTCCTTCCCCGCGGCTTCGTACGCGTCCCACGCGCGGCGGGCACGAGGATCGTGCACTTCACCTACAAGGACGCCCTGTGCCGCCGCCTTGTCGTACGCCTTCAGCAGGGGAATCTCCGCCGCGAAGAGCGGAAAGCCGTGCGCCGCGAGCTGGGCGCGGAGCTGATCACCGTCGGTGGCCGGTCGCGGTGGCACCTTGGTCAGCAGGACGCGATGCTTTGTGCTGCCGAGCTTGGCGAGGGCGGCAAGCGTGTCCAGCAACCCGTCCGTGTCGAGCGAGTTCGGGACAGCTGGGATGACGAGCAGGTCGCACCCGTCCACCATCTCGCGCAGCTCGTCGGCCTCGGGCCTCTTCTCGGTATCTAGGACGATGTGCATGAACCGCCCCCCCTGCACGTGCCGGGCGGTCTGCTCGATGGGAGCGACCGTGAACGGGAAACCGCCCCGGCCATTCCACTTCATGCACGTGCGGATCGGGTCGCCGTCGATCAGCAGCGTCGGGGCGAGGCGCTGCATGTAGGCCGCGAGGTGCACAGCCGTGGTGCTCTTGCCCACTCCGCCCTTGAAGCTGGCAACGGTGATGATCATGGGCGCGGAACGTACCGGCACATCGACATGTCGGCAATACGGCTAGTCGATGTTACGTAATATCGGCATGCCGATATTACGACGTGCCGTTCAGCCGACGCAGTTCACGCCGAGACCGGGTGTTTGCGTATGGAGTGTTTACTCGGTGACTGGCCAGCTCCCGTACCTCCGTCCACGCCACGAACCGCAGTACGGCCCCGCGATGCCGTACCCGCACCCCCTTTGGCCGTGACGGTGCGTACGCCGCCAGGGGACATCGACTTCCGCGTGGTCCCCCGCAGTGACGTCTTCCGGGCCGCCTTGCGGGCGGAAGGCGCTCCCGTGGGACGGATGAGCACCGCCGCCGGAATCCCCAGCCCCTCCGTGAGCCGCCGGATCATGCTCAGCGACAGCGGCCGGCGGCGGTTCAGCACCTCGGACACCCGCGCCCGAGTACCGATGAATGGCTCGAGGTCCTGCGCCGTAAGGCCCTGCTGCTCCATCCGGAACCGGATGGCGGCGATCGGGTCGGGGGGGTCGATCGGGTAGTGCTTCGCTTCGTATGCCTCGACGAGCGTGGCGAGCACGTCGAGCCGGTCTGCCTCGGGCGTGTCCGGCGCCGCGCTCATGAGGCCGGCGATCTCGTCCAGCGTAGCCGCGTAGTCGGCCTCGCTGTGAATCGGCCGCACGCTGATCGTGGCAGCTGGTACCGGCGGGGTGGTGGCCGTGCTTGCATGGCTTGCACGCGTCATGTCACACGCTCCTGCGCTGCGGCTGAGGGTCATGGGGCGTCGGGGTACCCCTACGCGGTTGGGCGCGAGACGGGGCCCTAGACCGTGTGCGCATCGATGGCGTCGTACGCGGCGTGCGTGCCCACGAACCGGATGAACACGATGCCCGTGTTGTAGTGAATCGCCACGACCAGGCGGAACTTGTTCCCGGCGATGTTGAACACCACGCGGCCACCCTTGAGGATGCTCGCGCTGCGGTACTGCGCTTTGACGTCGGCCGGTGCTGCCCATGTCGCCCGCCGCACCTCGTCGTACCAGGCGGTAAGGGGCTCCCGAGCCTCCGCGCCTTGGCGATGGGTCGTGTAGAAATGAACCAAGGCGCTACGGGCGATGACGCGCATGGCGGAAAGTAGTGTGCTCCCTATTTGGGAGCAATGGCCGTCCCCGATTGGGAGCAGGCGGCCCTGCGTGTGGCGCGCACCTCGATCGTGTCCGCGAGCGCGGCTACGCCGGTGATGCAGAGCGGGCACTTCCTGGTGGCGCGTGGGCGGCCGTGAACCGAGGAGCGTACAATGCGGAAGCAGCAGCAGCCGAACGCCGAGACCCGGGCCGCCATGCAGGACGCGCGAGTCGGGCGTGTGGCGAAAGCCGTCGACCTCGCTGACTTACTGGCACTGCTCGATGTACCGGACAACGGGCCGCATCTCTCGATCGCTGGCCTCGCGGCGGACAGGGTCGCCCCCGAAGTCTACAGCCCGGAGCGTAAGGCCGAGTTTCTTCTGACGAACGCCGTCGACTCGGCCGATTACGCTGCGGCGCGCCGACGCGTGCGGGAAGAGTTCGGGCTCGATCCTGATGCTGTGCCACACCGCCCGTCGCCGGACGGGTCCGCATCCGGGACCGCACCCGCGGTGGACGTGGACGGCTAACCATGCGCGAGGACCGCTTCAACGAGCTACTCGCGAGCGTGCGTGAGACGGGTGCCACCCGGCGCAGCGTGCTGGATCTTCGTCGTGTGGTCGAGGTATCGACACCCGCGTACGGCCGCGGCGACGCGCGATCCCGCAACGGCGGAGGACCTGCCGGCGTCCGCTGACGACCTCCAGGCCGCCGTGCGGGACGCGGTGGCGAGTCAGCGCATGGAAGGTCTCGAGCTCGAGCCCGAGCCCGACGTGGTGGCTGAGCTGGAGCGCGCCACGCGAGGGAACGTCGTTCAACACCGTAGTCGAGGCGTATCTCGTACGCGTTCGCGCTGACACGGCGTGACAACAGGGCGGTCGCGCTTATGGGCGGCGCGGGGCGCCGCTGGCGCTGCCGCGGCCCTCACGGGCCGGGCTCGCTGCGCTCGCGAGCGGGGGCGGGTAAGATGCGGGGGCGAGTATTCCATGCGCGCCGGTGCCGCGGACGGTTTCTTCCGGCAATCGTTAGGCAGTGACACGTACTGGAAAACGTTGCAATGGACATGTCCCCCGGTCTATTGATGGCCGACGGTGCCCGCACTGCGCGGCGCCGGTACGTCCGCGCCGCCGCCGCGAGCCTCGTCTCGTGCGGCAGCGTGTTGTGGGCGTACGGGCTGGTGGAGGAGCACAGCCGCCGGGCGCTCGCCGTCGCCATGCAGACCGGTGGTAGCCTCGCATCGGGAGCCTGTGATCTCCTCGAGGCGGGCAACGCCTATGCGGCGTCGGCGCTGGTGCGCCAGCTCATCGAAGTCGAGTACCTCTTGTGGCTGTTCGGCAACGAACCCACCACTGCCACCGCGTGGCTCACGGCGCAGGGTGAGAAGGCCCGCGCGCAGTTCCGCCCCACCGAGCTGCGGAAGCGGGCAGGCGGGTGGTTCGCTGCGCCGGAGTACCGGTCCCATTGCGAAGTCGGTGGCCACCCACATCCGCGCGGCCACAGCTTGCTGCCGGACCGCTTCGTGGGTCGTCCGGAGGACGAGGCCTGTCGCGACGAGCTCCTCTGGCTGGACCTCGCGGTCCACCTCGATCGGCTCTGGCGGGAGTTCGACCGCGCGCGCCACGCGCTCGGCCTGCTGCACGTCGTAGTCGCGCGCGAGGCGGCCGACGCCATGCGCGGAATCACGGCAGCATGGCTGGCCGCCGACGTGCTGGGGCGGAATGCCGTCGAGGGCATCGAGCGCGCGGCGCGTGAGCGGGTCGCGCCTGCGGCATAGGCATGACCAATGACTTCCTCGTCCCGATGCTGGCGTCCACCTCCGTCGCCGTCGCGGGGTGGGTCACCACGCACCTGCTCACCCGTCGCCGCGACCGCGCGAACAAGCGGCGCGACCAGCGCGTCCAGTTCATCATCGACGCGTACCGCCGGCTGGAGCGCGCCGCGAACCGGACAGCCGACCAGGCGCCCGCCTACTACGGCGACATCGAGTCCGCGGTGGCCGACGTCCAGCTGTTCGGGACGGCGGCGCAGGTGCGGGCGGCGCGCGCGTTCGCCGCCGCGTTCGCCCGGGACGGCGCCGCGCCGCTGCACACGCTGCTCGAGCAGCTGCGCGCCGACCTCCGGGCGGAACTCGGGCTCGGGCCGGTCGCCGACGGGCTGGCCCACCTCCGCATCACGGATAACTTTCACCACGACGACCCGGCGGAGGTCCGGCCCGCGGCCCTTGCGCGTCGAGACCTCGCCCACCCCGCCGCGTCGGCGCCTAACGTATCGCCCAGCGCGCCGTCTAACGCCGGGCGGCGGGCGCCGGCACCGGTGGCTACACTTCCGCCATGACCGTCGGACGCCACGCCCCCTGCCCGTGCGGGAGCGGCCGCAAGTACAAGCGCTGCTGCTACACGTACGCGCGCGCCGCGGCCGCGCGGGCCCGCGCGCGCGACTTCGCTGACCCCGTGGCGGACGATGAGACGTCCCGTTTCTTCGGTTACGACGCCACGGCGCCAGCGGACGCGGGCCCCTTCGACCTCCCCCAGCAGGGGCTCACCTGCATGGTGTTCCGCATCGGGCCGGAGGAGTTCCGAGAACTCCGTGCCCAGATGTCCTTCGCGTTCACCGAGGGAGACTGGGCGGTGTCGACCGGCGCGCACGAGCAGACCGTGGTGCACGGCCCCTTTCCCACGTTGGACGCGGCCTTTGACTTCGGCCGCGACCACGCCGGGGCCGTGCGGTTCTTCAGCGACGTGACGGCGGACCTCCCGCCGGACTTCCTCGACGACTGACGTCACCGACGGGCAGCGCACACATGGGGGGACCTGCGGTCCGGTCGCTGTGCGGCTACTCGGCGATGTGGACGACGCCGACTACCCGTTCGCGGTTCGTACGAGCCGTCAGGTGACTGGTGGAGTCGCCTACCGATCCGGGCCGAACGCCTCGGCCCGGACGCGCGCCACGGGCCCGAACTGGCGCGGCACGATGGCGCAGACGCCGAACGACTCGACGCGCCGCGCGACCTCGGGCTGGAGCTCGATACCTGCTGATTCGAAGCTCGCGACTTGGACGCCGGCGCTGTCATAGAGCCGGTACCGGACGGACGTCCCGTCCGCGGCGCCCGGCGCGCGCACGCGGGCCCAGGCGACGAGCGACGGCCCCTCGGGGAACTCGCCTTGAACTGTGAGGCCCGTGGTGTCCGCGGCCGCGGCGACGGTGGTCCGCTCGTCGACGATGCGGCCGACGCGCGTGGTGAGTTGCAACAGCGTGTCGCGCCCGGTGTCACGCCCGGTGTCGCGTCGGAAGTGCGGGGCGGTGCAGAACAGGTGCGCGGTCTCGCCAGCCGCGACCTTCTCGACGGCGTCGCACGCGCCCATGCGCTCGCCGTCCGAGGCGTACACCGTGAACACGAGCCACACGTGGAGGGGCACGCCGGCGACGTTCCGCCACGTCCCGCTGACATAGAGGCGGCGCGCGGTCGAGTCGTCGGCCGAGGCGTGCTCGAGCCACCGGGCCGTCGGCTCGACGGTGACGAGCGGGGCCCCGACCGACCGCGCGCGGGTGGGATGCTGCGCGGCGCACGCCGACGGCGTCACGCACGCGCCGGCAAGCAAGCAGGCTACGCCGACGAGGGCGACGGGGGGCGGGCGCATCGATTCAGGACGTGGGGAACACCCCTGGACGACTGTCCGCTCCTTGTCGCCACCAGAGCAGGACACGCGCGAGGTAGACGGCGCGCGCGCCTCCGAATCGCAGTCACCTCGCGGCTGTCACACTCGTAAGGAGTTTCGACATAACGATCGTCCACAGACGCCGCTCTGAGAGTATGCGGGCCCGCCCCCGCGAGCTGACTATGGGCGAGAACTACTCCGGCCGCAACGCGCTCACCCCGCCATGGTGGGCGACTGCGACGCCGACGCCGGCCGACATCGCCGAGCGCCTGGCGGACCTGGACGACGCGATCGGGAGTCAGCGCCTGGCGGGGCTCGACCCCGACCGGGTGATGGTGGCGCAGCTCCGGCGCGTGGCGCATGGCGAGCTGACCATCGAGGCCGTGCTCGCCGACATCCACGCCTGCATCGCGCGCGGCGAGCTCTGAGGCGCACCGCCGAGCCGACGGAACGCCGGCGATTACGCGCCCATGGGCGGCGCGGGGCGCCGCTGGCGCTGCCGCGGCCCTGGCGGGCCGGAAGAGCGAGCAGGTCGGCGGGTGGCAGGGGAGCCAACCCCTCTCGGGCAACGGCCTGAGTGCGCGGCGCACATCGCCGCGCAGCGCGTGCGCGTTCCTTCTCGCTATCTCTCGCTCCTTCGCGCTGTTTCTCTCGGCGTCGAACGGCAAGATGTGCATTGTTGGCCAACAGGGCTGTACCCCGTCGGCCCCAATGCCGCGCTGCCGCGCCTGCCCGAAGGAACGCCGGTCCTCAGCTCGACTTTGGCCATTTCTCCCGACTCGGACGAGCTGTATCCGAGCGGGTGAGGGCCAGGGTTAGAGTTTTGCGACGTCGCCCGCGTGCCCGACATGACGAAACCCCGCGCGCTCCCGTGATCGCCTGACACACCGGGCCGTCGCAGCGTAGGAATGGCCCGGAGCCGCCTGATCACCCCGGACGCCGACCGCTCGCTTCAGCGGCGAGCGCCATCGGCAAATGGCCAAAGTCGAGCTCAGATCCCGACGTTCAACCGGAGCTGGACGCTCCGCGGCCGGCCCACCGATGCGCCGCTGAAGAAGGCGCCCTTGAGCAGGTACTGCTTGTCGAAGAGGTTCTCGACGTAGAGCTGCGGGCGCACCACGGACCCGTTGACGACGAACGTGTAGCCCGCGCTCGCGTTGAAGATCGCGTTCGGCTTCACCTTGGTGCCGCGGTTGAAGTCGAAGAGCCCCGTGCCGTAGCTGCACCCGCACGCCGGGTACTGGGTGCCGTTCGTCAGTCCGCTGCCGTAGATGCCCGTGCCGCTCACGAAGAAGCGCCCCGGCGCGTAGGTCAGACTACCGAGCAGCGCGAGTCGTTGGTCGTGGTCGAGGTCGAAGTACCCCGTTGGCGGTACCACGGGGAAGAACCCGCCGGTGAGCGGCCCGATCCCGTACGCGTGGATGATGGCCGCGTTCAGGTAGCCGGAGAGCGGGCCGCTCGGGCGGTACTCCGCGACGGCCTCGATCCCGGTCACGCTGATCTTATTGATGTTCACCGACGTCACGATCGCCGAGCCCGGCACCGTGTTGTCGTCGATGCCGGGCGTCGAGGTCTTCTTGTAGCCCGAGAGCTTGAGCGTACTGGCCAGCGTCGGGAAGCGCTGCACGAGTCCCACCTCGTAATAGTGGTCGCGCTCGGGGAGGGTCGGGATCGGCGTCGTCGAGTCCCCGACCGCGGCGCTTGTGATCGCCCGCAGGTCTTCGACGTTGGTCGGCACGAACAGGCGGCCGTAGTACGCGTAGAGCGTGGTCGCGCTCGACGGGTAGAAGTTGAGCCGCACGCGCGGACTCACCTGATGCTGGTTGCCGGCGAACGGCGCCACGTGCGCGTCGTACCGGAGCCCCGTGCGCAGCTCGAACCACTCGACCGGCGTGATCGCGGTCTGCGCGTACACGCTGACGTCGCTGCCGCGCAGGGCGGAGTTGGACGTTGGGCCGGCCGTGCCGGTTTGCGTGATCGCCCCGAAGTTCTCGTGCCCGCGCGTGATCGAGGAGATCGTGCCGACCTTGAACTCGACGTTCTGCCGCGGGCGGAACGCGTAGTCCAGCCGTACGCCGTAGGTGTTGAACTGCCGCTGCTCGTTCAGCGTGTACAGCGTCGTATCGGGGGCGAACGCGAACCGGGCCTGGTCGCCGGTGCCCGGCACGAAGTCGAGCGACCCGCGGCGGTAGAAGACGGCGGCGAAGAAGTCGGACGGTGCCCTGCCCGCGCCCGACGCGCCCGGCGCGAACTGGTGGCGCCAGCTCAGGTTCGCGAAGCTGTTCCCGTCGGTCTGCCGGTCGTTGGCGAACAGGCCACCGCTCGAGTCGTACGGCACGGCGAAGCGCGTGCGCGACGCGTTCAGATTGAGGTTGACGTTGTCGGTCGTGCTGGCCGCGTAGTTCAGCTTGAGAAAGCCGAAGTAGTCGTTGCCGTCGTTGTGGAAGTTGAGCACTCGCTTGCTCGCGGTGTCGAACACGAGCGGCTCGCGGCGCATGTCGCTGAACTGTCGCGCGCCGGAGAAGAAGATCCCGAGCTTGCCGTCATTGCCACTCGCCGAGAAGCTCTGGCCGTTGAAGGTGCGGCCGCCCTGCACCGTGTTGCTGTACTGTCCGGCGTACGTGCCGACGTCGGCGTGGAAGCCGCCGCTCGGGATGCGGGTCGTCACGTTGACGACGGCGATGTTCTTGTTGCCGTACTCGGCGTCCCAGCCGCCCGTCTGGAACTGGATCTGGTTGACCACCTGCGGGTCGAACAGCTCGTTCAGGCTGCCCGATACGCCCGAGGGCACGGGCACGCCGTCGATGTAATACGTGTACTCGGCGTGCTGCCCGCGGATGTGCACCTCGCCCGTGGGCGCGCGCACCGCGCCCGCGATGCTCTGCTGCAGGATCTGCGACGTCGTGTTGGTCGGCGCGCCGTGGTAGTCGTTCTGCTTGAAGAGCTGATCGCCGGTGCGCGTGTCAAGCGCGATGGGTGCTGACGCGGTCACACTCACGGCCGCGAGACTCGCGGCCACGGGCGCGAGGCGGAAGTCGATGCCGCGCAGGTCACCCGTCGCGCCGACGGCGACCGAGCGGCTCGCGGCGCGGAACCCGATGAAGCGGGCGCTGACCGTATAGGTGCCAGGCGCGAGGTGGTGCACGACGTACCGGCCGAACGGGTCAGTCTGCGTGTTGCTGACCACGCGCCCGTTCTGCGCCACGCTCACCTCGGCGCTCTGCAGCGTCTGGCCCGAGGCGGAGTCGGCCACCGTGCCGAACACGTCGCCGCTCGCGGCCCGCATCGCGCCTCTGGTTTCGGCTCTTGCGCGTGGCGTCGCAGCGATCGCGCCGCGCGACGTGGTGGACGCGTGCACAGCCGGCGGAAGCAAGAGCATCGCGCCGGCCATCACGGCGCGCGTGAGGTCGGCGTGCGGCAGGGCGTGGCTCCAAGAGGTCGTGCGCCCAAGTGGGGTCGGCATGTCGATGACGGCGCGTCAGGAGGACGAGGTCGCGTGACGGCATGCGCTGCCGGCGACGCGAGTGGTCGCGCGAAGGCTACGCGGCACGGCGGAGTCTCCAACCGACTTTCGACCAACGGCTGTCCTGTGCCCACGAGTGGTTGCCCACGAGTGGTCGGCCGGGGCTGGCGCGGGTTGCCCGGGCCGCGCTCGGCGACTCAGAGCCGGAGCAGGTAGTCGCGGATATAGCGTGAGCGGATCCGGCTCACTGGCAGCCGCAGACCGCCCGCGAGCGTGACGACGTACGTGCCGCCGGGCATGGGACTCGCCGTGCGGATGGCGTCCAAGCGCACGAGCGCCCCGCGCGAGAGTCGCACGAACACGTCCGGCGGGAGGCGCCGCTCGAGGTCTTTGAGGCGGTACGCAATCGTGTGCCGCTCGCCGGCCGTGGTGTGCAGCTCGAGGAGCTCCCCGTCGGCGATCACGGCAAGGATCTGCGCGACCCGGACGAGGAGTACGTCGTCGCGGCGGCGGACCGGGATCCGCTCGAGCGGTCGTGGCGCCGAACGCCGAACCTCGCGGTGCGACGGCGCGCTGGCGCCTACGTCGTCGCCGAGCTCCGAATCGTCAAGGTCCGGCTCACCGTCGGTCAGCGCCGCCGTGGCGGCGAGGAGACGCTCGCCCGCGTCCGCACGGACGTCGGCGCGCTCGAGCCGCTCGTGCGCCCGCATGAGCGTGCGCCGGAGCCGCGCGCCGTCGACCGGCTTGAGCAGGTAGTCCACCGCGTGGACCTCGAACGCCCGGACTGCGTACGCGTCGTACGCGGTCACGAATGCGACGAGCGGCATGGCATCCCGCTTGAGCGTATGCACCAGCGCGTGCACGACGCCGAGCCCGTCGAGCTCGGGCATCTGCAGGTCGAGCAGCGCGAGGTCCGGCCGCGTCCGCTCGATGACGGCGACCGCCTCGAGCCCGTCCGCCGCCTCGCCCACGACCTCCACGTCGGGCGAGCCGCGCAGGAGCGCGACCAGGAACGAGCGGGCCGGGCGCTCGTCGTCGGCAACCACGATCCGAAGCGTCGTCCCGGGCTCACGTGCGCGCGCGTTGACGTCAGGCGCGGCGTTCACGATGCGATGCGCATGGGGGCGACGGGCGACGGCGTGTCGCGCGAGATGACGTCGACGACGGCGGCGGAGGTCGGCGTGGGCGTGACGTCGAGTGGCAGCGTGAGTTCCACGGTCGTGCCCTCACCCCGGCGGGAGGCGAACTGGAACTCGGCAGCCGGCCCATACAGCCGTTCGAGGCGCCGCTGCACACTCGCGAGGCCGAACCCCGCCGCCCGCCGCTGGCCGAGGGTGGCGGGGTCGGATCCGGCGCCGCTGTCACTCACCCGCACCCGGAGCCGCGCACGCGGTCCGTCGTCCTCGACCCGCGCCCACACGCGCACCACGCCACCGCGCTTGAGGGGGGCGACGCCGTGCTTGACCGCGTTCTCGACGAGCGGCTGCAGAAGCAGGGGCGGCACCGCCACGGCGCGCGCCGCCGCGTCGACGTCGACCGTCACCTGCAGCCGCTCCTCGAACCGCGCGCGCTCGATCGCCAGGTACGCCTCGACGATCTCCAGTTCGTCGCCGAGGGGGACGAAGGGGCCGGTGGTGGGTCGGAGCACCGCGCGCAGCAGCCCCGTGAGTTCGTAGAGCGTCTGAAGCGCGCGGTCCGGCGCGGTCTGCACGAGGTACCCGATCGTCGTGAGCGCGTTGAACAGGAAGTGCGGGTTGAGCTGCGCCCGGAGCGCCCGCAACTCGGCCTCGGTCGCGAGGCGGAGCGCGTCGTGCTCGCGGGCCTCGCGTTCGCAGCGCTCGTGGGCGACGCGCACGAGGTCGACGCGCCGCGCGGCGAGCAGCGCGGCCCATTCCAGCAGCGCGAGGTCGTCCGACAGGAGCCGTCGACCGGCCCGGAGTCCGCCCGCATGGAGGACGTAACCGGGCGCGTCCGCGACCGGCACGTCGACGGTCGCCTCGCGTCCGCGCGCGTCCGTTTGCACGCCACCCTGGACGCCACCCTGGACGCCACCCTGGGCGACCGACGCGGCGCGCGCGTCCGGCGCCACGACGTGCCACGTGACAACGCCGGCGAGGAGCGCCGGGGCGAGATGGAGGCCAACCGTGTCGAGCACGGCCTCGGCCGTCTCCGCGTGCGCGACCCCGACGGCCAGCGCGCGCCGCACCGCCGCGTAATCCGGGCGCCGGAGAATCACGCGGTCGACCAGCGTGCCGATCCACCGGCGCACGTTGGGTGCGAGTGCGAGCGTCGCACCCAACACGGCCGCGAGGACCGCGGTGCCGAGCGCGTCGGCGGAATCTGCCGCGAGACGGGGCACCACGAACGGCAGGAGCACGAGCAGGTGCGCCGACGCCGCGAGCGCGACGAGCACGAGCGCGGTGAGCGCCCGCTTGAGGAACACGTCGGCGAACGCGACCCGGTAGTCCTGGTACAGCACCACGAGCGCGAGCAGGAGCGACGCGTGGTCGCCGAGGAGATGCGCGGCGAGCGACTCGTTGGCCGTGTGATGACTCAGGTGCAGCGCGGCCACCGCGAACGCGGCCAGGGCGGCGGCGACGAACGGCGCGCGTCCGCCCGGACGGTGGCGGAGGCGCACGGCCAGGACGCAGAGCAGGGCGCTGTAGCCCACGCTGAGCGTGAGCAGCGCATGGCGCGACGGCACGGCCCCGGTCGCGACGGCGTCCCACGCGTGCAACGCGGCGGCCGCGCCGCTCAACGCGTACGCGAGGCCGACGAGCCAGTGCCGCGTGCGGCGCGTCACGGGTTGCGCCGCAGCCTGCACGGCGACTGCCGGGAGAAACCCGAGCGCCGCGAACGCGATCACGCCGAGCACCGTGAGCCAGCGCCCCGCGTGCATCACCGGGGCGAGCGCGAGGTCGTGCAACGAGTAGAGGACGAGCGCGCCGACGTTCCAGACGACGCCGAGCACGGCGGTCGCGAGCGGCACGCGGTCGGCACCGACGCCGGAGAGGGCGCCGGCGGCGGGCGTGGTCCGCACGGCCATCACGCCGAGCATCGCGTAGAGCGCGGCGCCCGTCCCGAACCCGGCGAGGTGGACGAGCGCGGTCAGCGTGTCGGCGCGGATCATGGGCGGAGACTAAGGCCCATGCGACGCGACTCCTACCCGCAGGCGGCTCACCGGCCGTCCACGCGGTACGAACGGTCTGCCCCGACCGACGGACGGGAACGCGTGCGGCACCCGGCCGGGTGGGTCACGTCAGGGCGCGCCGGCGCGGTGGACCACCGTCGCCGCGAGCGCGCGCACGTCGGGGTCCGGATCGGCCCTGGCTATGCGCGCGACAACCGCGGAATCGGCCGGCGCCGCGCCGAGGCGCGCGAGCACCTCGAGCGCGGCGACGCGCGACGGCGTCGGCGGGTTGGCGGCGAGGAGTTCCGCGGCGGCAACCCGCAACGCCTGCATGGCCGCGGGATCGGGTTCGGTCACGTCGAGCGCGGCGGTGACGGCCAGGGTACGGGTGTCGGCCGCCGTGTCGGCCAGGCGTTGCGCCAAGTGCCGGCCGAGGCGCACGCGCGTGGCAGGATCAAGTACGTGGCGATCCGCGAGTTCCTGCAACGCGGCCATGGCAGAATCCCGCATCCGGGCGGCGGGCGCGTCGAGCTGCGGCTCCCACGCGGCGGCCGTGCGGCCCCACACCCTGTCGTGGGCACGCGCGACGGCCCGCGCCCGGCAGCCATCCAGCTGCCAGAGGACGGCCGTACCGACAGCGGCCGCGAACGCGACGATCACGGTCCTTCGCGCGAGCCGCTGGACGAGGACATCGAATGCCGCAACTGACGGACGTTGCGGCAGTGGTGGCACACGGCGCTGTGACGGCTGAGTCAATGGGGATGGAGCGCGCGCATGCCCCACACACTGGTGGAGAACGGCTCGGCAGGCGAGCGGAATTGAACGAGCAGTCGTACGGAACCGATGAACGGTCTGCATCGGTCAGCGCGCGAGCTGCACGGCTCTATTTCCGGGCGAGGTTCCACATGGTTACGCGCGGCGCGGCTGCGCAGCGCCTCAGTCCGTGTCCCCGCCCCAACACTCGTATTGTGGGCCGCCATTTCGGGCACGCACGAGCGCCGAGGTGATCCGTCACACTCGTAGGAGGTTCCTCCTAGCACGGTGACAGGAGCGGGGGTAGGCTCCCGCGCATGGCCGTGAGCACCCCCGCCGAGGCGTCGGCGCCCGCGTTCGTCGCCTACTACCGCGTCTCCACCGACACGCAGGCCGCCTCGGGCCTCGGCCTCGCCGCCCAGCGCGCCGCCGTACGCGCCTGGCTCAGTTCACACGGAGCGGGGCAGGGGCAGCTCGCCGCGGAGTACGAAGAGGCCGAGAGCGGCCGCCGCAGTGCCCGACCGCAGCTCCTCCGGGCTCTGGCCGCGACGCGGCGCTACCGCGCCAACGGCGCGCCCGCGACGTTGGTCGTGGCGAAGCTCGACCGGCTCACGCGCGACCCCCGCTTCCTCGGCACGCTCCGCGACGCGCGCGTGCCCTTTGTGGCGGCCGACAACCCGCACGCCACCGAGCTCACCGTCGACATCCTCGCCGCCGTCGCCGCCGACGAGGCCCGCCGCACCGCCGAGCGTACGCGCGCCGCGCTCGCGCTCAAGAAGGCCCGCGGCGCGGTCCTCGGGCGGCCGGCGAACTTCACCCCGAACGGCCGGGCGTTAGGCCGCGAGCGCACCCGCACGCAGCGCCGCGGGCGCTTCCTCGTCTGGGCCCTCGCGCACGGCGCGACGGTGCAGGGCCTGGCCGCGAGCCCGTACGCGGACGACGCGCCGTCACTCCGCGCGCTCGGGCGGGCGCTGGAGGCGGCCGACGTGCCCACGCCGACCGGGCGCTACGAGTGGCACCCGACGGCCGTGGCGCGCGTCGTCGGCCGGCTCCGCGCCGCCTCCGACGCCTCACGCGGCCGTGGGGCGGCACCGGGTGGGGCCGCCCCGGGTGGGGCCGCCCCACCGTCCCGTCGCGTGGGGCGACGGGCCACGCCGGCGCGGGGTAGGCCTGCGGGTTAGGCCTGCGGGCGGCGGCGGCGGGCGACCAGGCCCAGCGCGCCGATGCCCGTCGCGAGTAGGGCGTAGCTCGACGGCTCCGGCACGGTCGAGCTGGGCGACACGTTGAACTCGGCCGAGACCGACACCGCGGACAGCCGCCCGCCCGTGTTGATCGTGTTGAACACCTGCTCCGGCGTCAGCCCGGCGAACTGCGCCGTGAACACGCCGTTGTACGCCTGCCGGCCCGTGATTCCGGGGCCGCTCACCATGCCGCGCACTTCGAGCGTCGCGGTCGAGCCCATCGTGCCGGCCGCGTTGAGCGCGATCGGGCCGAAGGTGCGCGTGCCGGGGCTGTTCTGCGTGCCCGTGAGGCTGAACGTGTAGCCGCCGATCGAGAGGAACGGCGTGATCGGCGTCCCCACGACGCCGGACGGTGAGACGGTCAGGTCCGTGATCGTGCCCTGCAGCCCCGGCTGGATCGACGGCATGAACACGCCGTTGATCGTCGGCACCGCGATCACCTGCCCCGTGGGCGTGCCGGCGATGTCCTGGTTCGGGCCCGAGAGGAAGTCGAGCAGCAGGTTGTTCGCGTTGCCCGGCGCGTTCTGGACGTTCACCGAGCTGGTGAAGTTGAGCCGGCTCTGGGCCTGGGCGGTGGGGGCCGACGCGACCACGGCGCCGAGGGACAGGGTGGCAACGGACGCGGCCTGGGCAAGGAACGAGCGACGCATGGGACGGACTCCGAGAAGGGAAGGGCGGGGTGGACCACGGCTCGTCCCTGGCCTCGCGCCACGGACAGCTGCTGACGGGTCCCGAGCGCGACCGCTGTCGCCTCACGGGATCTGGCCCCCCCAAGTGCAACCGCCCCGCCACCGCGTGCGGCGCGTCATCCGATGCTAAGGGCATACGGCGCAACAGGTTGCGCGCGCCCCCCGCGCGCGCGTCGGGCGGGCCTGTCGCGCGGCTGCTACGGGCCGCGCCCCGCGCTGTGGCCGGCGTCCCACACCACGCACACACCACGCACACACCACGCACACACCACGCACACACCACGCACACACCACGCACCCCCGACTGCCGCGCCGCGGTCACCGGCGCCGCGGCCCGCCGCGCCGCCGCGCGCGCCCGCGCCCCGCGCGCCGTCGGGAGGCCCCGGGGCGCGGCCGGCCCGCGCACGTCCCCCCCGGCGGCCGGGCGTGCGGCCGCGAGCGCACCCGCACGCAGCCCCGCACGCCGCGGCGCGGGCGCTCCCTGGTGTGGGCCCTCGCGCACCGGGCCACGGGGCAGACGCTCGCCGCGAGCCCGTCTGCGGACGCGGACCGATCGCTCCGCGCGCTCGCCCGCGCGCTCGAGGCGGCCGCCGTCCCCACGCCCACAGGATGTTACGCGTGGCACCCGACCACGGTGGCCCGCGCGCGCGCATCTTGGGGCGGCGCCGGACATGCCGACTACGCTCCCGCGCAAGTCCGTCCCGCTCCGCGCCGAGGTCTAACTCCCCGGCCTTGACCGCCAACCTACCTGTAAGGCTCGCGAGGTCTCGGTGTCGTACGACGTGTTCATCTCCTACGCGCGCGCCGTGAGCGCAGCCAGCGCGCGGGCGCTCTGCGACGAACTCGTGGCACGGGGGGTGTCGGTCTTCCTCGACGAATCGGCGATCGACGTGGGCGACCGGTTCCCGACGTCGATCGTCGACGCGCTCTTGAGCGCCCGGGTCGTCGTGGCGTTTATGGAGCCGGTGTACTTCACACGCTGGTACTGCGTGTGGGAGTGGCGCGCCACACTTGCCGGCTACGAGGCGTTAGTCGCCTCGCCCACGTCTACGACTGCTGTCCGCGACGCCGCGCTCGAAGGTGTTGTGCTCGTTCTGCCCGCGGACGGGTCGGCCGCGGCGCTCCAACACGCACCGCCGGCGCTGCAGCAGACAAACTGGCCGTGGGCCGGCGATCCCGCCCGCGTTGCGATAGCTGTCGTCGAGGTCCTCGCCCGTGTGCCGCAGACCCTCGCCATTCGTACCGCGGCGCTCCATGGCGAGCGATTTGTTGTCAGCCTCCGCGAGCAGCTCCTTTCAGTCGCACGGATTCCGGCCCCGCAGACGCCCAACCGACCGCACCCCTACGCGCTGGGGCTACCCGCAACCGTCGGCGAGCGCTTCGTCGGCCGAGCGGAAGAACTCTGGAAGATCAACTATCTGCTGACAACACAGCCCGGAGCCACCGGAGCCGGTCCCTGGCCGACGGTCACCGTCGTCGCGGTCGGCGGCGTCGGAAAGACGCGCCTCGCGGCGGAGTACGTCCACCGCGTTGCGGCCACCCGATTCCGCGGCGGCGTCATCTGGATCGACTTGGGCGACGAGATCCGAGCAGAGCGCGACCGGAGGTACCACGACGTGTTGACCGCGCTCAATGGTGCACACGGGACGCCAACCCTCCCGTTGGCCGCGTACCGGGATCCTGCCGCGCTACAACGTCTGCATGACGATCTCCGGGCGGCGGTCGCCCGCGCTTCGGCCAACGAGAGTGTTCTCGTCGTGCTGGACAACGTGCCCGAGCCGCTGGTCGGACAGCGCCCAGCCGACGTTGAGCAGCTGTGGCCAGCGGTCGGACTCACGCCGTTGATCGTCACATCGCGCCTCCGCGTCGGGTTAGGCACCGAACACGACGTCCGAACCATTGCGCTGCCGCCGCTAGAGCCAGCGCCCGCCCGCCAGCTCCTGACCCGCAGCGTCGTGCGTGCCGTCGAGATTAGTCAGGCGGAGTGGGACGCCATCACGGCTTGGGTCGGGCACCTTCCGCTCGCGCTCACGCTGCTGAATGCCGGCCTCGAGGCCGACGCGGTCCGCCCGTCCGAGCTCCGCACCTGGGCGGTAGACGACCACAATGCAACGACCGGGACGGAAACGGTGCTCGACGCGTTGCGGGAGAGCGTACCGGCGGGCGCGCTCCGCGGGGTGGTCCAGGTGTTCGGAACGTCGTTCGAGCGCCTCCCGTTCGACGCGCAGTTCGCGGCGGGGTTGCTCGCGGAACTCGGTCCGTTCCCGATTCCCGAGGCGATCGCCGAGCGACTACCTGAGGTGTTTACGCGGGCGGTGCGCACCATCCTCGTCTCGCGTTCGATCGTCACGCCGGTCGTCGGCGCCGCGCCGGCCATGCTCGGGCAGATGCACCGCTTGCTCGCCGACTTCATCCGGGTGTGGGTCGCGCGGACGAAGGACGACCGCGGGACGGGGAACGCCATTCTCCGTCGCGTGTTGCTGGGAGCGACAGGCCACGACCAAGCGCACCAGCCGGCGCAGCGACCGCTCTTGCGCCTCCTCGTCGCCCACGCGCGCTACATCATTGCCCGGACGAACTGGGCGCGCCCTGAGGCGGTGCAGGAAGCGGTGATGCTGGCGCGGAACTGCGGCGGGTTCCTCTGGCTCGACAAGGATTTCCCGGGTGCGCTGTCGGTCGAGGCGGAGGCCGTCGAGCTCGCACGCCGGCACCTCGGGGCCGACGACTCACTCACGCTCAACGTCGAGCAGAACTACGCCATGAGCCTCATGGCGGTTGGCGACCTCGACCAAGCGGGCGCGCTATTCGACCGCATACTGCCGGCGAGCGAGCGGGTGTTCGGTCCGACCCACGAGGCGACATTTCTCACGCTCGGGGCGCAAGCGAGCCTTCTCTCGAAACGGGGCGACGCGGTCGGGGCTCTCGACGTAGGGCGACGAGTCCTCGTTGGGCGACAAGCCGCCTTCGGGCACGACGCGCCGGCGACCCTAATGGCACACAACAACGTTGCCATCTTCCTGGATAGGGCCGGTCATATCGAGGAAGCGCGTGCGATGCTCGCCACGGTGCTAGAACGCCGCTGCTTGGTGCTCGGGGCGGAGCACATCGACTCGCTTCGCTCGAAGGCGAACCTCGCTGCGCAATACGGGCGGGCGCACGACTTCGGGGCGGCGGTGCCGCTCTCCGAAGAGGCGATGCAGGGGTTCGTTCGGCAGCTCGGCCCACGGCACCGCGAAACGCTGGAGATCCGGTTGAATCACGCGAGCATCCTTTCGGGGGCGGGGGAGCGTACAGCGGCTGTGAGCGAACTCCGAGCGATTGTGGAGGACTGCGAACGCGAGGGACTCGCTGACGAGCCCGTCGCCGCTACCGCGCGGGAGGGAGTCGCCTGGTACGCTACCACCGAACGGCCCGCCACTGCCTAACGATACTCGGGTTGGCACCGGCGCCGGCGTCTCTCTTACACCAGGCCGCGAGCGCGCCCACACGCAGCGGCGCGGGCGTGTCCTCGTGTGGGCTCTCGCGCACGGCGCGACGACTCAGGCGCTGGCTGTGAGCCCGTACGCGGAGTGGTAGCCACACCGGCCCGAAATCCTCCGGTAGGCGGCGCGGGGCGTCTAGCGAGAGTGGTGGCCGGGGCGTACTGTCGGAGTGCGCACAATAGGGATACGGCGCACTTTGGGGAAGACCCAACAGTGACACTGGTGGCGAATTCGGTTGCCGCGAGACGAACTGGCGCCGGGCGTAGGGGAAATCGAGAGCTGCTCCCTGCCAACCGCGGTGCCGCACGGGAATTCGCCACCAGTGTCAACAGTGACACTGGTGGCGAATTCGCTTTGCCACCCCGGACGCCGTGGGCGGGAGCCGTCCGGCACGCGGCGTGAAGCGCCGCCGACCTCTCGTCCATTCCACTACGAGGTCGTCGATGTCGCTCCAGCCCCAGCCGCTCGGCCCCGTGCCGGCGGAGACCGCCCGCGTCGCCCGCGCGGCATTCCCGAAGGGATCCCTCTGCCTCCGGATCGCCGACGCGCTCGGGAGCCTGTACCAGGATGCCGACTTCGCCGACCTGTTTCCCGCGCGCGGGCAGCCCGCGGCGGCGCCGGCCCGGGTGGCGCTCGCCACGGTGCTGCAGTTCGTCGAAGGGCTCACCGACCGCGAGGCGGCCGACGCCGTCCGGGGGCGCCTCGCCTGGAAGTACGCGCTGGCGCTGGATCTCGCCGACCCCGGGTTCGACCACACGGTGCTGAGCGAGTTCCGGGGGCGTTTGGTCGCGGGCGGGGCCGAGCAGCGGCTCCTGGACTTGCTCGTCGACCAGCTCCGGGCGCGCGACGTCTTGAAGGCGCGGGGTCGGCAGCGCACCGACTCGACCCACGTGCTCGCGGCCGTGCGCGGCCTCAACCGGCTGGAGCGCGTGGGCGAGACGCTCCGGGCGGCGCTCAACGCGCTGGCGACGGTCGCCCCCGACTGGCTCACGCGGGTCGCGCCGCCGGCGTGGTACGACCGCTACGGCCGCCGCGTCGAGAACTACCGCCTGCCCAAGACCGAGGCCGCCCGCACGGCACTCGCGGTGGAGATCGGCGCCGACGGGCAGCAGCTGTTCGACGCGGTCGACGCCGCGGTGGACCGGCCGGAGCTGGCGCGCCTGCCCGAGGTCGCGACCCTGCGCGCGCTCTGGGGCCAGCAGTACGTGGACGACGAGCGCGAGGGGCGCGGCCGGCTGCGCTGGCGCGCAGTCGACGACATGCCGCCCCCCGCCACCATGCTCTCCTCGCCCTACGACCCCGAGGCGCGCTTCAGCCGCAAGCGCGAGACCGAGTGGGTGGGCTACACGCGTACGCTGGTGCAGCTGACCGAGACGTGCGACGCCGACGCGCCGCGCCTCATCACCCACGTCGAGACCACGCCGGCGACCACGCCCGACGACGGCATGGTCCCGGTGGTGCACGCCGCGCTCGCCGCCCGCGCCCTGCTGCCGGCCGAGCACCTGGTCGACAAGGGGTACACCGACGCGAAGGTGCTCGTCGACAGTCAGCAGGCGCACGGCGTGCGCCTGGTCGGCCCGGTGGCAGACGACCCGAGCTGGCAGGCGCGCGCGGGCGAGGGGTTCGCCAAGGCAGACTTCGTCGTCGACTGGGCGCGGCAGGTCGTGCGCTGCCCCGCGGGCAAGCAGAGCGGCTCGTGGCAGCGGAATACCGCCCCGAAGAACGGCGTCGTCATCGAGGCCCGCTTCGCCAGCCGGGACTGCACGCCGTGTCCGCTTCGGGCGCGTTGTACCCGGGCCGCACGTGAACCGCGCATCGTCGGGCTGCAATCGCGCGAGCGCGAGGAGGCGCTCCAGGCCGCGCGCCGCGCGCAGGACACCGACGTGTTCCGGGCGGCGTACGCGGCGCGGGCTGGCATCGAGAGTACGCACGCCCAGGCGATCCGCCGCTGCGGGCTGCGCCGCTGCCGGTACCTCGGCCTGGCAAAGACCCGGCTGCAGCACGTGGTCACGGCCGTCGCGCTCAACGTGGTGCGCGTGGCGGAGTGGACGGCCGGGAGCCGCCCCGCCCCGACGCGCCGGTCCACCTTCGCCCGGCTCCAGCCGGCTGCCTAACGGGCCGAAACGAATTCGCCACCAGTGTCACTGTTGACTTTGGTGCCGAATTGCCTCGCGCGAGGCCGGGATCACCGCTCCGTGGGCGGCACGGCTGAGGGGCCGCCTTAACGCGAGGCCCGCGGCGTACGTCTCCCGTCGTTCCCAGTCCACGCCCGCCTACGACGTCCGGAGAATTGCCGCATGGCCGCTCGACCCCGCCTCGCTTGGCTGCTCGCCTTCACGGACATAGGCTCCGAGTCCCGTCCCGGCCTCGCGCCTCGCAGCAGTCGGGTGTGGCCAGCCGTGCGCCACACCGTCGCGAGCCAACCCTCAGCACGTGCTGGCTGTCTATCCGGACGTGCCGTCACCCACGCGACGTTGCCCGCCGGCGGACACGTACCGTGGGCTCGTCTCATACCCGCCCGCGAGGGTCTGTCGATGCTCTGCCGTGTACCCGCACTCCGTCACGCCCGCCGCCGCGCGTCCCGGTCGACGGCGCTGGCGTCGCGCGCGCTCGTCTGGTACGGCCTCGCTACGGCCGTCGCTGAAGCCTGTGCACATCCGGCGGTGCCGGGGATCCGCCCCGTCACCACCGAGCCCCGCGCGAACCTGGATTCATCGCCGGTCGTAACCGCGGCGCCGGCGACCGGCGCCGGCATACCGGGCACCACGGTGACCGTCGTCGACCTCACGCCCAAGTTCCTCGCGTTCTACGACAGCGCGACCGCGCGCCCTCTCGACCCGGACGCGCGCTGGGCGTTATGGAAGCACCTCGACGGCTTCGCGGCCGTGCCGCCCACCCCGTTCGGCGTCGACACGCTCGCGCGGCGGCTCCTGGATGCCGCATGGCCCCGCTATCCCGCGGCGCTGCCCCGCATCCGCCAGGGCGTGGCCGCCTACGGCGTCGTCCCAGACTCCGTGCTGGGGCGTGTCGCCGCGGTGCTCGGGTGTGGCGCCCCGCCGCGGGTGCGGCTGGTCGCGTTCGTCGGCGGCTTCGAGGCGAACGCCTTCGCGTACGGGTCTTCGGACGGGCTGCCGACGGTCGCGGTCCCCATCGAGGCGGGCGACGCGGCGCGCGCGATGGCGCACGAGTTCGCGCACATCGTCCACCGCGGGCGGTGTACGACGTTCACGAGCGGGTACGCGCAGGGCCTCGCGGAACTCGTCGTCACGGAGGGCGTCGCGATGCAGGTCGTCGCCCAGCTGTTCCCCGGAGATTCCGCCGCGTCCTACGTGCAGGCCCCGGGCGCCCCTGGATGGTTTGCCGCGGCGAGCGCGCGGCGGACGGCCATCCTGCAAGGCGTTCGCGCGCACGCGACGGAGCGCGGGGTCGCGACCGTGCAGCGCTTCACGTTCGGGGGCGGCACGACCGGCCTGCCCCGCGAAGCGTACTACGCCGGATGGGAGATCACCGGGGCACTGCTACGCGGCGGCATGTCGCTGCACGACATTGCGACCACGCCGCCCGCGCAACTCCCAGAACTCATCGCGGGCGTCGTCGACCGGCTCCCCACAGGCGGCACGCCGTCGGGGGACCACCGTGGCGCAGGGCGTGGAGCTGCCAGCGCCCGCGACGGCCGACCCGTGCGCTGACTGTTCCAGACGCGTTACGCTGGCGCATGGACGACGCGGATGGTCTCCGCGCGTCGCCCGCGTTCCCTCGCCCGCGGTACTCCGCACGAATTCGCCACCAGTGTCACTGTTGACACTGGTGGCGAATTCGGTTGCCGCGAGACGAACTGGCGCCGGGCGTAGGGGAAATCGAGAGCTGCTCCCTGCCAACCGCGGTGCCGCACGGGAATTCGCCACCAGTGTCACTGTTGGGTCTTCCCCAACAACGGCATCATTGCCGGGGCGCGCGCCAATAGTCCCTATGGGCGGCCAGCCTACTCCGCCTTCGCCGCGGTCGCAGGCACGCCCACCCTGCGCCTGAGCGGACCCACGTACGGCTACGACCAGAATGTCACGGTGACCGCGGCCGCGACGCCGCCGGGCAGCTTCTATTACGTCTGGCAGTACCAGTGGTGCTACAACGGCTGGGCCGCGCACGACTGCGACGGCCCGACCGTCTGGTACCACTTCGACGAGGGGCAGGACCTGACGGCGGTGACCACGTACATGTACCGGCAGGACTACTACGTCAATTTCCGTGTGTCGCAGTATGCCTACCAGAATGGGCCGTTAGTCAATAGCGGCGAGTGGGACATCAGCGGTGCCGGCGTGTGCTCGTACCCGCAGGGATGCCCCGGTGGCGGCGGGGGCATGTACGCGGGCGTGCGTCGCAACACGGTTTACAATGACACGACTGGGAGGCAGCCTGGCCCCGACCCGAGTGCACGGCGCATGCAGGGCAACCAACCGAAGGGGGGCAAGTGAGGGCAGCACAGGCAACGAGTCACGCAGGGCGCCTTGGCGCGCTCCTCGGCATTGCGGTCGTGAGCGCCGTGGCGGCCTGCCACTCGGACCCGACGAGCCCGCCGCCGCTGAGCGTCGCTGACGTGGCGGGCACGTACGCCCTCGTCAGCATCAACGGGCACCCGATGCCAGCGCCGTACACGTCGAGCTTCGACGTGCTCTACGACACGATCGCTCTGGCGCCCAACGGCACGTGGACGCAGTGGCAGGGCGGCGCGGTGGCCGGGCGCACGGTGGCCACGGACACCGGCCGGTACGCCGGCACCTGGACGCTCGACGCGGCGAACCGGCAGGTGCTGCAGCGGAGCACAGACCGCTACGGTAACGTGACGGTCGACACGCTCGCGGTAGGGGGGCGCGGCGCGATGCTCACCTTCGACACGAGCCGAAATAATCCAAGCGGGTACAACGTGGGCCCGTGGCTTTACAACCGTGTTCAGTAGTCCGGCCGCGCGCGGCTGAACCGCCCCGGCTCTCGCGGAAAATCGTCCGCTTGAGTTGCAATCGTGCCACCTCTCGGGATCGTTAAGTGTTGACGAACGTCGCGCGCGGCCGTGGAGCGCGGGTGCCTTCTGGTGCCTAACAATTACCGCCCGATGCCCCGGTCCCGTTCGCGGTCCCGCACCGCCTCGCGCACGAGTTGCTTCACGAGCGCCCGCGCCTCGCCGAGCAGCGCCTGGTGCGACGGCGCGAGCCGCTTCTCGATCGCCCGGTCGACGGCGGCGCGTTCTTCGGGCGCGAGCCGTTGCGTGAGCCGCTCGGCCCGTTCGGCGACGCCGCGCAAGAGCTCGCGCTCGGTCGGCAGCGCCGCCGCCCGCTGGGCCGCGGCGCGCGCCGCGTGCGTGGCCCGGGTCTCGGCGGCCGCGAGGCGCGTGAGCTCAGGCCGGCCTGCCCGCTCAGCCGCCCTCGCTGCGTAGCGCTCAGCCGCCCGCCCGGCCAGCGTGGGCACGGCCGCGCGCGCCCGGTCGCGCTCGGACCCGGCGACCACGAACGGCCCGACCTGGTGGCCCCGGAGCGCCCCGAAGTGCTCGGGGCGCTCGCGCAACTCGCGCACCGCCACATCCCAGCCCGCCACCTCGGCCCACAGGTCGAGCGCCTGCCCCGCCGCGGCCGGGTCGCGGTAGACCGCGTGCAAGGCACGCGTGTAGCCCTCGGCCGCCCGGCCCGTCGCCTGGCGGTGGTGGGCCGTCAGGGCGCGGTGCGCGTCGCCGGCGACGGCGGCGCGCTGCTCGGCGTCGTGGCGTGCCGCCTCGTGCGCCGCCCGCTCCGCCCGGACCCGCTCGACGTGCTCGAGGTCGCGCCGGAGGACGGCGGCCCGGCGCTCGGCGAGGAGGGACGCCGCGGCGGTGGTGCTTGCACTCGACGAACCGGTGCTCGACGAAGGGGTCGCCAGCGACGACGAGCTCGAACTCGCATTCGAGGTCCCGCCCCTGGTCTGAGGGGCTGCTCGCGAGAGCCGTCCCGCGCCGCCACACGACGCTGCGCGCCCCCTCCGCGACCAACAGGTCGTAACAGAACGCCTCGAACTGCTCCGGCCGCAAATGCGCGAACGTGGAGGCTGCGCCAGGTGCCTCGTTCTGCGGACCGCGTCGATGCCGGGGAGTGGGCATTATGCGGCGGTCGCGGTGGCGCGGCTTTGATCGAACTCGAGCACGTTTGCGTTTATGCGAACCGCACGTGGGGGAAATGCAGGAGGTCGGCCGCGTCGCGCTTGGCGCGCTCGCCGCGGCGGTCGTACTTGGCCGTGGTGTTCACGCTCGCGTGGCGGAGCAGCTGCTGCACGGTGGCGATGTCGGCGCCGGCGTCCAGCAGGTCGCCCGCGAACGTGCGGCGGCAGTCGTGCGGGCTGAACGGCCTAACGCCGGCCTCCAGCGCGCGCGCGCGCAGCCGCTTGTAGACGGCGTGCTCGGTAAGGCCGGCCGGCGCCTCGGGCCCGCCCCGGAGCGCCCGGGTGTGCACGACCGCCCCGCGCTGCGACACGGGTAGGAGCAGGCGCCCCGGGGCGTCGCCGCGCCGAAGCAGCCAGGCCCGGAGCACCAGGCCGGAGTTGCCGCGCGCGTAGGCGAACCCGGTCTTATTCCCTTTGCCGCGCACCGTGAGGCGCCCCGCGTTGGCGCCGTCGGGCTCGAGGTCGGCGACGTCGAGCCGCACGGCCTCCGCGCGCCGGAGCCCCGCGCCGTAGAGCAGGGCGAGGACGGCCGCGTCCCGGACGCTGGACGCCGACGGGTCGGCCGCGCACGCCTCCAACAGCGCCCGGATCTCGCCGGCCGTGAGCTCGCGCCCGGCCGGCGGCGAGCTGCCGCGGACCGCGACGACGTCGGCCGCGCGGCGATACGCCTCCGCGTCGACCAGCTCGAGGCGCCACGCCGCCTTGAGCGTGCCGCGAAGCGCCGCGAGCACCTTATTGGCGGTGGCGGGCTTGTACTGCTCGGCGAGGGCGCTGCGCACGGCCGCCGTGTGCTGGTAGCGGAGGAGGTGCCAGGGGAGCGTGGCGTGGTCGGCGCGGCCGCCGGTCAGGAGGGCGGCCACCACGTCGAGGCTCTGGCGCATGGTGCGTCGCGAGCCCGGGGCAAGCGCGGCGAGGTAGACGAGCGCGGGGTGGCGCTCGGCGGCGTGCGCCGACAGCGCCGACCACACCGGCAGCCGGTCGGCGTCGGAGAGCGCGACCGGCAGGAGTGCACTGCCGGCGTTGACTATGGGCTCCATCGGCACGGGGCGGGCGCCTAACGGACGGGGAGGAGGTCGCGCACCGGCGCGTGCGTGCGGTTCTCCTCGGCGGCACGCCGGGCCTTCTCGCGCAGTGCCTCGGGGAGGTCGAGGGCTCCGCTGAGCACCCGCAGGAGGTCGTCCGCATCCATCGCGAGGAGGCGCGTCTGCCGGCCCCGCGCGAACGCGTCGAGTCCGACGTCGGTGAAGCCGCCGAAGCTGACGAACAGGCCGCGCGCCCACCGGGCCTTGGCCCCCACCTTGCCGTCGAAGGTGAGCAGCTCGGCGAGGCCGATCTTGGCGGTCGTCCACTTGGCTTCGAGCAGGTAGGTCGCGTCACCCAGGACGAAGCTCCCGTCGATCTGCTCGCCGACCAGGCGGAACGGCTCGCGCGGCGCGAGGCCGTACGCGGCGAAAAGCGCGTTGAGCCATCGCTCGAACGCGAGGCCGCGCGGCGCGGGGGCGAGCTGGTAGAGCGCGAGCAGCCGGTCGGCGAGCCGTTGCCGCTCGGCCGCGTTAGGCCGTGTGGCCATCGCAGCAGCCGCGGTCGGGGGCGCCTCGGCCGGTACGCGCCGCGGGAGCGCGTCCAGGAACCCGCGGTCGTGCAGCTCCGGCACCTTGAACCCGATCCGCGCGACGAGATCGTTGACGGCGTCGACCTCGTCGCGGGTGAGCGGCGTCTTGTTGCGGCGATGGGCGACGGCGCGCTGGGTGACCGCGACGAGGAACGGGCAGAACCGCACGCGGTCGTCGCGCAGCGTGGCGGCGAGCAGCTGAGTAAGCGCAGGCGTCTTGCTGCCGCCCGGCCAGGGATGGCGGAGTCCGGCAGCGCGCGCCGCACCCGGGAACGCGAGGTCGGCGTCCGCGCGCGGGTGCGGCGTGCCCGGTAGGAACTCGGAGAGGGTGGCCGCCAGATCGGCCACGAGCTGCGCGTCGTGAAGAGGGCCGGGCATGCCGCCAACCTACGGGTGTTCACGCAAATGCGGAACCGGTTTCGAGAAGAACCCTTCTCACTACCGGGTCACCACTCCACACAGTTTATCTGATAAAAGAAATCATCAGCCGTCGACGGCCGATGGCGCGAGACGGTTCGGACACGCAACCCACACGCAACCCACACGCAACCCGTTATCGGGGCGCATGTTACGGGACGACCGCTCACGAGGGCGCCCGGCCTGTGGACCGTTTCACCTCGAGTGAAGAGGACGAGCACCGCCGGCCGGTGCCGGCCACCGCACGGCCGGTTCTCCGTGGGACGCCGGCGGACGCTCACGTGCGTCGGCCATCACGCTGGTACGGGCCGCGTCGCGCCTGGTGCCGTGTGCCGCTGACCCGATCGCCAAGGCGCACCTGGCCGCGTCCGCGTCGACACCCCGGATTCCGGGGCCTCGCGCGCCCTCGCGCTTCGCCCCCCGACGCGGTGCAGAGCGCCGACCGGCGGGGTGCCCGCCGCTGGACTCGCCGGGGCCGACATCGCGCCCCGCCCGCGGCGGAGCGCTCCGGAAACACCGTTCCGTTAGGCCACCAGGGTGTCTAACGTTGGGCGGGGTGCCCCACCCACGGGATCGGCCATCGAACGCGCATATGACTATCGGAATACCGCACGTCCATCCCGCCGCTCCGGACCCCGCGGAGGACCTCGCGCAGCTCCTCGCCCGGATCGAGGCGGAGGCGGGGCCGTTCGACGAGCACCGGTTCGAGGACGAACTGCGCGCCCTGGCGCGACGGCTCGAGGCGCAGGGCGGCAGCCTGCCGGGTGAACTCCGGGCGGAGGCGATCGCCTTCGCGCTCGTGCCGGACTACCGCGCCGACGGCGGGTGGGGGTTGTACTTCGGGCCGTACATGTCCGGGCTGACCAAGGACGGCGAGCCGTGGACGTGCCGTCGCTCGAGCAGCTGACGGCCGAGGTCCTCGCGTACTGGCGCACCCGGGCCGAGCGGAGTCCGCACCCCGTGCTCCGGGCGCGGTACGCCGACCTGCTCTGGGAGATGCCGCAGCGGCTCGCGCACGCGCAGCCCGACGCGGCGATGGCCCGCGCGGCCGTCGACGCCTACCTCGACGCGGTCGCCGGGCGGCGGTACGCGCACCCGATCGAGCGGATCGCGCGCGGCCGGCGCGCCCTCCACGTCGCACTGAAGCTCAAGGACGCAGGCCGCGCCGCGCGGGCCCGGGACGGGCTGCTCGCGCTGGAAGCCGAGGTCGGCGGCGACGACGACCACCCGGGGCTGTGGGGCTTCTGCTTCGACTTGTTCGTCGCGGCGCCGCCGCGCGGCGTCGAGGTCACGGATGCGGTCCGCGACCAGCTCGTCGCCGACCAAGAGGCGCGGCTCGCGCGGTTCGTCGAGCGCCCGCCGGCGCCGTACAAGCCGATCGGCGCCGAGGCGGCCGTCCTGCGGCTGGCCCGGTACTACCGGCGGGCCGATCGCCTCGACGACGCGGCGCGGGTGCTCCGGGCGTACGGTACGGCGATCCTGCGGATGCGCGGGACGGCGGGACCGTTCGTCCTCGCGCACGAGATCGAGGCGCTCTACGACCTATACCAGGCGTTCGGCCTCCGCGCCGACGCGGACGCGCTCAACGCCCCACTCCGCGCCGTCGGCCAGGAGGCGGCGCAGTCGCTGCAGCGGGTCACGGTGTCGACCGAAGTCCCCGGCGAGCAGGTGGAGGCGTACTACGCGGCGCTGCTCGCCGAGCCGGCCGCCGAGGTACTCCCCCGGGTGGCCGTCCAGTTCGTCCCGCAGCGGCAGACGGTCGAAGCGCGGCTCCGCGAGGGGGCGAAGCACGCGCCCCTGACTTTCCTCATGACCCACGTCATCACGGACGACGAGGGGCGGACGGTCGCGCGCGTCGGGCCGCTCGCGGAGGACCTGGAGGGTCACGTCATGCGCGCGATCGCCGAGGACGTGCAGGTGACCGTGCCGTGGCTGCGCGAGGCGATGCGCCGCGGCTTCGAGCGCGCGGTCATCACGGCCGACGCGCTGCTCGACTTTCTGCTCGCGAGTCCCCTCTTCCAGGAGAAGCGGCGCCCCGTCCTGCAGGCGGGGCTCGAGGCGTTCGCGCGCGCGGACGCGACGGCCGCGATCCACATTCTGGTGCCGCAGGCGGAGCAGGCACTCCGGCAGATGGCGTTAGGCATCGGCGCGTCCCTCTACGAGCCGCGCCGGGGCGGCGGCGTGCACGTGCGCACGCTCGACACGCTGCTGCGGGACGCCGACGTCGCCGCGACGCTCGGGCCGGACATCGCGAGCTACCTGCGCGCGCTCCTCACCGACCCGCGGGGCTGGAACCTGCGGAACACGGTCTGCCACGGACTCGCGCCGGCGAGTGCGTTCTCGCTGCCGGTGGCGGACCGTGTCGTGCACGCGCTGCTCGTGCTCGCGCTGTTCCGCTACGGCGACGGGCGCGAGTCGCGCGACGCAGCGGGCTCCCCAGATCTGCCAGGCGACGATGCGGACGCCGGTTCGTCGTCACCGCCCCCGGCGGTGTAACGCCCTGTAACGGATCCGCACATGCGCATACATGGACGGCGGGTCGGCGACGTGCGGCCCGCGGACGTGGTGGCGCTCGTCGACGGCCGCGTGCCGGAGTCGCGCACGCTCGAGTACAAACGCGAGCTGCCGGGCGGCCGCGACGACGACAAGCGCGAGTTCCTGGCCGACGTCTCGGCGCTCGCCAACAGCGAAGGGGGCGTGATCCTCTACGGCATGGACACCGAGCGCGACGACGCCGGGCGGGACACGGGCGTGGCGCGCGCGGCGGTCGGCCTGCCCGGCGCGAACCTCGACGCCGAACAGCAGCGCCTCACGAGCATGCTGCACGACGCGGTGAGCCCGTCCCTGCGCGCCCAAGTGGCCTTCCAGCCGGTGACCACCGACCAGGGCGCGCCCCTCCTCCTGCTCGGGGTGCCCCGGAGTCTGGCGGGGCCGCACCGCGTGGTGTACCAGCGATGGAACCGGTTCTTCCGGCGCTCCGACGCCGGCAAGTACGAGCCCGACGTCCCCGAGCTCCGCCGCATGTTCGTCACCGCCCAGAGCCTTTTCGACGAGGCGGACGCGTTCCGCCGCGAACGGCTCCGCCGCATCGCCGCCGGCGAGATCCGCCCCGACGCCCGCGCGGCGTCGCAGCTCTTCGTGCACGTGCTCCCGCTCGGCCGGCTCGACGAACTGCTCGACCTGCGCGCGGCCGCCAACCAGCTCACGAGCGCGGCGCCGCTGATCGGCGTGTCAGGCTGGAGCGACGGCTACAACGCCGACGGCTACTGGACGTACAACCGTGCGCGGGGGGTCGAGGACGTCGGCCGGCTGCGCGCGTACGCCCAGTGGTTCCGGTTCGGGGGTGCCGAGCTGTACGTGGCCGACGTCGCACAGCCCCCCCGCATGGAAGCCCTCGGCCCAGCGCCGGTGTTCCGGGGACCGTACGACGTCGCGCAACTCCACCACATCCTGCCGCGCGTGTTCGGCGCGCTGGCGGGCCCGCTCGCGGTCGACCCGCCCTACGTCGTTGCCCTCTCCCTGCGCGGCTTGCGCGGCGCGGTGATGGCGCGCGACGCGATGCGGTACGCCGACGCCCCCACGCCGCTCGACCGGGACGAGCTCCAGCTGCCCATGATGCTCGCCGAGGACTCGACGGCCGACGTCGTCGCCCTCCTGCGGCCGGCGCTCACCGTGCTCTGGCAGGCGTTCGGCGAGCCCGGCGTGCCCGCCGAGGTCCTGACCGCGCCGGCCAGGTAGTAGCCGCGTTAGGCAGTCGCTGCCAGAAAGGGCCGAGCGGTCGACGCACACAGGTCGGCATCGCGACGGCTCATGGATGGCAGCCCGGGCCCGGCGGGAGCCACGATCCCCTCCGGGAAGTCCCATTCCCGGAGGGGATCCGGCGCTACTTGCGCAGGTACTCGGGGCGGGTACGCGGGCCGAGGTACTGCTTCCCGTCCTTCGCGTAGGACCACACGTTCGACAGCTCACGCCGGTGCGGCAGGACCTCGTGCGCCGGCTCGACGCCGAGCGCCGCGTGCACACGGCGGCGCTCGCGCCGGTGGGCGGCGACCTTGTCTGCCTTCTCGCTGCGTGCCGTCGTGATGCCGCAGACGGGCGTGCGACGTCGAGACCGACTCATGCGCCGCCTACCGCGCGCTCCGGCGCGCGGCGGCCGGCTTCCGGGGGCCTGCTTTGCGGCCGATCAGGCGCTGGAAGGTCTGCGGCCGCTCGGCGAGGACTTCCAGCACGCGGGCCGCCGGCCCGCTCGGCGCGCGCGTCCCGAGCTCCCACGCCTTCTCGAGCTGCGGGCTGACGCCGACCAAGCGGGCGAACACGCCCTGCGAGACGCGGAGTCGGGCCCGGAGCGCCTGCACGTCCGCCTTGGTGAAGGCGGGGGGGGGCGCCACGGCCGTGTCGCGCTCGGTCCGCTCATTGGTCCACCTTCCCTGCGGTGAGCGGTACATTCGCCGCTCGCGTTGGACCTGCAGGGATGTGCTGCCGGCGTCCGCCGGGAGAGCGCCAGCGTCGCTTGCCGCCGGTTGCAGCGGACGGC
>JAABUZ0100001787.1_pt1 | contig 38748 bp, 34 predicted proteins | sample 5562091 | NCBI WGS metagenome assembly JAABUZ01 (sample SAMN12813069, study PRJNA571459) | rock metagenome | isolation source: Antarctica rocks | place: Antarctica: Victoria Land, Linnaeus Terrace sud | collected 2015-12-21 | reverse complement strand
GGCGTCTTCACCAGCCCTGGCGCGGAGTTCCAGCCGCTCGACCCGATTGGTGCGGGCGATGCCTACGGCGCAGGCTTTCTCTACGGTCTCCTCACCACCGACGACGAGGAGCAGGCCGTTGCCATGGGCGATGCAATGGCCGCGCTGAAGCATACCGTCCCCGGCGACTTCTGCGTCATCTCCCGCACCGAACTCGATGCCGTCCTCGCCAAAGAGGGGATGCGCCTGCGCCGGTAACGAAATGCACAGGGGTCTAAGCGGGAGTACCCATTGGCTAACAACGCTGGCGGCGATCATCCGAGGGAGGAGGACAAGCGGGAAAGTCAGCATCCGGTAGAGCTGAAACGTATTGCCTGTCATCGTCCACTCGTGGAACGACTCCTTCAAAATCGAAAATGAAAAACGCGCTCGGTAAAAACATGTGAGCGGGAGGGCTTTTCAACCCTCCCGTCCGTTCCTTGCTCTGCTCGTTTGGCCTGCACCTGTTGAATCGTGAAGACCGATTTGCCTACCTGCTTCGGCTTGTGTCGCGAGGAATACTTGCGATCTTTCGCCGCCGCCTTGCGCGTCATACGCGCCTCCGCATCCATGATTCCCCCCTCATTTCGACGAATTTCTCTATACTCCACATTGCTGCCATTCACACCCATCACTATTATAATGCGCACAGTGTCGAAAATCTTCCTCAGTATCAGCCGTTAGGAACAGCCAGCATTGCCGTTCAGAGGGATTGACGGCCCAGGTAGCCGTCGGCCACTTCGTGCCAGGCGATGATGGCCGGTTCATCCATCCGCCAGCAGAGGTAGACGACGCGGCCCTCGCGCTCGCTGGGGAAATCCACGAGGCCGATGTCGAGGTCCTTCACCACGATGCCGAGCGCGTGGATGGCGGCGAGTGCAGTATTGAGATCCTGGACGAGCGTTTGGAGGGCGTGCTCCAACTCCTGCGCCCGTTTCGCGTGACCGTTCACGCGGGCTTGCTGCCGAATCGCGTTGAATTCCTGCTGCACGCTGTCAAGCCGCCGCTTGATCGCCGCAAGATGCTGAAGGCGCGGTCGCACCATGGGCAGAAGCACGGTCGCTTCCGCAAACGTGAAGAGGCGAGAAAAGTGCGGCTCCCCCGGTCGCTCCACCATGCTATCCCTCCTACACATGCGGAGCGTAGCACCGAAGCATCGTCGGCGCAAAACGCAAAAAAGGTGATGAGGGGCGTTTTTGCCCGTCATCACCGGAAAGGGAATAGTAGGCTGCTCGTGGACCTATACGATGCGTCTTGCGGCTCGATTCGGTGGTAAAGGCATCACTCGCTCACTTCGCGTTTGGGTCCTGCCCCTCGGCAAGCTTTTTCAGCCGTTCGAGATCGGACTGGAGGCGGTGAGTCGGATCGGCGATCACCTTGGAGACGATCTCGCCGACCTTGCCACCCGGCGGGTCCGAATAGCCAAGGGAGACCGTCGCCTCAGTCTTATGCGGCCCCAGCGACTTTAGAGTGATGCGGCCCTCATTTTCGAGGTTGCCGGAACCCTCGACAGATTTCCACGCGATAATGCTATTTGGCACCTGCTCTGTCGTGATCGCATCCCACTCCAAGGACTTACCAAGTGGGCCGTTCATCTTCCAGTGCGTTTTGTTCGGCCCAATCGTGCTCACTTCCTCGATATTCTCCATGAAGCGCGGGAACATCTGCGGATTCGTCCAGATCGCGTACAACCGCTCCACAGGAGCGTCAATCTCAATCGTCTTCTCTACGGTCGCCATCGCCGTTGGGCTCCTTTCTCAGATGCATTGCAATAATCGCGGCCCGTTCTTCGTAGACGCGCCGATACGCATGGAAAGGTGGCAAGAAGGGTGCCACCTCCGTCGCCTCGACTAACCGGAGGATTACCCACGAAGGCACGAAGAGCACGAAGGAGAAAGAGAAGATGAATGGAACCTTCGGTTTCGTTTTTCTCTCTTCGTGCTCTTCCGGGCGCTCTCTGGGCCGGATTCGTGGTTCAAGCATCTTCGATCAGGCGTGGCCCCAGACGCGCTCAGCGACGCGGACGACGAGTGCCAGTTTCTTGCGCTGGGCGTCCTCGGTGATGTTGTTTCCCTCCATCGTAGAGGCGAAGCCGCACTGCGTGGAGAGGGCTAACCGCTCGATGGGTACGACGTTGGATGCGTCCTCGATGCGACGCATCAGTGCGTCTTCGTCTTCTAATTCTGACCGCTTTGTTGTGACGAGGCCGAGGACGATGGTCGTGGTCGGCGGGACGAAGCGGAGGGCGGAGAAGTCGCCGGAGCGGTAGTCGTCGTATTCGAGCAGATAGCGGTCGAACTGGAGCGCACTGAAGAGGGCTTCGGCGTAGGCGTCATACGGCTGGGTGCCAGTGAACATGCTGCGGTAGTTGCCCCGGCAAATGTGGATCGCCGTCACAACCCCTTCCACGCCATCGAAAACCCGATTGTCGAGAGCGGCCATCTCGCGCATCGCGTCACCGATATGCTCCTGCTGCTCTGGCGTCCCGGTCTCGTGCATCATCGCGAAGTGAGGCGCGTCAATTTGGAGATAGGCGGCCCCAGCAGCGGCAAGCGCCTTCGCGTCCTCATGCTCGATGGCGATCAGGTCGTCCATATACGCCTCTTTGCTGACATATGCCCGGTCGGAGCAGCCCTCGACCCAATAACGGCGCATCATCGAAGGGCTGGGCATCGTCACCTTAATCGGCTTTGTCGTGTGCCGCCGCGTGAAAGCGTATTCGACATCCACCTGGCTCGCCTTGCGCGTCAGTTTGGCGACGGGCGTCGGCGTGCCGAAGTGCAGTTCGTGGCCTTCTTCGTCGCGGTGGAACCGCTCGTATCCGTAAGGATCGTATCCGTTCGCGACGGCGACGACCGTCGAGAAGAAGAGTTCGCGCCGGAACTCGCCGTCTGTGACAATCGGCATCCCGGCTTCTTCCTGCATTTTCAATACATCAACGATGGCGCGGTCCTCCAATGCACGCAGTTCTTCCGGCGACGCCTTGCGTGCATGGGCGTCGAGTAGATACTGCGGGCGGAGGAAACTCCCAAGGGTATCGGCGTTGAATTGATTGGCCATATTTTGCCTAACCCCCGACCCCCTTCCCGAGGCGGGAAGGGGGAGTAAGCCTTTGTAAGATCACGGCACTACATCATGTCTCGATAATTCAGATTGGGTCAACTCCTTCCCACCTCCGGCGGGGCCAGGAAGTGAGCCGCCGCCCGAATCGCATGCAGGCAGGCGGGCAATTCCCGAAGAACCTGTGTATTCGTGAGGTGCACGACATGCAGGCCGCGCGCCGTTAGGATGCGATCGTGCTCCTGGTCTGCGTCGGTCTGGGTATCGTGGACCGCGCCATCTACCTCGACGACCAGACCAACTTCGTGGCAATAAAAATCCGCGATCAGGCCGCCGATGCTTTGCTGACGGCGGAAATGGAGGCCGTCGAGTTTGTTTGTGCGCAGATGCTGCCAGAGCGCCGTCTCTGCGGGTGTTATCTCCCGCCGAAATTGCTTCGCCCGCTCCTTTTTCTCCGCATCCTTCCGGCCCATGACAATCTCGATCTTGGTCGCGTCCACGGCGGTTGCCTTTCTGATCTGCCTACTCTCCAGTCCCTTCCCGAGGCGGCAAGGGGAGCACTCGTTGGGAGGTCAAGATATGATGCAGAATACCCGGATATGAGGATTGAGTCACCCCTTCCCGACACGGGAAGGGGCCAGGGTTAGGCCTCCTCTATGCGATACTGCACGAAATGATGCCGACTGCAGTGAAGGAGAAAACCCTCGTGGCCGATGATGCGCTTTGCTGGACGCCCGCGACCGACCTTGCCGCCGCCATCCGCGCGCGGCGGCTCTCACCCGTCGAACTAGTGGACGCGGTGCTGGCGCGGATTGGTCGGCTCAATCCGCGCCTTCGCGCGTATCTGACCGTGACGGACGAGCAGGCACGGGAGGCGGCGCGGCAGGCGGAAACGGCGGTGATGCACGGCGATCCGCTTGGCCCGCTGCACGGCATCCCCGTCGGGATCAAGGACCTCTCGTACACGAAGGGCATCCGCACAACGCGCGGCTCACTGATCTACCAGGATTTCGTGCCGGATGAGAACCACCCGATTGTCGAACGGTTGCTCGCTGCCGGGGCAATCATCGTTGGCAAGACGAACACGCCGGAGTTCGGCTGGAAGGGGGCGACGGATAATCGCCTCGGCCCGCCATGCGTCAATCCATGGGATACCGAGCGGACACCCGGCGGATCGTCGGGCGGCAGCGCGGTCGCCGTCGCGGCAGGGATGACGCCGCTCGCGACCGGAAGTGACGCCGTCTGCTCGATCCGCACGCCTGCCAGTTTTTGCGGCATCTTCGGCCTCAAACCGCAGTATGGCCGCATCCCGTCTCCGACTGTCGGCCTCGATGTCGCGCATCTTGGCCCGATGACCCGCACGGTGCGCGACGCCGCCTTGATGCTGAACGCGATGGCCGGGCCAGACGAGCGCGACCGCCAATCGCTCCCCGCGAGCGGCGTGGATTACCTCGCGGTGTGCGATGGCGGTATCGCAGGCTTGCGCGTCGCGTGGAGCGCTGATCTCGGCTACATGGTCGTGGACCCGGAAGTACGCGCAATCGCGACCGCTGCCGCTCAGCGGTTCGCGGACCTCGGCTGCACCGTGGAGGAGGCGCACCCCGGTTTCGCCGATCCACGCCACGCGATTAACATTCTGTTTCACGGCTTGCTCGCCGGACGCTACGCCGACCAACTGGCGGAGCATCGTGACCTGTTCGATCCCGCCCTTGCGGAGACATTGGCGCGATACCGCGATCTCAGTGTGGTTGAGATCATGCAGGTGCAGACTGAGCGCGAGCAACTCTGGCAACAGACGTGGCCCTTTTTTGCGCACTACGATCTGCTCCTGACGCCAACCGTCGCCTGTCCACCCTTCGGTCTCAACCGCTTCGGCCCGGAGACGATTGACGGGCAGACCGTCGAGGGTTGGCAGTGGACCGCCGCGACCTATCCGTTCAATCTCACCGGCCAACCCGCCGCGACCGTCCCCTGCGGCTGGACGGCAAATGGCCTCCCCGTCGGCCTGCAAATCGTCGGCCGTCGTTACGACGAAGCGACCGTCCTCCGCGCCTCCGCCGCCTTCGAGCTGGCATTTCCGTGGGCGGATCGAATTCCAAAGGATATAATCGCGTAACATTTCTGTGACTTATAGGAACAGGACGTTCTAATATCGGATTTTTTGGACTATGGAGGAAGTACGTATATAGCTCTTGACCTGAGATTCTAAGGGTGATATAACGAGAATAGTGCTTTCGATGACGGACAGACAAAGAATTTTTCGTTTGATACACTGATCTGACGCTTGCAGTGAGGCCTTGTTCTAGTAAGTGAGACAACACTATGTTAGAAATGGCGCGTGGCCCTCCGGAATCTTCACGAAAAATAAGAGGCCCAACCGTGAGTGAAGCACGGTCGAGCCAATCCACACACCAGAGCTGCTGGTTTGCGGGATGGGATGGAGAATAACACGCGCGTAATGTGCGTCAACCCTTTTCTCAAACCGCAAATCTCATGGATATTTGAGCGGCTACGTCTGGGGTGGGTCTTACACCGTCTCACCTGTCCGAATCGCAATACCTTCCGATTCGTGGTGGCATGTCGTTGTGTATCCCGGCCCAGTAACTGCCTCAATGCGAGTGATCTAACCGAATAGACCACCAAGTTCAGACCCCGGCTGGTGCGCCATCAGTCGGGTTTTTTGTGTGGCATCCGGTATGCAAGGACAGATGCACACGGCGTAACGATATGCCGCGATAGATGCGTGCGTGAGGAGTGGAGCATGGGCAAAAGCAAGCGGGCAAAGGCGAAACTGATCGTACAGGCGCCGTTGGAGGCGCGCTACCTCGAACGGTTGCAGCAGGAGTTCCCGGACGCGGATTTTCCGCTCTGCATCACGCCCAACGCGTTGCAGGCGGAGATCGGGGACGCTGACGCGCTCATTGGTGGCACGTCACTGACGCCTGACCTGCTCAAAAAGGCGCTGAAACTGCGCTGGGTGGCGGCGACGAGCGCGGGTGTCGAGAATCTACCGATTGAGGCGCTTGCCGAGCGTGACATTCTGTTGACCAACTTCAGCGGCATCGCTGCGCCGAATATCGCCGAGCATGTGCTGGCGATGATGCTCACCTTTGCGCGTGGATTGCGGCCACTCTTTCACCAGCAGGACCAGCATCAGTGGCCGGAAGATGAGGCCTCGATGCCGACGTTTGAACTGGGTGGCCAGACGCTCGGCATTATCGGCATGGGCGAGATCGGCCAGCAGTTAGCACGCAAGGCGCACGGGATCGGCATGCGCGTCCTCGCTATTCAGCGACACCCCAATCAGAAGCCCGCCTATGTCGCGCGGCTCCTCACCGGCGATGCGTTACCTGAACTGCTCGTGGAGTCCGATCATGTTTGCCTCTGTCTGCCGTTGACCAGCGCGACGAAGTATACGATTGACCGGGACGAACTCGATCACATGAAACGCACCGCGTATCTGTACAACATTGGTCGGGGTGGCCTCATCAATCAGGAAGCGCTGATTTCCGTGCTGCGCGGCGGCACGCTCGCGGGGGCGGGCCTCGATGTGACGACGCCCGAACCGCTCCCGGCGGATTCGCCTCTCTGGGAGATGCCGAACGTCCTCGTCACTGGACACACCGCTGCCAGCACCCCGCACTACTGGGAGCGCGGTATTGATCTGCTCGTCGAAAACGTCCGCCGTTTCCTCGCTGGCGACAACCTCCAGGATGCCGTGGACATCAAGGCGGGATACTAAAACCAGTTGAACCACGAAGGCACGAAGAGCACAAAGGGGAAAGAAGATTTTATCTCCTCCTGTCTTCGTGCTCTTCGTGCCTTCGTGGTTCAAAGTCCCTACCGGACAGTCATTGGGACGCGATGATAGCCGGTAGCGCCGAGGGGGATAGGCGGCGTAGATGCGGCAGGTTGGAGAATGCCGACTCCGTCAGTGGCACGGACGAGGACTTTGAATTCGCCTGCTTTCGGTGGTGTCCACTGGTATGCCCAGAAGACCCAGGTGAGCGTCCCGAGCGGCGGTTGGAGCGCGGCCTGCGCCCATGAGTTGCCATCGTCGGTGCTCACCTCAACGTGGGAGATACCGCGATCCCCCGCATAGGCGATCCCCGCGAGCACCGTTGGGACGCCAATGGCGAGACGATCTTTGCGGGTCGGCGTATCAATGCGGGCCATCGTCTGGACAACCGAGGCGTTCGACCAGCCTTGCCGCTCCCAATAACCGAGATAGTCGTCCGTAGTGACGGTGATACGGGTAATCCACTTGGGGTTTTTCATACCGTAGTGTGCGGGGAAGACCAGCCGGGTGGGGAAACCGTGCCGCTCCGGCAGCGGGACGCCGTTTAATTGGTAGGCGAGGATCGTCTGCTCCTCTGTCGCCTCCGCAAGGGGAATCGCGGTCGTGTAGCCATCGTCGCAGGTGAACTGCACCTTGATCGCGCCCGGCTTGACGCCCGCGTGCTCGAGGACGATGCGGAGGGGCACGCCCGTCCATTGTCCGTTGCTGATGAGATCGCCGCCGATCTCATTGCTGATGCATTCCTGCGTCCGCAGGAATGTCGTACTCGGCAGCGCGAGCAGGTCCTCATAAGCCAGCGTCGTCGGGCGCTCGACCATGCCATCCACCATCAGCCGCCACTTGTCCTGTCGAACGACTGGATCGCTGAAGTTCTTGGAAATGACGTAGAAGTGATCGCTGTCTGTTACTTCGGGCGGAAGTTTGTCCGCGACGAGTTGAAACATCACTTCGGTCGCTGGATCGCCGGGCACCAGTTCAAACGGCGCGGGTGGCGTCGCAGTATTCAGCGGCGATCCGACATTCGGCGTTGCGCTCGGCGGTGGCTTCGTCGCCATGCCGGGGGATGGAGCAGCGGATGATAACGGGGCGCTCGTTCCCGTCGGCGCTGGCAAGAGAGGTGACGGCAGCGCGGCAACGGCTGGACTGGTTGCACGGTTCGCCTCCGCCCGTGCAGTCTGCGCGATAGTTTCGGCCTGCTGCCGCGCGAGGGTTGGCCCCTGGGGCGATGGCGCTGCGGCATCCGGGAGCGGATGGAAGGCGAAGCGGCGCACCTGCACGGCCAGTCCGCCGAGCGAGAGGAGCGCCGCGCCAATGGCGACATTGTGGAGAATCGCGCGCCGACGCTCGTCAATAGCCGTTTCGTCGTCATCGGTGGGAGTGAAGGCACGCCGCAACGCGACCGTCATCCCCGCGAGCGTGACGGCATAGAGCGCGCAAAGGAGTAGTCCAGTGAGCAGATAGCCCGTCGGCCCGCCGCGGAGTGATACGCCGAGTATGCCTGCACCGACCAGCGGCGACAGCACGAGCATGAGGATGAGCCAGACGATGCCACCAAGCCGGATGGCGGGAAACAATATCCCCGGCCAACCATGATTGGGCCGACAAAGGCGACGCGTGTAGACGAGGCCAAGCAGCCCGCCAACCACGATCATGCCCACCGTAATGACGGAGAAAAGGAGCGGCTTCGTCTCCGTACCAAGTGTGCCGGTGGAGAGATTGAAGAGGGCAATTGGCACATTACTGCTCAGTGCGTTGCCGATCAGTTCCGGGTACGACGGAATCCCTGCCGCCATTCGCACAATGAGCATCACCACGCCCATGAATGCGGCCGCGACAACACCCGCCCCAAACCCGATCCATCCCGCCGTACGTCGTTCATCCATCGCTTTCTCCCTCGCGCCTTTCCCTTCCAACCAGTATACACACGGAAAGTGACGATTGACTTACGGGAGGGAGCGTTTGAACCACGAAGGCACGAAGAGCGAAGAAGAAAAAAGACAATCCTTACCTCCTCCCGTCTTCGTGCTCTTCGTGCTCTTCGTGATTCAATTCTTTCTACGGCAGGAATTTCGTGGTGTACATCTCTTCGGGCTTCGGGTCGCCCTTGACGAGGGCCGTCTCCTTCATGAAGGTCGTCATGCGCGTCCACGCTGTCGGGTCAATCATGCCGTACTTAGTCGGGTCGCCACTGAGATCAATCGTCGCAGCGAGGACCCGCTGCTGCACATCCGCGCTCTTCGCCGCCTCGGGGACGATCTTCAAGACTTCGGCGAATGCGCCCTTCGGATCGGCCTGAGTGTCGCGCATCCCCGCGAACAGGGCGCGCAGGAAGGCCCGCACTATCTCCGGGCGTTCCGCGACCATCTTCTCGCTCGTCACGATCCCGGCGGAGGGGAGGTTGTAGACGTCCGAGACGCGCAACACGTCGACATCCACGCCCTGCGCTTTTAGCTGCACCACATCATTGTTCACGTACCCAACACCCGCGTCCACCTTCCCCTGCGCGATGGACTGGGCCTGCGAGAAGCCGACCTCCTGCAGGTTCACCTTGGCCTCGTCGATCTTGTTGGCATAGAGAATCGCCTTCAGGCCGATGTAGTTCGCGCCGTTCCTGCTGGGGATGCCGACCTTCAGTTTCGTGAGCGATTGCGCGTCCGTCAGCCCCTTGCCCTTCGGGGCGAAGACGGCGATCGGGTACTGCTGGTAGACGGCGGCGACGTAGACGACGGGCACCCCTTGCGCCCGTGCGAGGGCGACCTCATCGCCGCTGGCGTTGAGGAAGTCCCGCTCGCCGCGCGCCGTGAGTTGCATCAGGTCCGACGAGGAGCCGTAGTCGAACTGCGCCTTGAGCCCCTCGGCGGCGAACCGGCCCTTCACGTCCGCCATGTAGAATTGGGCGAATTGCACATTCGGGATGTAGCTGAAGGCGACCTTGACGGTTGTCAGCGGCTTGCCGGAGACAACCGAAGGTGCGGTTGTCGTGCTCGCCGTACCGGTCGGTGCCGCAGGCGCCGATGCGGCGCGGGTCGCGTCCGAGACGGGAGTATGCGGCGGCGCGGTCGCACGCGATGAACCGCAGGCGGCAAGCAGAGCGCTGAGTGAAGCATTGGCGGTAGCGACAAGAAGAGTACGACGGCGCATGTGTTAATCCTCCCATGAGAGTAGCAAATGTTCCAACAGGGCAACGATGGCATAGCCAAGCGCGGATATCGCCATCAGGCAGAAGAGTGCGACGAATTTCAGCGGTGTGTCGTAGAGGAACTCCGCCTGCTTCAAGAGGTAGCCTAGCCCCTGCCGCGCCGAGACGAACTCGCCAACGACCGCGCCAATCACCGAGAGGGTGAAGGCGATGCGCATGCCGCCAAGCAGCGATGGGAGCGCGAGTGGTACCTCGACATACCGCAGGAGTTGCCAGCGGTTCGCACCGGAAAGCTTTCCGACGCCGATGAGTTCAGGGTCAATACCACGTAGGCCAATCGTCCAGGTGACGAGGACAGGGAAGAAGACGATCAACGCGCAAATCAGTATTTTTGGCAGCAGACCCGTACCGAACCAGAGGATGAAGATAGGCGCAATGGCGACAATCGGCATTGCCTGGCAAGCGGCAATGACGGGAGACAGCGCGCGATCCAGCAACGGCAGATGGACGATCACGTATCCGAGCAGGAATGCAACCGCGATCCCAGTGAGCGCGCCATATCCCGCCTCGATCAGTGTCGTGCGGAGGTGTGGCCAAAGGATACCGTCCCTGAGCGCGTCCCAGAATGACCGCGCAACGATTTCCGGCGGTGGTAGCAGAAACGTCTTGTACCCCCCAACAATCACGACGACTTTCCAGACCACAATGAGCAGAATAAACGCGACGACGGGCGCGAGCGTGTTCATCCATGTCGTGTTGCGTCGTAATCGCCGCTGCGGTCGCTGCGGCGCAGGGGTAGAGGGGGTCACTATTGGCGCGGTCTGTTTCGTTCGTTCGAGTGTCCCAACCATCCGGCATACCTCCCGGTAGAGAGAACCATGCCGGGGGCACAAAAAATCCCGGCGACCGCAGTCGTCGGGGCATGCGTGCGAGCGGATACCGAAGATGGGGAAAGACAGGGTGACAGCGGGCTTCAGCCTGCCGCGAGAAGCACAGGCTGAAGCCTGTGCCACCACATTTTCCCGCGTCCCCTCCGGGATCGCGTTACCCGCCACACTGTGTGATGCGTCTTCTCCCATCCGGACTTTCACCGTCGGCCCCGGAATCGCACCGGAGTCTGCCATACCCGTTGGGACGTATCGGTATAGCTCGCGGGCTTGGCATGCGGGTAACGACTGCCTCACCGCCGGTCGGGGATTACACCCTGCCCCGAAGACTGCACAGGCCGATTATCGTGCGAAACTTCACAGGTGTCAATGAACGGACGTCAGACGACGTGCGGACGTCAGACGACGTGCGTGCCGGTGATTGCGCTGACGAGGAGCGTGACGCCGAGCAGAGCAAGGACGACACCGGCGGCGAGTTCCGCCCGCTCGCCGAAGCGCCGCCCGAGTCGTCGTCCAATCGTCAGACCAACGAACGTGAGCGCGAACGCCTGCACCGCGATGTAGACGAGTGCAGGCCCGATAGAGACGTGCAACACGCCGAGGGCAAACCCGACCGCCAGTTCATCGAGACTCACGGAGAGACCAACGAGCACGAGCGGTCGTTGCTTCTCACCGGTCGTAGTGAGGCTGATTGCCCGCTCATGCTCATCGTCATCGTCATCTGTGAAGGCTTCCTTGATTTCCAGGGTGCCGATAGCAATGAGAATCGCTGCCGCGACGTATCCCGCGACTTCACTAAACAATGTCCCAAGGCGCTGGCCGATCAGCAACCCGATTACTGGCATCAGCCCTTCGCAGAGCGCGAAGGTAAGCCCGACGCGTACCCAGCGCGACCGGGGCAACCCCGACAACCCCAGGCCGAGGGAGACGGCGAGCGTATCCAGCCCGAGGGAGAAAAAGATGATGGCGGTCGCGATCATGTCTCTACTCCCTGGTATCGCCTGGCGGCTAGACCAATCGCCCGGCAAGGATGCCGAAATAGACCCCTACTAGGCCGATGACCGCACTGCCCACCACATTGACCGCCGCCCGCAAGAGATCGCCTGCCTGCATGAGTTGGAACGATTCGAGCATCCACGATGAGAAGGTTGTATAGCCGCCAAGAAAACCGGTCGTCAGGAGCAGGCGCATCTCCGGGTTGATGAGGTTACGGTCCACTGCCAGCGTCGTGACGAGGCCGAGCGCGAATGCCCCTGAGACATTGATAATGAAGAGCGCGACGATGCTTGGGCCAGTGCGTTCCAGAATCCACCCTTGCAGCAGATACCGCCCGCCCCCGCCCAGCGCGGCCCCGATGGCGACGATGAAAACGCGCACTTTATCTCTCCCGTGCGATACACAAAGCGCCCCTACACAGCGCGACACCGGTAGAAGCTATCAGCCTCGGGCTGTCCGGGGCGGGGCGGTCTCGGAGGGAGACACTGGCAAGCTTCATCACCGATCAAGGTGTATCACGTCATCTATGGGGGCGTCAATCGTGTTTCGCTCCTCCTGTCCCGGTAAAGAGATCCGGGTGATCGCCGCGTTTGCGTGGACGCATGATCGCGAGTAGAATCGTATCCGCTGACCGCGCACGCTGGCATTGGCAAGGATCAGTAGCGTGCCGATCGAAAGGCTTGATCGCTCGCGGAATGTCGGGGTGTGAAGTCATGTCAACGGGGGTGAACCGAGCATCGTGACAGTCACACTGCACCCATGAAGCAACCCTCGCCCCTCGTACTTATCCTGGTGCTCCTCGCCATTGCATTGAAGGTTGTAGAGCGTCCGCTGGTCAGGATCGTCCTCCTCGGTGCGACGGTTGTGCTCGTGTGTGTCGCGGTCGGGTGGGTTCTCGCGCGGCGGGGGATACTCCCGTTCCTCGGGTCACGATCGAATCCCGCGCAGCGAGCGGCGATGCGCGTCGCGCTCGTCCGCCGCTGCGCGTGGGCCATTGGGCCGATCGCGGTAGCGGCGGTACTGGCCGTCTTTCTCATCATGCTCGACACGCAGCCCCAGTTGCGCGCTACATACGTCCCAGAACAGTTCGGGAATGTCCAGGAAATCGCGAGCAATCGTGGTTTTTACCCCGTGCAAGTAGATGCGATGGACAACCGGTACGTATGGACGCAGGAGCGCGCGACTCTGGTCATTGATTTCCTGGTCCATCGGCCGATTACCGTTACCTTTATGATGCGGAGCGCGGCGATCGCCGGTGGCCCGGACGCACCGGTGCATGTTGAAGCCAATGGTGTGGAGGTTGCCCAGCTCCACCCCGACCCCGCGAATCCTAACTTCCAGCCGCTCGCTATACGATTTGTCCCGCACGACTGGGGTGGCCAACGGACCGAGGTCAGGCTTCTGGCGACTCCATTCATTCCCGGAAAAGGCGACTCTCGCACGCTCGGGACAATGGTGCAGAGTGTGAGCATTGATAAGAGTGCGGCCTGGTCCTCGATCGCCCAGCGCATCTGGCTGCTCTGGGCGCTGCCTGCGCTTGCGCTGCTCGTCTGTGCGCTCGCCCTCGCCGCGCATCGGTACCGCGCGATGGCCGCCGGATACGGGGCGGTCGCGGCGTCCATGGTTGGTGCGGGATGCGCGGCGGCGTTGGGTATCCTGATCCTTCGCATCGGGTTCATCGCGCGCGACACGTATCTCGTCTGGGTCGCTGGGAGCATCTGCGCGAGCCTTTGCTTCGCGGCGGCGGCGGTCGTGCTGCCGCTTGGGCAGCCGGGATCGCGGAACCTGTTGCAAACGATAGGCGTCAGATTCCCCCACCGCCCGCTCACCATCGCGCGCGTCCGCCGTCGCTTCCATACGCTCCTGCCGTCCATCGGCGAACCTTCTCTTGCCGAAACGCGCAGAAGCGTTCTCCGCGATCTGCTGGTCGTTTTCCTGATCGCGGTCGGGCTACGATTTGTCTGGGTGGTCGTGATCCCGCCGTGGCAGGCCCCAGATGAGCCGGATCATTTCTCCTATGTCGCGCACATCGTGGAACAGGGCGAAATTTTCCATCCACCCTTCCAGGACTATCCTGCCTACTCGAAAGAGGCCGGGACCAGTTGGAGGCTGGTGTTCTTCGGCCAGATCTCGAGCCTGGGAGCAGCGCGCCCCCCCGAACTCCCCTACCTACCCCATGCGTATGATTATCGCGCCGTGCGGGCCTATCAAATGCCGCGTGCGGACCGATTCACCTCGAACGCCGGGCGGGCATCGCCGCATCCGCCGCTCTACTATCTGCTGCTCGCGATACCCTACGGGTTGCTCCACAATGCCCCGCTCCTGTCTCGACTGTTCGCCGTCCGTTGCGGCTCAGCCATCCTTGGCGCGCTCGGTTGCGTCTTCGCCTATCTGATCGCCTACGAACTGCGCCGGGAGCGCCGCTGGGGCTGGGCGCTGGGCCTTTCGATGGCCCTCATGCCGATGTACGCTTTCCTCACGTCCACCGTTAACAACGATGTCGGGATGGACGTTGCCGCTACCGCACTCATCTGGCTGACCGTGCGGGCCTATAGCCGTCGCACGCTCGCGCGCCCGCTCGCTTTCGCGATTGGCCTCGCGAGTGGCTTGACCCTCCTCACGAAACTAACGGTCTATGCTATCGTGCTCGTCGCGGGGGCCATCGTACTCGTCAAGGCATTCCCCGCGATGCGGGCGCAATGGCGGCATGGGCAATATGTGTGGGATTGCCTTCTCACTCTCGGCGTGTATGCGGCGGGGGTCGTGATCGTGTATGGTCCCTGGGCGCTCTTCCGGATCCGTTTCTATGGTGATGTGGGGCTCCCCGCGAATCCCTTCCCCTCGCTCTCCCGCATCCTCAGTGGGGTTTTTCGCAATGCCCCGCCTTCCTCGGGGCCTGCCGCTCCGCCGTCAGCCTTTTCTCCCTCTGTGCTGCTCTCGTACCTGCAGCATCAGCAGGCCGGAGGGTTGCCCTATTTTCAGTCGTTGTTCATCAATTCGTTCTGGGGAAACTTCGGCTGGCTCGATGCCCCGCTGCCCGACCGCACCTTCATGTTCATCACCATCTTCTCTGTCATCGGCGTCATTGGCCTGCTGATCCAACTCGCGTTGCAACCAGCGCGACGGCGCGGGATCTTCCTACTTCTCGTCTTCCTGCTTGCCCACGCCGCCTTTATCTTCTTTGTTGTGGATTATTCTTCTTTCGCGTCTTCAGGCTCAGGATTCGGTCTGCAGGGGCGGTATTTCTTCCCCATCCTCGCCCCCCTCCTGTTCTTCCTCCTTTCCGGCTGGGATCATCTCTGCCGCAGCCACCCCCTTGCCTTACGTCTCGCCCCTGCCGCCATGCTCACCCTCAACCTCGTTGGACTTGCCACGCTCCTCGCCCGCTACTACGGAGTGATGATCGGATGAAGCCCTTCTTCCCGCTATCCGCGCTGCTCGGCCTTGTCGCCCTCGCGGTCATCGCGCTTATGTCCGTCTCGGTCCCTGGGGGCGACGATATCCGCATCGCTAACAGCGGGCTTCCCAGCCCCACGATCGTCAGGGGCGTGGTCATAACACAGGAGTTTCCGGCGACGGGAAAGGATCTGACGTCGCTGGCGGTGCTGCTCGGCACTTACAAGCGTGTCAATCAGGGGCAGATTATCCTGACACTCGCGGCGCAACGAGAAGGGAACTGGCAGGTACTCGCGACGGAGACGCTCGCGAAGGAGACGCTCCGGGACGATACTTTCGCGACGGTGACGTTCACCCCGCCGCTAGCGGTGCAGGCATCGGAGTTGTTGCGGCTGACATTGCAGTCGCCCGATCGGCTGGAGAATGGCGTCGCGTGGTGGACGTCCCCCGACGTTTCGCGGCCGGGATTCGTGCTCGCCGTGAACGGTCAGAAGCAGATGGGGACGGCGAGCTTCGCAGTGACATACACGCATCCCACAGGCCGACTCTTCCAGATGGTCGGCCCTATCTGGGCGCGGATGACACTTTTCCTCGATCCAGGGTGGCGGCTTGTCCTTCTCCTCGGCCTCGCGACTATCGTTACGACAATCCTCGTGGTGGGCGCGAGGCTGCTGGCTGGGATGCGATGGGTCACCCGTCCCCGTGTGGATTCCCCGCCCTCCGCAGACACGCGCGACAACCCGAGTAGCGCGGGGGATCACGTATCCACCGATTTGCGGAAAGAGGGATGAGGGCGCGGAATCTGCCGGAACGAGGGGTGTGAACGCGATCTTGCCCGTCAATAGCGGATCGTCGTGCGTGGCGTCGGTCTTCGGGTCGTGCGAGCCGTGCTCCCTCTCGACAGCCAGTCCCTTGCGGAACTCCTCAATCTTAACCTGCTACCGGTTGATCCCGAGCTGCTCGCCAATCCGCTTCGCCTCATCCGCATCGAACTGTTTTACCCTCGGCCATGTCGCTATCCTCTCCCGTCTCACTGCAACGCCGCACATCAATCGCGGCACATGCGAGCAGTGTTAGAGGCCGTGTGCCTTCAATGACTGGACCGATAATCAAGCAGACTTTTCACATTCTCTCCGCGAACCCTTGACACGAAGAGGCGCAACTCGTATATTAGTCATAGTTAAATTGTATCTTAGATTTGCCCTTCTTTTTCACTTAGTCTCGCTGATTTTCGATTTCGCCCTGGTTGCATATTGGAGGTGATCGCGATGATTGTAACGACGCAAGCGCCCCGGTCGGGCCATCCTCTCCGCACGATGCTTCGTGCCATCGCGCGCCTGTGCGCCTTTATTTGCTCCGAGCGCTTTGTGCGCGCCCAACTGCAGCTTGTTGATATGCTTTCTACACTCTATCCCCTCATCGTCGCGGCGTAGCCGGATTCGTGAAGCGGCGAGGGAGAGGAGAGGACGCGATGACATCGTGCACCAGAAACCCGGATAGCAATGTATCCGCCCCACTTGGATGGTTTGTGACGGCGCTCGGCTGTCACCTGATGCGGCAGGGAATGGGCGACGGGATACTGTGGTGCAATCCGGACGTGCGGGGTGAATGGGAGCGATAAACGACGAGAGTAACAACGCACCATCACGCTGTACTAGCGAACTCAGCCTGCCTGATGACCGACGGTTGGTCGCACGATACAGCAAAGGAGAATCAGCATGAGTTTCGTGATCGGCTTCGTGGGCGGAGAACTTATCCCCCATATCATCGCCCATCTCCTCGTCGATTCCTTTTGGGGAAAGATCCAGGATCGTAGGCGAGTCGCTCGTCCGTCCGCGCCGCTCCTGCCGGTACCGCCCCGGAATGACCGTATACGCCGCGCTGTGTCCCAAACCGCCCCGCCGCCCGTCGGTATCACTATCCGCTCATCGCTACCGGGGCGCGCGCGTGTTGCCGCTATCGCCCTCCGCAATCAGCCGCTGCGCGCAGCGAGAGTGGAGGCGACGCTGCGCCCGCTGTCTGGTCTCCGTTCCATTACGATCACTGCCGCGACGGGGAGTGTGCTCATGCACTATGACCCGGACGCGATGACCCTCGCACGGCTGGTTGCTGCTGTGACCAATGCGATCTGCAACGAGCCGTCACTCAGTGATCGCTCGGTGGCACCCAATCGCCGCGTGAGGACAACGCCATGGGTTACTTGACAGATCGTGCTCGTGTTATAAACTTTAGCGGCAGCTAAGACGCGAGTATGGAGAATGATATGAGAGAGTTGCACCCATCTCAGGCCGAGCAGGATTACCTTAAGGCCATCTACCATCTCGGTCAGCGGGGCGGGGACGAGCGTGTCGGCACGGTCGCCCTGGCAGATTGGCTTGGATTCGCTCCTGCCTCGGCAACCAACATGATCAAGAAGCTCACCGAGCGTGGTTTGGTGACGCACAGCCCGTATCACGGCGTCGCGCTCACCGAGACGGGACGGAAGGTGGCGCTGGAAGTGTTGCGCCACCATCGCCTGCTGGAGATGTACCTCAACGAACGGCTCGGTGTGCCGTGGGAGCAAGTACATGCCGAGGCGGAGCGCTTGGAGCACGCGCTCTCGGAGGACCTCGAGGACCGGATCGACGCCGCGCTCGGTCATCCAACAACCGACCCGCACGGTGCACCGATCCCGACGAAAGAGGGTCTCATCGTTGCCCCGCTGACGCAGCGACTCGGAACAGTGCTGCCGGGGACGACCGTGACGGTGACCGAGGTCGAGGATGAGGATGCAGCGCTGCTTGCCTACCTCGCCGACCTCGGTCTTATCCCCGGTGTCAGGGTCGAGGTACTCCGCAAAGGGCCGTTCGACGGTCCCCTCCACATACGCATCGGCGACGCGGAATATGCGCTAGGTGACACCATCACCTCTGCGATTTCCGTGGCAACCTCAGTGCCGTCAGAACCGACGAAGGGCGGTCAGCGTCCGCGCCGACGTCCGCATGCGCAGGAAGAACAAAGGAAAGAGAGGAACGTATGAGTGTCGAGACAGAAGCGGAAGCGAGTGTGATCGAGGCGTCGTCGGGGCGTCGGTATGCGGGCGAGACGATCCGGGGCCACTTCGATACCGGTACGATTGCCGCCGGGGCAAGTGTGTTGGCGGGTACTAGTACGAAGCGTGGCCTGTCGCGTATCCTCCCTTTTCTTGGTCCCGCCTTCATTGCATGTGTCGCCTACGTTGACCCCGGTAACTTCGCCACGAATATCCAGGGCGGCGCGCAATTCGGCTATCTGCTCGTTTGGGTGATCGTCGCCGCGAACCTGATGGCGATGCTCATCCAGGGCCTCTCCGCTAAAATCGGCATCGCTACGGGACTCAATCTTGCCGAGATGATCCGCGAGCATTTCCCTCGACCAGTGACGTGGGGGCTGTGGGTGGTACAGGAACTCTGCGCCATGGCGATTGACCTGGCAGAGTTCCTCGGCGCGGCAATTGGCCTCAACATCCTCTTCCATATTCCGCTCCTCGCTGCCGGCCTGATTACCGGTGTGATCACGTTCCTCATCCTCGGCTTGCAGCAGTACGGTTTCCGCCCAATCGAGGCGATCATCACGGCACTGGTCGGTGCCATCGCGCTCTGCTATGTGGTGGAGACATTCATTGTCAAGCCGAGCCTTGGCGGAATCGTCGGCAGTTTCACGCCGCCGAAGTTCGCCGGCACGGCGAGCATTGTGCTCGGGATTGGCATCCTCGGCGCGACGGTAATGCCCCATGTCATCTATCTGCACTCATCCCTCACTCAGGGCCGCATCGTGGCCGATAAGGATGATCGCGCGCGCAAACTCTTCCGCTTCAACACGATTGATATCATCATCGCCATGTCCATCGCGGGGTTCGTCAACGTGGCAATGCTTCTCATGGCGGCGAATTTCTGGGCTAACGGCTTGGGAGATAGCGTCGCGAACGCGGATAACCTGATCATCGAGGCATACAAGACACTAACACCGCTCCTGGGCGGGGCGGCGAGTACGGTCTTCGGCATCTCGCTGTTGGCGTCGGGCATTTCCTCATCCACAGTCGGGACGATGGCCGGACAGGTAATTATGCAGGGCTTCTTGCGCTGGCGCATCCCGGTCTGGGTACGGCGGGCGGTGACGATGATCCCCGCGCTGGTGGTGATCGCGCTCAATGTCAACCCGACCAAGGCCCTGATCTACAGCCAGGTCGGTGTCTCGCTTGGGCTTCCGTTCGCGCTGATCCCGCTCGTGATCTTCACGCGGCGGAAGGACCTAATGGGCACGCTCGTCAACCGGCGCGCAACGACGTATCTCACCTATGTCGTGATCACAGCGATTGTCGTTCTCAATGTCTTCCTGCTCGCTCAGACGATTCCCACACTCTTCGGCAGCGGAGGAGGATGATCGGCATGTTTACGCATTTGCTCGTCCCACTCGATGGCTCCGGGTTGGCGGAAACGACGCTTCCCTACGTCCGTACGCTGGCCCATGGCTCCGGTGACCGGGCGCATGTCACGCTCCTGCATCTAATCGAGCGGGGCGCGCCATCGTCCGTGCATGGCGCGCGCCACCTGACAACTGTGCCGGATGCGGAGACCTATCTGACGGAGATCGCCGCGCGTTTCCGCGCGGAGGGCATCACCGTTGTTACCCATGTGGATATGAACGAGGGCAACGATACGGCGGGCCGCATCGTGGACCATGCGGCGGAGATGCAGGCGGATCTCATCATCCTCTGCGCGCATGGGCGGAGCGGTCTGGGGCGCTGGCTCTTCGGCAGCATCGCGCAGAAGGTGCTCGCTGTCGGCATCGCGCCAGTACTGATGGTCCTTCCGACGGGCGGAAGCGAACCGCGCCCGCCAGCACTGAAGCAGATCCTCCTCCCACTCGATGGCACGCCGGACGCCGAAACCGCCCTCTCGCTCGCGGCGAACCTCGCGCAGGCGATGGGTGGCGTCATGCATCTCACCCTCGTCGTGCCGACCGTCGGCACGCTTTCCGGCGCGATGTCCAGCATCGCCCGCTTCAACCCAAAGGTGACGGCGGAGTTGCTGGAGAGCGCGGGCAGCGATGCGGTTATCTATCTGGATGCCCTCGCGAGCCGTCTGACCGCGCAAGGCGTCGCGGTCGAAACCAGCATCGCGCGGGACGATCCGGCAACCGCAATCGTCGAGCAGGCGAAGCACATCCATGCGGACCTGATCGTCATGGCGACGCATGGCCGCGCGGGGATGGGCGGCGCATGGGCGGGCAGCGTGAGCAACAAAGTGCTCGCCCGCTCCCCCGGCCCTTTCCTGCTCATCCGCGCGCCCGGTTCGCCGCAGACGATTGCGTAGAGGTCACAGTACGAAAGTGACGGAATCTCCCTTTCAAGTAAAGCGGAAAGTCCCATGATTGCGCAGGGCTTATGCGTTCTCGAAAGAAACCTAACCCCCGGCCCCTTCCGTTCCTCGGCGTGAGAAGGGGTGACGCATCATACTGCCGTGCCCTGTCCCAAACAGCCCGATTGCAAGAAAGATTGCCCCCTTCCCACGCCGAGGAACGGAAGGGAGGTGGGGGTTAGGTTGAACGGGCGAAACCGAGGGCACCATAGACTGACATGGGGTAGGCGGCGACGACGAAGCGAGACAAATGGGAAACGGCGATCCGGCGCAACACCAAGAGCGTCCGCTTCGATGATCTTGACCTCGTATTGCGCGCTGCGAAGTTCACTCCCCGCAAGGAAGCATGTGGCGGCAGCAGCCACGTCACCTATACACACCCGCTCATGGTCGAAATCCTCACAGTGGTCATGCCACACGGCGGCGCAACCTATGTCAGGGAATTATCAGGTCACAAGCATGCACTTGCCGCGATTGACGCGGTGCGCACGAAGGAGTAAGCAGCTCCGGGGAGTGTCGCAGGTCAGGGTGTCGAGCATTAAGCACGCCGATGAGCCGCAACTGCGGACGATGCGCCGATTCATCGAGGCATTGGGGGGCGAACTGATCGTGTAGGGCAGGATTGATGGCGGGACATTTGATCTGCTCTCGGCAGACTGACACGGGATAGTTCTCACATTCGTGAAGACTACGGTCGGTTGTTTGTCGGAGAAGCAGCAGTCGAAGCCGTGCGGACGCCGCGCATCGGATGGCGATGCCGTGATCGGTCGTGTAGATGAAGAGGGTGTTGGCTGCCTGCGGATAATTGGCAATCGTCGCGCGGATTTCTGCCAGGGCGCGATCAATGACATGCGGGGCAATCCGAGAACGTGTCGCGTGCCGTACTTCGATAGAGGGACAAGGAAAACAGTATGCGGTGGTACACTATCGAGGGCAGGCGGATTCCGATGGCACGCGAGCAGGCAGGCGTGAACCTCTCATGGCGACGCATCAGTATCAGGATACGCGGTGGCCGGAGCCTGCCGGTCATTGCCGCATGCCTGATGACGCTCGTGATGGTCTTCGGATTGGCGCTTATGCCGATGTCGGTCTCAGCGCATACGTCGCTGCTGCAAACGGACCCCGCGCCAAACAGTACGCTGGATCATTCGCCGGACTTAATCACCCTGCACTTCGATCAGCCTCTCCAGGCCGGTTTCAACAAGGTGACCATCTTTGATGTGGGTCAGCGGCCCGTCACGACCGTGCCGAACCCGGCTGCTGGTACCGATCCGTCCGCCCTTACCATTGGCGTACCGACACTGAAGACGGGCGTCTATTCGGTGCTCTGGCAGGTGCTCTCGCCGGATGGGCACCCCGTGCGCGGCGCATTTGTCTTCACCGTCGCGCTACCGGGCGATCCGCCGCCCGCGCCGGTCGCCAGCGTGCCGGATATTGTGGGCATCTCCACCTCAAACCGTCCGCCCTTCCTCGCGGTGCTGCTGCGCGGGCTGCGCTACGCGGGGATTGCCGCGCTCGTTGGTGGTATCGGCATCTTCCTGGCAACCATCCTGCCCGCCCTGCGGGAACTGCCGGAGGAGGAGCGCGCGGGCCTGCGACGTACACTCGATCAGCGGATACAGCGCTGGCTCTTCATCGCGCTTGGCATTGCCCTCGGCGCACATCTCTTCTCGCTCATCGTGCAGGTAGCGACGGTCAATGGCATTACACTCGGCGAAGCGTTGCAGTGGGCACGCATCAGCGATCTCGTCAGGAATACGACGTACGGCGCGGTCTGGCGAATGCAGGGTATTCTCCTGTTGGCGATCGGGGAATGGCTCATTCTCCTGCCAACGATGGGCCGTCTGCGGCTGCCGCGCTTTCCGCTCGGCATCGTCGCCAACGCGGCGCGGCCCACCGTCGCCACGGCGGAAACGGAAATAGCGCCACTCGCGCCGCTCTGGAGTTGGGGCGTTGCCTTGCTCGGTGGGCTGGCGCTCCTGCTCATCAGCGTCTTCGGTGGCCACGCGCTCGATGTGAAGGTCCACCCAGCCCTGGCGATGCTCGCGGACTTTCTGCATCTGACGGCAATGAGTCTCTGGTTCGGCGGTATTATCCTGATGGTCGGCCTCGTGCCGCCATTGCTGCATGGCACGGCGGGTGCGACGCAGCGGCGCGCGATGGGCGCGATCATCAGCCGCTTCTCGCATCTCGCGCTGATCAGCATCGGCATCCTCACCGCCACCGGCATCTACGCGGTCACCCTCCACACGACGCGCGATACCATTGGCACGACAACGTACGGCCTCGTCGTGATCGGCAAGGTCGCGCTCGTCGCCGCGATCGTCTTGATTGCGGCGCTCAATCGCTTCGGGCTGAAACGGTGGATCGCGCGAGATGTCGAGAGCGGCACGGTGGCACGGGCACAGACGATGCTGTTGCGTGGGATGAGCGCGGAAGTGATCCTCGCCGTCGCGGTGATTGGCCTAACCGGTTTGCTGACGCAATTGCCGCCCGCGAACTCGCAGGCGACGGGCGTCGGCGCGATCATCGCGTTGCCTTCCGCGCCCGTCGAGGCGGTCGTGGCGCAACCAGTGCTCGAAGCGGACGATGTGCGTAGCTATCTCACCGTCGAGACGAAGGGGACGGACACTACGTTCGATGCGCGGATTACTGACACAGCGGGCGCTCTCCGCAATGACGTGACGCGCGTCACGCTCTGGCTGAACAGCGGCGACAAGGATGTTGGGCTGCTTATCGTGCCGCTCACTGCCGTCGGAGACGGGCATTACCGCGCGACGGGCCAATGGTTCGCCATCGGCCAGAACTGGCTCGCCCGTGTCGTCGTGCGCCGCCAGGATGTGGCGGAAGATGTTAACCTTCCCTTCGCGCTCCAACCACGCCCGACAGCGTATACGGAGGAACCCGTCGCGCCCAACGCCTTCCTCTGGCCACGCCTCCTGCCGGATGCCATGCGGGGGATTGATCTCCTCCTTATCGGCGTTGCACTGTTTCTCTTCGCCGTGATCGTCCGGCTTTCGCGGGTAGCACGGCGTGCGACGTGGAGTGGCGCGATCGGCCTGATCGTGCTCGGGGCGACGCTGATGGCGTGGTATTCCGTACCAACGACGCCGCTGACCGGGCGGGCGGACCCTCTGCCCACAACCCAGGACATCCTCATGCAAGGAAGCGTGCTTTATACGCAAAACTGCGCCGTCTGTCACGGCGCGAACGGTGCAGGGATCGGCAAACCCGGCACGCAACTGACCGCCGCCACCGGGCACCGGTATACGGACGGCGACCTCTACTGGCTGCTCACCAACGGCGTCGCGGGTAAGGGCATGCCTCCCTACACTACGCGCCTCTCTCCAACCGAGCGCTGGCAGGTCGTCCGCTACCTACGCTCGATCCTGCCGCGCGGGCAGTAGACGGCACGGTCTTACGCACCCTGCGTCCGGTGCCATGCCTCGTATTCGGCGCGCCCTTCCTCGGAGAGTGGGTAGTATTTCCGCAGATCGCCGCCCGCCGCCAAACGCATGCGGGAGAACTCCTCCCACTCCGCGTGGCCGCTCGCCTTGTGGAGCAACTCCGGGGCCAGTGTGGCCGGCACGACGACCGCCCCGTCGTCGTCGGCAACGATGATGTCGCCCGGCATCACCAGCGTATCACCGCAGGCGACGGGCACGTTGACGGCGAATGGGAAGATATCCGTCTGCGTGTGGAAATTCGGGGTGACGCCCCGCAGCCACAACCCGAGGCCGATTTCTTTGGCCTTGGGATAGTCACGGATGCAGCCATCGATGACCACGCCGATGCCCCCACGCCCCTTGAAGTAGGTCAGCATCATCTCGCCGAAGACGCCGCTGCCCATATGTCCGCGCGCGTCAACGACCACGATGTCGCCAGGCTGCGTGTGGTGGAGGACATGCCGGTGCAACTGCTTCTCGGGATCCGCGTACTCATCAACCCGATAGACATCCTCGCGCTTTGGCATGAATTGGAGCGTCAGGGCGGGACCGACGGCCGTCTTGCCCGGCGTCCAACTCGTAATCCCTCGCAGGTGGGCATCGCGGATGCCAAGGCGGCTCAGTTCGCCCACGGCCGTTGCGCTGCCGATCCGCGCAAGTCCCTCGATCAGGTCCCGCGCCGGGCGTTCGATATCCGGAGTCTCGATCATCGTCTACTCCTCATTGTACACTGGGCGATTCAGCCCATTTCCAGGGCCTGCCCAGTATAGCATCCGGGTGCTGCCGATCCATAAGATCATCCTTCTATCAGAAAATCCGAACGATGCATCGGGAGAACGTGTTGGATTGTATCTCTCGCTGTTCTATGCTGCGATAATGACCGACTGATGGCATACGCGAGCGACAAGGAGGAGCACTATGACGGAGACCGCCGATGTGATCGTCGTCGGAGCGGGGGCGAACGGGAGCAGCACCGCCTTCCACCTCGCGCAGATGGGCGCGGGCAAGGTGGTCGTCGTCGAGCGCGGGCACCTCGCGGCGGGCGCGACCGGCAAGTCCGGTGCCCTGGTGCGTATGCACTATACGAACGAGCCGGAAACCCGCCTCGCGGTCGAGAGCCACCGCTACTTCGCCAACTGGGCGGAATTGGTGGGCGGGGACTGCGGCTTCCGCCCGATCGGCCTGCTCACCTTCACGCCGCCCGACTATCGCCATCACCTGGAGGCGAACGTCGCGATGCAGCGCGAGGTCGGCGCGGACGCCCGAATCATCACGCCCCAGGATGCGCGCGAACTCGACCCCTCCCTCTACGTCGGCGACGTGACGGCGGTGGCATACGAGCCACGGGCCGGTTACGCGGACCCGAATGCGACCACCTACGCCTTCGCGCGCGCCGCGATGGACCGGGGCACCGAATTCAAACTCGACACGCGGGTAACGCGCGTGCTGACCGAAGGGGGTTGTGTCACGGGAGTTGAGACGACAGCTGGGGTGATTCAGTCGCCGGTCGTCGTGATTGCGGCGGGGGCGTGGGCGAATCAGCTCTTCGCGCCGCTCGGCATTGACCTCGGCCTTGTCCCAGTTGCGGCGCGGGTCACGCTCTTCCGCTGGGCGTTCGACCGCTCGCCTAAGCACCTGACCTATATTGACCAGATCAACAACACCTGGGCGCGCCCGGTGGACGACAATTGCACGCTGATCGGCGCGGAGAGCGGCGTGCGCGTCAGCCCCGATCCCGAGCGCGCGCCGGAGGCGGTAGATGAGGACTACATCCGGGTCTGCCGCGAGAAACTCGTCGCGCGCTTCCCGATGATGCAGCACAGCACGGTGCGCGGCAACTGGGCCGGCATCCTGATGATGAGTCTGGACGCGCGCCCGATCATTGACAAGTTGCCACAGCACGAGGGGCTTTACTGCATGACCGGCGACAGCGGCACCTCGTTCAAGACCAGCCCGGCGATCGGTAAGTGTCTCGCGGAGTGGATCACCGAGGGGCGTCCAAAAACAGTGGATCTGACGCCGTTCCGCTCGACGCGGTTCGCCGAGGGTAAGCCGTGGACGGACGAGTACAACTACGGTATCGCCCGCGCGACGATCTCACGCTGACGGCTGCCTTCTCGCACAGCCATAAGGAGGCTGGACGATGCTCGATTTCGACCGTTTCACCTACCTCACGTTCGACTGCTACGGCACGTTGATTGATTGGGAGCAGGGCATCCTCGCCGCGCTCCGCCCTATGCTGGATCGCCACGAGATTGTGATATCCGACGATGTGGCCCTTGCGTTATATGGCGAATTGGAGTCGGCGGCGGAGCGCGGGCCATACCGTCCTTATCGCGCACTGCTCGCGACGGTGATGGACGGCTTCGGGGAACGACTGGGGTTCACGCCCTCCGCGGACGAGCGGGCGGCGTTGGCGTTGTCGGTCGGTGACTGGCCGCCGTTCCCCGATACAGTTGCGGCGCTTCAGGTGCTGGCCCGTCGCTTCCGACTGGCGATCCTCTCGAACATTGACGACGATCTCTTCGCCGGTTCCGCGCGGCGCTTGGAGGTCGCATTCGCCGTTGTCGTCACGGCGGAGCAGGTCGGCAGTTATAAGCCCGATCCGCGCAACTTCCGCGCCCTCCTCGCGCGGCTCGATGTCGCCCCCGACCGTGTACTCCACGTCGCCCAGAGTCTCTTTCACGACATCGCACCCGCCAATGCGCTCGGGCTGACCACCGTTTGGATCAATCGCCGCCATGACCGGGCAGGATTCGGTGCGACGCCGCCCGCGACGGTGCGCCCCGATCTGGAGACGCCCGACCTGCAAACGCTGGCGCGACTGGTAAGCGCCGACGAAACGGGAAAGGAAGCGCGATGACAATCCGGGAAGAACGACACGACGACACCGAGGGGAAGGGATGGGGACTTGACACGCTGCTCATCCACGGCAATCAGGGACCCGACCCGCAGACCGGCGCGATCGTCCCGCCGATCCATCCCAGTTCGACGTTCGTCCGCCAGCACATTGATGACGACGCCCGCTTCCGGTATGCGCGCGGGGCGAACCCGACGCGCGAGATACTGGAGGCGATTCTGACCGACCTGGAGCACGGCGCGGGCGCCAGCGCCTTTGGTTCCGGAATGGCGGCGGTCACGGCGACCCTCCAACTGCTCTCGGCGGGCGACCATGCTATCGTCGGGTACGACTGCTACCTCAGCACCTACCATCTCTTCGCCAACGACCTGCCCCGCTACGGCATCACCGCCGACTTCGTTGATCTCGGCGACCTGGCCGCCGTGCGCCGTGCGTTGCTCCCGAACACGCGGATGATCTGGATCGAGACGCCGACGAACCCTTTACTGGACATTGTGGATTTGCAGGGCGTGGCGACGATTGCTCAGGAGGCGGGAGCGCTGACCGTGGTGGACAATACCTTCGCCTCACCCTACTGCCAGAATCCGCTCGATTGGGGCACTGACCTCGTCGTTCACAGCACGACCAAGTACCTCGGCGGGCACAGCGACCTGCTCGGCGGGGCAGTGATCGCGCGCTCAAAGGAACTGGCGGCGCGCATCGCCGACCGGCAATACTACCTCGGCGCGGTCCCAAGCCCATTCGATTGCTGGCTGCTTATCCGTGGCATGCACACGCTCGGCGTACGGATGCGCCAGCACATGGAGAACGCGCAGGCCGTCGCTGAGTGGTTATCCGGGCATCCGAAGGTGACGCGCGTCCTTTATCCGGGGCTACCGAGCCATCCGAGGCATGCGTTGGCTCGCCGTCAGATGCCGGGCGGCTTCAGCGGAATGGTCTCATTCGCGGTGGCGGGAGGTGCCGCCGCCGCGCGGCGCGTCTCGGAAGGCACGCGTCTCTTCCAACTGGCGACGAGTCTGGGAGGCGTCGAGTCGCTGATCTTCCCGCCGACTGCCTGGCTCGAGACCGATCCGGCGCTGCTCGCCCAAATCCCCGGCTCGCCCTGGGCACAGCACCCAGGGTTGATTCGCCTGTCGGTCGGCATCGAGTCGGTGCGAGACTTGATCGCCGACCTCGATCGCGCGCTCGCCGACCGGTAGTTCTACTTCTTGCTCTCAGCGGCGAGGGCGGCACCGACGATGCCGGCGAGGTTGAGCATCTGAGCCGGAACCATCGGCGTCTGAATCTCGATGTAAGGGGCGAGTTTGTCGAACTCGTCGCTCACACCACCGCCGATGATGAAGAGGTCTGGCCAGAGCAACCGCTCCAGTTCATGGAAATACGTCGTAAGCAGTTTGCCCCATTTCTTCCACGAATAGTCGTGCTTCTCGCGGGCTCCGGCGGAGGCGCGCGTTTCGATGTCCTTGCCGTCAACGATCAAATGACCGAGTTCTGTATTCGGCACGAGTCGGCCATCCACGTAGTAGCCGACGCCGATGCCGGTACCGAGCGTGACCATCATCACGCTACCTATCTTGCCCTTACCCGCGCCGAAGCGCAGTTCAGCCAGGCCAGCGGCGTCGGCGTCGTTGATGATCGAGACCGAGCAGCCTGTCTTTGCCTCGATCAGCGCCTGTCCGTTCGTGCCGATCCAGGACGGGTCAACGTTGGCTGCGGTGTACATCACCCCCTGCTTGACGACTGCCGGGAAGCCGACGCCGATCTTGCCTTTCCAATTGAAGTGTTTGGCGATTTCCGCCATCGTATCCGTCATCGCCTCAGGCGTCGCGGGCTGCGGCGTCTTGATGCGGAGTCGCTCGCCCGTCAGTTCACCCGTCTGGACATTAACCGGCGCACCCTTGATGCCGGAACCGCCCACGTCAATGCCGAGAATTTCTTCTGTCTTGCCAGCCATCCCATCCCACCTCTCCAGGCATCCGCCTCTCTGCCGCGCATCGTTTCTTTCCCTGTATGGCACACAGTGTAGCCGCGAACAATCGGGGAGGCAAAGTCAGTGTCAATGGGCAGTACAATCCTCCCGCGCGCACTGCACGGCGCAGGGTGCGAATAGTACGGCGAAGTGGGCGGCAGAGAGCAAATAGCGTAAAAGAGGGGCGGATGCAGTACGGGTTCATCTTTCCGGGCGGGGAGCCGCGCACGCTCGCGGAACTATCGTACGAGGCGGAGGTGGCGGGGTGGGATGGCGTCTTCATCCCCGATAGCATCGCGATTGATACGCCGGAATTCCCGGCTATGCCCGCGTTCGATCCGTGGGTGACACTGGCGGCGATGGCGATGCGCACCGAGCGCGTGCGCCTTGGCGCGATCATCACGCCGATCCTTCGGCGTCGGCCATGGAAACTGGCGCGCGAGACGGCGACGCTCGATCATCTCTCCAATGGCCAGCTGATCGTCGCGGTCGGGTGGGGAGCGCTCGATGACAAAGGATTCGCGAATGTCGGGGAAGCGACGGATCTGAAGACGCGGGCACAGATGCTCGATGAGGGGCTGGCAATTCTGGCGGGCTTATGGAGTGGGCAACCGTTCAGTTTTCACGGCGATCACTATCAGGTGAAAGACGTGACCTTCCTGCCGCCGCCTGTGCAGAGGCCACGCATTCCCGTCTGGGTCGTTGGGGCATGGCCGCGCGCGAAATCCATGCGGCGCGCGCTTTGCTGGGATGGCATTCTGCCCCAAAAGAGCGATGGGAGGGGTACCGAGATGACCCCCGCCGACATCGCCGCAATGAAGGCGTTCATTGACGCGGAGCGCGGCAAGACGACGCCGTTCGATATTCTGACGGAAGGTGAAACACCTGGCGATGACCGCGAGCGCGCCGCCGCGATCGTCCGTCCGTTCGCCGACGCAGGCGCGGCGTGGTGGATGGAAACGCGATGGCTCGGCAACAACAGCCCCGACGAACTCCGCGCCCGCCTCCGCCAAGGCCCGCCGCGCATTGCGGAACAGGGAGACTGAAACCGGGGAGAACCGCAAGACGCAAAGAACGCAGAGAACGCAAAGAGGGAGAAGAATCAATTTCCCGCACCCTCATTCTTTCTGTATTTCTTTGCGTCCTTTGCGTCTTGCGGTTCTCCCCGGTTTCATCCGCGCGACCGATGCATCTACTACCGCGTTGACTCGAGCAGCGCGGGCGTGAAAGCCGTCAGGCTCGGCAGGATGAGATCAGCTGCCGTGAGGTCTTGCGGTTGCAGTGCGTCCGGGTTCGGTACGGCGATGCAGCGCATCCCCGCCGCCTTCGCCGCGAGTACGCCGACAGTCGCATCTTCGAAGACGACACAGCTAGTGGGAGGCAGGGCAAGACGCTGCGCCGTAACGAGGTACGGCTCTGGGTGTGGCTTGCCATGTGTGACATCCGCGCCGGTGACAATGACGGTGAAGCGATCCGCGATGTCGAGGCGATCCAGCACAAGCGTGATGTACTCCCGGATGCCGGAGGATGTAACCGCGAGGGGATACCCGGCGGCACGCAGCGCATTGATTGCCCCGACCGCGCCGGGCATTGCGGGGAGCATCGAGGCATCGCGCAGGGCGGCGAGAAAATGCTCCTGCCGCCGTCGCATCAGTGTATCCACCGAATCAGCGATGGTGAAATGGGCGCGCATCTCCGCGAGCAGTTCGCTGATCCGTCGCCCGGAGGAACCGAGGCGAATCGCGTCGGGGAGATCGTCATAATCGTGGCCGAGCGCCGCGAGCGCGGCGCGATCCGCCGCGAAATGCAGCGTCTGGAGGTTGACGAGCAGTTCGTCGAAATCGAAAATCGCCGCGCGAATCGTCATGTCGCTATGATACGCGATCCGGGACGTTCAGCGCACGATACAAGGTCGTCTCCATTATTTCCATAATTCGCCGTTGATCCCGCCGCTTCTGCGTTTGCATATATTCGAACTCGATTGATTCAATGAGTTCTTCAATGCGCCTCTTTGCCCGTGTTTCTCTACAGCGCAAACTGATACGCCCCAATCTGCGGAATCGTTGACGGCTACCCTCCGGCGCTCGCTGTGCCAGTATTTTGAAGTCTTTATCGTGTGTGACCACGATGGCGCTGTCTTCGTCGCCAATGGCGGAGATGATGGTATCCGCAATGCCGTTTGCGAAGAGCTCCCGTACAAAGCCGACGCGATGACCACGCTCCTGAAGATAACGACCGACTGCATCATCAACATTCTCATCTATGATGAGAAATAGAGGAGCGGAGGACACCCGCGCTATCCTACACACTTCTGCCGCAAGGCTCGTTCATAAGCAAGTGCCGCGTCTATGTCCGCCGGAGTTAGTCGCGGATACGCACGAATAATCGCGTCCGTGTCGTAGCCTTCTTCGTAGAAATTCCAGACGGCGGAAGTAGGAACGCGTGTGCCAGCGAGCACCGGTGCATTGTGCAGTACATGCCGGTTCTGTACGATATAACCGATCTGATCAGGCATTCGCTCGCGCAGACGATCCGCTGCTTTCTCCATCTCACGAGCGACCCCGATCATCTCGATGGGAAAGACTACCTGCCCATGTGGTTGCGTCGCCATACGCTCACCAGTGTTGGGATCATCGAAGAAGACCTTGCCGCCTCCAATATAGAACGTGAGGCTTGCCCAAGGCGTGTCATGGTGTTGTGCCAGCCATTCACCGACAAACCGAAGTCGCCGCATAGGAACGTTATACTTCTTGATGAGGAGAGCAATTGTGCGCAATCCGACGACATCACGGAAATTATAAATCCGGCTGAACGGACGGCGCCGATTCTCATCCGCATATCGAGGCGGAAAAAAGCCCGTGCGATCCCAGTAACTAAGCTGGCGCTTTGTCAGCCCAGTTAGTTGACAGACGTTATCGGCGGTAAATGCAACGATAGTCGTCATAGCGACCGGACGCTCCCGATAGTCCAACCTTCCATATAATCCGCAAAGATCATACGTTCGCATTCCCAGTATATCATGCCTTACCAGCGCGGCTTGATTGGCAGCCAGAAGGGGTCGTGCTTGCGCATCTCGATAACGTCGTCGCGGGCAAGGCTGTTGCGTCGCTGGAAATTCTCGGCCAGTTTCGCCAGTTTATCCTCGTCTATCTCGACGCCGAGGCCGGGGCCGCGCGGCACTTCCTGGTAGCCGTCCGTGAAGGTCATCATCTCGCCCTTGATGATGTCCTCGGTATTCCACGGATAGTGGGAGTCCGAGGCGTAGAGCAGGTTCGGGATCGCCGCGCCGACGGCGGTCATCGCGGCCATCGAGATGCAGAGATGGTTATTCGAGTGCTGCGAGAGGCCGAGGCCGAAGGTCTGGCAGAACTTGCCGAGGTCCATGAAGGCCCGTACGCCGCCCCAACTGTGATGATCGCCAAGGATCACCTGTACCGCGTTCACTCGCACCGCCTCCGGGATGTCCTCGAAGCGGGTGACGCACATATTTGTGGAGAGCGGGATGTGCGTCGTGCGGGAGACGGCAGCCATGCCGATAGTATCGGCGGTCGGGTCCTCCAAATATTCGAGGTCTATATCCTTCAGTTTGTACGCGACGCGGATGCTCGTCTCGACCGACCAGATTGCGTTCGGGTCAATGCGTAACTGGTGTGTCGGGAAGCGCTCGCGCAGCAGGAGCATCGTGCGCACTTCCTCGTCCGGCGGCAGGACGCCGCCCTTTACCTTGTGCGACGTAAAGCCCCACCGCTCGTGGAACATCTCCGCCTCATGCACCATCGCCTCGGGTGTCATTACCTCGCCCCATGGGTCGTCGCGCTCCTGATCGGCATATTTGTAGAAAAGGTATGACGCGTACGGCACCTTCGCGCGTACCTGCCCGCCGAGCAGGTCCACCAGTCGCTCTCCCGTCGCCTTACCGATGATGTCGAGGCAGGCGACCTCGATGGCGGAGAAGGCCTGGGCATTTCCCCGCAGCAGAAGGCGCATCGCTTCGAGGTTGTACGGGTTTTGGCCAAGGATGTGCGGCCTTGCTCCCTCGATCTGCCGTGCCATCGCCGCCCCGCCACCGACCTCGCCCCAGCCAATGAGGCCATCATCCGTCGTCAGTTTGAGGATGACGCGGACAAAATATGGCTCATGCACGCCCCACGAGTTGCGGAGTGGCGGGTCCGGCGCCGCGACAGTCGTTACCTGCATCTGGCTGATCTTCATAGTGTTTTACCTAACCCCCGACCCCTTCCCGCGAGGAAGGGGCGACTCATTTTTGGGTATTCGGACGTTCCCCATAACATCTCGATCGCCAGAAGGATTGCTCCCCCTTCCTCGCGGGAAGGGGCCGGGGTTAGGGTCTTTCACTTAATCACCACCTCGCGCCCCGTCTCGCTCGACTTTTCCGCCGCGAGGATGACTTCCATGATGTGCCGGGCGTACTCCGGGCCGATTGGGGAAGGCGCGCCGGTGAGGATGCTATTGGCGAAGTCGGTGATTTCACCCGTGAAGCCGGTGCCGGTCGGGACCGTGTCGAGCGGGACGGCGGTGTAGTTGCCGTCCTTCGCCGTCCAGACGCCCGCGTTCATGCGCGAGTTGACGCGCAGCATGCCATCAGTCAGCATGTATTCGCCCTCGCTCCACTCATTGCCCTTCTCTTTGCCATAGCCGGTGTGCGTGAAGACGGCATGGACGCCGCTGGCGAAATCGAGCATCACGACGCAGGAGTCGTCCGCCTGTTGCTTGACCATCGGGGTGCCGATCCATGCCTTGACCGCCGTGACCTTGCTGTCCACGATCCAGGTGATGCGATCCAGCATGTGCGCGCCGTTCATCTGCCACATGCCGCCACCTTGCGCGCGGTCAAGGAACCATGGCGGGCGCATGCTGAGACCGAAGGGCTTATACCAGACATCGTTCCCGAAAACGATGTTGCCCAGGTCGCCGCTGTGCAGGATGCGCCGCGCGGTGATGTTTGGGGCCTGGTAATGTTCCGAGTGACCAACCATGATTTTGACGCCGTTTGTGTCCGCCGCTTCCGCCATCCGGTCGCACTCATCGAGCGTCATCGCCATCGGCTTCTCGATGAAGATGTGCTTCTTCGCCGCTGCCGCAGCGACGGTCGCGCCATAATGGAGCCAATGTGGCAGAGCGACGATCACGAAATCAACATCGTCGCGCTTGAGCATCTCGGTGTAGTCCGTGTAGGGCACACAATCGTTCTCTGTGGCGAATTTCTCGACGCGGCCCTGATCCACATCTACCGCCGCGACGAGCCGGGTTGCTTCCGTCTCCTTGACCGCCTTCGCGTGTCCGCCGGAGACGCGTCCTGTCCCGATAATCCCGACACCGAGTGTCGCCGTCTTCGTTGCCACGATTGTCCTACCCCCTAAACCCCCCTCCCGATAGGAAAGGGCAACCGGAGGGCGCATACAATGCGCCCCTACAGCACACCATCTCCCCGTTCCCTCCCCCTCTCCTTCGCCGCCAAGCAATGGAGAGGGGATCAGGGGTGAGGTTTCCTTTTATCCCTTGACGCTGCCCGCTGTCAGCCCCTCGACAAGGAATTTCTGTCCATAGGAGTAGATGACGACAACGGGAATCGCCATCAGGAGCGCGCCGGCCATCAGTTGCCCATAGGGATAGATATCGCCGAAGATCATAGATTGCAGGCCGACTGGCAGTGTTTGCAAGCCCTGCTTCGTGATAAAGACAAAGGCAAGCAGGAATTCGTTGAAGGAGTTCGTAAAGGTAAAGAGCGCCACCGCGAGGAGCGCAGGCGTCGCTAGGGGCAGCGTAATGCGCCGGAACGCCTGGAACCGGGTCGCGCCATCAATCATCGCGGCATTCTCCAGTTCTTCTGGGATACCACGGAAATACCCCATCATCAGCCAGGTCGCAAAGGGAAGCGCGAAGGTCGGATAGGTGATGATTAGTGAGCCAAGCGTATTGATGAGATGCAGTTTGCTGAGGATCTGGTAGAGCGGGATGAAGAGCAAGGCGCTCGGTACGAGATAGGTGAGGAGCACGATACCCGTCAATCCCTGCGCGCCGCGGAAGCGGAGACGCGCGAGCGCGTAGCCGGCTAGCGCGGCGAAGGTGACTGAGATAAGCGTTGTGCAAATCGCGACGATCGCCGAGTTGCGGAACCAGGTCCAGAAGGGGTGCTCGTTCGTCAGTTTTTGGAACTGGCTGAACGTCCAGGGATGTGGCCAGAAGACATTGCCTTGCTGCGATGTTACCTGCAACTCAGATTTGAAGGCCGTAACAATCATCCAGTAGAACGGTGCGAGGACGAAGAACAGGAGGATCGCGAGGGCGATCCACGCCGGTAAGCGACCGAGGACGTTCGGGCGCTCCTTCGTAGTCTTCGTCCGCACTTTTCCTTGCGCCCGACTGCGCGCTTCGCCAAGATCAGACAGATAGGCGCTCAGATAGCCGAAACCGATTCCAAGGCCGAGGACGACGAGGAAAATCGCGGCGGCGCGGATGAGCATGCCGCTGTTCATCGCGTAGAGCATCATGACGAAGAGCACGATGCCGACGTAGAGAAGCGTCTTACCATACCGAGCGAAGAAGCGGTCGAGTCCGCTCTCCTGTACCTGTTGCTCAGAGCGACGCATATAGCGGGCAAGGAAGAAAATGAAAACGGCAAGAATCGGCACCATCATTAGCGCAACCGCCGCGCCGGGACCAAACTGCAAGCCCTGAATCGCCTTCTCATAGGCGAAGACGACGAACGGCCGCGTCGAGCCTCCCGGTCCGCCACCGGTGAGGAGATAGATCACATCGAACGTGTTGAAGGTCCAAATGGTAGAAAGGAGCGTTGTGACGAGCAAGACGTAGCGCAGGCCCGGCAGTGTAACGTTGACAAATTTCTTCCATGAACTCGCGCCGTCCACGGAGGCGGCTTCGTAGAGGTCATTGTCAATCGCCTTGAGACCGGCGAGCAGGTTGAGCGTGAAGAATGGAATACCCTTCCAGACATTGACGAGGATGACCGACGGTAACGCCAGGTCTTGTTGCCCGAGCCATGAGGCGGGGAGGCGATCCACGAGATGGAGGCTGAGCAAGACGTTTCCCAGATGCGAGTAAATCAGCGCCTTATTGAGGCCACCAAAGATTGGGTCGTAAATCGAGCGCCACGCCAGCGCCGTCACGACAGTTGGAACGATCCAGGGCAGGAGTACGAGCCCGGTGAGGACGGACTTACCACGCTTCAGGTTGTGCAGAAGCATCGCGGCGATTAGCCCGGCAGTGACCTTGAAGACTTCCGAATAGGTGGTAAAGACGACAGTGTTCTTGACGGCATCCTTGAAAAAATTGTCGTGTAGCAGGTCCTTGTAGTTTTGTAGGCCGACCCAGTGCGTCGCGTCCGTCAATTGCCGCGTCGTGAAACTGAGGCGGATCGCGTCGAAGAAGGGAATGGCAATCAACCCGGCGAGCAGGAGGATGAGCGGTACGATGAAGGGAAGGGCAACGGCCCAGTCCGGCCCGAAGGCTTTGCGTACCCACGAGGTGGGGCGCGGTACGGCAGCCGGGGCGGCAAGGGTACGTTGTCGTGTCGTCTGTGCCATTTTTCCCTGCTTTGTTGCGTATGGGCGGTGTGGGAGCCGCGCCAACCGGCTACGTCTTGATCCCGTCTTAGATTGAGTGCTTTGGCGAGTATAGCACAGTTTAAGCCAGAGAGAAGTGGCGAGTAACGAGTAACGAGGGGTTTTGGCCCAACTCATTACTCGTTACTCGCTAGTCGTTACTGCGTGCTACTGCGGCAGGCCGAGTTGCTTGGCAACTTGCACTAACTGGTCGTGCGCGACTTTGACTGCGTCGGCGGGCTTGACGCCTTTCTGGATGATGCTGCCCATCATGTCGTTGAGGATGTGTTGGCCGTTGACTCCCTGCTCGTAGATCGGGCTCGGCGTGAACGGGAAGGCATAGCCAGTCTTTGTCGTGATCGGCAGTTTGCCCTCGATGATCTGGCGCAACGCGGGGAACGAGGGATCACCCGTCGTATAGAATGGATCGGAGCTCCACTCATTCTTATACGTCGGGAGGATCAGACCGAGCGAGGGCTTGGCGAGATTCAGGAACGCCGGGCCACCGATCAGGTAGAGTGCCGTCGCCCTCGCCAGTTCGGCATTCTTCGCTCCCTTGGGGATCGCGAGATAGCCGGAACCTGGTGTCGAGATCACCTGCTCCGTGGCGGGGCCGATGAAGCCGGGTGCGATCGCGGTCTGGTCGTAGACCGGGTTCTTCGTCGCGAAGGACTGCGCGTAGAGCGTATAGGCGTTCTGCGTAATGCCGAGCGTGCCCGCCAGCCAGGCCTCATTGTTGCTTGTGTCCGTCCAGCCGTTGACGCCGGGAGGGAGCATGTTCTTGTACTTGGCGTTCGTATAGATGTCCGCGAGGAAGCTGACCGCAGTAATGGTCTCCGGCGAGTTGAAGACGACTTTTTTGCCGTCATTACTGACAACCGCGCCGCCATATGCATACACGGCGGACGTGACCGTCCCTGTTCCGTCCCCGCCGGTATTGGTTGTCAGGCCCCAGCCAAAGCGACTTTTGGACGGATCGGAAATGGCGAGCGCGGCATCACGCAGTTGCTCGAAGGTCTTGAGGTCCGTCGGCTTGATATTCTTCTCTGCAAGCCAGTCTTTGCGAAGGAACCAGCCATTTGCACCGGCAAAGTAGGGGAGGCACCACCACTTGCCGTCAATCATGAGGTTGATCTTGCTGCCGTCCTCCACCGGGCCGAACACCTGCTGCGCCTGCGCGACGGCATCGGCCATGTCCGTCAGGTCGCCGAGCTGGACGAACTGCGAGAGGAAACGATCCACATAGACGAGGTCGGGTGGGTTGCCCGCCTTGACGGCGGCGTCCACCTTGGTGGCGAAGTCGCCCGTATCAACATTGACGCGGTCATTATTGACTTTGATGCCGAGTTGCTTCGCCCAGTCTTGCAGCGAGGCATCCAACGCCTGCTCCGCGGACTTGAAGTACTCGTTGCGAGAGATCATATTGAGCGTCTGGCCCTTGAACTTGTCCGGTGCGGGGGGCGGGATTGTGCCGACTGGGCCGGACGAGGACGCGACCGCGCTACCGCTCGGGACAGTCGTGCCGCTCGCAACCGCCGAACCACTGGCGGCGGTCGTGCTGACGGCGGGGGCGGTCGTGCTCGCCGCGCCAGTGACCGCGCTGGCCGCCGGTTTCGTTGCTACCGCTGCCGCACTACTCGCTGGGGACGTTGCCGCTCCCACCGCAGTCGTTGGCGCGGCGCCAGCAGTCGTCGCCGCGCCGGTCGTGCCAGCGGGTTTCGGCGTGTTGGTTGCCGTGCTGCCACCGCAGGCGGCGAGGATGGCTGCCGCCGCGCTGGCTGCAATGCCACCGAGGAAACCGCGCCGTGAAAGCCGAGAGAACCGTGTGTGCCCATCGTCCATCGTTTCTTCCCTCACATCTACACCGTGTGGGCGACAAAAAGCATCGCCCATGCAATACCGAGGCGCACACGAAACAAGGAGAACGTACCACAGCCGTCTGTGCTGCTACTGATCGTGCCCCGCACAACCGAAGAGTCGCATCTCGTCACCGAGCGCGTATGCGCCAAAATCGCAAGGAACGTACCCGCGACGAACCATTTTGTCAAGCGGAAACCAGACAAGTAGCGAGGGGATCAAATCCGGCTCGTTACTAGATAACATGCGCAGTAAGTGAGGGGGTAGTCTGCCCCTTCCCCACTCGCTGCGCTCAGTCGCGTATCCGCCAATTTGCCCGGTTCACCAGTCCCGCCACCGCTCGGTTGCGGGACGTGATCC
>JAABUZ0100001786.1_pt1 | contig 38752 bp, 42 predicted proteins | sample 5562091 | NCBI WGS metagenome assembly JAABUZ01 (sample SAMN12813069, study PRJNA571459) | rock metagenome | isolation source: Antarctica rocks | place: Antarctica: Victoria Land, Linnaeus Terrace sud | collected 2015-12-21 | reverse complement strand
AGCCTCCGCAATACGCCGCCGCATCTGCGAGCCGCCCTCGTGTATCGCCACACGCCAGTCGGGCCCGCCGATGGTACCAGTCCCATGGATGTCCTCCACGAGGCGACGGTGGAAGCCATGGCGTTGGTCAGGGCCCACAAAATGCATTTTCCCCGCCAGCGCCGGTCGGTGGCGACCTCCAGTTGCTACGTCGACCCAAAGCAACCGCCCAAGCACATGAAGGTCTTGCTGGAGGCGCCCGCCATGTTCATACCGGCCCCGATCAACGCACTGGGTGCCGGTTGATACGCTCCTGGAGAAAGAGCTGGGTTACTTGTGGGACAACAGCAAGAGCGCCCAAGAGGTGTTTCCCGCGCTGGTCCCCGAGATCACAACGATTCTCCAACAGGCTTGAACTGCCGGTGCACCGCGACTGAGCGATCGTCCAGGCTATTGACGACCCCCCCCCCTTCGGGTTAGTCGGCGGTGCCATACCGGAACGCATCATCCATAGCCACAGGCCCAGCGCGGCAGTGGATAGAAGGTGAGGGCAGCAGGATTGCGCTGACGAAGAAAGCCGATAAAGGCGTCGGACACCGCGTGTACCTCCCGCGAGCACGAGAAGGGCTCATTCACCTGCGGCAGCGGATCACGTTACAGGCTGAAGCGCATGGAGCTTCAGGAGCCACCAGCCGCCTTTTTCTGCTAGTGGCGCCCAGCTGGCGGTGGGATGGTTAGGGCGGGGAGATCGTAAAGCCCTTTCGGAGTGACGTTGGACGTTACAGCATCCGGTGGTCCAGGCGACGGCGCATCGTCGCGACGAGGTCCGACCGCTCACCGGCCAGGTTATGGAGTTCCTGGGGATCGTCCTGCAGATCGTACAGTTCCGGGATATCGTTGTAGTTGTCGATCAGCTTGTGGCGGTGCGTGCGGAGCACACGAAAGTTGGTGAGGGCGCTCAGCGCGTCCACGCGGTACTCCGCCTTCGGATCGTGCAGCAGCGGGACGAACGACCGAGCGTCGAGTCTGCGGCAAGGCACGAGCCCCGCCAACTCCAGCAGCGTTGGGTTGACATCGGATAACTCGACAAGTCCCTCGCTCACACCGGCGCCGATGTTGGGTCCCGCCACCAGTAGCGGCACGCGCAGCGCCGCCTCGTAGGCGATACTCTTTTGGTAGAAGCCGTGGTCCCCCAGCATCTCCCCGTGGTCCGAGGAGTAGACGGCATAGGTGCGTCCGGTCTGGCCCCGTCGCTCCAACGTTTCGAGGATGCGCCCGATCTGAGTATCGATCAACTCCAATGCGGCCGTGTATTGCCGACGCACGCGTGTCACCTGGTCGGGAGAAGCCCCGGCTTGCCGCTGTGCCTTCTTTCGTTGCCAGGCGGGCTTGTCGTGAAGCGGGTCACTGATTGGCGCCGGCATCGGCGCGTTACGGAAGTGCTCACCGAACTCACTCGGTGGATCCCAAGGGTCGTGCGGGCCGACGAAACTGACGAAAAGGTGCCATGGCGAATCGTCGGCGACCTGCTCCAGAAATCGGCAGGCCCGCCTGCCGATGTAGCTGTCTTCGGTCTCTTCCGTAGAGAGAACGGAGTCCTCCGCGTACCAGACGGGAGTGTGCTGCCGCCGACGGTAATCCTCGCAGAAAATGTGGAGCTTGTCTCGATCGAGGAGGTACTGGTTGTACGGTCCGTTCGGCCGCGGCTGGTTCCTCTCCCAATCCCAGCCAGCTCCCGCATGCGCTTTGCCTTCGCACTCCACGGGGTCCGTAAAGCCGTAGCTGTAGGTGATTGGTAGGTTACCGTCACGCCCGTTGTAAGGGTTCGGCTTGTGCAAATCGATCTTGCCCACAAAACCGACCCGGTAGCCGGCGTCGCGCAGCGTCTGGTAGTAGGTGGCCGCGCCCGTTGGTAGGAATGCGGCGTTGCTGAGGGCGCCAAGCCGGTGCGGCTGAAGGCCGGTGGCGAGACTGATGCGCGACGGCGCGCAGAGTGGACTGTTGCAGGTGGCTTGCGCGAAGCGGACAGCGCGGGTGGCCAAGCGGTCCAGATTCGGTGTTGCGACCCACGACGCGCCAGCCGCACCGAGCCAGTCATGGCGGTGCTGGTCGGCCATCAGGAAAAGCAGGTTTGGACGGTTGTCTCCGGGCATGATGTCTCCATACTCTTGATTCTCATCCACAGGATACTGAATCGCTGGCGGGTGTAGGCGGTACTACTCCCTGTATCGGCTACATGGCTCATCCGTATACGTTTCAGCTCACCGAACCTGCTCATGTGGCTCTGCGATAATCGTGATGAAGCCCGCCAAGCATCGCAAAGCCGATACCCTTGTCCCTTGTCTTGCCCAAGACGATAGCTGACTCGCTCGGGTCAGGGATCTGCTGCTGGATGCCTTGATGCGGCCGCGCCTGATTGAAGTAGACCATATACTCCTTGAGCACTCCACGGAGGTGCGCTTCGCCCGGAATGAGGACGTGATCGAGGCATTCACGGCGCACGCTCCCCAACCATCGCTCACAGACGGCATTCGCACCTGGTGCCTTGATCGGTATGCGAAGCACCTCAATCCCGCGTCCAACCGCAACAGCATCGACGTGTGAAGCGTACTCGGCATCGTTGTCACGGATCAGATACCTTGGCACCTCACCGAAGGGTGTTGCCTCCCGGAGCTGCTGAGCAATCCATTCATCGCTCGGCGAGCGTGTCACACCGAGATGGACCATCCGCCGCGAGCCAAGCTCTGTAAAGAAGAACGCGAAGAGTGGTCGAAAGAAGGCATCGGTGACTTGAAGGAAATCGCAGGCTCAGATCTCGTTCGCGTGGTTGCGGAGGAACGCGGCCCATGTCTGACCGTGAGGACGTGTGGGCTGTGCCTGGTGCATGTCGCGTTGAATGGTTCGCTTCGCAACCTTGATGCCGACCTTCCACAACTCGCTCCGGATGCACTCGGCATCCCACAGTCGGTCGTTGGTTGCCATCTTCTTGATTAGGCTGATGGTATCGGCTGGGATCTTCGGATCACCGTCACCCTCTAACGGCGCTCGCTCGCCCTGGTGGTTGGGGCGACGACCGCCTCAGGGCACGTGACTTCGCCAGCAGATTCACTATCGGGAAACATCGGATCGGACAGGAGAATCGCAGATGAGCTCGCCTTTCGTGGTCAGGTTCGTCGCTAGTGCTGCCGGGGATTGGCGCATCGATCGGGTCGAGCCGGTGCGGGGAGAGCGGCTGCCTGCGGCAGCGAAGCTCGCCGTCCTCGAAGGGGTTGGGGCGACGGTCCCTGCCGAGGCCGCCTGGGCGCTCCGGGGTGTGACGAGCAACGAGCGCTACGTCAACCGAGCGGAGCACGATATGCTGGCCGTCAAGCAGCCCTCGCTCGGACGGCCATCGGCAACCCGAGCCGCGCTCATCCCCATCCGCAAGTCGGACGCCTGGTGGGAGTTGGCCCAGGACGAGCGGCGGGCTATCCTGGGGGAGCGCTCCCGCCACATCGACATCGGACGCGAGTACCTGCCGGCTGTGGCGAGACGCCTGTACCACAGCCATGACCTCGGAGAACCCTTCGACTTCCTGACCTGGTTCGAATACGCGCCCGAGGACGCCCGGGCGTTTGAGGATCTGGTAACCCGTCTGCGCCAAACGGAGGAGTGGTCATACGTGGAGCGCGAAGTCGACATCCGGCTCTCCCGGTAGGCGGTCCGGGACGTCGCTGCGGTGTGCTCGCTAGGCGCTGCTCTGGGCCGCGATCAGTTTCTGGCCCGCCTCGCTGCCGATGTCGATGATCTGGCCGTTCAGCGGCGGTTCGGCATCGATGACTGCGGCGATCAGCTCCGCGGACTGCTCCGGGGGCCGCAGAAGCCCCTCCGTGTGGAACTGGCGGAACCGCTGGGCGGTCGCAGCTCCCAGCGCCTCATCTGCTTGCGATCGAATGTGGGCCTGCATAACGGTATCGACGACCCCCGGATAGATCGTGGTGACCGCTACTCCTGTGTCGGCCAGCTCAGCGGCAAGCTGCCGGGTCAGCATGTCCAATCCCGCCTTCGAGGAGGAGTACGCGCCAAACCGGGGGAGAGGGTTCTGGGCCGCGCCCGAGGACACGTTGACGACGCGTCCCCAACCCGCCCCGATCATGCCCGGTAGGACCGCCCGAGTGAGCAGGAAGGGCGCGATCAGGTTGACACGCTGCGCCTGCGCCCACGCACTCGGATCGAGTTCCCAACTCGCCCCAAACGGGCCAACGACGCCTGCATTGTTTACCAGGATCGCCACCGGTCCGAGTGCCCCTTCCACTGCGGGGACAACTCCACTCGTGGCGCCCAGATCGCCGAGATCAACCGGGAACGCAAAGGCACGACGTCCATGGTCCCGTACCGCACTCGCCGTTTCCTCGATCTCCAGGGCGCTGCGCGCGATCACGGCGATGTCGGCTCCCCGCCGTGCCAGTTCCAGCGCTGTGGCTCGTCCAACACCCCGGCCCGCGCCGGTCACCAGGGCTACTTTTCCACGCAGCGTCGTCATACCGTATCCCCTTCCGCTTCTCATCGTGTGATTGACGGTCGCCGGGCTCGACTTTACCATGATGGGACGGATCTATTCCTGCTCATGCTCTCCCGTCTTGACATGCCGACCGTGTCACCGGGAACCAGGATAATGAGCGTGGCGGTCATATGCGGCGATGCGCGGTCTGTCGCTGGCATCAAGATTGGGAAGAGAAGCGTGCGAGGGTGCGGAAGGTTTGGCTGTATACGGCGGTGCTCGTCGCCGCGACATTTTTCATGGCCTCATCGTTCGTCGCTGGAAAGATCTTGTTGCATGTCGTCCCGCCGTTTGCCTTGGTCGGCTGGCGGTTTCTCTGCGCCGCTGGCGCGACGTTGCCGCTCGCTCTGTTGGGGACAAGGAGAGTGGAAGCCGGACCGGGATCGGCCGCCGTGCCCACCTCCGTCCGGTCGGTGCTGGCCGTTCTCTCGATCGGGCTGCTCCAGACAGCAGCGGTCCTCGGGCTCACCTTTCTGGCGCTCCGCACGGTCAGTGCCGGGGAGGCATCCATCCTTCTCTTTACCAATCCCATATGGGTCGCTGCGCTCGCGCCCCTCTTCCTCTCCGAGCATCTGTCTGCGGTTCGGATGTTCGGTCTGGTCGTCGGGATCGTCGGCGTCGCGCTGGCCATCGGCGCGCCGCGCGGTCACTCCGGTTTCCATGGCGATCTCCTGGTGCTGGTCGCATCGCTGGCCTGGGCGATCAGCACCATCATCACGAAGCGGCTGCAGGTCGTCATGAATGCCTGGTGGCTCAATTTCTGGCAGATGCTGGTGGGGGCCCTCGTCCTTTTGGGGGTTGCCCACCTCATGCACCAGTCCTGGCCGGGAGCCCTCTCTCTCTCCGACTGGGCCTGGTTCGCGTGGCTGGTGATTCCCGGTTCAACCCTTTCCTTCGGCCTCTGGTTCACCGCATTGAGCTGGGGCGGCGCTGCCAGGACCAGCTCCTACCTCTTTCTGGTCCCGCTCTTCTCGGTCCTGCTCGCCTTCGTCATCCTGGGTGAGCAGATCACGGTGGTTCAGATCCTCGGGGGCGTCCTGGTGGGTGGGAGCCTCTATCTCGTCAACAGTTCACGCGGCGCGGGCCGGGGGACGGAGGCGGAGTTGGCCGTCGAGGCAGTCGAGCAGGCGGGTTAGCCTCGTGCTTGTGTCTGCGCTGGTCCTTGTGCGACGGTACAGCAATGACCTTCTACTCGGCCGGTTCGTGGGCCACGTCCATCATCTGCTCGTGTTGATGTCGCAGGAGTCTGGCTCCTTGGCCGCAAAGATGGGTGGCACGAAGACGTAGCACCGATCGAATCCAGCAGAGCAGTAGGGGGGTCAGGCATTCCACAGCTGGCCGGGGTTTCTGTTGGGGATGTGCCGGGGACGGTAGGACCCAGGAGCGCCTCCCTGTGCGCGGCAGGCACGTACGTTAACGGATCGAATTTCACAATCAGCACCACAGGACCGGAGAAGAGAGGAGCGAACAATGACGGAACACCGCCGCCGGATGTTCGATTGGTTTGATCGCCATGTATGCAGCGACTCTCGTCCCACTGAGAGACCGCCAGAGCGAACGAAACATAAGGACCCAGCCCGTTGAAAAAGGCTTTCGGATTAGCGGGTGGTCGCTTGGCGATGCTGGGGCTTCTGACGGGCACGTGTTGGTCATTCGGGGCGATCCAGCTGCTGCTCGAACGCACAACATGGGAAACGGAGCCGCTGACAGCCGTGCCAGGGCGGCGAGGCTGCCGCACGGAGCGTCACGGTGACCCCAGCCGGTCGCGGCCAGCCAGCGCTTGAGGTTTTGCCCGGCCGCGATAAACAGGCCTTCCCTAGTGACCTTCTCCAGATCACGGAGTCGAAACTGGCGCAGGCCGTGCCATTGTTTGGCCTCCGCGAAGAGCGGCTCCGGCCAGACGTGGCGGTTGCGCATCGCTTTGGCATAGCCGGGCGTGTCGTGGTAGGCGCGTACCCCTTCCATGATGTCCTCGTGCCATGGACGGCTGATAGTCCGGCCGCTCTCCCCCGGCGTGCAGGCCGCCTTCAGCGGGCAGGCGTTGCAGGTTTCCGCCGCTGCCCGGTAGCGCACGATCTCCCGCTCGGTCATCCGACTAAACCGAGAGAGCGGCTGCCCCTACGGGCAGCGCTACTGGTCGTGCTCAGCGTCGTAGGTGAAACGGTCGGTGCTGTACAAGGCTGACTCACGATCAGGGAAGTTCCTCAGCGGCTGCCAGCTCCCGCACGTTCTCCACCGTGCCGTACGTGGCGTCGACGACGACCCGTGTGGGGCCCAGTCGCCAGCGGAATTGCACCCGGCGCAGCAAGGGCAGCATAGTCTGGTTCTCCATCACGTCAGTTGGCGTGACCAGCGCCTGGAGGAGGATGCGGGCCTTCCCACCGTTCACCACACAATCGTCGTGGTAGCCCAAGACGGCTTTGCCGCTGCCATCCGGGTGGACGGGCATGGCATCGGAGTCGGTGGTGCTCACCCGCTGAGCGGAGACCCGGACGTAGCCGCCCTCCGGCCGGCGGTCGGGGTCGAGAAGGCAGATTGCTAAGAAGTCCCATCGGGCAGCGTTCGGCGGCTGCGGCAGCGCGTTGGGCAGGGCGACCACGTTCGCCGCCTCTTGCCGGAGACGGCGCAACAACGGGAGCGGCCGAACGACAGCCGGCGGCACAGCATCGGCGAGCGGTATTCGGTGCAGGGGAGCGGTGGCGGGCGCCAGTGGTGACCGCAGTGCGGCCCTGCGGTGGCGCCACGGCCAACGTCGAAAGCGGCGATGGGGCCGGTACCATACCATCCCCAGGCGCCGACGAGTCGGCAGCAGTTCCAGCAGCAGTCTGGTCCGTTATTCTCCTGTCCGCACCGCCGACACCGGAAGTCAGCAGTTGGCCGCGATGGAACTTGCATGCCCGTGCCGCCCTCGCTGTGACGGACGATGCTCGCTCCCGATTCGCCTCATTCTACGGACACGGAAAAGATAAAAGATCGCGTCGCGCGCGGCGCGATCCTGGCCACCTTGCCCGAGCCGGCGACCCCGCCCGACCCGCAGGCGGCGCGGGCAAGGTGGGAGGCGTGGCGAGCGGGCCTCACCGCCCAGGTCGCCTTTCCGCCGCATTGCCGCCTCCGCGTATGCTCTTGATCTTCGACAACCTGATTGGGTCTACCTCCGCGGGTACCCGCTCGCGGGTGCCGCTCTGTTGGCTGTTCAGCCGCGGCATCATGCCGCTGTATACGCCCTTGGGAGGCAGTTGGCTGAACATGGCCGGTCGACCCAGCGCATCCTCAAGCATTGCGCGTTGGACGGGCAGTACCCCAAGAACCCCCAGGAAATCATCGGCGCGCTCGAAGCGGCCGCCCGCGCCGGGAACCGCGATCCAACCCCGTTCGTCCGGGGCGACTCCGGCACCGTCACCACGTGCACCATCCGCCGCTGCCATGCCAAGGCACGCTATGGCTATACCATTGGCACGTGACCCTCTAGACTCTAGGTACGCCGACTGGCGGCTGGTGGGCGGCGGGAGTGACCAGGCGCCATGCGGCAGGGAGCACCGCCGCGGCCAGCAGCAGTTTGACGATGTCCCCCGGGACGAACGGCAAGAACCCGAGGGGAAGGACACGCGCCGCGCCCACGAAGCGGACGAGCCAGAGAAGACCAACGGCGTAGATGGCGACCTCGCCGACGACCATGGCCGCTACCGCCCGCCCGAAGCGGCGGTCCCAGCCCCGTTCAGCTAGCCAGCCGACGGCAAAGGCGGCAAGGGGATAGGCAAAGAGATAGCCGGCACTGGGACCAAGAATCACGGGCAGGCCGACGCCCGAAGGACTCCAGGCGCTGGCGCCGCCCGCGAAGACCGGCAGGCCAGCCAATCCCTCCGCCAGATAAACGAGCATGGCGAGGCCGCCCCGGCGCGCTCCAAGCAGGGCGCCGGCGAGCAGAACCCCGAGCGTCTGGCCGGTGACCGGTACCGGGGTGAAGGGGAGGGGAATGGCGATGCGGGCGAATAGCGCCATCAGGGTGCCACCGGCGAGAATGAGCAGGAAGTTCCAGACCCATGCGCGCGGGCGCACCCTGATGGCGTCGACCAGGGTTGCCGTGCGTGCATTGACAGCCATCCGCTTGTGCTCCTTTGATCGCGATGCGCTCGCTCCAGCGACGACACGTAGTATAGCAATATAACAGAGCACACGAAAGACGCGACGGTGTTACTGGCTGGGAGCGTCTGTTTCGCGATATCGTACGTGGCGCTAAGCTCAACTGTGGCCATGCAGGCAGCGTAGCAGAGGGAAGTCGTCAGGCGATCAAGGAAGGCACGGGGGATGTGCACCATATCCTGGTTGTCCGGGGATGCGCAAAAACCGTCGTGAGCCCAAAGTTCGCGGCGTACGGAGGCAAGGGCATCGGCGAACGTTGGCCGGACCTTCGGATACCACGTAGCTTTCAGGATGTGCTCCGGGGAGCGGTCTGGGAGGCGGTGCTGTGTGAGCAAGGTCACCAGGGAGCACAGCCCGAGCAGGGCTGGGGTGGTGCGACGGATCGCCGCGTCTGATCACTGCCTCTGCGTCTCCAGACCGAGGTGGCGATGTGCTTCTTCAAAGGTCTGCGATTCGTTTCCTCGAAACCGGCGGCCTGATGGCCAAGGGGGGATGAGGAGCTAGGAGGGAACCGCCAACCTAGACAACTTGCTGGCCGATGTGGGGCGCGATTCCCCACCGCCGAGGTGAACGGCGAACTGCGTCTCCCCCACGGTAGCGACTGGTTATCAATCCGTGAAGCGGGGAGAGAACCGGGCCACACTCCTAGCCCGCTGGGGTGCCCCGGGAGCGAGTAGCTACGGGTAGTGAGTCCGAGAGGACATCGCGCCACCCGAGAGGGTGGGCGGTCGAACGCACGTCTGAGCCGCCGTCAAGAAGACCAAGCCAAAGGGCTGACAGGCTTGCCCCAACAGGGGAGGGATACGAGGCCGACGGACACCTTCCCGATCGGCATTCACTCTCACCAAACCCGGTGGACAGTGCGACCCTACCGCTACGGAAAACGGACAGCAGGAACGAAGTAACCGCGCCGGCGCTCTCCGCATGGTCGATGGCGGAGCAGGCGCCAGCCGCAGGCGTCGGCGCGGTGGGATGGTCCAAGAAGCAAATGCCCGGAGTAACGTCCGGGATATGCAGACGTGGACCACGGCAGTAGGAATGCAGAGGCGTCAGTAGGAGTCCACAGGTCATGAGCGCGACGGCAACGCCAGCGTATGAATGGAATGCCCTGCCCTGGAAGCAATTTGAGCGGCAGGTGTTCAAGCTCCAACAGCGCATCTACAAAGCCTCTCGTCGTGGCGATGTCAAGACCGTTCATCGACTCCAGAGGCTCCTGATGAAGTCCTGGGCAGCAACATGTCTCGCCGTGCGGCGAGTGACACAGGACAATCGTGGCAAGAAGACCGCCGGAGTAGACGGGGTCCTCGTTCTCCGTCCAGCCCAGCGGCTCGACCTTGTCTCGACCCTGGCACTCGACCCCAAGCCGCAGCCGGTGCGCCGGGTTTGGATCCCCAAGCCCGGCAAGCCGGAAAAGCGTCCCCTGGGGATACCGACCGTGCGAGATCGAGCCGCGCAGACCCTGGCGCGGCTGGCGCTGGAACCCGAATGGGAGGCCCGTTTCGAGCCGAACAGTTACGGGTTCCGCCCAGGGCGCTCCTGCCACGATGCGATCCTGGCGATCTACGGCGGCATCTGCAAGAAGGCCAAGTATGTGCTGGATGCTGATATCGCCGCCTGCTTTGATCACATCGACCACGCGGCACTGTTGGACAAACTGGCCACCTTCCCCGCCCTGCGTCGAGCCATCAAGGGATGGCTCAAGGCGGGAGTGGTGGACGGCGCAGCGCTGTTCCCCACCAACGCGGGTACCCCGCAAGGCGGGGCAATCTCGCCACTGCTCGCCAACGTCGCCCTGCACGGACTCGAAACCGCCATCCGTGATGCCTACCCCAACAAGCACCGGGGCAGTCATCCCTGGAAGCCGTTGGTCATTCGGTACGCGGATGATTTCGTTGTTTTGCACGAGGACCTGGCGGTCATCCAGCACGTTCAACAACTCACGTCGCAGTGGCTCGCGGGCGTGGGGCTGGAACTGAAGCCAAGTAAGACCAGGATCAGCCATACGCTCCTCCGACACGAGGGAAACGTGGGCTTCACCGTTCGACAGTTCCCGGTGGGCAAGACTCACCAGAACAAACTGCGAACGGGCTTCAAGACACTCATCAGGCCAAGTGCCGACGCGCAACAGCGACACCTCGCGGACCTCGCCACGGTGTTACGACGCCACCGACAGAGTCCCGTCCCGGCGCTGATCCAGCACCTCAATGGGAAGATTGTCGGCTGGGCCAACTACCACTCGCGGCAAGTTGCCAAGCAGGTGTTTGGGAAGATGGATCACCTCCTCTACCGGAAGCTGAAGCGCTGGGCTGAGCGGCGACACCCAAAGAAGTCTCACGGGTGGGTCAGGAACCATTACTGGCACACGCGCGGGAACCGGAACTGGGTGTTCGGGCCTCGAACGGGAATCCCGCTGGCGACGCACGCCAGCATTCCCATCCAGCGCCACGTCAAGGTCAAGGGCGACGCGAGTCCCTACGACAGCGACTGGGTCTACTGGGCGAGTCGATTGGGCCGCCATCCCGAACTGTCCGCCAGCAAGGCCGCCTTGCTGCAACGACAGCGGGGACGCTGTGCCCACTGTGGATTGGTCTTTACACACATGGAGGAGTTGATCGAAGACGATCACGCCATCCCGCGACCCCTTGGTGGGTCCGCTGGACGGTCAAACCGACAGCTTCTCCACGGACATTGCCACGATCAGAAGACGACCGCCGACGGTTCGGTCCAACGGCGGGAGCCGGAGGTACCCGTGTCAAGGGCCAAACAACATACTGCCGAGGAGCCGGGTGCGGGGAAAACCAGCACGCTCGGTTTTGTAGGCGGGCGGAGGGAGGCGACTCCCTTCGCCTAGCCAGCGACTTCGAGCTGCCAGCGCAAGAGGAACCAGGCCAGGATCTGCTCGGGTGGTTGGTCGAGGTCGGTACACAAGAGCGCTTGGGTGGCGAACTGGTGCTGTGGGTCCCGGATGAGCACTCGCCGCAGAGGAATGGGCGGCACACCGCCGTGCTACCACACCGCTGTCGCAGAGTCGATCCCGACGGAACGCTCTCCCAGCCCGTCTCAGGAAGCGACGGTCAGGCTGGTCCACACGGTCATCGGGTCACGGGCGACGCGTGCGAGTGTGGGAAGACGTGGTCCCTTGAGGTGAGGCCGACCTACCTGGCCTGGTCGTCCCGGGAGTGCCGGGGCGTACGGTGCCGCGTCGAGACGGAAGCGCACGACGGCGGTGACCGGTGTGGCCCAGGTGCGACAGGTGGCCAACAGGTCGAGGGCGGCATCAGTGCTGTCGGCAACCGCGACGATGGCACGGTCGGGATGCCAGCGCCAGACCGTCCGGAGCAGTTGGCGCGCCCAATCGATCAACGTCGTGTGCTGCCGCTGGTGGGTCTGGTCGTAGCGTGCGGAGGGTGCGAGCACCGTGAGAAACGGCAGTGCCCACACCCGGCTTGCCCATGGAATGGGTGCGAGCAGCATCAAACAGACCCAGCGCAGCCCACGCGATGTGACGAACTGGGTACGGCTGGAGCGTACAGGATCGCGGTAGATTCCCTTGGCCCGGGTACCCGCGTGCGGGTGCTTGGCGCCACGGCGGCGCTCTAGCGTCTCATCGCTCCCGATGATGAGCGGACCGTCGGGCACAAACGCCGTCACCAGCAGCCACAGCAAGATGCGGCTGACTGCCAAGCCCGACCACGTCGCACGATAGAGCACCCGATGGTCGCGCTCAGAATATGGATACTGCGCCAAGCCGAGCACCCGCAGGGCAGCCGTCACTGTGCGCTTCCCCGGTGTCAGCAGCGCCCCCACCATGAGATCGACTGCAGGTCCCCACACGCGGCGGGAAAAGCATGGCGCAAACGGTGCCAGTAGATGTGGCATCATGGGTGGTAGGGTTCGTATCGTCTTCCCTCCTGGGAGCGTGACGACGAGCGTACCCTATCACCCCATCTACCCCCACATGGCCAAAGTCGAGCTATGATCCAGCCACGTGTATGTTCCACGGAGGATGTCGCCGTGACCATTGATCCATGCTGATGGTGAACCGTGTACGCCCCTTAGGCGACAGAAGGAACAAATGTAGGCACGCTCGTTGGCGATGTTGCATCGTAGAAGGGGATGAGGGTTGCGACAGTTCGTCAAAATCGTGCTGCCAGTTATCTTGCTGGCGACCGCCTGCATCGGTCTCCCTCAACCTCGCGGAAGCGGGTCTACCGGCGTTCAGGTCGGTCCCGTACATCGTGTTTCGCCATCGCATTACGTCTTCGAGCCCAGCATCGCAGTCGATCCGAGGAACCCGAACCACCTCGCGGCGATTGTCACCTCCGCGGACGCCTTCGACTGCGATTCGTTAAACGGTAATTGCGCCCCGATACTCATGCTGGATGTATCGCAAGACGACGCCACATGGACAGAGTATCGACTGACCAAGGGGGCATCCGGGGATGGTACCGTTGCCATCGCCCCCGATGGAACCATTTATGAGGCGGGCATCCACAACTTCGATCGACCTGGCGTCGCCTTCTCGCATCAAGGTCTGCCCGAAGACGATGTCCTCAGTGTCGACTACGAGCCTCACTTCCCCGGCGTTGGTGCCGATAAGCCGTGGATGAGTATCGACCAACGCACTGGAGCCATCTATGTGGCTTACACGGCACCCCATCCGGAGCAACCGAATCGTTACAGCCTGTTACTTGAGCGTTCAAGTGACGGTGGAAAGACCTGGAACGCCTCGGTCGTGCCTCCTGGATATGGCGGACAAGTGCTGCCTGGACCCGGAGGGCAGTTAGCCATCGCGTTCTTGACGACCGTTGGCATCGCCGAAGCGGATCTGCTGCTCGGGGAACGCATCGTTGCTGTCAGCACATCTCCCGATGGCGGAAAGACCTTCTCCGCGGCAAGCACGATCGGGAAGAGTTTGGGATTCGAGAGCGCAACAGCTCGTGCCGGAGTCTACTACGTCGCGTACCTGAGTGGCACCCAGCAGGCGGAGCAGCTCACCGTTGCCACCCCACGCGACAGCGCCAGGACATGGCAATCATCGGTCGCGAATGGTCCGATTCCGTTGTACTATGCGCCAGCTGCTCCTGCTCCTGCTCCTGCCATGGACATCGAAGCGTACCGGCGCGAGGTCCCGCATTGGTTGGACCCTTGTGCCTATAACGTCCATTACACCTTCAGTAAAGATGGTGGGAAAGGTTGGACAGCACCGCGTCAACTGAACGAGCAGCCCATCGAGGGCAGGAAGGCCGTACAGATCCCGAGTGGGCGGTCTCGGCTGGGTGAGTACGTCGGTATGGCGTCGACGGAACGCTATGCCTACCCTCTCTGGATTGACACACAAGGAACTGACGGCACGCAGGCCAACACCGTCCGTATCGAGCGCTGACGCGGCGATAATGGCGAAGACGCACGGGGCGACGGCAGTGCGCACAGAGCCGGCACCCATTGCGGTGCTATAGAGCTGATGCCCGCCTATCCCCCCCACCATCTCCTGCCGGTGCCCGGGTCGGTCCGCCACCCCGATCTGGTCCTCGGCCCAGCGTTCCACCTTGACGGGCAGCGGCTCCTCGATGATCCCGGCTTGCTAGCCCAGCGTCATGAACCCGGCCATCCCCACGGTGGCGGCGAGCCCGCCGATCGCGCCGACCGCGACGTCATCCAGCATGCTCATCGCTCGACCCCCTTCTTCGGATTCGGTTTGAACATCCTGCTTATCGCTGCACGCGCGAAACATGCACACGCGATGTCGTTTGCCCCTCGCTCCTGCCGTGGCGGTGGGCGGCCAGCGCCGCGCTACCCTCGGAGTTGCCTCAGTCGTGCGGCGACCGCCTCGTCCGCGATATTGAGGACATCCGCCAGGGCGACCATCCTGGAGGCGGCTGCCACCAGGCGCGTGGGGCGCGACGACAGGATGAGGCCGTCGGTGAAGAAGGCAGCCGTCCATTGGGCCATGCAGAAAGGACACGTGACCAACTCGCCGATGGCCCGCTGCAGGCCCGCGCCGCAGGGCTGACAATTGACCTCGCTGCCGCCGAGCGACCCTTTATGGGTGGCGAACGGGGCGCGCAGGACGCCGGTGACACGGTCCATCGCAGGAGCCGCCCCGCCTGGTAGCTCGCCACGCCTAGGAGCACGGGGTCGCCGACCGCGATCCGCTCTGGCAGCGGCCCGTGGGCACGCCGGATGACCAGGAGGAATCCGGCGAACAGCGCATTGAACGCCGCGATCAGCAGTGCATACGACCCCAGAGGCCGAAGCTCCGAAGTGTAGCCGGCGAACGGGACGCGTATGGGGGCCATCGAGCTTCCTCTCTGTGCTATCCCTCTCAGCTTGCACGAGAGGGATAGCCGACGGGCGCACCGCGCGATCCGCCCTCTGAGAGCGGTGAGGTGGGCTTCGCGCGTCGCTCGGGCCCGAACGACGGGGCGGATGGTGTGATTCTGCTCACACGATCCGCCCGGCGCAACCACAAATTGATCATCCGCGCCAGGTCGGCCTGCGTCGGTCGGATGCGCACGCGCCGCCCTTCCCCAGCCGGCTCCCCGAACTCACCGATCAGGTCGAGCAGCAGGCGCGCTATCGCTCGATTGCCCCCCTTTCTCCAGGTGGCACTACCGGCCACTGCCCCGGGGCCGTGCCTACGGTGAGGGCGTCGAGGAGCCGCTGCAGCCGCTGTCGGAGCGCCGAATCCACGCCATCCATGAGCAGGTGTCACAGCCGCTCGCTCGCTGCTGCCCTTGCCGACACGATCAGCCGGGGGAGGATGGTGACACCGGGCAGCAGCACCCGGCGTCTAATGAGCCATGCCGTCACACGATCGACCAAGGTGCGCGGCCCCTCGGTAGAGGTCGCTGCCCGTGCTGCGAGAAAGTCCCGCGGTTCCGCTTCAGCCTCGGCGAAGTCCCGGTAGCCGTACGCACGCCGGCTCTCCCAGACGTGCTCGTAGGGGGTCTTCGCGCGGTCAGCGTAAGCGCCGAAGCACGCCGGATCGCCGATCCCAAGTTGGGTCGCGACGTACTCGACCACCGCGCTCGGAACCGCATGGGGCTCGGTCAGAAACGTACCCAAGAAGGGGACCGAGCCCAGTTGCACCGCAAAGCCGAGCCGGTTGTGATCACTGCGGCGCTGCTCGACCGACGTTCGATTGAGGCCGCCCAGGACGAAACAGCGCTCAAACTGCGCGCGTGCCGGCGGACCGGCGAAGCGCCCGTAGCCCGCTGCCTGCTGGTCACTGAGGAACTCGACCGACATACTCGCACCGTGACTCGGCCGGCGGCGTCCTTCAGCCCCACATTCCTTAGCGCCAATTATCGCTCAGATATTCCTCGACCCCCCACTAGGAGACGGTGCTGGGGAACGTGGCAGCGGCTTGAGCCTGGGCTAGCGCCAGTTGCTCACCATCGCCCGCGCTGCGCTGGCCAGCCCGCGCATCCTGATCGTCGATGAGGCGACCTCGTCGGTGGATACGCGCACGGAGCGTCTGATTCAGACGGCGCGGGAGGACCTGCTGCGCCGCCGGACATCGTTCGTGATTGCACACCGCCTCAGCACCATCCGCCACGCTGACCATATGCTGGCGCTGAAGGGCGGGCGGATCATCGAACGCGGCACCCACGATCAGTTGCTCCAGGTGCGCGGCTTCTATTACGACCTCTACATGAGCCAGTTCCGCCGCGACATCGACTTCGCCGAAGCAATCCTGCCGTCTGCAGGCCCGGTGATCGAGCGCTCACGGACGGCGGGATCACCGCACCGGCAACGATGTCAGCGTGACGGTGCGGTGATCCCGCCTCGCGCGGCAGCGGGTGGAAGCACGAGGTCAACCGACGTCAGCCCCGGATCTGCCGGGCCAGTTCCTGGAAGGGCGCATCGTAGGCCTCGGCGAATGTGGGGAAGGCGTGGACCATCTGCGTCAAGGTGGTGAGCGGAAGCGCCGCCTGGATCGCCAGGTGCACTTCACCCAGCCACTCGTCGGCGGCGGGCGCCACGATCGAGGCGCCGACGAGGATGCCGCGCTGCCGGTCGGCCACCAGCAGGAGGCGCCCGGCGGCCGTGCCGTTCACTTCCGCGCGGGCCGTCTGCGTGACGTCGGCGCTGGCGGTGATGACGTCCATCTGGCGCTCCCGCGCTTCCTTCTCGGTGAGGCCGACCGCCGCGACGGGCGGATCGGTATACACGCTGCGGGGGATGACGTGGTAGTCGGCTTCCCTGGTGCCGCCCAGGATGTTGGCGGCGACGAGGCGACCCTGATAGTTGGCGGTGTGGGTAAAGGGGGCGATGCCGGTGACATCGCCGGCTGCCCAGACGTGCTCCTGTCCCCGGACCCGGCAGTGCCGGTCGATTGCCAGGCCAGCGTGGTCCGGGGTGATACCCAGGCGGTCGAGGGCGAAGTCCGCCGTCTGCGCCCTGCGGCCCGTGGCGAGAACGACGCGCTCCGCCCGGACGGTGCCGCCGTCCTTCAGGATCAGATCGGCACCGTCCGGCCCCGCCTGGGCCTTAACCACCGTTGTATCGAGCCGGATCGTGACTCCTTCGGCGCGCAGGGCATCCGCCAGCACTGCCGCGATGGCCCGCTCTTCCCGCGGCAGCACCTGGGGTGCTGTCTCGATGATCGTGACGGCGACGCCGAAGCGGACGTAGAGTTGGGCCAGTTCGCAGCCGACGGCGCCAGCGCCGAGGATCGCCAGGGAGCGCGGGTAGTGGGCACTGCTGAGCGCCTCAGCGCTGGTCCACACCGGCACGGCGCCCAGCCCCTCGATTGGTGGGGGGCTGGGCCGGGAGCCGGTCGCGATGACCAGGTCCTTCCAGGCCAGTTCCCGGTCCGCCACGCTCACCACACCGGGACGGGCGACCCGACCGGTGCCGCGTACGAGGGTGACGCCAGCCTTCTGCAGCGCCTGGGCATCCTCCGTATCGTCCCGCTGGTCGGCGATTCGATCGCGGCGCGCCACCGCCGCCGCGTAGGCGGCGCGCTGGTCACCGAGCGGCAGAGGGCCGCCGGTGGCCCCGAGGTGCTGGGCCTGGCTGAGCAGCCGGCGAACCTCGGCCGAGCGCAGCATCGCCTTGCTCGGCATGCAGGCGACGTACGCGCACTCGCCGCCAACCCGCCCCGCTTCGGCGATCGCCACCGATTTGCCGCCGGCCACCACGGCGCGGGCAACCGCTTCCCCCGCCGATCCCGCGCCGAGAATGACCACGTCAAAGGCGTCCATATTTCCCTCTCCTGGGCGGCAGACATCTCGGGTGATGGTGGACACATAAGTGCATTGAGGATAGCAGAAACTCAGATGCAACCTACCGTCCTGCCCAGAGGGAAGCCCGGCTGGTACTTGGTTCTTCGGCGCCTCTGGATTGCACGGCGAGGAGTCTTCATCTGGCGGGGAAGTCTCATTACGGCGAAGTTTCCGCCACCATCACTGCAAGCATGTGTCAAGCATCACGGCTCTCCCGCAGTCGTGGTGAAGTCTGCTTGCTGGACGCCGATCCTACTGCTGGAAGATGGCCTTCGCCGCTGGTTCAGACCAGCTGAAGCGATCATCGGGGCCGGTTGCGGCAGATCGTCCGGGTGTATGGCCTTGCAGAAACCTACTTCGACGCTTGTCGCTGATCCCATTCACCACGAACGCGGGAGATCAGCCACGTCGCGACGGGATGTGCTGCGGAGGACCATCTTGGCGTGATATAGATCGCTCCGCCGCGAACGCAACAGGTGCACTCTGGAGTTTTAACTCGGAACACTGGTTGCTTTCTACGTTTAGATCGTCGAAGGACGGATCAGGGCGTGCTTTGCGCGGGCCTGGAAGCGGTGTGGGACCATGGAGGATGGATACACTCACCATCGCTCCGTTCCTCGCTTTTCGCACGGCACTTGCCAGTTGCTTGGGCCGCCGCCGTGATGCGCTCTTTGAGTTTAGCGCCGCTGCACCGACGCCGGTGGGGCAGTGTCTACGCCGCGCTGCGTCCCGGCGAAGTGGCTGCCGAAGCCCTGCGGAACCTGCTTGCGCGTCAGTCGGCGTTCGCTGGCCCGCTAACATTCGCCGTTGTTGTCAGCATCTGGCCCCGCCCAGACGCCGAAACTAGCCCCGAACGCGGCTACCGGTACGCTCCAGCAGCTACCGGGCAGCAGCGCGTGGTGGGAGGCTGAGCGTATCAATGGGTCGCTCAGCTCAGCCCGACGCGCGACGGCTGGACCGCTCCGGTGGACGTGGGGCGGGTGGCGCTCACGACGAAGCCGACGCTGCTCGCCATGGACCAGCTCCGAGCGTTGGTCGCCCGCCTACCGACCGCGGCGCTGGCGGCGGGTATCCGGCTGTTCGTCTTTGACGTCGGCAAGCGCCTTCTTCGCGCAGGCGCTTGCCGGCGTGTCGGTAGTGCTGCTCTTTCGAGCCGGACCCCGCGACCCAGCACAAGACGGGTCGTCCCAACCGCCACGGCGCCAAGTTCGTCTGCAATGAACCTGCTACCTGGCCCGAACCGACCATCGCGCTCCACGGTGAGGACGAGGACGACGGCCAGGTCGACGTCCGCGCGTGGGCGGGGCTGCACTTGGTGATCCGCCGACCGGTGCGGCCCGGTGTCATCGGCGACCATCGCGGCCCGCGCCTCCATGCTGAGGGATCGGTTCTGCGGGTCGAACTCGAGCGCTTGCCGGCGCGGCAGCGCAATACGACCGTCCTCTGGCTCTGGTGGCAAGGACCACTCGGTCAAGAGGCACCGACACTGGCCGACCTGGAGCGGTGCTGGAAAGCCTACGCCTGGCTCTACGATCTGGAGCAGACCTTCCGGTTTCTGAAGCAAACGCTCGGCTGGGTGATGCCACACGTGCGCCTGCCGGAACAAGCGGATGGTTGAAGCAGGCTAGTGGCGGCTGCCTACACGCAGCTCCGGCTCGCTCGTGACGTCGTCACCGACCAGCGCCTGCCCTGGGAACGCCCACGACCAGCAAGCCGCCTCACGCCCGGCCGAGTATGGCGGGTTTTGCAACGCTGGCGGGATGCCTTCCAACCGTCGCTGCGTCACCTCACTCGGTTGGCCGTTCCCCGGGACGGCCCAAAGGGCGTCGTTCTCAACCGGCCGCTCGCTATCCGCCCCGCGAAAAGGCCACCTAAACCCCCAGCACGGGCAACAAACCGTCGGCCTGCCTTACAAGCCAGCGGCGAACAGCACCGCCGGCCGCTCGGTCACGGTTAAAACTCCAGGACCATTCAGTTCTATTCAAAAACACGAAGGGGGATGGACGATGACCACGGGCGACACCAAGCCGGGCACTTCCCAGAGGGGAACGGCGATGACGACGGCGCTGGCGCAGCGAGAACAACCAAACGGTGATGCGCGTCTTCTGTTGCATTCAAAGGGGAAACGTCGTTCTGTTGCATTGCCGCCGGCCAAGGGCAAGCGCTGGCAGCCGCCGGAAGGCTTGACGCCGACCGAGGTGCAGGCGGTGATTGATGCGGCAGCGGAGGGCCGGGACCGTCTCCTGCTGCGCCGCCTGTGGGCGACGGCCGACCGGGTGAGTGAGGCGCTGGCCCTGCGGCTGGCGGACATTGGGGCCGACAGCCTGGTGCTGCCCAACCGCAAGAACCCCTGCATGCCGATCAATCGCGTCTTCCTCCCCACCGCCAGTCTGGACTTGCCGGGGCAGTTGCTGCTCTGGTAGAAGCAGCAGGGCTTGCGCGACAGCGATCCCCTCTTCTGCTCGCGAAAACGCGTCGCCGATGGCAGCCGCCAGTCCATCTCCCGCGTCCAGGCCTGGAAGATCGTCAAAAAGGCGTCAGCCCGCGCTGGCATACACGTGCTGGCGATGCGGCCGTCGCAGCATGGCGACTCCGGCGCACCGGCCCCGGTGCATCCCCACCTGCTGCGTCATGCCCGTGTGCGCCAGCTCGTGCGATCAACCAAGAGCTTGCCGCTGGCCCAGAAGCAGGCGGGATGGTCGCGGTTGCACATGGCGTACCTCACCATCGGCGACGACGAGGCGCGGGAGCTCATGCGCGGCGTCACGGAGTGATGTACAGTGACCATACGACTGGTTTGGTCGGACGCGGACGACCTCGAGAGTGGCGGGTGCGTCGGCTCAGTTCATGGCGGACCGGTTGACCCGGAGCTTCGATCCGCTGGTGCGCCGGGCGCTTGCGGACGCCTGCGGTAAGGACGTGGCATGGGAAGGGAAGGAGACACCAAAGTGACGGAACGCGAACGTCGGCTTGATCGGAGACAACTCCTGGGGTTGGGGGACGCGGCCCTGCGCGCCCTCGGCGGCCTGACCGCGTGTGACGGCGATCAGGACGACGAAAACAAGAAGAGCGACGTGGTGGCCCCAGGCCAGCAACTCGCGCGGCGCGCCCGTGCGGGCCGCGCGCCGAGCTGATGTATTCCCTCGCCGCAAGCATCATCTTCGGCCTGATCGGCGGTGCCCTCGTGGCCGCCATTCTCGGCGCGGTCTGGCCGTGGGCGCGCCGACGCGGCCGCTTTGCCATCGCCGCCATCGCCACGGCTTCGACCTTCGTCGCCTGGCGGCTAGTGCTGGGCGGCGCCAACGCCACCGGCCTCGACGTCGACGCGCCGGTGATCGGCGTGAGTTGGGAGGACGTGGGGAGCGGCATCCTCGCCTTTGCCGCGACCGCATTGGCGCTCGGCCTCGGCCCGGACCGCAAAGAGCCAGCGCTGCAAGTCGTGGGCGCATCGGCGCTGGCCGGCCTGGTGGTGCTGATCTACGACGTGTTCGTGCCCTGAATGGGCGGCCGCCCGGCCCGCCCACCTGAGCGAGGTGGGACACGAGCGGCGCGTCGTTCAGCCCACGGCGATCACGGACGACCCCGATGACGTTCGGGCGCTGGCGCAGCCACGCGGCGCTTTCCACCAAGCGATCCGCCAGCAGATCGAGCATTCGATGGCGCTCCAGGTCGACGAGGATCGTCCCGAAGCGATGGCCCCGGCGCCAGGCCCATTCGTCGATGCCCACGTTCCAGGGCGGCGCTTTCGCAGGAGGCGGGACCGCGCGGACGACGGCGCGCAGCGCGGTGCGCCCCACCGGCAGGCCGAGGGCGGCGAGTGGCGCGCCCCCGCAGCTCCGCCGCGCGTAACGCTCGACGACGTGCGGAAGGCGCTCGGCGAAGATGCGCCGCAAGCAGGCCGTGTCCCCGCAGAAGAAGCGTCACACCTGCACCCGCAGAGTCACGGGCAAGCCGTCCCACGACATATCAGCGACCGTGCGCACGTAGCGGCTATCGATCGGCGCGGAGACCGACTGACATGCCGGGCAGCGGGCTGTCCGATTGGTGGCGACCCGGAGCGCAATCCGCTCCGCCGTCGCCGTCTATTCGTCAAGGCGCAGGCCCGCGAGATGGGGGAGGAATACAGGCAGCTCCACTGGCTACTCCAAGCTGGCGCGACAACGGCACAAACAGCAAGCGTAGCGCCAAACGTCGTGGATGACATCCACGGATCATCGAAAGCCGGCAAGACCCCACAAGGGGGACACATGTGGGGAATAGAGGTGGCCAACCTTCTAAACATGAGCGACACCGCCCGCGACTGGATGGCGGACTGCATCATCCGGGCAAAGCTGCTCGACAAGATCCGAGAAGCGTTTGCCGCCACCCCTGATGTGCCCAATCTGCTCGTGGACCCCGGCTTTGCAACACCGTCGATGGGCTCCAGGCACACTGGCGGAAGGTGGTCCAAGCGGCCAGAGCAGCTGGGGATTGCGTGCCCCGCGACCAGCGCGTCACCTGACTATGTCGATAGTTACCGCAGTGCGCGGCTGCCCGCGAATCTAATCCAGGCACAGCGCGACTTCTTCGGCGCCCACACCTACAAGCGAACCGACAAAAATGGCACATTCCACACCCAATGGGACGGGTAAAATAGTGCGCGTGTATGCACACGGGCGCTACCTGGGAAGGCTACGGTGCAAACCGAATTTGACCTACGGCGCGCTGACCGACGCGGACAACAATGGGCGCGCGCTTTACTGCCGACCGCGCGTACGCACTGCATTCCTCTCACTTACCTCCATAGTGGACCCAACGGGTAGAGGAGCGGAATACCAGCAGGGTGCAGAGCATCACAACAATGAAGAGGATCCAGGCCATGGCCGACGCGTAACCCATCTTGAAGTAGCGGAACGCGTTGAAGTACAGGTAGAGCGAGTACATCATCGTGGAGTCGCCGGGACCACCGCCCGTCATAATAAATGCCTGGGTGAAGTACTGAAAGGCTCCGATCATACCCGTGACAACATTGAATAGGATCACGGGGCTGAGTAGTGGGATGGTGACGTTGATACTCTTCTGCCAGCCGCTCGCGCCGTCGATGTCGGCTGCTTCGTAGAGCTCTTGCGGTATGTCCTGCAAGCCTGCCAGGTAAATCACGACCGCCCCGCCGACCCCCCAGACACTCATGAGCACCAGGGCGTTTTTCGCCCATGCCGGGTCGCTGAGCCAGCCGACGGTGGGTAGGCCGACGGCGGCAAAAGCGTTGTTGATAAGGCCGTATTGCGAGTTGAACAACCAGAGCCAGACAATCGACAGCGCCACCACGGGTGTCACACTTGGCAGATAAAAGATCGTTCGGTAGAACGCCATGCCCCGTACATTCAAGTTGAGCAACATCGCCAGGCAGATGCCAACGATCGTGGTGAGGCCAACGGAGAACACCATGAAGTAGATGGTGTTCCCAAGTGAAGTCCAGAAAAGTGGATCTAATGTGAACAGCGAGACATAGTTGTCCAGTCCGACATAGATCGGTGGCTTCAGCAGTGTGTAGACCGTGAGGCTGTAGTAGAGCGAGGCCACAAATGGATACAGTTGGAACGCCAGGATATGCACAATCCAGGGGGCGAGAAAAAGTAACCCGACGGCCAGGGCTCGCCGGTTGCGCCGCGTCCACGTCCGACTTCTCGGCGAGACTACTCGTACAACCGCCATCCGTAGATCATCCTTTCAATCCTGTGAGCGCGATGCCCTGGATGAAGGTCTTCTGCGCGAGGAAGAAGACCACGATCACCGGCACGATAGTCATAGCGGAGGCTGCCATGATCGTATTAATGTCACTTAAGCCCTCAGCGTTCTGCATCTCACGCAGTCCAATGGAAATCGTGAAATTGTTCCGCTGATTGATATAGATGAGCGGCCCCAGGAAGTCATTCCAGGCAAAAATGAACTGGAAGAGGGCAACCACGGCGAGTGCCGGGCGGGCGAGCGGCAGAATCAAGCGCCAGAGAATCTGCAGTTCAGAGGCACCATCTATCCCAGCCGCATCGGAGAGATCGTGCGGAATTGTCATGAAGAACTGACGCAACAGAAAAGCATAGTAGGCATTCCCGAAGAAACTCGGCACGATGAGCGGCAGGAAGGTGTTGAGCCAGTGGAGGTTGCGGAAGATGACGTAGAGAGGGATCATCGTAACCTGGAACGGCAGCATCAAGGTCGCCAGAACCAGCACAAAAGCGGCATCCCGGCCGGGCCAGCGGAGTCGGCCGAGGGCATACGCAATCAAGGTATTGGAAACTACGGAGCCGATAACCGTAAACAGGGTAATCGTCAGCGTGTTCCTTGCATACACGAGAAACGGGTATTTCTGAAACACCGCTGGATAGTTCTCCCACATGACCGGTTGTGGTAGCCAGACGGGCGGGAGCACAAAGAGCTGGCGGGCTGGCTTCAGCGAGGTTGAGAGCATCCACGCCCATGGGATCAAGAACAAAACGCAGAGCGTAAGCAAGACGGTGTGTTTGACCATGCTGGACACAACCATCTGTCGCCTGGTCGCATTCCAGCGCGCCGAGGTCTTCTGTGTGGTGGTGAGAACAGACTCGGTGTGTGCCATGGCAGCTCCTACACGGCAGGTCCTGTTACCACCTACTTCTTATGCGTGGAATTCCATTTGTCCAGCTCGGCCTGTGCCTCTTGGGTGGTCTTGTCCATGGCCTCCTTGGACGTTAGGGAGCCCAGCACAGCCTCATCCACATGCGCGCGCATGCGCTGGTCGTAATAGGCGGCCGTGGGGATCTTCGGTGGGAAGAGGTACGATTTTGCGTTGAAGACCGTGTCGAGAAAGGTCTTGTAGCCGGGGTAGTTCTGGATGACTTTGTCGAATTTGCCGCTGTCGACGATCTTTTTAGAGATGGGGCAGTGGGGCAATCCGTTGATGAAGAGATCCGCGTAGGCATCCTCCCCGCCAAAACCGGTGAGGTACTGCACGAACGTGCCGGCATCTTTCTTGTTCTTTGCACCCGCTGGCACCACGGGAATGTCCCCGTAGGTCCACGTGAACGGCTGGGGGCCGCCGGATGGCGCGGGGAGCACCCCGACATTGTATTTGAAGCCCTGTGGTGCAGTTCGCTTGATGGTTCCGAGTTCCCACGGACCATTCACATAGAGCGCCGCCTTCCCTCCCATCAGAGGATCCAGAGTGCCTTGCGCCGCTCCCTGGAACTGCTGGTTGAAGTCGGCCAGCTTCTTGGGACCGTAGGCCCTGGCGAAGGAGACGATGTAGTCGAGCACCTTGACGGTGTTCGGATCGTTTGCCAGCACCTTGGTGCCTGTGTCGTCGATGAGCTTGCCGCCAAAACCGGGCATCCACCGATTCATCCAGCTATCCCAGAAACCGATGATCTCGATGTCGCCATTCGACTTCTTCTTCGTCAGCTTCTGTGATATATCGAACAGTTCCTCAGCTGTCGCCGGTCCTTTGGCGGGATCAAGACCAGCGGCGGCAAAGATATCCGGGTTCCACATCAGTGCATACGTCTGCATCCACTGTGGGATACCGTAGACCTTGCCCTGGTACGTGCCGAGATCCCAGATGTAGGGCAGCACCCACTCCTTGAACTGGCTCAGTTGCGGCCCACCGAGGACATCGTCAAGTGGGCTAATCGCGCCCTGTTCGGCCATGGTATAGAGACGGCCGGTCGAGTTCCACAGCATGGCTACATCAGGGGGATCACCCGAACTGACCGCTGTCAGGAGCTTGGTGTCAAAGTCGGCGCTGGGAATCACCTGCGGTGTCACCTGCACCTTATCATGCGATTCGTTGAAGGAGTTGACCAGGCGGTGGACCATATCTTCAAAAAGGCCGGTCCACGCGTTCCAATACACCAGTTGCGTGACGCCCGAGCCTTGCTTCACATTAACCTTGCTGATCGGCAACGCGGTGGCCGCAGCGATGGCGGCCGCGCTGGACGGTGGGGTCGTAGGAGACGGGAGAGGGCCGACGGCTTTTGGCGCGTCAGCAGCAACTCCAGTCGTGGCGGCCGGAGTCGTTGTTCCGCCGCCACAGGCGGCCAATAACGCGACGCCTCCCATGGCAATGCAGGTGCGTAATATCTGTCGTCTCGTCCATGATTGGGCTACATCTGCCATACCGAAAGTCCTCCTCACTTCTGCCCTGTGGTGCAGGAACCTGGCACGGTATCGTGGGTGCGGAGACTGCGCGGATGGGATACCTTAAAATGAGTATACCTGAATAGCGAGTCAGAGGATGGTCCCCGATGTCGCCAGGAACTACGCTGACGAGCAGTATAGCACGCTGTGGATGCAAGATCTGAGCCAGTACCTATGCAATCAGCGTCTTATGAGCATACTGGAAACCACCGTGCCGACCATGCGCGTTCCCTCCCGTTGTTATCGCCGCGTAGTCTGTCATCAGGCGCCCTTTTGGGCACGCAGTCGGAGGCTCCCAAACAGCCAGACGGCGAGCGTTATTTTCGGGGCAGGCCCCCGCCGTGGTACTGCCAGAGCCGATGAGCATGGCCGTCGTCAGGTACCTTCTCCCGCAGCTCTCCTGCCATAGCGAACGACACGGAATCACCACGAATGAGCCGACCGCAGTCGCAGGCTTCTGTGCTTGCCACAAGTGCTCTGTTTAGAGCCGTCAAAGGCATATGCCCCCCGCGGCCAGGTGGCGCAGCACCAGGTCGCGGTCGGTGACGATCCCAGCCGGCTGTTCCCCACCAGTCCCCATCCCTGCCTACTGCAGGAGGCGACAGATGGGGTGGGCACCGCGTCGCCAACGGTTTGGTGCAACAGCATATTTCCCGTTCCACTGACGCTGCCCTGGTCGTCTGTAGATTGCGCGCGAAGCGAACTCAGCAGCGCACTGCGGCTTCTTGTACTCCTGGTGGATAGGACAACTGCCCTGCGAGCGGGAGCACCTCCGACTCAGAACCTGCGCTCAGCGCTCGTATTGGTCAGGCACGAGCCGATGCGTTTTAGCGGTTCTCCGGTGCGGAAGCGGTACGTTGGGTCGCTCGATACACCTTTGTATGACCATCGATGTGACCTGTGTCGCGCAGTGCGTGTATCAGGGTGTATGCCACTGCGTGCCGCACCCGAGTGCTCGCAGGTGTAACCCGTGCGACAACTGTATTGTAGCGACGTGTGAGGTCGCTATCGACGGCAGTGGGAGGGAGCGTGGCGCGCTATCGTGACTTTTTGGCGCTCTACCGCGCTCAGGTTGAGGGAGTGTATCGCATGGCCTTCGCTCAACTGGGTACCCGAGAAGAAGCCGAAGATATTACGGCTGCGGTCTTTGAGGAAGCTCTCGTGCACGTCCAGTTGCAACGGGATGAGAAAGAGATCGCGGCGTGGCTTCGACAGGTCGGTCGCGCAGCGATTGCACGGCACTGGCGGGAGCAGTATCAACTGCCGCGTGAACCGCTTGAGCCCTGGCATGACCGGGAGGAGGCAACCGAATTGACAACTCCGGCAAGCGACGACCGTCGAGCACGGGTGCAACGCCTCCTCGCTCGATTGCAGGACAACTACCATGACGTGCTCCGTTTGCGTTTTCTGGACGGACTGTCGTTACGCGAGACAGCTGCGAGCATGGGAACCACGGAGGGCAATGTCAAAGTTCTTCAGTTTCGAGCATTGAAAAAGGCACTGGAAATGGATCAACGGTGATGCCAAGAGACGAACATGACCAGGGGTACCTGGATGAAGTGAATAGCTTCATTGATGCTCTGAATGCTGGCAAGGTGCCACAGGCCCACCCTCGCGACGACGAAGAGGTGAAACTGCTGGCGATGGCACGCATGCTTCGGGCCGCCAGCGTTGATGACTCTCCGGCAGCTGGCTTTGTCAAGCGGCTCGGCGACCTCCTGGATCAGGGACGGGCGGCCCAACGTACCGGACGACGCTGGCTCCTTGGCACCATCGGCGGAGCTGCGGCGGCTGTGGCGGCTGCATTTGTCGCGGGGATGGGAGTGGAACGTGTCACTGAACGTCGGTGGCAGTCGAAGGCACTCGTCACCGCGCAGGGGGCCTGGTACCGCGTCGCAGCCGAGGCGGACGTGGCACCCAATCGCCCCCTCTATTTCCAAGCCGGCGCGGTACAGGGTTACCTGGTCGGCGATGGTACGACGATTCAGGCGCGGTCGGCCATCTGCACCCACATGGGCTGCCTCCTTGGCTGGGATGCGGGGCAGGAGCGGTATCAGTGCCCATGTCATGGCGCCACCTTTGATCGTATCGGGAGATCAAACGACGGTCGAGATCATCCAACCCTTCCTATGATCCGGATACGTGTGGAAGGAGGTTCCGTCTTCGCCTGGGGAACAGCGACTATACCTGTCTAACACCTCTGTCAATACCTGGGCCGCGCCGGTCAGTGATGACGGAATGACATCTCACAGAAAGGACGTACGCACATGACATTAATTACACGACGACACGCGCTTCACCTGCTGACGGGGGTAGCTGCGGCCCCCTTTGCCCTTCGCATGGCGAGCACCGTTGCTGCCGCACCCAGCCCGAGCGGCCTCAGGCTCACCATCGTTCCCAGTGAGGACGGCGATGGCACGCAATACAGCATCACGATTGATAATCCATCCGGTCCCGCCATTTCACAAGTCTTCCTGGCCGGGTCCATTCCCGCCGGGTCCGTTGGAGACAAAGCAACCGCCACGCCCCCTGGCGCGTTTTTTCGCGGCTTTGAAGGCGAGGGCGACCTGACATCTGCGGTCTGGCTTGTCCAGGCGGTGGTACCTGGCGGCTCGGTCGGGCCGTTCATCTATCGTGTGAAGGGAAGTGGCTCTGCGCACGCATACGCGCACTGGCTCCTCCCGACGGAGGGGTCGGTGGTATCGGGCGCCACCGGGAAGAAGACGGTTCCGGGCGTCGGTGCGACTTTGACACAGGCGCCTGCCCTGCGGGGAGCGGCGGCCATCAGCGCACGGGATCGGGTCTATACCGCTGACCAGACATCGAACACGGTCACGGTGATCAACCCGGCGACGCAGAAAGTACTCGGGCAGATTTCGCTCGGGAATGCCCGCCCCGATGGGCTGCTTTCACCTGTGTACTACGGAGAGATCAACGCGCACGGGCTTGGCTTCTCCCCTGACGGCAAGCTACTGAATGTAATTGGTGTGACGACCAACAGTGTCGTCCTCATCGAGACCGCGACGAACAAGATCCTTGGCAAGCTCTACGTCGGCCGCGCCCCCCACGAGGGGTTCTTTACGCCCGACGGCACACAACTCTGGGTGGCGGTGCGCGGCGAGGACTATGTCTCGGTTATCGATCCCGTCGCGATCAAAGAGCTTCGGCGGATCAAGACGGCTCTCGGCCCCGGCATGGTGATCTTCCGTCCGGACGCCAAGGTCGCCTTTGTCAACAGTTCACGTGTTCCGCAGCTGGATGTGATCGACACCGCGACCTATGAGATCGTGGCTCGCGTGCCGGTCGTCAGCCGGTTTTCGCCGAATATTGCGGCGTCACCCGACGGCAAAGAGGTCTGGTTGACACATAAGGACGTGGGCAAGGTGACTCAGGTAGACGCGCAGACGTATGCCGTCATGAACGTGCTGGACACGGGCGATCTCACGAACCATGTGAATATGGTCACGACCGCGGCAGGCGATTTTGCCTACGTGACGGTAGGCGGTGAGAACGCGGTCAAAGTGTTCTCGCGTGGTATGCAGCCGAAACTCGTCGCCACCATTGCTGTAGGCGACAATCCACACGGGATCTGGCCGAGTCCTGATAACAGCCGTGTCTATGTCGGACTCGAAGATGGTGACGCCGTGCAGATCATCGACACGGCGACGAACCAGATCACTGCGACATTGCCGATTGGGCAGGCGCCGCAGGCACTGGTGTACGTTGCGGGAGCCATACCGCAGGGTGATGGCGTGCAAGGCCTGATCAAGCAGCGCATCGGATTTCCGGTGAAGAAAGCCCAACTCGTTGTGCCCGACAAACCGTTTGCATTTCTCCCAGAGGCGCTAAAAGGCGCGAAAGGTTCTGCGTTGGCACGTCGGCTCGGCGGTGTCGATGAGTTGACCATTGATGTGGCGGGACTGCCCGCGAACGCTCGCTACGCTGCCTTTCTGACGGAGTTGCCCACCGCGCCGTTTGGCGCCGTGGAGTATGTCATCGATTTCCATGTTGATGCAAAAGGCAAGGCGACGGTCACCGCGCAAACTGCTGTCTTTGACGCGTTTGCACTCACCGGTCAGGCGGCGGGTGGGAAGCTAGACGCCACGGCAACCACGGCCAGCCGGAAGCGGCTCGGCCACGTCGTGATCTGGCCAACCGATCCCGCGACGACGGTACCCTTCTTTGCGACGCACGGGCTCCCAGCGGTCACCACGCCCTTTGGCCCCGATGGAACCGCCGGTCCAGCGGTGCTCAGTACCAGTAACAGCGCAACGGCGACCAGCCCGTTTGCGACTACCGAGTAGCGACCTTGGACTGGTGCGACGTCGCGCTCTAACGAAAGGAGTGATCCTGGGAAAAAGACGATCTTTCATTATTCAGATACTACCAATCGATGTCGTGTAGACGCCTTTCACTATACATTTAAGGAACAATACTCATGAAAAAGTCTCTTCTCGCCGCAGGCATCCTCGCATTTTCTCTCTCCATTCCCACGGCCTTTGCCGCAGACAGTGTGACGGTTCAACTGAGTCCGGAGAACGCGTCGGGCGAATCTGGAACAGCGACCCTGACCGCCATGGGTGACCAAACGCAGGTCGTCATCGATCTGAGTGGGGCGCCGGCGACCGGACAGCCGGCGCATATTCACAACGGGCAGTGCGGACCCACGTTGAACCCCAAGCCCCTCTACCCTCTGACGCCGGTCGTGGGCGGCAAGTCGACCACGATGGTGGCGGCGAAGCTGTCGGACATGACGACGGGTGGATTTGCCATCAATCTGCATAAGAGCCCGCAAGACATCCCCACGTACGTCGCATGCGGCAACATCGCGAAGGTTGCCGGGGCGAGCATTCCGGCCGCGGCACCCGTAGCTGGTGGTGGGTACAGCGCTGCACTTCAGCAGCGGGAGTTGGGGCTGGTTGCGGCTATGATGGCGGGCCTGGCCGCGTTCGGCCTTGCGGTTCGTCGTACCGTTCGGTAGTTCGATGCTGGTGAGGATGGCGTCCCCATGCCATCCTCATCTCAATGTCGCCGTCGCGATGTTTACGGTAGTGCCGAAGGAGGCAGTATTGAACACTTCCCGGGACGACTTATCGACGTGGTACACATCTCCGTCAAGGGTTACGCGCCGGCGCATGGTCACGGGCCTGCTCGGTATCGCCGCGGTTGGTCTTCTGGCTGCCTGTCAGCAAGGTACCGTAGCGGTAGCGCCAACACCAGCCCCCACGCAGCCGCCTGCTTCCGGGCCAGCCACTGCGGTACCGACAGCGCCGGCCGCTGCCACGTCTGTTGCGACAACTGCACCCACGGTGCCCCCACCCACCACGTCGACCGCTCCCACGCTGACGCCGATACTGTCTACCACGCCGGGTAGCGTGACGCCCTCCGCACCGGCACCCGCTGGCACAGTACCGGCGGCGACGTCCACGGCCGCGGCGCAATCGGGCGTGCTGCCAGGGGCGAGCAAGACCGGGCCGGGGATGATCCTGAAAAACATTACGCCTCCGCTCGCCGAGAGCCCGCTGGATCAGATCGACGGTCTGGTGACCCCCAACTATCTTCACTTTGTTCGCAATCATTACAACGGTTTTCCGACCATCGACCAGGGGACCTGGAAGCTAACGGTAAGCGGCGTGGTGGCACGACCGCTGGAACTGTCACTGACCGAGTTACGGGGTTTGCCGACAAAAACGCTCACGATGGTGCTGGAGTGCGCCGGTAATACGCGCGGACGATTCGTGCCCGTGACCGAAGGGACCCAGTGGGGCAACGGCGCGGCAAGTGTCGCGGAGTATACCGGTGTGCCGGTGGCTGATGTGATGAAACTCGCGGGCATCAAAGAGTCCGCCGTTGACCTCGTCTTCGCGAGTCTGGACTCCGGCAAAGTGACGCGTGGTCTCAACAAGCAGAAGGCACTTGATCCGGACACGATGCTTGTGTGGGCGATGAACGGTGAGCCACTTCCCATTGAGCATGGGTTTCCGATTCGTGTGATCGTGCCAGGCTGGATAGGCGTCGCGCATATCAAATGGCTGGGGAGTATTGAGGCGCTGGACAAGCCATACGATGGCTTTTATAACACGCGGCAGTATGTGTATCTCAAGCAAGGGCAAGAGAGCGGCGGCACGCCCATGACGACACTGCCCATCAAATCCGTCCTTGCCCGCCCCCGACCTGGTACGGAAGTGCCGGTAGGGCCGACGACGCTCTCTGGTTTTGCGTGGTCAGGAGGAGAAAAGATCACGAAGGTCGAAGTGAGCACCGATGGCGGCGCGACGTACAAAGACGCACGGATTGAAGAGCCCGTGTTGCGGTGGTCCTGGGTGCGCTGGCAGTTCACCGTCGATGCGCCACCAGGAACACTTTCTGTGGCGACGCGAGCGACCGATGCCGCCGGGAATGTACAACCGCGGACGGTTGAATGGAACCGGTTTGGCTACGGCTATAACGCCATACAGTCGTGGCAACTCGGGGTAGGGCAGCCGCTATCGCCGGTAGCCTCCGTCACGACGAGCGCCACCGGGACCGCGACTGCCGCTACCCTTCCCGCGGCGACACCGACGACACCACCGGCATCACCAGCGCCGACCGGAGCGGCCACTCCTGCCCGAGCCGCCGCCGTGACGGTGGGTGCCACTGGTGGATCTGGCCAGATCGCCCGTGGCGCCCAGATTTACGGTCAGGCGTGCGCCGCGTGCCACGGGGCCGGCGGCCAGGGTTCTCCCGCTTTTCCCAAGCTGGTGGGCAACAAGACACTTGCAGGGTTTGGGAACGCCAAGAACCTCTTCGACTACGTGAAGGCGGCGATGCCGCAGGATCGGCCAGGAAGCCTCAGTGATGATGACTATTACGCGGTCACTGCCTACCTGGTAGCGCAGAACGGCGTGAATGCCGATGGCGCGGTGACGGTGGATCCGAAGACGGCGGCGACTCTCTCATTGAAATAAGTACTTGACGGATGGCGTCGCTGGTGTCGTGCCGACTATTAGAAAGTCATCGGTGAGCAACAGCATACGCAGGCTCGAATCTTCCATGCATGCGCTCATTCCCGGCCTGATGGTGGCAGGTCTGGTCAGTGTGACCGCGATTGCCATCGAGACTGGAGAACGTGCCGCGCTTGGACAGCCGATCATCGAAGCGCTCGTCGCGGCAATTCTTCTTGGCATGGTCGTCCGTAATTTTGTGGCTGTGCCAGTGAAGGTTGACCGTGGCGCAGCGTTCGCGGCCAAGCAACTTCTCGAAGTTGCGGTTTTGCTGCTGGGAGCGACGATCGACGTCCGACAGGTGCTAACCGCAGGGCCGCTGTTGCTCCTGGCGATTGCCGTCTGCGTTGTCGGCAGTATCGCTGTCAGTTACGTATTGGGACGGGTGATTGGCCTCCATGAGAAGCTCGCCCTCCTGGTTGCGGTGGGAAACGCCATCTGTGGAAACTCGGCGATCGCCGCGGTGGCTCCGGTCATTCGTGCCGATAAGAAAGACGTGGCAAGCTCAATTGCGCTGACAGCTGTTGTGGGGGTTGTGGTGGTGTTGACGCTGCCACTCCTCGTACCGTTGGCCCATCTGACGTTTTACCAGTATGGCGTACTGACGGGAATGACGGTGTATGCCGTTCCTCAGGTCATTGCGGCGTCATTTCCGGTCAGTCAGTTTTCTGGTGAGGTGGCCACGCTGGTCAAGCTGGTACGGGTGATGTTTCTCGGGCCGGTCGTACTCTTTTTTGGGATTGCGATGCGGAACACCGGCAAGGGAGGCGGCCATGCAGAAAAGAGCCCCGCTCTTGTGCCCTGGTTTATCGCGGGGTTTTTGCTCCTGGCCGCGATTCGTTTTACCGGCGTACTGCCGCTGGCACTGGTCCTGGGAGTGAAGGAGTTCAGCCGGTGGCTGACGATTCTGGCGATGGCGGGACTTGGACTCGGCGTAGAGTTCGCCGCGATTCGATCTACTGGTCCCCGCGTAATTGTCGCCGTCTGTAGCTCTCTGATCTTCTTGATTGCGCTGAGTCTGGGGCTTATCGAGGGACTCCATATCGCGGGTTAGCGTACGATGACGACACGGCGAGGGGACATTTTGATCAAACCATTGCGCTTGGATAGACGATGGCGCAGAATTGGCTTTGGCCTGCTACTGTTGGTCGGTATTGGCCTCGCCTTTTTCTCCCTGGTTGATGTACAGCGATTCTCTCGAGCCTTTGGAGCGTTTGCGCTCGGACGTTTGTGGATGATCCTGCCGATTGCGTTTGGTGCGCTGCTCGTCAATGCCATGCGCTGGCACGTGCTTGTCGCCCGCCTCGACCCAGGGGTCCCAGCCTGGGTGTCGGTGGTGAGCTATGTGGCTGGCCAGGCACTCGTGCTGGCGCCTGGGGGGTTTGCATTTCGAAAACCACTTCTTGACCGCGCGCTGGGCCGGAAAGTTGAGTCTGGTCCGGCGCTTTTCGTGCAGGAATTTCTGGAAATGGTGTCCCTGGTTGCCTATGCAGGCTTTGGTATCAGTATCTTCTGGGGTGGTGTACCGTTGCTGATCGGGACACTTGTGCTGGTCATTGTCATTGTCGTGACCGTCGCCCATGATGGCCTGAGTGGAATGGCCCTCAACGCTCTGGCCCGTATTCAACGGCTCGCAGGAATCGAACGAAAACTCCGTGCATTTCGGCTGGAGACAAAACGGCTCCTACACTGGTCCTCGCTGGCCATGGCACTCATACTCAGCCTGGTTGCCGACCTGGCCGGTCCGGTCATTCTGATCCTTGTGTGGAGTGGCTTCGGGCTTGAAGCACCGCAATTACCGCAAGCTGCCTTTGTCTTTGCGTTCAGCATTCTGGCGGGAATGTTTTCGCCCCTGCCGGGCGGACTTGGCGTGGCGGAAGTCAGCTTCACCACGCTGATCCGGTTGGTCCGTGGCGGGACGATGGCCGATGCGGCGGCGATCTCGCTGGTGTTTCGTGCCTGTACGTTTCTGTTCAGTATTGCCATCGGCCTGGTCGCGCTTGCTCTGCTGTACCTCCTCGCGGCGCTACGGCGGAACTCCGTTGCCTTGAAATCTTCCTTGCCGTGATGGCTGCTACGGATCCGTACCTGTGGACACATCCTGTCTCCTGTAACCGATGACCATACCGCAGGTTGCCGTGCCTAAGGTAGTATGCTTGAACGGATATATAGGCGAATAGGAGAGGAAACGGCATGGGCTTTATTGATGTTATGGCTTCAACCGCAGGGCGGTGGTTGCGCGTGGTGGCTGGAGTGGGCCTGATAGCCCTGGGTCTTCTGGCAGTTCGCGGGGTAGCAGGAATCATCGTTGCCATTGTTGGGGTCATACCCATGGCGGCGGGTATCTTCGACTTCTGTATCTTTGCGCCGCTTGCGGGTCTCCCGTTCTTCGGTCCCGCTATTCGCACGCAACGCACGAGACCAGATCAACATTAATCCCATCTCTCGGTGATGGCATACATCGAGAGCACCGCTCTGCTTGTTTATGAACACAACGTTCCGTAGTAGATGGCCCATTCACACTGTTGCCTCGATCGCGTGGAGCATGGAGTGCATCCAGCGGCGTTCGTAGTCGCAGTGAAACCCGACCTTTGTCACCAAATTTCCCGTCTGCCGATTCAGATGGCAACTGTAGCGCGACCACCACGGATCTAGCCGATCAAAGATGTGAGCGAGCGACCCAACTGGTCGCACATGATCTAGTAGGAGCAGGGAGCCTTCTGGACGCATGACGCGTCTCGCTTCCGCGAGCACACGAATCGGATCGTTGACCGAACAGAGGACAAGGGTTGCCACAACGGTGTCAAACGACGCGGAGCGAAAGGCCAATGACTCTGCGTCCATCTCAACCAGACCCACCTGTCGCCTTGCCGTCTTTGCGCGCTGATGAGCTCTCGTGAGCATCTGAGCGCTTGGGTCAATGCCGGTGATGCGGCAGCCTGGTGGATAGAATGGCAGACTGGCTCCCGTTCCAATCCCGAGTTCAAGTACGCGTCCGCGCGCGCGAGAGAGGAGGCGTCGACGCTCGCGACGCAGCAGCAACTCAATGGGGAACATCACCGTGTTGTACCACGGAGCGAGCCGGTCAAAGTTTCGTGTGGTGGAATCCTTTCGTGGCTCATTGGGAGGCATACGAAGACCGGGCATCCGAGTCGCGACGTGATAGCACGACGCCGTACGCCACGATCGCGAGTCCCAGCAGAATCCAAACGACTTCGTAGGGGAGATCAGCAGGGCATGTCAGAATCGAGTTGTCGCCACTCTGAGGTACGGGGCAGACACGCTCGTTGACAAGGTGCAGGTGCAGCACCAGGTGCTGGATGATGCCATCATACGCATTGAAGCCGCCCCCTCCAATCAGGATACCGCCAAGAAGTGATGACCGAGGGTAGCTGCCGGTCTCGCGGTTCCAGAGTCGGAAGGTACCCCAGAGGAGGACAAGTGTGCTGATGGCGTGAAAGAGTCCATCACTTAGAATGCGACCGTGTTCGTCAGTCGCCCAATAGAAGTTGTGCCACTGCAGCAACTGGTGAAACATGGTCTCGTCAATAAACCCGACGATGCCGATGCCCAGCAAGATGCCGGTGAAGAGCGCCGCACCCGGTCGGCGTGCCGTTGTTTGCCGCGAGTGCGTGCTCGACATTACACCTCTCCTTTCCGAACGATTATTTTGTCAATCGAACTGGACCAATCGAGTACGGCGTGTTCGCGCCACCTGTACCGTGGTTCCCTGCTACGACATCCTACGTCGCGGACGCCCTACATTGGAGTGCCACCATCGCCGGCAATGCCGTTGCCCCATGCAGGATGATGATGCCGAGTACGAGCGCTACCGACCATGCCCCGAGGCGGAACGTACCCGAAAAGAGTTCAGGTATATGATCGTAAACCGCGCCCAGGACCCAGAACAGGCCGGTCAGCACACAGAGCCAATACCCCATCCGTTCGTGACGAGCCGCTGAGGCTGTTCCATAGACCTGCGTCATGACGACCATGGCAACCAAAATGGCCGCTGGTTCTGCGGCAAGGTGGTACTCCGCTGGCACAGCCGACGCAAAATCTTCAATGACGTGCGGAATAGTCGCGAGGAATGTGGCGCACGACGTGATCACCAGGAGGCGAGACGTATCTCTTTCGATCATAGTGATCGGTGAAGGACGAGTGTCGTGACTGATGCCATCATGGGTACCCCTCTGCATAACGGACCATTGCTCGAGGTACGACGCCGCGTATAGTGTTATACCGCACATCCCCTCGAAGCAGATCCGCCATCGTGGGAGCAACCGTTTTCTCTCATCAGGTCGGTTAGGCTCATCGACGATCCCGAGGAACCACTGATTGCACGTAACGCACGAGTTGTGCCCAGGCTGACCCGAATAAGCTATGGCGTGCTGTCTGGTGGATCGGCCCGGGCGTGGTATGCTCGCATGAGCGAGCCTTGCACGCGCATGCCTTGACGTCTAGGTATGACGGCTGGGAGGTAAAGGAGTGACGGTTATGGTTAAGCTGACCGAGCGCGCGGGCGTGCTCACCCTTATCCTCCTGTGTGGCCTGACGACAACCGCGCGAGCGGCAGACACGACGTACCAGTTCAACCCGGAGACACACGCCGCCTTTTTCTCGGCGGAAACGAAGCAGCCGACCGTTGTGGATCCGCAGGTATTCGTTGCCGACACGGTTGCGCCTGCCGGAACCGGGCCGCAAAACATCGTGCATATCGCGGGTTATCGGCCAGCGCGCCCTGGCAGCGATGCGTCTGGCGCGCCAGTGTTCACGGCGCAGGGACAGCCGCTCAATCTGACGTTAGGGTCCTGGCTCGGTGCCACGGCGAGTGGCAGTATTTCCTGCGCGGGCGACACCGCGGTCGTCAATGCGCAACTGCGTGGACTGGTTCCCGGTGGCCTGTACCAGATGACGCGGCTCCAATTTACGCCGCAGGGTCCCAAACGGTCGCCGATGGGACAGCCTGATGGAACCGGCAGTACGTTTGTAGCCGGAGCGAACGGGTCCGCCGCCTTTTCCGGCCAGGTTCCCTTCTGCCCCGCAGCCACTGAAGGGATTGTCGTCGCGTATCACAGTGATAACAACGCGCACGGAGCGGCTATGGGGGATCTCGGGATCAATCTCCACAACGAACTTGCCGGGCATCTGCGTGTTGGAGGAGAAATTCCGAGGGCGATGCCCGCCACCGGTGGTGGGATGACACACCTGGCCTGGCCTGTTACCGGAGTCGCACTGACGGCCCTGGTCGGACTTGCGGTGGCCTCACGCCGCCGCCTGGTACGTTAGCGCGGGCACAGTGCGCGACGACCGTTGGCAACAAGCGACTGATATCGGTCATATGGTCTTGCTCCCTCGGAGGTGACGTAGGGGAGCAATGTAGTTCCACTCTCCAGGCATGCATGTCCATAGCCTCTCCTGTTGGGACGCCATGGACATGGGAACGAACGCACGTACAACTCCATCCTCGTGACGCTTCTGCACGTGCCCGCTATTGACTGATACGTACATCATCTCCGGACATCGGTGTTCCACTGCCCGTATTCGTACCACCGGGACGCAGGAATGATACGGTTCGACGGTGTCTGCTAGCTCGGACCGCAGGACCGTGCAGCGTCGCACGTTAAAGGCTGAGCGACGTTCCGGTATTACCTGGTGGGAGTGGTTGCCACACGCATATGCCGTGACGGTGGCGCTTAATAGTTGCATCGTGGCGAATATACGAA
>JAABUZ0100001785.1_pt1 | contig 38752 bp, 31 predicted proteins | sample 5562091 | NCBI WGS metagenome assembly JAABUZ01 (sample SAMN12813069, study PRJNA571459) | rock metagenome | isolation source: Antarctica rocks | place: Antarctica: Victoria Land, Linnaeus Terrace sud | collected 2015-12-21 | reverse complement strand
CGCTTCTAAACTGAATGCCCATGCAGGTGGTATAATCGGTGACATAGGGGACTAATCCAATGGAAACGGACAACAATTTGAGCGAACTACCACTGATGGAATTAGCTTCGTTTTGCCGCCATCGCCGGATCCGTTCCCTCGCCCTGTTCGGCTCATATCTTCATGGTACTACGCATCTGGGCAGCGATATAGATTTGCTGGTGGAGTATGAGCCGGGGCAGCGGGTCGGGTTGTTCGCAATGGCGGAAATGGAAAGCGAGCTGTCCAGCCTGCTGAAGCGGACGGTGGACCTGCGGACGGCGCAGGACCTGAGCATCTATTTCCGGGACCACGTTCTCGATGAGGCACGGGTATTGTATGAGTCCTGAAGACGAAGTACGTATCCGGCATATCGTAGACGCGGCGCAGGAAGCGGTTGCTTTTGCCCAGGGTCAAACACGCGAAAGCCTGGAAGCAGATCACATGCGGGCGCTTGCGATCACGCGCCTTCTGGAGATTGTGGGAGAAGCCGCGACAACAATGTCCCCGGAACTGAAAGCCGCGCACCCTGAAATACCGTGGCGCGTCATGGCGGCAACCCGCAACCGCTTGATCCACGCCTACTTCAATGTAGACTTGCAGATCGTTTTGGACACGACCCAAAGCGATTTACCACTTCTGATACTGAATTTGGAAGCATTGCTGAGTAGTGAACTCGCAAACAAACCGGAGAACAAAACCGGGTAACTACAAGGAATGCATGGGTTCGCCGCAAGACAAGTCATCGGAAGGAACACTGGTTTGAACAACAAACAAGTCGCGGCCGGCTTCGGCCTCCTGGTCCTGCTAACGGCGGGCGGTTGTGGCAGCAAAATGGACGCAAAGCAAGACACGCAGGGACAGACGGCAAATAAGACCCCTGCACCACAAGAAGTTTCACCAGATACTAATTCGGCATCGTCTAGCGGTACTTCAGCATCAAATACTGACAGTACGATTTTACTTCCCCGACAGCCTATAGCTTTGCCTATGACAGCAGCCGATAAGCGGTTGGCTCACATTATGCCCAATCCTGATGCTTACCCAGAAGATGGGCCTCAACAGACGCTTGCACTCTTTCTGAACGCCTGGAAGCATAAGAATTGGCAACAAATGACACAACAAACTCAATCAGGTTGGAGCAGCACCCCCGCAGATGAATTGTATGGCGACTTTGATCTGCAGGAGCTACGAGGTGCCAATTTGGGAGAAATGAAACAAGCAACAAGTGGATATGCAGACATCTCGACCACAATCTACTCTGTTGCTGCTGGCCCACATCCGCAAGTGCAAAAATTCAGCGGCGTGGTCCATCTAATATACGATACAGATAATATACGATACAGATGTTGAAGGCGACCAACCTACAAACCGCCCCCCAAAATGGACGATTAACCCAACACAGTTTCAACGGGCAATGAGCGGATACAAGGACTCAGAATAGCTCATGCCCTGTGAATTAACCAATTATCGGAGGCAACTTGATTATAGGACGGAGCTGCACTTTTTGACTAAAGCTACAGGCTCTTGACATTCTACGCAATCTACGTTATTATATACGCATTATGCGTAATAATATGCTGGATGCGCTGTTTCCCCAAACTCGGCAGAACATTTTAGCGGCGCTGCTTTTGTCGCCGGAGCGGCGCTGGTATCTCAGTGACCTGGCGCAGCACCTTCATGTCCCGCCGTCGAGCCTTCAGCGTGAGTTGGCGTCACTGACGGAGGCCGGCGTGTTGTGCCGCGAGACGGACGGCAACCGGGTGTATTACTCGGCAAACGCTGCTCATCCCCTGCTGCCGGAACTACAAAGCATTTTTGCCAAGACAATCGGGCTGGCGGACAAAGTTAAAGAAGCGCTGGAGCCGTTTTGGGATCAAATTGAGCTGGCATTTATCTTCGGCTCTGTCGCGCGGGGGGAGCGGACCGCGCAGAGCGATGTAGATGTGCTGATTGTCGGCGGCGTCCGCAGCGCCGACCTTGCTTTGCCCCTGCGCGGGCTGGACCGGACGCTCCAAATCCCCGTCAACGTGACCCATTATACTGCCGCAGAGTTCGCGGACAAGCGGCGGCAAGGGAGTCACTTTCTGCAAACAGTCTTGCGGGGCCGGAAGATATTCCTGAAAGGATCGGAACATGAGCTGGCAAACGCTGATGGCGGCGCAGAAGATCAAAAACCACTCTACGAGCAAGCGGGAACTCGATGACTTACGCGCTGTGGTGGAACGCGATTTAGCCGACGCGGCCATCAGCGGATTATCTGCCGACCGCCGTTTTGCGACGGCTTATAATGCAGCCTTGCAGACAGCGACAATAGCCGTTGCCTGCGCCGGGTATCGCACGTCAGGAATGGGACACCATCAGACGACATTCGAGGCCGCCGAGCTTGCGCTGGGAGCAAGCAGCACGGCATTCACGGTATATTTTGACACCTGTCGGCGCAAGCGCAACACGGTAGACTATGACCGCGCTCACGTTGCGACCGAAACGGAAGCTACCGAGATACTGAAACAGGCAAAAGATTTCTTGCAGCTTACGGAAGCCTGGGTTCTGCAAAATTACCCATGATTGAAAAAGACATGACTGCCCCGGCGTCATCCGCCCCACCGACACCGCCGACTACCTCTGCGTGTTGATGCCCATGCAGGTGGTATAGTCTCACATGAAGGGCGAGGCTCGTCCTCGCCCTTATTTTTCAACTTATTTCTCTACACATGATCTACGATATGAACGTGAGTGACAACTCCCCGTGGCTACCCCAATAAAACCCTACCCCAATAAAATCCTAAAGGCAGGGGCCTTACGGCTCACTTCGGTAAAGGAAGTCCTAAGCGCTGATGAAGCAGAACTTTACCATCCGCATTCATATTCTTTCCCATTAAAGCGCCATTCCCAGTAGGAGCTTCCCTGCGGAATGTACCCTAGCAGCGGCAAGCTTGTAGAAGCTCAGGACCTTCCGGCCATACCCCACGATAGAGGTGTTGTTGCCGTCCCGCTCATGGCCATCCATATAGGAACCCGGCCCCGCGAAGTGCATCTGCGCGGCACGTTCGACTAGGCGGCCGTCGGTGAAGGGCTGGCCGGTCGGCGGGTCCATTTCGCGTGCGGCGCGATCAATCAAGTTTTGGCTGTCCTGGCTGAAAAGCTGCTCCTGCTCGTCGGGCGTGAAAAACTTTGTGACTTCATCGGGTTGCGGCTTAATCCCTTGAGCGCACCGTGCAAGGAAATCCGCGCCATCGGGTTTCTGCCGCACTATCTGTTCCACGTCACTGCGATAGCTCATAAACCGGTACGCGCCCAGCGCATAGCCGCTTTCATGCTTTCGTTGAACGAAAATGCCGCTATCCTGGTAGTTCCCACTGCTCTCCTTTTGAGCAATGGCACGGGCGTAAGCTTCCCGATTGATGCCATGAAGTACCGGGCTGCCGGCGACGCTGCCGTGCATAGTCCGGTATATGCCGTGGTGGTTCTTATTGTGTGCGGCTCGGTTGTGGGACCTGCCTTTCCCTTTGGTCACGGATTTACCGGATGTCTTCTTAGGCGTCGTCAGCTTGCCGGTGCTGCTGGTCACGACATCGGAGAAGCGCACCACGCCGCCTTTGGCCTTGATCTGGATGCTGTCGCCTTCAAGCTGTAAATGGCCCGCCGCGTGCAGCAGCATCGCCCCGCCGCTGACCACTTCGACGCGCACGCTGCCGCCTTTGTTGAGCAGGTGAATGTAGCTGTCCCCGCACTGCACGGACACGCTCTCGCCGGAGGGATCAACAACGCCCTGCAAGACCACATGATTGCGGGCATGGACGCTGACCACTCTTTTGCCGCCGCTCCTTCGCCTTCCGTCGTCAAGGCGATCTCGTTGCCGCTGGGGGTGCGCCAGCGCTTAGTATCGCGGGCGCTGTCGGCGGGAGACAGGGGGCCGTGGCGAACGGAGCCGAGGACGACGGCGTCGTTGTCCCAGTGGGCGTGGAACTGAACCAGGACGCGCTCTCCGACTTCGGGCAGGGACAAGAAGCCGGTGTAGCTGTGGGCGCGGGCGGCGTGGGGCGTGGCAGGAAGGCGGGCCTGCTTTGATTACTTAGGTGGGATGTAAATGACGTTCCGGCCTGCTCCTTGGGAGTGGAGATGGCTCAAAAGGCTTTGCATGGTGATTGGCTCACCGCGCTTTGTGTACGTCGCATCAACCGCATCTATTCTGTTGCCGTACTTGTCATCGTGAGGAAAAGTATCATTGATGTAAAACTGGCCGCCCTGCTCTGGGTTAACATCGGGGTCATAGCCGGTCAGGACGAAGATATGGCCTGGGTTATGGTAGTAGTTTGTGTAGACGATGGCGGGGTTGCCCTGTGTCACCGATTTGGCAACATTGTCAAGGGCATTGGAATCACTGCTGGAAAGCTCCGCGCCGACGTAATGGTGCTGGGCGGCGAAGTCGGCTCCATTATATTTTTTCAGGGAGTTGTTAATGATTGTGGGGTTCAACCCTTGTTGCCCAATGTCTTGTTGTGTCCAGAACTTAACAACCATTGCCTGGCTTGCGCGTCCACAGTAGCCTTTTTGCGCTTGTTTAATGAAGGGAACCCGAAGCGATTGACCACGTTTGCCGACGGGTTTTGGCGGAGTTCGCCGGAACCCGCCTTTCGCCTGCCTGCGGCGGGGATGCGCGGCAGTCTGCGCGGATAAATTACGAGGAACGTAAGGCACAGGCGGCTTGGGGAACAGAGAGACAGGCCCGTTGTTGATGAAGACGTTCTTGCCGTCAATCCGCACCTCGCCGGGTGCTATCGCTGCGGCTTGTGACTTTGGTTTCTGCATCACGTTTCCTTTCAATTGCGTTTTTTCAGCGGCCACTCAGCTTGACTTGAAGGGTATAGGTACTGGTTTTGTTGACACCGTACTTGTCTGCAATGACGCGAAGATCATATCTTCCTGAAACTTTTACTGGACGATACCAATAAAGCCGGTTGTCATCGTAGATTGGGTTCCAAGAAGGGTTCATCACATAGAAGAAAACGCGCTTGTCGGGCGATTTCAGGCGTGCCTCTATCGTTTGCCCTTCATGGGCGTTGAACGTGTATGTATCCATTTCCACACCTGGAGTCATCGTCCCGTTGATGACAACAACATCACTGCCGCGCCGGAACCGAAGGGTATGGTCAACGAAGTCCGTGTTGCAAGAAGGTGCAACAGGTTGTAACTGAACTGGGCGCTGAATTGCCGAGTTTGCCATGGCGACTAACTCCGCTTCTGTCCCCTGCACGAGACCCATTGAGTAGTCGCCCGTCTTGTAACGCCAGCCAATGACCCCACCAGTATCCGGTGACTTTGATGTAGATGGAGTATACCATCCGGTAATGCCGTCAGCTAAAACCACTCGCTTTCCATCGTGAGGAGCCTGCCTGGTTCGAGCGGTTTGACCGTTGATGGAGCAGTAGTACGCAGGGAATGGAAAGTCGCGGCTGATCGGGCGCTTGAGTGCATCATCCAGCGTGATCGCATAGCTTGTCTGAGTGATTAGACAACCTGCCGCTAACGGCCCAAATTGCTTTTGCCGCGCAATGAATGTCGGCAGAAGGATCGGTATGCCAGGATGCTTTTGCTTTAGCTGGGCCACGACCGGCAAAAAGAGCGGATTGACGGAGTGGGAAGAGGCTGAGTGAACTGTTGCGGGCACCTGAGCAGTCGAAGCTTTGAGGCATGAAACTAACATCAAAACGAACAGCGTTGAAAATTGCATCCTTCGTTTTTGCTTGCTTTTCCAGCCTATCAGAAAGTTTTTCATTTTTAGGGAGCCTTTCCTTTGTCTAGCAAATCTTTGACCCATTGCGGCGCACTCGCAACATTTGCCGGCGTAAAGGTTGTGCCTTCCCGCCAGCCTTCCGCAACAGACATGGCGTGTGCCAACTTGTCTAGCTGATCGTCACTTAGTTTGCCAACAATGTCTGTCGGCTGCACTAGAGAATGTTCCTGTACCGTGTGGACATACTGCGGCAGTTGTCCTAGGTCTATCCCAACCCACTTATGGACGGTCTGCTCCATCGTTTTTGTGTTGTATAGGCTGGACCGCAGCAATGCCCGCGCTCCGCCATAACCAGTTGCCTCATCTGGAAAGACAGCAGTATTGCCGTGATGGTACGGCTCGACCCATGCCTTGCCAATCGCCCCAGCGCCATCGGCAATCGAACCGGGGTTCATGTTACCGGGATTGTTGTAGCGCCAAGCAGCCGTACCGCCGGTACGGACTTCCTGCACTTTACCGTCGGCACCTTGATAGGCAGCAAATAGATGTGGACCACCCTTGCGGGTAGCGATCACTGAATGGTAATGACCTGCGGGCCGTGCGACTGCCCTTATAGGCGGCTTCCTCGGCTTGGCTTTGACAGGTTTGCTTCTGGCTCCACCCCGAACTTTGTCTTGAATTTTTTCGCTCATCGGGCTAACAGGCGCTTTAATCTGAACGCTTTGACCTTCAATCTGCAAGTGGCCGTCTGCGTGCAGCAGGAGTGTTCCGGCGCTTGTCACTTCGACATGCGCCTGCCCGTTCTTGCTGGTGAGGTGGACATAACTAGAGCCGCAGAGCAGAAACACGTCCTCGCTGCCTTCGGACACATGCGCTTCCAGCACGACATGGTTCCGGGCGTGGAGGCTGACCACGTCTTTTGCGGCGGCTCCCTCGCCTTCGGTGGTGAGGGCGACCTCGTTGCCGGAGGGCGTGCGCCAGCGCTTGGCGTCGCGGGCGCTGCCTGCGGGAGACAAAGGGCCGTGGCGGACGCTGCCGAGGACGACGGCGTCGTTGTCCCAGTGGGCGTGGAACTGAACCAGGACGCGCTCTCCGACTTCGGGCAGGGACAAGAAGCCGGTGTAGCTGTGGGCGCGGGCGGCGTGGGGCATGGCAGGAAGGCGGGCATGGGCGGCATCCTGCCCGCCGCCGTAGGGCGTCAGGGTGTGCAGCCAGACGCGCTCGCCCGACGGCTGGGGGTCCAGCGGCTCGAACTCGAACTCGACCTGGATGCGTCCCTGCTTGTCCTTGTCCTCGTTGTCGGTGACGAAGGCCCAGACGCTGCGGGCGGGACAGGAGGGCGGCGGGCGGTGGGTCGGGAGCGGGCGGCTTCCGGGCTGCATCTGGAAGGTCTGGCTGGCGGTGGTGACGTTTGGGTGTCCGGTGATGGAGACGGTGTGGATGAGGCCCTGCTGGCCTTCGAGGTCTACCGCATGGCCCGGCCCAAACGGCAGGACCGCTCCGGCGATGTGTACCAGGGAGCCGGCGGTGTCGGCCAGGGACGCTGTTTCGGCATGAGTTTGAGACAATGCCGCACCGTCCGTTTGGGGGAAGTAATCGGCGGCGCGGCGCGTGGACTGACCCAGAAAGCTTGCCGCCGCCGCGCGGGCCAGACCGGTCGCGCCCGTGCCGCCGCCAATGATGCTGGGCAGCGCTTGGAGCGCCCCGGCAAACGTGATATGCGACCAGCCCCAGTCGGCGCCGGGAAAGGGCACGGGCGGCTCCTGGGCGCGTGCGCCCAGCAGAACCCGCCCGGTGAGGTCTTCCGTCGCCATGGGAACGCCCGACGCATGCAGCATCCGCGTCAGGTACGCAAAGTCCGTCTCGCCGTGCTGCAAAGAAAGCGCAATCGGAACCTGGAGGTCGCCGGGACTAATAATCTTGATCAGCGGCTCCGTCCGGGCAATCTGCGTGGCGATCTCCAGAAGCGTCGTCGCCTGGAACGCGCGAAAACGCGGCACCAGGTCGGTACGCTTGCTGTGGGACGCGCAGGACAGGGTGAGAACCGACAAGGTCGGCAGGCGCTGCGCCGACGCCTGCTGGACATACCCCCGGAAGCAAGGCGTGGCTTCCAGCAGGTCATTGTCTTTCCAGGTGATGTCAATGGGGCAGTTCAGGGCTTTGGCGGCCAGCAGGGGCGCCGGGCGGTCCTCGTAGCCGTCCATCTCGTGCCAGCGCAGGACGATATGGGCGGTGGAATGGTCGTACAGCCGCCGGTCAATCTGCACTTCGGTCACAAGCTGACGGCCCGCCAGCTCTTCCAGGCCGGAAATCGCTACTTGAAATGTCATAACTTTCTTTCACCTGCTTGACTAGGTTTCTAACGGGCCAGAACGCACTGTGCCGGAGCCGAGCGCAGGAGCAGGTTCTGAAGGCGAGCCGGATAATTATGCGCGGCGCTGTAAGTGACGCTGTAAGTGTGTGTTCCTCCCGGCAGGCGATACGAACGGTTCAGCGTGACAACGGCCCGCACGGTCTCGCCGGGAACCAGCTGGGCGAACTGACGCGGGCCGGGGCTGGCCGGGCGCGGGGTCTTCCGGCCGGAGAACGGCACCGGCTGGCCGTCTGCCGTCACTTGAAACACGTCGTCCCCAATCTTGCCGTCCAGGCAGCCGCTGATCCTATCCAGGAAGACCGGCTCTGATGAAACATTGGTAAAGTTCAGCACGACTTGTAAATTATGCCCGTTCGCGGTCGCGCTGAGCTGGACTGTCGCTGGAACCGCCACGACCGCCGGCGTCAGCACGGAAGTGGGAGCGCTTTGCGGGCTGCTGAGACGGCCCTGCTTGCTTTGCAGGCGGTAATGGTAGATTACTCCCGGCGTCAGGTCGCTATCCATGAACGAAGTCCGGTCCGCTGCAACGGCCCTCGTCCCCCCGCCCTGGCCCGGCCCGCCGCTGCGGTACAAAACATACTTGCTGATGCCCGGCACAGGACGCCACTGCAAACGGATTTGGGTTGGGCCGACCGGCTGCGCGATCAGCCCCGCCGGTGCAGCCAGCGGGCCGGGATGCGGCACAGGATTTGGCGTCGGCCCCGGATGCGGCACGGGGTTTGGCGTCGGCCCCGGATGCGGCACGGGGTTTGGCGTCGGCCCCGGATGCGGCACGGGGTTTGGCGTCGGCCCCGGATGCGGCACAGGGTTTGGCGTCGGCTCCGGATGCGGCACGGGCAGGTGGACGGGCGGGTTGAAAGCCGTTCTCGGATAAGCGGCGGGAAATGCCAGGGTCATCGAAAATGGCCTGTCCTGACGATGGACTTCCAGCGGCTGGGCGTAATACGAAGAAAGCCCGTTCGCAGTCACTTTGACCGTGAACTCTTTGGACGAGCCGAGCGGCACGGCGTCGGTCAAATCCAGTGTCAGCGGGCGCAGGTGGCCCGCGCCGTCGTGCAGAAGCTGGAACGTGCGCGGGGGCTGCTCCTCGCCGTCCAGCGCATAAGCGACGCTCACGCGGCTCAGCTCTTTTCCCGTCAAAGCGCCCAGAGCGCCTAGACGCAGGTTGACAAAAACGCCGTGCGCCGACTGGACTACATAAGTTGCCGAAGTCACCCATGTCCCGTAAGGCTTCGCGGCCGTTTTGATGTCATAGGCCGGAGTGCCGTCGGGCAGCAACGTGTTGAGATCAAAGCGCTTAAAGGCTTCTTTCTCGGATTCCGCCGGGGCAATCGTAACCCGGAAATGCTGCGGAACCCGGCTGAACCCGTTCCAGCCGATCTGACTGCCGAAAAGCCAGCGGAAGCCGTACCAGTGTTGCGGAGCCGTAAACTCAAAGGCATTGCCGAGAACGACGCCGGGTATCGGGGTTTGCCCTTCAAGATCATGCCCGCGCTCATCGGTCAAAACAAGCTGGGCCGTCAGGTCTTCCAGACGGCTGTCGGTCGGAACCTGCCCTTTGTCAAGGCCGGCAAAAGCCAGCGAGACGCGCACAATGGGAGTCTTGCGGACAGGGATGCCCCAGGCCAGCCAGAACAGCAGCAGCAGCACGGACAACAGAAACAGCCAGTCGCGGCCCATCCGCAGCCAGGGAACATAGCGCACGACGACCGGGCGCGGCAGCGCCAGGGGAAGGCTGTGCGCTTCGGCGGTCTGCGCCGCGCCCCGCACCGTCGCATAGTACGACCCGCGCCGCGCCGGGGGCGGCAGGACACACTGCCAGACGCCCGGCGTCCGCGCCGTCAGCGACTGCTCAATTGTTCCCACGGTGTCCCCGCTCCGGTCCAGAGCATCTTTGGTCGTGCCGCGCAGGATTGTCAGCCCGATGGCCGGGGGCAGAAAGCTTTTGTTTTGGAGCTTGACCGCAAAGCGGGCTTCGCGCCGCCAGGGACGCAGGACGACAAAAGGCGGCACTGCCGCGATCTGAAGGTCCGCCGAAGTCGGCAGGGCCACCCAGCGCAGCGGCAGGTCCTGAACGATCTCGCCGGCATCGGCGACCCGCCGGGGATCAAAGCAGGTCAGGACAAAGCTGAAGGTGCGCGTGCGCCTCTTTTCGCCGCCGGGCGGCGGCACGAAAACAACCTCAAACGACGCTTCCTCGCCCGGCTGAAGCAGCACGCCGCCTTCGCGCTGAGGCGTGCCGCCGGCGGCAGGGCGGCGGATATAAAACGCGGCGTCCAGATCAGTGACCGTCAGATCAAAGCGGAGGGCCGACGGCTCCGGGTTGCTGATCTGGATCGTTTCGGTCTTGCCCGGCCAGACCAGGTCGCGGTCGGTAATACGCGCCCGCCGCTCGTCCGAATTTTCTTCATCGTCGGACGTCGCAATTTTCGTTCCGGGCTGAAACGCAACTCTCGCTTCCCCTTCCGCCTCAAAGCCATCGTCGGCGGAACTGCCGGAGCCGGACAACCCGGATAAGCCGGACAAACCCGGCACAAAGCCAAAGAAACTCAGAAAACGATCAAGCATGAGGGTGCTCCACGGAGGGTCGTGCGGTCGGTGAATAGGGTCGTGCGATGGGTGGATGGGGGCGGTTCAGCCGGAACTCAACCTGGTAAGTGATTTTCGACTGCGGCCACGGGTTAATCAGGCGCGGCTCAGAATGGCCCTGCCACTGGAAGATCAGCCAAAGCCTTGATCCCGGCACCCGCGAGATGGCCGTCGGCTTCTTCGGGTTCGTGGACAGCGCCCCTTGGTCGCTTTCGGGAATCGGCTTGTCTCCCGTTCCCCCGGTCGAGACCAGCGCGGGAACCGGTGCCCGCGTCCCGTCGGCATACACTTCAATCGCCAGCAGGTTCACCTGCACCCGCGCCGGAGGTGTCGGTTTCAGCACGGGGTGCCGATGCACGAACGCGCTGAGAACGATGCCGCAAAGAGAAGCGCCGAAGAAGAGCGCCAGCCACTTGGCAACAAAGCGCGTCGGCCAGCATGTAGACGCAAGGGAAAAAGCCATAAAGACTATTTTACCCGAAAACGGGGCTGCGAGCAGTAGGCGCGGCAGCAGAACTCGTCCGCCGATTTTCGCTGCACCCTTTTTCGCTAAGACCCAGATTTCAGGCGCATGAATATCCCGGACCGGCGCGGCGGCTCCGGGTCCGGCTCCTCCTCCTGCGCCTGGCTCCGCCGCGGCCCCTGAGCGACCGCAACGGTCTCATGGTCCAGCAGACGCCGCTCCGGCAGAGGGGCTGCCGCTTCCAGAGATTCCAGCAGCGGCGGATACAGGCGAAGCAGACGCTCCAAACACTCGCGGATCATCAAAAACGCCTGTCCGAGCGTCCATTCCGCCGTTTCCAGATAGGCCAGCGTATCTTCCAAGCCATCCACGGTCTCCTGATAAAGACGCAGGCCGGGCGACGGCAGTGCGAGTATCTGCGCCCGCTGGGCTGCCAAAATACCGCCCAGCTGATCAAAGTAGGCGCGGGGATAGGTGTGGTCATCTACGGCGCGGGCGGCCGGACCAAGCGAGCCCGCCAGAGTCGCGGCAACGGCGTAGCGCTGGATCGCTGCCGACGAATGGCGCACCAGCAGGTCTAATCCCTGCTGGGCCAGCGCCCGAAGCGCCTGCTGGGCACGCCGCAGCCCGGCATGGCTGGAGAGAAACAAAGCTTCAGGGAAAAAGTCGCGGTCAAGCGCCAGCCCCGACGCCGTTTTCTCGAATTGCCCAATCTGGACCCAGTCCATCGCCTGGTCACTGTTGTCGGAAGATAAGCGGTACAGACGCCGAAGACCACGGCAGCCGAGCAGGCCGGTGTCAACCGATGAATACAGCTGCGGCTCCGGGTCATGCTCAGACTTTGAGACGCCGACATACAGCGGAACAATTGTCGCGTTCGCTTCAATCACGCCTCGGAGCGCAAGCGCCGACTCATCGGGAACATCAATGACTTGGCCCGAAGCGCCCACGGCCTGGCAGCCGCGCACCACTACGGAGTAGAGCCGGTCGCCTTCAGGACTTGGCCGGCTGATGCCGTCTTCCGCCAAACTCAGCAGGCCGGCAATCCGTCCGCGCTGAAGCGACCAGCGCACCAGCTCTTCCAGGTAGAACGTCTCCTGCTTGAACTGGCCCGCCTGCATCAACCGAACGCTGTCCCAGTCCACGGAGACCAGATCAAACTTACGCATTTCAAAACCTCTGCTTAACATACTGCTGTGCTTAAAATATACCCGAAATCCGCCGGGTATTTAAAGCGTAATCGGGTATTTAAAGCGTGATCGGGTCGCTGAACGCCTGATCTTCCGCCCCCGCCCCCTCTGGCAGCATCGCCCCGGTCTGAAACTCATGCTGAAGGTAAGTCGGCTGATCCAGACGCGCCGCCGACTGACGCCACAGCACTTCCACCCGGCAGCAGACCGGCAGGAACAAGCGCAGCAGAAGGGAAAGCACCGCCCTCGCCCGCGCGCCTTCTTCTCCATTGTCGTCCACCGGCATCTGTATCTTTACCCCCGGATAAAGCAGCAGGGCCGCGCCCCCCAAAACCGCCGTGCTGCCCGGCTGGGACAGCAGCGTGCCGGGACGGCTCGGCGCAGGCGCGTAGCGGGTCCACTGCACGGAAGCCTTGGGATGGATGAGGCGCTGAACCGCCGTCGCCAAAAGCAAAATCGGGTCGGCGGTTTCGCGCCGCCACGCCGCCAGCGCCCAAAGCTGCGCCTGCTCCGTTTCGTCCAGCACGGCAAGGCCAGCAGCCCCCACCCCCAAGATGCCGTCTTCGGACTCAGCCCAGTCAGCCAGTTTTGATTGCAGCAAAGACCGGCTGCTTTGTCCTCCGGTGATTGACAGAAACCAGCCGTCCAAATTGGAATTTCCAGCGGCCATGTCTTTGATGCGTCCATGCACCCAGCCGATCCCATGCAGCGAATCAAAAACGGCCGTCGCCAAAAAGGCTTCGGTGGTCATAATTTCCAGCAGCTCCCGGATCAAATTCTCCCGTCCCGAAAGCGTTTCATAGGAAAGCGCAGTCTCCATCTCACGCAGCAAAAGGCGCTGGCGGAGCTTCTCTTCCGCGCTGAGTTCCGTCCAGAACGGGTACGGCGGCGCGGCTTCGGGGCCGTACAGAGCATCCGCCCACTGCCGAAAGAAGGCAAATGCCCTCGGCAGATCGGCATCGGGAATACCGTCAATGCCGCGTGCGGGCAGTTTATCGGTCATCGCCCGCCAGGCGGCATGACGGGCCGCGCGGGCTTCGGGATCGGCGTTCTGCGCGGTATACCGGTACACAGCGGCGGCCTGCTCCTGCGGGTCGGGCGTGGTCAGGGTCGTCAGCGCAGTCCCAATCCCGATTTCCAGGTCACTTCGAATATCTTCAGGCAGGGCGGCGCGAAGCTCAGGATAGCTTTCTCCAAGCTGATGCGCCAGGGCCGCAAGCGGCGGCAGCGCCGGATCGGCCGGCGCTGCGCCGGGCAGACCCGCCAGCAGCGGCGGCAGAAAATGGGCCAGACGCCCCATCGTGCGCGTCTGCCGCTCTTCCATTCCGGTCAGCGGGCTGCGGCGAAAGTAGTCCAGCGCATCCGCCCGGACACTGACCGTGAGGCGCGGGCGAACCTCCGCCGGGTCAACGCGGTGAACGATCAGCCGTTCCCCCAGACCGTCATAAACTGGGCCGGGCGGTTCCTGCCCGCTGATCTCCGGCACGGCGAAATGGCCGATTTCCGGCACAAGCCGAATGTTTTCTTCGGGAACGCCGAGCGCATCCAGCGTGCGCCAAGCTTCAAGCAGGTAGGACGGCCAGTTCAGCCCGTTCAGCTGCGGGAACACGACGCCTCCACTCACCAGGCTTTCACTTTCTTCAAAGTTACTCATACGGCTTGGCCTTCAATGAGGAACGTTGACAGCACGAAGTATTGGGACAGCGCCGAAGCCAGGTAGTCCGCCATGTCCGAGAAAAGAAAGTCAGGGATGTCCGTGCTGAGAACGCGCTCAAACGTCAGAGTCAATTTTTGGATTAGCGGCATCGAGTCCGGCGAAGGGATTTCACCGCCGGCATTGAAGCTTTCGGGGCGTGCAATGAGCGACGGCCAAAGATAAGATCGCCACTGCGCGCCGCCGAAGCCTGCGTCATGGACGATAGAGCGGGCCGCAGAGCGAAAACGCAGCATTTCCCCAAGACTCTTCTGGCGCTGCCGGATAATCTCAATGAGATCTCCTTCCGACAGCAGCGGCGGCCGCAGAACGCTCTGATACCAGGCCGTTCTAGCCCATTCCGCCCGGTCCGCCGGCCCGCCGACCGTGGTTCCGCCGAGCGGCGGGAACGGCATCGTGAAGCGCAGAGGCGCTTTTTCCAGCACGGCCGGCAGATCAAGCAAGGGCGCGGCTCTCGCCCCCAGCGAACTATGAAACAGCTTGACCTGAGTCACGCTTGCCCCGGTCTGCGGAAACTGCACCTGCACATCCGGCTCGGCGGCCAGTGGGTCGGGATTGGGCAAGCGACTCAAAGAAGCCGGCACGGCGCGGCCATCCTGCTGGACCGAAGCAGCAAACAGGGAGGGAACGCCTGTCATGCGGAGCGCATGTTCCTGGCCGACACGCGGAAACGGCGGATAAAAGACGGTGTCTGCCAGCGCTGACTGCACGACAGGCACCGGGTTCAGCCACACAGCCTGGCCCTCGCGCCGCGATGCGGTCAAAGTGCGTAAAGCCGCCGCAGATCGCGCTCCCGGCGCAGCCAGAAAACCCACGCAGCGAAAGCCGGCTTTGGGAGTTTGGCCCAGACGCTCGATTTCCGGCGGCGCGGGCCGGGCGTCACTGTAGCGCAGGCAAACGATTTTGCGGCTGTAAGGGTAAAACGGCGGCAGCCACAAATCCAAATGGCGCTGGTTCATCCGGGCCGTCTGGATTTCGCGCTCGAACTCCATGTACCCCACGTAGCGCGTCAAGGACAGAGCGCGAGTCCCGTCCGGCGTCAGCGCCCACCAGGAGCCGCGCTCCAGAGCTTCCAGGGCGCTCTCAGGCGCTGCGACAAATGCCAGCTGGCCTCGTCCGAGAATCGGGTCTACCGAACCGGACGCCAGGTAATCCACATCCAGGGTTACGAGGCAGTCGGAGGCCGTCCACTGCACCGCAAGGTCCCGCAGGATGGTGGGCTGCAGCCATCCTTCTCCCGAAGCGATCCAGGGATTGTTCGCCGCGTCCGTGAAAGAAGAGCCGAAACCGATGTCCATCGTGCGGGGCGCAGGCCGCTGGGGAAGCACGACCGACTGTGCCGGAAACTGCCAGTCGCCCAGCGGAAAGAACTGTTCTTCCAGACGCGCGAGGGAAGCCGCTTCCGACTGGAGATAATGCTCCTGCACCGCCCCCTTCCATCCGGCCAGCATGGAAAGAAACGGCGCATAATGCGTTTCATAGTCCGCCAGCACGCGCCGCCGCATCTCGCGCGGCATATGCGCCAGCACGTCCCGAACACCTGGAGGAAGCTCTCGTTCGTCGTCAGCCATAGCGCCTTTCAAGTGGCATCAAAAACAAGTGGCATCAAAAAACGGGAGAGGCCTCGCAGCCTCTCCCGTCGCAGTGAAAGAGAGACAGGCTACGAAGCGTTCTGCTCCGGCTCACCGGCCGCGACCGCCAGAATGTTGTCTCCGGTGTAGTCCTGGTTGTTCTGGACCATGACGCCGCGGATGACGGCCTCGACGAAGTTGCCCTGGTCAGTTCCGTTCGTGGAGCCTTCAGGAAACTCTTTCTCCGAGTAGGTATGCACATACGCTTTGTGAAGCGTCCAGGTCTTCTTGACGGTCTTGGAGCGGTCCAGCGTTTGAAGCTCGACGGTCTTGAAGCGCTTCGGCCCCTGCGGCGCAAGCGCCCACATGGCAATCTGGGTTTCGTGGTCCAGCGGCAGGGTCACGGTGAACTGCATCACTGGGACCTGCACCGCCTCGCGGACTTTCTTGTCTTCATCAAGATCGTGCAGAATCTCGACTTTGGCATCAAATACCCGGTTGACTTTTGTTCCTTGAATCGTTAGGTTCGGCATTTCGAACATTCCTTTCTTTGAAAACCACGCAGTACGCAGTTAGGTCTATGAGAGATAAGCTCTCGTTGGGAGGAGGCAAATTAAAACGCAGCGCTTAAAAACTAATCCCGAATTCGTCAACAAGGCCCTGCTCAAAGTAGAGAATAATCTTGAAATTATTGCCCACTTCGCGCTGAACTTTGAATTCTTGGCCAGTCTTAAGAGCGCTGGGGAACGAGTTGACCAGATGCTCCGGGTCATACCATTTGGTCCATTTCAGAATGTAGCTCAGGTGATCCGTCAGCATCGCTTCCGCTTTTTCGTTGTCTTCCGGCATCGCGCCGCCGTAGCCAAGCTCCCAGGCAGCACGCAGCAGGCGCTTGAGGTAAGTTTCCTGCCGGAACAAGTGCAGATGACGGTACGACTGCTCGCCGTCTTCGCGGTGCAGCCGGCGCAGCGTGCGCGGCACGGACAGGAACGGGGAGCGGCCGGAAACATGCGTAAACGCCAAAAACGGCATACCGGGGCTGAGCAGGTCACTCATCAGGCCGTCGTTCAGAAAATGATCCGTCGGCAGGTCCGTTTCGCCCAAATACGGGTTGATCGCCAGATCAATTCCGATGCCCGGCAGGTCGGGACGCATCATCGTGGCATCTTTTCGGGCGTGCTGAAGCTTCCGGCGCAGGTAATCCGGCACGTCATTGGCCATGAGCCGGCCGGCGGCGACAAAGCACGACCGAACCGTCAGCTCAGGAACATCAACTCCGACTTCCACGCCGCCCTCGGCGGTCTTGCCGGTAATCAGCTTGCCGTCCGGCGGCATGATCGTGAAATCCGGCAGGCAGATAATGCCGCAGTCGCCGGATTCGCGCTCGACAACCGCATCAATCGCATAAGCGTCATTGAGGTTTTGCAGATACTCGCGCTTGGTGCGCCCGGCCCGAATCCGCTCTTCCGTCGAGAAAAGCACCTGGAAGCCGTACTCATAGCCCCAGTCCATCAGCGGCAGCATCTCGTCTACATAGGTCACTTTGCCGTAAGTCTCATCGTCGGGCGAGGTCGCGTCCTGGGCGGCCCGAATGCTTTCCAGCAGCGGGTCATCGAGCATGATGGACGGCGCTTTGCGCTTGGCCGGCCGCTTCTTCTTGAACTCGGCGACATTCGGGACGATCACAAAAGACACGGCGTCCCGGAACTGGTTGTTGGCCTGGGCGCAGGCATATTCAAAGTAGCGCTTCAGCTCATCGGGCCGCGCCAAAAACAGCGACGGCAGGTCGGCATTGGCGATGACAAGCTCCGGCCGCATGTCCTCGGCAACGCGCACATCGGCTGGGAACTCGTTGAACAGCAGGTAGACGCCCATGATTGTCTCAAACAGCGGCGTCACCGTTTGCAGGAACGATTCGACGGCGTTGGAATAAACGCCCAAAAACATATCATGGTAGTGGTTGACGTCGTTGATGTCCGGGTTCAGCAGCGCCAGCTCTTTCGGGTTTTGCAGCACCGTCGCCACCAGATTGCCCATCAAAGGCGCAATGAGGCCCTGGCTGATCATCTTGTCCATGAACTTGCCGACCGCAATCGGGAACCGCTTCTCCGGCGAGATCAGCGCCAGGTCCTGCCCGGCGGCAACCTTGCTGGTTTCCCGTATCTTGTCCAGTGCATTGTCCAGCGTCCGCGTTGCCAGCGCCGCTCCCGTGCCGGAATCGCCGCCTTCGGTTTTAACAAGCGCATTCGGCTCCGCGCCCTTGCCTTCGAGCTGTTTCGCTTTTTTGCCGCTTTTGCCGTCGGCGTCGGGGGCTTCAAGCGCGGGCAGAGACGGCAGCTGCTGCGGGGAGGCAATCAGCGAACGGTTCTTGCCGAACTCAATCTGGTAAATGTTCGGGTCAATCGGGCCGCCGCCGGGCGACAGGCGCTTCAAGTCATTTGCTGTCTGCTCCAGGCCATACACCACGGTCGGCAGGACGCGGATCGTGTCTTCTAAAGCGCCCTGGAACTCATCCGCCGCCGATTGATAAGATTCTAGTGCGCGGGCCGTGTCTTTGGACGCCGGGTTCCGCTTGGCTTCGAGCATCAGCCGGTCGTTCTTGACCTGAACATCTTCTGCAATCTTTCGCATCAGCGTCCGCTGGTTGCGCGGCTTAAAAGCAAACAAAGAAGCGTCTACGTCCACCCGGAACGTCGAAACATCCTGACGGACACGCTTTTTGATCAGATCACGCAGGCAGCGAATGTAGGGATGATCGGAGGTAATGCGAATCTTCTTCCATCCGGGTCCGCCTTCCAGCGAAAAGTCCAACTGCGGCGTTCCCGGCGCGTCGTCTCCAGACGATGCTTCGCCTTCGGCAAGCGGCGGCGGGGCCTGGGGTCCGCGCAGGCGATAATAAAAGCCGGGCTGGAACTTGTCGAGGAATTCGGAAAAGGACCGAACAGTGAGGTTTTCGCGGACCATGGAAAGAAACTGCTCTTCCGGCAGCTCTTCAATCTGCGCGAGCAGTGTTCCCAAAGACGGCGTGTATTCCCGCTCAACCTCCAGCGCCTCCGGGTCGAGATACTCGTCCAAGTTGACTTTCGCGAACAAGACGGCGCGGTTTGTCTTGCCCAGCATCTTGCGGTTCGATTCAACAATGGTTTCGTGAGTAATTGGCACAGTCGGAATCTCCTTGACGCAATAGAACAGCAGCAGCCTGCCACGGCATTGTATTCCCGCAAGCCGGGAATGTTACACCTGTATCCTAAGAATTTGTTTGTTAAATATGTTTGCTAAAAATACACTCGCTAAAATACATTCACAGCGGAACGGCCCGCCAGCACGATCCAGAGCCAGTAGCCGAGGCCAAGACCCGAAAGAGCGGCGGCGGCAAGGAGAACATACGCCAGCCAGCCGGTGCGCGGGCGCAGACGAAGCTGGGCGCGTTCCGGGAACGATTTTGCGTCTTCCCAGGCCGGCCAAAGAGAATGGGCGGCCAGAGAATCTTCTGTCGGCAGCCGCCGCCAGCGCCAGTCGCAGAGATCAAAGCAGCAGGAGCGCTCCGCTTTGTTCAATATCCGCGGTATGACTTTTTCGATGCGGTCTTCCGCATCCACGTAAGTATACTCGATCTGGCCGTCTACTGCTTCCTTCGGCCCAACACGGTACAGGTCACGACGCAGAACAAGAGAGATTTCCGCCTGAGTATTGAGGGCAGCAAGGGTCTCCGTGCGTTTCAGGAAACGCTCGCCGTACCAGAAGTGGCGAGAAACGCGGGTGAGCGGCTGCCGGGAGCGCCGCACTTCGTCATGGTTGACGCAGTCCTGATAAAGTTCGGAAAACGTCGCATGGTCCGGGCAGCCGCGCAGCCAAAACGGCCCGATGTCGGAGAGTTCGGAAACTGTGACTTTGACATCTACCCGCCGCTGTGCTTGTCCCGACCCAGAAATCATAAAAGCGCCTTTTCCTCAACCGCTTGGAGCTTGAACTCGTCTGCTTGAAATCTTCTGCACGCTTGATTATAACATATTCTTGTGACATATTCCCATCATATTTTAAAAGGCAGCGTGACCTGACAGTGTATCATTTTATCAGCGCAGTGTTACCCAGTGGCCGGAGGCGGAATTGGGAAAGCGCAGCAGGAGGGTGTGCGTCTCGGCCTCCCAAACTTGGGCGCTGGGCGAAAGCGGCTGGCCGCCCACGGTGACGGAGTGCGGCGGGGCATCAAGGCGCAGCCGGACGGCGGCCTCGGTGTTGTCCGGCCCGGCGGCGTGGAACTGGAAACCGCCGTCGGAGAGTTGCTCCGCTCCGAGCATCTTGCAGGCCGCCGCGAGGATCACCGGTTGGCCCTCAACCCGGTCTAAATCCAGCAGCAGCGCCCGGTGGCCGGGAGTCAGGGTGACGGAGGTCAAAATCGGCAGGTCGGCGTCGAAGAGGTCTACGAACCGGCCCGTCAGCGTGTGCGGCGCGTCGGGAAGCGATTCGTCGAGACCGGCGGCAATCAGATACGGGCCGCGGCGCAGGGACAGAAAGTTGGTTTCTTCATAGGCAATCTGCGCCGCGACGCAGGCGCTTTGAACCAGGCTTCGGACATGACCGGCTCCGCCTGCTTGGTAAGTCAGCGCGGCGGGGCTGGCGATGTCATAAATCAGCGTGCCTGGTCCAGCGCGGTGCGTTCCGGCAACGGTGTCCGCTGCAAGACCTAAGTGGTCAAAGAAGGCGGCGCGAGGCGTGGAATACGAGTAGGGAGCCGTGTTCCACCAGGCGCGGACGGTATTAAAAGCGTCTTTGTCATCGTCAATAAAGACGAGAACGCCGCCGCTCTTGACCCAGTCCGCCAGCGCAATGCTGTCTTCGGCAGCGGCAGGCTTCATGCCTTCATAGGTCATCAGCAGGATTTTGTACGGCTTGAGTGCGCCCGGCAGAACTGCATTCTCCATCTGGACCGGCTCGACCGGCAGGCCATGTTTCAGAAGCGGCATCGCCAGCCCGTAGAAAGACCCCAGGTTTGGGTCGGACGGCGACGGCCCGCCGCGCTGGAACATCATCGTGTCGGCGACGACCACTCCTACGCCCTGCGTCCCGCACGTCCACTGCGTCTGCGGCTGGTTCATGTCGTTCAGCGCATTAATCACGGTCATCAGCTCGGTGCCGTAGGCCTTCGGCAGCGGCTCTTTTTCGACCGGCTTCCCGGCAGTGCGTTCGGCCCGGTCAAGTTTCGGATATCTGCCCCGGAAGATGCGCTCCGGCCAGGGCATGACCTCAAAGCGCCAGACCTGCGGCCACAGCAGCGACGCCGTCAGCGTGCTTTCCCAGTTCGCCCGGTAATTGCGCCAGGAGTAGTCAGGATTGTCTTCGATGGGGTCGTTCAGGAACCAGACCGCTCTGCCGCTGGCCCGGACGACATTCATCATCGCGCCGTATTCCAGAAACGCCGTCTCAAACGTGCGCTCTTTCTTGCGGCCCTCGTAGACATTCGGCTCGCGGGCCGTGCCGGTCCAGACCTGGGCGATAAAGCCGTCCGCTCCCACTTTCAGCAGGCTCGACTCGGGGCTGACAATCCCCCAATGGGCGTAATTGATCAGGCTGTGCGTCGGAACATAGCACTTTGCCTGCGTCCCGTTCTGCGCGTTATACTCTTTGACGAAATCGAAAATCTGGGTCAGCGCCCGGCGGTATAAATAGTACTTAAGCTGGGACGCCCGGTACTGGGCATCGGGCGAGGTGTCCGGGGCAATCCATTCTTCGCCATAATAGGCTTTCCATTCGCGCCGGAACCCCTGGCTCCAGCCGGCCCGCACCCAGAACTCCGGCTCTTCCAGATGAATGCCTTCCGCCCCGGCGTCGAGCGCCCGCTTGACCCCTTGCGACAGAAACTTGCCGAAACTCTCGCCGGGCGACATGTAGTACACGTCGCCGCCGTGCGAGATTTTGCGGCCGCTGCGCTCGGTCTGCGCCTCATCCTCGTGGTTAACGCCGTCAAAGCGCCCATAAAGATAACCTTGATACTCTCCCCAGGAAACGCCGGTCATCACATGCACCCGGTATCCCTGTGCCTTCCATCCGGCAATGCGTTCAGCCAGCGTCGGGTCAATTCCGTAGCACATGGCGACATCGGACCCAAGCTGAAGCTCCGGCGCCCACGCGGCGCTGGTCTGGAAGCTGGTGCGCTCCAAAGACTGCTTCGGATCGGTTAATTGTTCAATCGGCATAAGTTCCACTCCTCGGAGTGTCTTATCCCGCAGCAGGGTTCGCTTTTAAACGCCGGCATCTGCGCTGCCTGCGGCCAGCGTGAACGTGTTCCAGGAATGCGGCGGGAGCGTCGGCGTGACTGCCCTGCCGCCGATGTCAATGGTGGGCGTGAGCGGAGTGTCCGCGCTGTTCTGCATGACCAGCACCACGTCGCCGTTGGGGTTGCGGAACGCGATTTTGTCTCCATAACTGCCCGACGTGTCCACACGGCGAGCGCCGGGCCGAACGAAATACGAAAAGTGCTTGAAGACGATGAACTGCGGCGTATAGGTGACTGCCTTCGTGTCCCGGTTGACGACAACGGGGGAGCATTGACGCCAGCCGGCATCATAACCCTGCGGCGACCAGTTGGAGCCGTTCTGGTCTAGAACCATATTCCAGAGCATGTACGAGTTCGCGCCGGCGCTTAAGTAAGACATCATGGTCTTAAACTGGCCTTCGGCGTAGCTCCAGTCGTTCTCATGGTTGCCGCAGGGCGTTTCCGTTTCCATGATCTTCGCTCCAGGCTGCGCGGTCAAAATGGCGGGAATGACTTTGACCGCGCCGTATTGCAGCCCGTAGCCGTTGACATACTGAGCGGAATTGGGATCGCTGAGGATCGGATCAATGATGTCCCGGCGGGCGTTTGTCGGCGTTCCAAGCCAGGTTTGACAGGGGACATGGTCTGTTTTCAGCTTCGGCCCCAGATATTTGGTCAGGAAATCGTGAAGCGCGTCCCCAGTCCAAAAGCAGCCGGGGTAACTCGTCGGCTGGGTCGGCTCGTTTTGAGGCGCGACCATGAACAATGGAATGCCCTGCGCCTGGTACGCCTGAATATACTTCTCAAAGTAGAGCGCGTAGGCAGCTAAAGTCTGAGAGTCGGTCTTCATAAACCCATTGTTGTCAGTGTTAATGAGGCCGTTGGTCTTCATCCACGTCGGCGGGGATCACGGAACGCCCCATACTTTGAGGCCGGGCCGGAGCGCCAGCGCGGCTTTAATGAACGGAATGAGCTTTTCTTTGTCGCGGGCGATGCTGAAGTGCGCCATTTGATAGTCGGGAGTATTGTTAGGCATATCGTCCAGCGAGTACGGCGTGATCGCGTAATCGCTTGCGCCAATCGGGGTCCGGCAAATGTTCAGCTTCAGGCCGGTGCGGGGGTCAAACAGCGAGCGCAACACCTTTTCTTTGTCGGCCGGGGCCAGCACCGACAGCGCCGCCCAGCCGCGCTCGTTGAAGCAGCCGCCCCAGCCGTCAATGGTCTGGTAGACGGCGGTTGGGTCTACGGTGACATTCAGCGCCGCCGGGGAAACGGCAGCGGACGCTTCCAGCGGAGGATTATTGTGCCACAGGCTGCCCGCCGTAGACGATTTCCAGGCAATGTGGCTGCCGCTGGCTTTCCACGGAACGAAGATCGCTTTCGGAACGAAGACCGCTTCTGGCGTGAGCGCGGCGGTAATGCCGACGTCAATAATCTGGCCGCCGGTGGTCTGGTGGCAGTGGACGGCGATGACGTTGGCCGCGCCTGGCTTCAGCGCGGCATAGGCGGCATCACTGAGCGGCAGCTCGACGTACTCGCCGGTGTAGCCCGGCGCGGAGGCGGCGAGAACGCCGTTGACGTAGACTTCCACGTCTTCGTCGTGGATTGTTCGGACGACCAGCTTGGCGGGAAGGACGGCGGGCAGCGTAACGATGCGCCGGAGCCAGATGTCGCCCGGCGTGTCGGTCCAGGGCGTATTCGGATGGCCGACGCCCTGGCCGAACGGCGCGGGGCCGGTTTTCCACGGGGATGCCTCAAAGCCCGGCTGCGTCCAGTTGTCGGCGGGCTTCTGGGTCGTATAGGACCAGACTTGCGGGGCGTCTTCCGAAGTCGGCACGAGCTGAGTGGAGACCGGGGCGGGCGGCAGGACCGGGAACCGGCCGTGATTGGCCGCGACAATAAACTGCGGCAGCGGCTTGACGATGGCCCGGTCATAGGTCAAAAGGCCGTTGGTTTCCCGCTCGACATCGGCAATCTGCGTGTAGACGACGGCGCTGACGCCGGGGTCTTGACGCAGGGAATACGCTTCTTTCCAGACATCCTGGTAACGCCGGGTCAGGTGCCAGCCGTCGCGCTGAATGTCGCCGTAGCCGAAGTTGCCGGCTTCCCACAGGTGGCCCGGCACGCGGTAGCTGATGCCGCCGAACTCGCCGCAGACAAGAGCGCGGGTCGGGTCGGACTTTTCCGAAGTCGGGTCGGGATAGGTGTGCGTGTCGTTGATGTCGCCGATGCCCGCCGGAGTCGGCAGCCGGAACTGACTGAGCTTGTCGTCTACCACTTGATTGTAGCCGCCGGACGCCGCATCTACCAGCCGGGTCGGGTCCATTTTCTTCGTGAGCGCCGCAATCGCCGCCGTGTCATGCTGCCCCCACCCTTCATTGAACGGGGTCCAGACGATAATGGACGGGTGGTTGGAGAACTGGGCCAGCTCGCGTGTCCATTCGGTCAGCCATTGGGCTTTCGTTTCGGGCGTGAACGTCTCGCCGTCACCGAACGCCTGCGGCATGTCCTGCCAGACGACGACGCCGAGCTTGTCGGCCCAGTAGTACCAGCGCTCCGGCTCGACTTTGGCGTGTTTTCGGATCAAGTTGAACCCGAAGCCTTTGACGGCGTCAATGTCGGAGCGCAGCGCGGCGTCGGTCGGGGCGGTGTAGATACCGTCGGGCCAGTAGCCTTGATCCAGCGTGCCGACTTCAAAGACATCCTTGTTGTTGAGGAAAATCTTGGTGCGGCCCTGCGCGTCGTGGCCGAGCGAGACTTTCCGCATGGCAAAGTAGCTGCCGACGCTGTCCACACGCTTACGGTTCTTTGTCAGCTCCACTTGCAGGGTGTAGAGGTGCGGGTCCGACGGCGACCAGAGATGCGGCGCAGGAAGCGCGAGGCTGATTTCTTCGCCTGGCACACCGTTTGCCGTTGCCACTGTTTTTGTGCCGTCGGTCGCGGTAACTTTGACCGACGCCGGGCCACCTTCTGCGTTCACGACAACATGCAGGGCTTTGGCGTCCACATCCGGCGTCAGCTTCAGGCTGGTAATATGCGCCGCCGGCACGGGTTCCAGCCACACCGACTGCCAGATGCCGGTCGCGCCGGTATACAGGACGCTGACCGGGTTCGCCCGCTGCTTGCCGACCACCTGAGTGTTCGGCGTCCCATCGGTCATCGGGTTAAATGCCGAGACGACCAGCGTGTTCGCGCCCGGCCTGAGCGCACTTGTTACGTCGTAATCAAACGCCGTGTAGCCGCCCTTATGGTCTCCCATCAACTGCCCGTTGACGCTCACGGTGCTGTCCCAGTTGACTGCCCCAAAGTGCAGCAGCACCCGCTGACTGCCCGCTCGCCAAGACGCCGGAACCGTGAACGTCCGCCGATACCAGAGCCGCCGCGTAACAGGACTTGGCTGGTGTACCCCGGACAGCGCGGACTCATACGGATACGGCACCAAAATCCGGCCGTCATAGGCTGCCGGAGCCGCGTCCGCGCCGCTGTCCGTCAGGCCATACTCCCACAGCCCGTTCAGGGTGAGCCAGGCGGAGCGCGTCATCTGCGGGCGCGGGTACTCCGGCAGGGCATTGGCCGGAGACACGTCTTTGTCCCAGCGTGTCGGCAGGAAATTGTTGGCGGGCTGCCAGGCGGCAGGCGCGGCAAGAACGCTGGCGGGAAGCAAGAGCAGCAGAGCTATCCCGGCAGGAAGATACCGGCGCAGAAGACAGAGCATTTTCAGATCCTTTTTGACACTTATTTGAGGCTCACGTCAGGGCATTCGATGCTGGGCTTCCAGCACCGCCAGAGCAGCCAGATTGACGATGTCTTTGACTTCGTCGCCGCGCTGCAGGACATGAACCGGTTTCCGCATTCCCACTAAAATAGGGCCGATGACTTCCGCCTGCGCGAGCTGCTGCACCAGCTTGTAGCCGATGTTGCCGGCCTCCAAACTTGGGAAGATCAAGACATTCGCTTCCGCGCCCAGACGGTTAAACGGATACGTCCCGTTCAAAATCTCTTCCACCAGCGCGGTATTCGCCTGAAGCTCACCGTCCACATGCAGGTCCGGGGCACGCTCCGCCAAAATCTCGGCAGCCCGGCGCATCTTGTCGGCACGAGGATGGCGCACGCTGCCGAAATTGGAAAAACTGAGCATGGCGATTCGGGGCTTGATTTCAAAACTCTCTGCCAAGCCGGCGGTCAAAAGCGCGATCTCGACCAGCGTTTCGGGGTCGGGGTCAATGTTGACCGTCGTGTCCGCAAAGAAAAGCACCTTGTGGCGCGTGGCGACCAGATAAACGCCGGCGACGTTGCGCCCGCCGGACGCGGCGCGAATGATCTGCAGCGGCGGCCGCAGTCCGTCGGAGTAGTGGGAGCTGAGACCCGAAACCATGCCGTCGGCTTCGTCTAAATCTACCATCACGGCGGCGAAATAGTCGGGGCGCTCGATCAGCTCCTCGGCCTCGCGGCGTGTCACTCCTTTGCGCTGACGTAGGGCCAGCAGGTGCGCCAAATACGCCTCATGCCGGTCCGAATGGGCGGGGTCGAGAACTTCGACCCCTTTCAAGTCCAGCAGCATGGCGGCGGCTTTCGCCGCGATCACCTGGGCGTTTCCGAGCAGGACCGGCTTGGCGATCCGCTCCTGCGCCAGCTGGTACGCGGCGCGGATCATCTTCTCGTGCTCGCCTTCGGACAGCACGATCCGCTTGGGGTCCGCTTTGGCTTTATTGAAGACAATTCGCATCATCTCGCGGGACTTGCCGAGCCGGGCTTCGAGCAGCTCCGGGTACTTCTGCAAATCAATCTGGACGCGGGCGACCCCGGACTCCATCGCCGCCTGGGCCACCGCGGGCGCGACCCGGAGCAGCACGCGCGGGTCGAGTGGTTTTGGGATCAAATAATCCGGGCCGAAGCGCAGCGTGTCCAGGCCGTAAGCTTTGGCAACCGCGTCCGGCACATCCTCCCGCGCCAGCGCCGCCAGCGCCCGCGAGGCCGCAATTTTCATTGCCTCGTTGATCTCGGTGGCCCGCGCGTCCAGAGCGCCCCGAAAGAGGAACGGGAAGCCAAGCACGTTGTTGACCTGGTTTGGGAAATCCGAGCGGCCTGTCGCAACGATTGCATCGGGCCGGGCCGCCTTCGCTTCGAGATAACCGATCTCGGCATCGGGATTGGCGAGCGCAAAGATAATCGGGCTGGGTGCCATCGGCGCGATCATCTCCGGCGAAACAATTCCGCCCGCCGAAAGGCCGATAAACACATCCGCTCCGACCAGCGCATCCGCCAGAGTCCGGCAGTGTGTCTGCGCCGCAAACTCCGCCTGCACCGCATCCGGCATCGGCTGCCGGTCCGGGCGTACCACGCCGTGAATATCCGCCATCAGGATATTCTCGCGTCTCGCCCCAAGAATACGGTAGTAGCGTGCCGACGCGATTGCCGCCGCGCCGGCCCCGCTAAAGACGATCCGAACGTCCTCAATCCGCTTGCCGACAAGCTCCAGCGCATTCAGCAGCGCCGCGCCTGAGATAATCGCCGTTCCATGCTGGTCGTCATGGAAGACCGGAATGTTCATCGCCTTCCGCAGCCGGGCTTCAATCTCAAAGCATTCGGGGGCTTTAATATCTTCCAGGTTGATCCCGCCGAAGCTCGGCTCCATGAGCTGAACCGCCTGAATGAACGCTTCGGGGTCCTGCGTGTCAAGCTCCAGGTCAATGGCGTCGAGATCGGCGAACCGCTTGAAGAGCAGCGCCTTTCCTTCCATGACCGGCTTTGCCGCAAGCGCTCCGATGCTGCCCAGACCCAGCACGGCAGTTCCGTTTGTAATCACGGCCACGAGATTGCCGCGTCCCGTATAGAGAAACGCATCTTCCGGGTTCTGCTGGATGGCCCGGCAGGGCGCGGCAACGCCGGGCGTGTACGCCAGGGCCAGGTCGTGCTGCGTAAAACACGCCTTCGTCGGCACGATTTCCAGCTTGCCGCGCGGCGCTTTGCGGTGGTACTCTAAAGCCTCAATATCTATCGGGTTCATCATAGTGTGTCTTCTTCTCAAACCGGATTTTACCGAAAGTCGGTGGTATAATTTCGGGAGTGGCTTTGGAGCCAGATTACCCGCCAGATTAGCTGAAGGTTGGCCCAATGCCTTTTCGCGATACTATTCAAGATTACCGGAGGATAGATCATGCCAACCCTTTAGCTTTGTTGCACAAAGGCGTTCGGCTTAGAAACCATGCCATAAATAGCACGGCTACTCAGCGAGGACGCTAAGAAGTACCGCTTCGCGGCACTCGGAATGATTTTATAGGAGCTTTGTCTTAGTCCCGCAAAGTGGGAGTTTTCGGCGTCTGCGCCCCATAGCCGTGTCCTTTAGGACATGGTTTCTATCGGACATGGTTCTTGATTTATGAAACAAAGCCTAACCCTTTTGTTCAACTACGCGCCAATAAGCGTTACAGTCCGCGACACATTGCAAAGAGCCTTTGGGCCGAACGCGGCAATTCGCACTGACGAAGGCGAAGGTGGCCAAGTATACGTTCGCATTGTGTCGGATCGTTTCGACGGCATGAGCGACATTGTAAAGCAGGACTTGATTTGGGATGCGTTGCGTCAGAAGATGGGACCGGACGCGCAAGCAGTCGCGCTCGTGCTGGCTTTCGGCACGGATCAACTTTAACCTTTACTTATGGTCGCGTCCGCAATTAGGAACCGTCCCCACTATGCTCTTCTCATTGGCCTGACGATTGTTCTGGGCCTTGCATCCCGCAAGTTTTCGTTTGCGCTGCCGTTCTGGCTGGCGAAGAATGCCGGGGACGTTCTCTACGCAGTCATGGCTTTCTGGCTGGCCGGATTTCTGTTTCCGCGCCTGCCGACGTTCCGCACTGCGCTGGCTGCCGGGCTGTTCTGCCTGGGGATTGAGCTGCTGAAGTTCGTTCAAGCCCCCTGGCTGGTCGCCGCCCGGCATTCCCACGCCGGGGCGCTGGTTTTTGGCTCCGGGTTCCACTGGTCTAATCTTCTTTGCTATATGATTGGCGCTGCCGCAGCCGCCGCTGCCGAAATAGCGTTTATCAAAAAGCGTCTCTAGGTTTACTTTTTAAGGTACTCTATTGCCAGGCAATTTTGCCGATTGACATTTTTGGAGGAACCCGATGAACAAACTTCAGATTACCGCCGCAGCCGCGCTTGCCGTAGCCGCCGTTTCGTTTGCTGCCGCACCTGTCCAGGCCGCTCCGGCTGCCAAAACGAGCCATGCCATGAAGACCGCCGGGCAGACAGTGTATGTCTGCAAGGACTGCAAAGAGTATTACTCGGCGGCTTCGGCCAAACAAATGGGCTACAAAGACGGTATGGGCCACACGCTCACCAAAGTCAGCAAAACGCCGGCAGGCTACATGAATGGCGACAAAGTTAAGATGTAACCAAGCAGCATAAAGGCAGGCATTCACGCCTGCCTTTATGCACCCCCAGCGCTGCACCAGGCCAGAACATCGCTGAAGCGCAGGGTTTCGAGTGCGCCGAACAGGGCGTGGCGGCTGATGCGGGCGCGAGCGAGAGCGGGGCTTGTCAGGCCGCACAGAAAGCGGGTCTGCTGGCGCGGGTCGGCGAGCGCGTCTGGGTGGGAGGCAAGCAAAGCCTTCCAGGCGTTGATGTCCAGCAAATCTTCGGGCGCGGGCAGGTCGGGAACCGGCGGCATGACGGCGGCGCGGCCGGTCAAACAATAGGTGCAGTGGCCGCACGGCTCGGCACGCTTTTCGCCGAAGTAGCCGACCAAAGCATTTGTCTGGCAGCCCTCGCGCGTGATCAGCTTCAGCACCATGCCCAGACGCTTGATTTCGGCCTGCTCCCGGCGGGCGAAGCGCTCGGCCAAATCGGCGGCGAGTGCATCTGCATCTTCGCTGTCACGCCCGCGCGTGTACCGCTGCCGGACATCGGCGACTTTGAGCTTCCCCCACCCCTGCTCCTCCAAATACTCTAAGGCCCGGACAACGCGGCGGCGGTCTACCCCAAGCGCTTCGGCGGCTTCGTCCGGGTTCAGCGCATACCAAACCGTGCCGCGCCGTGCAAACGCGAATAAATCGCGCACGAAGTCGGCATGGACGCCCTGAAACTTGGCGAAAATCTGCGGCAGCGGCAGCAGCGGCTGGACTTCGTAGCCCGCGTAAAACGGCGTTCCCTGGTGAAAAACGCCGTCTATTTCCAGGTAGGTTAAAGCCGTTCGCAGGACAAGCTGCCGGATGTCGTGCTGGCTGGACAGACCATAAAGCGCCAGATCGAACTCCGGGCCGCGTGACAGAAGATCATCCAGCAGCGACTTCAGCGCGGCTTCGGTCGGCGTGTCCCCATACGCAAAGTTTTCCAGTATCGGGATATCTTCGGGGGAGGCCAGCAGCTCCACGGTAGACTTCAGGCCGTCGCGCCCGGCCCGGCCAATCTCCTGCGAGTAGCTCTCTAAAGACTTCGGCAAATTGTAGTGATACACATACCGAACGGCGGCCTTGTCAATGCCCATGCCGAACGCGATGGTCGCCACGACAATGCCGCAATCCGACGCCATCCAGCGGTCCTGCACCGCCGCGCGAACGTCGTTGTCCAGCCCGGCATGGTACGCTTCGGCGGGAAAGCCGCCCTCGGCCAGTTGGGCGGCGACACGCTCCGCCGTTTTTTGCAGCGTGACGTACACAATGGTCGGCCCCGGCGGGCGCTTGTGCAGACGCTTCAGCAGCAGGGCATCGCGCTCCGCAGACAGAACCGGCATGATGCTCAGATTGAGATTGGGCCGGTAAAACCCCGTGACAATCGCGCCTTCTTTGGGAATTTGGAACGCCGCTTCGATGTCTTTGACCACGCTGGGCGTCGCTGTCGCCGTCAGCGCCAGCACCCGCTCGGCTTTGACGGTTTTCGCGGCTTCGGCCAGTTTGAGGTAATCGGGCCGGAAGTTATGCCCCCACTCTGAAATGCAGTGCGCTTCGTCCACCGCAAACAGCGCGATTTTCGTGCGCGAGAGCATTCCAACAAACCGCTCATTGTTGAAGCGTTCGGGAGCGACATACAGCAGCTTGAGTGTTCCACTCTCTATTCCCGCCGTCACTTCCCGCGCTTCCTCGCCGGTCAGCGTCGAATCAAGACGCGCCGCCGCGATGCCGTGCCGTACTAGAAAATCAATCTGGTCCTTCATCAGCGCGATGAGCGGCGAGACCACTAGGGTTAGGCCTTCGTAGCGCAGAGCCGGGAGCTGGTAGCACAGCGATTTGCCGCCGCCCGTGGGAAAAACGGCAAGCGCGGCGTTATGCTCGTGCAGGGCGTCAATGACGACTTCCTGGCCGGGCCGGAACCCCGTGAAGCCGAAATGCTTTTCTAAAAGCTGTGCCGGGGTCTCATCCGTAATTGCTTGTGCCTGTGTAATCGTGTTCATAGTTTTTGTTGCCTTCCGTGGCGTAAAGAGTGGTAAAATAGAGTCATGTCCGAGTCTTTTATCAAGTCTTTTATTCTGCTTTGGGGAGCGGGACTCCTGCTTTTGTCCCATCCATCTGCGGCGCAGATGACGGTCACGGGACCGGCCCCGGCGGTGCATACACTCACGGCCTGGTCTCGTCTGCATATTCCCCTAAAGTTTCAGGCGCGGGACAAAGTGGAAGTGCAGCCGCTTTCGGATGCCGCGATGGACGACTATCTGCACTCTGACCCAGACAATGACACTTCCAGCGACAGCAGCACAGACAGCGATGCTGAGATAGACGGCGTTTTTACCGACAATCCACCGCAGATATTCCTGCGCGTCTCCGACCCCAGCCAGATAGATTTTGCCACGTTCGCCCACGAATACGGCCACTATGTCTGGTTTGATCTGCTGAGTGAGGGAGACCGGAAGCAGTACAAAGCGATTTATGAGCGGCAAAAGGCGGCGCACCGGCTCATTTCCGATTATGCCGCCGAGAGCCTGGAAGAAGGCTTTGCCGAGGCGTTTTCTACCGACATGGTTGATCCAGCGGCGCTGCGGCATCAGGACCCGCTTTCCTCGCAGTTCCTCAGCCGATGGCCCAAAGAGCAATGACAAGCGCAGTCCGAGCCGCCCGGCCTGAAGAAGCGGAAACCGTGCTGGAGATTTTGTGCCAGGCCTTCGGCCTGGACCAGGAGGCCGCCCGGCCTATCTTTTACGCCGACCCGTACTTTGATCTTGCCTGCAAGCGCGTTTTATCCCTGCCCGGCGTCGGCATCGTCTCGTGTTTGACCGTTGTGCCGACTTTGCTTCGCATTGGCGGCACTGTCGTTCCCGCCGCCGGCATTGCCGGGGTTGCGACCCGTCCGGCGTTCCAGTGCCGTGGCTCCGCCGGGTCGCTGCTGGCCGCCACGGTTCCGGCGCTCGGCAGTGAGCTTGATTTCCCGGTGTCCCTGCTGCACCCCCTCTCGGCTCCGTTTTACCAGAGGTTCGGCTGGGAATATGCGTCGCGCCAGGTCCGCTGGCTGTCCGCCCCGGCGTCGCTGCCATCCTGCGCCGAAGCAGATGGCGTTCGGCCTGTCCAAAGCAGTGACTGGCTGGCAATTGAGGCGCTGCACGACACGCAGACGCGCACCGGCACGGGATCGTTTCAGCGTGACGACCGCCGCTGGCAGCTCATCCAATTGCCGGTGCCGGGCCGGGAAGCGTTTGTGCATGAGCATCAGGGCAGGATTACGGGCTACTGTGTTTGGGAGCGCCATGACGTTCTGCACCTCTTGGAAATGGAGGGCAGCACGGGCGACGCCCGGCGCGGCCTGGTCGGGTTCCTGGCCCGTCAGCCCGACGCCCTCGTGGAATGGACAGCATCCCCGGCGCTTTTGACGCAGTTCGGCTTGTCCTGGGCCGGCTTGACCACGGAACCCGGCATCATGCTGCGAATAGTCAACCTAGAGTCGGCGCTTTCGCTTCTGCATCCGGCCCATTACGCCCCGGTGCTGGCGGAACTCGGAGCCACGCTGACCGTTCATGCCGCCGACTCGCTGTGTCCTAGCAACACGCGCCCACTGCGCCTCACTGCCGACGGCGTCACGCCCGGCACTCCGGGCGACGCCCCGTGGCTTCATGCCGACATCCGCGTTTGGGCCAGACTTTACTTCGGCGATCTGCTGCCGTCGGACGCCGCCGCCGAAAACCTTCTTGCCGTAGACAGCCCCCAGACGCTTCGCCTCGCTGACCGCCTGCTTCCCCGCCGTGAACCCTATGTCGCGCCGCTGGATCAGTTTTAGGCGAAACTACCCAGCGGGGCGGGTACAATAGCCACAGCATTATTTCATTCCTATCACTATTTCACCCCTATCGCTTTTTGAGGAGACTTCATGGCATTAACGGAACGATTTTATGGCGCGAACACGGCGGGGACTTCCCGGCCTATTCAGGACTTTGGACTGAGCGACACCAAAGGCGTGTACCAATACACCGCAAAGCTGCGGGCCAAAGGACTGCTGGTCGTCGTTTTTTTCTCGACCGACTCGCCGCCTTCGGTCAAAGCGCTGGAAACGGTGCAGTCCTGGACCATCGAAACGCCGACCCAGAAGTGGACGGCGCTCGGAGTAGCCGAGGGAGACCGCCCGGCCCTGGCTCAGTTTGCGGAGGCGCATGGGCTGTCCAGCGTCTCAGTCGTGCTGGATTTTGAGCTGTACCAGACCCGGATGTGGGGCGTCTCGCATCTGCCGAGCGTTTATCTGGTTGACGGGAAGACGGGCCGGGTGCTGCACAAAATCATCGGCGACGATGACCAGGCGCTCGGCGGCATGAAGCAAATGCTGAGGAGCGAAGTCGGCAAGATTATCGCCGCCGAAGAAGCGGCAAAAGCGGCGGCGGAAGCCGCGAAGAAGGCGGAAGAAGAAAAGAAAGCCGCTGACGCGGCAAAGGCAGCGGAAGCGCCGAAAGCCTAAACAGTCACAAGTACCTCACGCAAAGAAGAACCTCACCCCGGAACTCCGTTCCGACCCTCTCCTTGTTAAGGAGAGGGTGGTCGCTTGCGACCGGGTGAGGTTCTTCTTTGCGCGAGGTTCTTCTTAGGACATGATGCAAAAAAAAGCCGCCGACGCAATCCCAGCGCGGCGGCGGCGGCCCTCACAAACGGAGCGGCAAGTTAAGGAGATCACGTCTTTCTTGACGGCCCGCGCCGACCAAATGTTCCCTTCTATTCCAATTTTGTTGCGTTTTTGTGACAGTTCCAGTAAATTTACTTGGTTTTTGTCTGCCTATTTTACTCGGATAGTATTTACGCGGATTTTACTGAAAGCCAATCCCGGCGAAGTCGAAATTGATTTTCTTGGTTCGGGTGGAATAGTAGAACGTCAAATCCCGGCCCAGAATGCGGCGGCTGACCGAGTATTCGATGTCCTGGTAATTGTCGGTAATGTAATGCTCCATCGACGCGGCGACGCCGACACCCCAATCGTTGCTGATCCGGTACCGAGCAGTGGTGAACAAGCTGCGGTCATTCAGCGGCAGGCCGTAGCTGCCGGAGAACGAGACCGTGACGCGGGGCAGCAGAGTCGCCGCATAGGTCGCCGTCAGCCGCTGCTGGGTCGTGCTTTGCAGAAGCGCCTGCAAGGGGTTCAGGCCCGACGACGAGGTGCCGAGCTGGCTGAGGAGCGGGTCATAGCTGAACGAGTAGCTCAGGCTGAGCAGGTCGGTCTTGCGGAACGTGCGGGACAGGCCGAGATTGGCCGCGACTGTCGGCGCGAACGAGCGCCGAGCGCCGCCGAAGGCCTGCCCGACGGAAAACGAGTCGGTGAACTGCGTGCGCTTATCCACGCGGACGGGAGCGGTGAAAAAGCGAACGTCCGCCGAAGTGGTCGAGATCGGCGTGGTGATGCGGCCCGTGCTGGGAGACGTTTCCACAAGCTGGCCGCGCTGCTCGCTGAGATCGGTCGTATAGTTCAGCCCGGAGCGGCCGAGCATGTGCGGCGTCGTTTGCAGGTACGTGTTGACGGTCGCGCTGCTGGCGCTGTAGCCGCCGTTGCCGGGGTCACGGCTGCCGGACGCGCTGACGTTCAGCGAGAAGCCGCTGAACTGGCGCGAAACGCTGGAAGTCGCATACAAGCTGCGATGCTCCGGGTAATCCACCAGAAAATACGAGGAAGTCTGCTCGTCCAGGCGCTGCGTGTGGTTCCACTGCGCCCCCCACTCGGAGCGGGTGATGCCGGTGACAAGAAGCTGGCCGGAGCCGGTGTGGCCGACATCGTAGCTTTGCTCCAAATCCAGCGCCATGCCGTGGCGGGCGGCCTGGTTGCCGAAGAACGAAGACCCCGTGCTGAGCGGATTGCCGATGCTGGCCCCGCTGACGGCGCTGTTCCGCAGGTAGATCGTTCCCCGGCTATGCGTGGTGACGTTGTAATAGAACGGCACGTTGACGTAAATCCCCGCCGAGCCGACCCCGACAAGCTGCTGGCCGAAAATCTGGTCCGTGTTGACCGGCATGACATGGTACATCAGCGACAGCAGCTTCCGGCCATCGCTGTAGATCGTCGCCCGGCGGAACTGAAGCTGCGAGTTCGGGTCGGCGGTGATGGCGCGGGCGGAAACAACGACGCGGCTGCTGGACAAGTCTACAAAGCGGTAGGGGTTAGACAGCAGTGGAAGCTGGGCGGGGTCCGTCGGCTGCTGCGCTGTTTCTAAACCGGAGCCGGTCACGGTGACGGCTTCCGCGGTTCCGGCTAGGATCGCCGTGCCGGAAGCGGTCAAGAGGTCATAGCGGATTTCCGACGCCCGCATCGTGTGGCGGCCACGCTGAAGCACGGCGTTCCGGGCCAGCACGGTCTGGGTCTGCAAGTCCACCTGCATCGAATCGGCGGTGATGTCCAGGGCTTTATAGTCCAAATGCGCGGAGCGGTTTTTGCCCTGAGCCTCGATAATGCGCGTGTCTGCGCTGTAAATCAAATACTGCGGGCAGTCAATGCGAATCCAGCGGGCGTCTTTGTCAAACAGCGATTCGCGGTCCGCCGTGAACTCAACCGACGCACCGGAGGCCGAAGTCCCCTGCAGACTGCTGCCGAACGCGGCGGCGGTCACTTTGGCCGTGCCGGCGGTGGACACGCTGGTCAGGGAAACGCGGGCGACCCCGGAGGTTGTCGAGGCCGTGTCCGGCGTCAGCGTTCCCAGCGTTGTCGTAAACCGGACCGAAGTGCCGTCCGGGGCGGCATGTCCCCCGCTGTCCGTCACGGTCGCCGTGATCACGGTGCTGCTTTTGCCGTCGGCATAGATTACGTCCGGCGCAGCGGCCAGGCCGATGCTGGCCTGTCCGGCGGCAAAGCTTGGCCCTGCCGCCGCCAGGAGTGAGACCAGCAGCAGAATGGGCAGCAGAAAAGCGCGAAGTGGGAACAGCATGGTAAGGCCCAGAAAAGTCAGATAGGAAGCCAAAAGAAAGGCGATCAGCCCGGCATCAAGTATGCCGGGCCAATTCGGGACTGGCGATTACAGGCCGCCCGGCGGGGTCGGCGGCCCGCCGCCTGTCACGGGTACCACGGGTGTCGTCGTGGTAGTTGTCGTCGTGCCGCCGCTATGATGGCTGGTGTGGTGGGACGCCGTGATGCCGATGGCGATTGCCGCTGCCAGCAGCAGGCCGAGCGCGACCTCACCCACACCATTTTTATGGTGGGCGCGGACATCGCGTCTGACCGGAGCCTGGGCTACGTCCGCGTTCAACGCGGAAACGACATGGCCGGCGACATCGTTGATCGCGCTTTGCAGAAGCGCAGCCGGGTCGTCGGTCGTGCTGAAGGAGACGCCGCGCCCCGTGTAGGCCAATGCTTTGACGGCCCTGCCGGTCTGCGTGGAATACAGCGTCGCCGTGACCGTCAGGCTGACCGTGCGCGTCTTCTCATTGGTTTGGATCGCCTCAATCGTGCCGAGCATATAGCCGTCGGTGGCGATCTCATCCGCCAGCTTGCGCCCGCGCTGGGCGGAGGCGTAAGGCGGCGCGACATCGGCTTCCGTCAGGCCGTCTATGCCGGAATCCTGCACGGCCCGCTGGATTTGCGGCAGGGTAGGCGTGAAGCTGTCGGCCTTGTAGCGCCCGATTTCGTTCAGCCGCAGCTTAATGGCGTTCTCCACCCTCGCCCCGACCGTATCGGCATCAAAGCCGTTTGCCGGGGCGTTCGCGTCAGTCTTGGGGGCGAACGGGAACATCAGGATCGTGTGGATCGGGCCGTCCGTGGCCGGAACCGTCGGAATGCGGACGGCTGCAAGGTCGGCGGCCGTGGCCGACCCGTTGCCCTGCGCCGAAGCCGCCGTGGGCAGCAGCAAGGCGGCGGTGGGCAGCAGCATCGAGAGCGCCAGCGCCAGCGCCAGCGAACGGCCTGCGCGAGGCCGCCGCTGCCGAAGAAAGAGGCCGAACGTCGTTTGTCGAATCATATCATTTCCCTTCCTGCGGCGCATTAGAAGCGGCCTCGGCGCTTCTTAAAGGCATCCGACTGGCTGATCGCGCTTCGCAGGCCTTGACCCGTGAGGCCCAGCAGCAGCGGGTCGCTGAAAACGTAGCCGTTGCCGTAGTTCGACTGGCCGTTGTCCGCCGAGTTTCGAGCGCCGACCCGGTAATACAGCGATGAGCTGCCGGGGAAAAGAGTGTTCAAGTTGATGTTGTTGAACACGACCGCCGTGCCTGCCGCGACGGAAATCGTTCCTGCCGTTGCGCCTTCCTGGTTTGGGTTCGCCTGCGGGTTCGGCACGTTGTACGCGCCGATGGCCGCATTGAAGGTCTTTACGCTAGACTGGAAGCCTGGGTCGGAGCTGATTTGCAGGATATAATCGTTTGCGCCTGCGGTCGCCGGAACGGTAACATTGACGTTGGCCGAGCCGGTGGACGTGACGGAGCTGGCAGTCGGCGCGACCGGCACGATATAGGTAATCGTGTTTGTGGTACGCAGGCTGGTGAGCTGGAACGTCGCGCTATGCCCCGTGATCGTCGTACCGCTCGTGTTGGTATTCGTGTTGGAATTCTGATTGCCGCCGCTGGTGTTGGTTGTTCCGCCGGTCGCGCCATTGGTCGTGCCGCCGTTGGTTGTCCCGTTGGTCGTGCCGGTGCTGTTCGTGTTGCTGTTGATTCCCGTGCCGGGGTTCAGGCCGGTACTGCTGCCTGTGCCGGTGCTGAAGGTCGCCGGCTGAAGGTACAGCCCTTCAATGGAATAAGAAACCCGCTGTCCGAAGCCCAGTCCGGTTCCGGGAACGCCGTTGATAAAGGCCCCAAAGAGGCCGCCCGTGGTTCCTGCGGTTCCGGCTGTCCCGGCGGTTCCCGTTCCATTGATCAGTCCGAATGTCGTCACATCTATTGTGGTTGCATTGGTGCTGTTGATAGGATCAGGCTTAGTAGCGACAATGGACGACTTGTTGTTGAAGTCATCATAAACCGTCAGAGTTTTTGCGGCCTGAGCCAGAAGCGGCACTTGACCAAACCCGTTAATGCCAAGTATGCTGACCCCTCCCAATGTTCCATTTGTGGCGACCCCGGTCGTCCCAGTGGTCCCATTCGCAAAGCTGAAAACACTGATCGTGGAGAAACCGGCAACTCCATTACTGTTAAGGAAGGCGGCACTAGCCAGATCAGTCGGCGCATCGCTGCGGTAAACATGAAACTCGATAAAGTTACTGGGATCAATGTTTCCTCGGTTTGCGGTAATCTTGACCGCAACCGGGCGGTAGCCCTGGGCCTGCGAAAGGCCGGCGGGGATGTTCGTACTTCCGCCGCCGATTCCATCGACACGGCCCGAAACTGCCGCAACACTGGAGACATTCGCGCTGCCCAGGGAAATATCGCTGCCGCCGTGTCCGGTGTGGATTGCAGACAGCAGCAGCGCGGCGGAGACCAGCGCAAGCACGATCCCGCCGAGGCCCTTAAAGGGACTGGAACGGCTGGACGTGGTCGGC
>JAABUZ0100001784.1_pt1 | contig 38769 bp, 36 predicted proteins | sample 5562091 | NCBI WGS metagenome assembly JAABUZ01 (sample SAMN12813069, study PRJNA571459) | rock metagenome | isolation source: Antarctica rocks | place: Antarctica: Victoria Land, Linnaeus Terrace sud | collected 2015-12-21 | reverse complement strand
ACCGCCGGCGAAGTGCGATGATGTGCTCTCGCGCCATCTTCGTTTTGCGAGAAATCTCTGCGTTAGAAACGCCGTCGGCCGCATCCAGCAGGACGCGCGCGCGACGCACCGCCCGTTGCGGCGCCGTTGGCTTCGTTACGAGCATCATCAATTCACGACGATCCGAAGGTCGAATGTGCAGCGGAGAAGCTGGAGGAAGCGGCATGTCTAATCATACTACACACAACGTCATGTGTCACGTCATTTATGATGGGCCACACTAGCGATGAGCTCCAAGCGATTTCCGAACGGATCGGCGATGTAACAGCGGGTCTTTCCTTCGAAGAGCACGTCGTCGGAAATCACCGTGACGCCGCGCTCGCGCAGGCGTTCGATCAAGCCATCGTAGTCGGCGCAACGAAACGCCGGATGAGCTTTCTTCGCCGGGCGAAAGTCGGCGTCTACGCCGAGATGGAGGGCGACGCCGTCGCTGCGAAGCCAGATGCCGCCGCGCATCGCGAGTTCGGCGGGCTTAGCAATTTCTTCCAGAGACAGAATATCGACGTAAAAATCGCGCGCTCGGTCTTCCTGACCGGCCGGCATGGCGAGCTGCACGTGGTCGAGCCGGGTAAACGGCGGCGCATCTTTCTTCATCGCTCTATCACTCGGAGCGGGTGCGGCCGTTTCCCGCGCCGGTCCGATCCAGACGGTTTGAACGTTGACGAACTCGTGAATGCCGAAGGCGGAAAGTTCGCGTCCGTAGCCGCTTCTCTTAACGCCGCCGAAGGGTAGGCGCGCATCCGAGGCCGTCATGCCGTTGATAAAAACGCCGCCCGATTCCAGGCGCTCGGCGACGTGTTCGGCGCGCTCGATATCGCGCGTCCAAAGGTTGCCGCCGAGTCCGTATTGCGAGGCGTTGGCGAGTTCGACGGCGTGGTCGAGATTGCGCGCGCGAACCACAGCGGCGGCCGGACCGAACGTCTCTTCATCGAACATCGTCATCTCGCGCGTCACGCCGGCGACGATCGTCGCTTCGTAGTAGTAGCCCGGGCGATCGACGGCCGTTCCACCGAGGGCGAGCGTCGCGCCGGCGACGAGCGTGGCGGTGACCTGCTTTGCGAGCGCGTCGCGCAGATCGGCGCGCGCCAGCGGTCCGAGCGTCGTCCCTTTTTCCAGTGGGTCGCCGATGACGAGCTCGCGCGCATTTCGCACGAACGCTTCGAGAAATTCGTCGTAGGCCGAAGCTTCCACGATAAAGCGCTTGGCCGCGATGCAGCTTTGGCCGTTGTTTTGAAAGCGCGCCGTGACGGCCACCTTTGCGGCCGCTTCGATATCCGCGTCGGCCAGCACGATGAACGCATCGGAACCGCCGAGTTCGAGGACCGTTTTCTTGAGATGCTTTCCGGCTACCGCCGCGACCGCACTGCCCGCAGCTTCGCTGCCCGTCAAGGTCACGCACGCGACCCGCGGATCGGCGACGATCGCTTCCATGTCGCTTCCCGCGACGACCAGCGTCGTAAAGGCACCTTTGGGAAAACCGGAGTCGGTGAAGATCTTTTCGATCGCGAGCGCGCAGCCCGTCACGTTGGCCGCGTGTTTGAGCACGACCACGTTGCCCGCCATCAGCGCCGGTGCGGCGGCGCGAAACGCTTGCCAAAACGGAAAATTCCACGGCATGATCGCGAGCAACGTTCCCAGGGGCCGGTATGCGATGTAACTCTTTGCCGCCGTCGATGGGACCGGCGTGTCGGCGAGATACGCGCCACCACGCTCGGCATAGTGCGCGCAGCCCACGGCGCATTTCTCGACTTCCGCTTCGGCTTCGACGAGGGTCTTGCCCATCTCGCGCGAGGCCAGCGTTGCGAGTTCCGTTTTTCGGGCGCGGAGCGTCCGCGCGGCGGCTGCGAGCAGTAACGACCGTTCTTGGGACGACGTCGAGCGCCACGTGCGATACGTTGCGAGCGCGCCGTCGAGCGCCGCGTCGATCGTCGCGCGGCCGTGGACGCGGTACGTCTGGAGGTTTACGCCGCTCGCCGGATCGATGGTCGTGATGGTCGGCGAAGAAGCGGTTGCGGTCACGGCCGGGGTCCCTCGTAAACTTCGACGAGCGCATCGGGATGCAGGTAGCGTTTCGCAGCACGCACCACGCGCGCGCCATCGATTGCGGCGAACCGCGCGCCGAGCGTCGCATCGGTATTCGGCGGTAAGCCGTCGGTCGCGACTCGCTGTACCCGCGCGGCGATGGTTTGCGTCGATTGCTCCGCGAGCAGCGTGCGAGCAACGATTTTCGAACGCGCGCGATCGAGTTCGAAGGGGCCGATCGGGTCGCGTTGCAATCGCTGGAATTCATGGCGAACTCCGGCGACGGCGCTGCGTACGTTGCGGGCCGGCGCTTCGAAACGGACGGCGAGCGAACCGCGATAGCGGTCCGCATCCAATACCGTCGCGATGGACGTCACGACCGGCCGTTCGACGTGCAACTGCTGCATCAGCCGCGTGTCGTAGCCGCTATCGCCGCCGAGCACCTCGCTGATAACGGCGAGGGCGTCGTTGTCGGGCGCGTTGCGAGCCACCGTCGCTTCGCCGAGATGGGCGTCAACGAGGCGGCGATCCGTTACGATGTAGCGGCGCGCCGCCGTCGTGGCCGGATAGGCGGCCGAGCGAAGCTGCGGACGCGCTCCCGTGGCCGCCCAGCTTCCGAAGCGCGCTTCCAATTTTGCTCGCACCGTCGCCGGATCGACGTCTCCCGCTATCGAGAGCGTGGTGAGATCGGGTCGCAGAAAGTGCGCTGCATAGGCGCGAATGTCGTCGCGGCGGATGGCCAGGATCGTGGCTCGCGTCGGTTCGCGAAGCGTGGCGTCGTCGCGGCGATCGAGCAAGCTGTCGAATTCGCGGTTGGCCCGATATTCGGGATCGCCGTCACGCTGCAAGACGGCGGCTAAGGTCTGTTTGCGCACGCGTTCGATCGCTTCGTTTGCGAAGCTCGGATGCTGCAGACTATCGGCGACGATGTCCAGCAACGCGTCGAGATCTTGCGCGCGGCCGCGGCCCGAAAACGCGGTTCCTAGCTGGAGCGTCGCGCCGGTGTCATCGACAATTTTGCGCTGTGCGTCGAAATCGTAGCGCGCGCTGCCGTCTGCGAGCAGCGAAGCGACGAGCGCTCCGAGCCCGGTTTTGCCGGCGGGATCGAAGCGTGGCGACGTCTCGACGGCACCGTTGAGATAGACGGTGGGATTGGCATGTATTTCGGAAACGAGCACCCGGAGCCCGTTCCGTAGGGAGAAAGCGGTCGGGATCGCCCGCGGTGCGATGCGGGCGGCGCCCGAAGGCAGGGCGTTGCGGATGTAGCGCGCTTCGACGAGCGGGCCGTTCGGTGCTCGGCGCGAGAAGTCGTCGGTAACGACCGTCGTCGGAGGTGCAAGCGCGACGCCCGTACGTGCGGCGTTGGGCGCCAAGAGCCCGGTGACGGCCGGGGCGCGCAGGTAATGCCGGTAGAGCAGAGTCAACTCCGCATTCGTCGTCGCGCCGATGCGTGCGGTTTCGCGCGCCGGATCGAGCACGTTGTCCACTGCCAGGGCGTAGGCCGCACGATCGCCGAGTTCGGCGACCGAATCGCGCGCGAACGTGTCGGCCCGCGCGGCGCTGGTCTTCGCTGCCGCCACCAGCTCCGCGGAGAAGCCGCCGGTTTCGGCGGAAGCGAGCACGTCGACGAAAGCGTTGCGAATTTGGCCGCTCGTGTGGCCCGGCGCGACGATCAAGAAGACGTGATAGAGTCCCGCGTGCGCGTTCTGATCGAGCTGCGTCGAATAGCCGATCGTATAGCCGCTGCGAATCAACGCTTTATGGAAGTCCGAACGCGGATTATTGATGATCGAATCGACGACGCGGAAGGCGGCGGCGTCCGGGTCGGCGCTCCCCGGTGCGGCATAGGCCAGGTCGACGACTTCGTAAGGAAAGTCGCCCGCAATTTCCGTCTTTTGATCCACGGCATAGAGCGGCGCGACAGAGTCGCGCTGCGACTGTGCGAGCCGTGGGATCGCGCCGAAGATCGCGTTGACGAGCCCGACCGCGTCGTCGCTGCGCACGTCGCCCGCGATCACGAGCGTCGCGTCGTTCGGCGCATAATATTCTTGGTAGTACGCGCGCAAGTCGCCCGCGCTCGCCGCGGCGAGGTCGCTGCGTTCGCCCAGCGCCGCCAACGCGCAGACGCGTGCGCTCGTCGCGAGCTTGCAGACGCTATCGTAGAGCCGCGTGAGCGGTTGGTCGAGAATCGCATCGCGCTCGGCGAGCAGCGCGGCGCGTTCCCCGCGCCACGCCGTCTCGTCGAGAAAGAGATGCTGCATGCGATCGGCTTCGACGCGCAAGGTTACTTCGAGTGCGTTGGCCGGAACGACGAAACGATATGCCGTGAAGTCGTTCCCCGTCGTCGCCGTTTCTTGCGCGCCCAAGCGCGTAAAGACGTCGTCGAGTCCGCTTCCCGAAAGCGACGGTGTGCCGCGATACATCATGTGGGCGAGCGCGTGAGCGAGCCCGGTTTTTCCGGGGCGTTCGTCGGCCGCCCCGAAGTGGTACCAGATGCCCGTCTGAACGATCGGTGCCGCATGATCCTCGACGATCGCGACGCGAAGGCCGTTGGCGAGCCTGAACACGTGCGGTGCCGTCGGAGCGCCCGCGGGCGCCCCCCGAGCCGGCGGCGCAGAGAGGGCGGCCGTCCGCGAGGCGGCGGCCGGCGTCGGCTGCGCTCGAAGCGAGAGGGCCGCCAGCACGAGATAAGAGACGGCCCGCCGAACGGCGAGCGAGCGAGGGAGCATCGACCGCTTTACTGCGCGGCTGTCGGCAGAACCTCGATGTCCAGGGCATGTACGGCTACCGCTGCAAGCGCCTCGCGCCCGATCAGACCGATGAGCTCGCTTGCTTCAACCCGCACGCCGCGCTGCGCCGCGAGCGCGCGGACGAGGCCGAAGACGCGATGGAGCGGAGTCGCGCTGGGATCGGTAAGATTGCACGATATTTGCACCCGCGCGGCGTCGAGTCGTAGGCTCAGGCAGCGTAACGTCAGTAGGCCGCCGGAGCGCTCGCGCAGGGCGCTCGCGATTTCCCGCGCGAGGGCTAGATCGCCGCTGGCAAGCACGACGTTGAAGGCGACCAGCGGCTTTCGCGCGCCGACGGCGATTGCGCCGGCCCGCGGATGCGCCGCAATATCGCCGACGTCTGGGGCGCCGCCGCGATGGCCGCTTGCGACGATCCCTTCGAATTCGCCCGCCCGCACCTCCGCGAGTAGCCGGCGCCCGGGTGAGGTGGCCGCAGCGTCGTAGAAAATCGTCGGCACGCCGCAGGCCTCCCATATTCCCGCGGCCGCTTCACGTGCTAGCACGACGGCGTCCGCGAGCGTCGCGTCGGCGAACGGCACGAACGGAAGCACGTCCAGGGCACCGATGCGGGGATGTGCGCCGCGCTGCAAGCGCAGATCGATGCGTGCGGTCGTCACCGTCGCGAGCCGCAGTGCCGCCGCAAGAACCACCTCCCGCGTGCCGAAGAACGTGAAGACGCTGCGGTTGTGAACGGCATCCGACGTTCGATGTGCGAGCCGCGCCCCGGCCGTTTCGATCGCGCTCGCGCAGGCGTCGAGCACGGATTCATCGCGGCCTTCCGAAACGTTCGGGACGCACTCGAAAATTTTCACGGGTGCGGGCGGTTAGCCGAGGACCGTCGCGATCGCGCCTGCGATATCGCGAGCGACGATCGTTCCGTCGTCCCGTTCGCGCGCGGGTCCCGGCGGCGCGACGATCGTGCCGAAGCCGAGTTTTCGTGCCTCGCCCGCTCGGCGGGCGCGCGCGCTGACCGCACGTACTTCGCCGGAGAGCCCGAGCTCGCCGAAAGCGACCGTACCGGCCGGAAGCGGCAGGCCGCGAAAGGCCGACGCGATGGCGAGCGCGATCCCGAGATCGGCTGCCGGTTCGTTCACGCGCAAACCTCCGGCGACCGACGCGTAGACGTCGTGCGTCCCGAGTTGCATGCCCGCGCGGCGTTCGAGGACGGCGAGAATCATCGCCAGGCGCGCGCGGTCGACGTTGGCGGCGAGGCGCTGCGGCGTGCCGTAACTCGTTTCGCCGACGAGCGCTTGGATTTCGACGAGCACCGGTCGGGAGCCGACGATGCTCGCGACGATGCACGAGCCGCTCGGGCGCGTTGCCGTGCCGCCGCGTCCGAGAAAGAGTTCGGAGGGATTCGCGACTTCGTGCAGGCCGCTACCGTCCATTCGGAACACGCAGATTTCGTCGGCGCTTCCGAAACGGTTCTTGTGAGCGCGCACGATGCGGTAATCCGCGCCGTTTTCCCCTTCGAAATAAAGCACCGTGTCGACGAGGTGTTCGAGCAGACGGGGGCCCGCGATCGAGCCGTCTTTCGTGACGTGACCGACGACGAAGGTCGCGCAGTCGGTGCGTTTGGAGAATTCCATGAGCGCCGTCGCGCAATCGCGCACCTGCGACACGCTGCCGGCGAACGATTCGACTTCCGGCAGTGCCATCGTCTGTATCGAATCGATGACGAGCGCGCGTGGCTTGACCGTTTCGAGCGCGTCGAGAATCGCGCGCAGGTTGGTCTCGGCGAAGAGCAGCAGATCGTCGCTCGCGCCGATGCGTTCGGCCCGCAGTTTCGTCTGCGCCGCGGATTCTTCGCCGCAAACATAGACGACGGGTCCGATCCTCGTGCTCAGCGTTGCCGCGATTTGCAGCAGCAGCGTCGATTTACCGGCCCCGGGCGGCCCCCCGAGAAGCACCAGGCTGCCGGGCACGATTCCGCCGCCGAGCAGCGTATCGAATTCGCCGATGCCGCTCGGAACGCGGGCGACCCGGCCGCTCGAGACATCGCCGAGCCGGACGGGCGCCGTGAGGAGGCCGGACGCGGCGCGCACGGCTCCCGCGCCTTTCGCTTTCGGCCCGGCGCTGGGCGCCTCGGCAAACGTGTTCCACGCATCACAGCCGGGGCAGCGCCCGAGCCAGCGCATCGATTCGTGCCCGCACGCCGTACAAAAGAAGACCGAGCGCGCTTTCGCCATCGCGCCTCATCGTAGCGGATTGCGGTGCCAACGTCCTGGCACGGTAGCCATAATGACGTTTCTAAAAAGCACGCCGTGTTTTAACGGACCGTCCAGCGCGGAGACGTCAGCGTAGTATGTCGATAGAGCCGCAGAGCGCGCCATGCGGAACGGTACCGTCGTGGAGCAAGTCGCCATAATTTCGCCGTGCGTCGAGAGCGCTGCGACGGCGTGCGAAACGTTCGCGCGCGTGGTGAGCGTTCGTAGGGCGAACGACGAGCGTACGATCGTGCTCGGCACCTTCGCAGACGGAACGGGCGGTGTCGCGATCGTCGACCCGCGCACGTCGCGGCGTGTCGACGGCTTTGCGTGTTTTCATCCGACCATCTCACCGGACGGTAGGCGCATCGCCTTCGAGCGCTTCTTTTCTTTGCGCGCGCGGATCGCCTTACGCTATCGGGGCCTCGTCGCCGTCTACGACCTCGCGCAGTCGCCGCGCGAAAATCGCGCGCGCGGCGCCGATCCGCGCTTTCCCGGCCGCGTCGTCAATCCGTCGGCAATGACGGGCGATGCGTCCGAGCGCTGGGTGGACGGCATCGCTTGGCGTTCCCCGACCGAATTGCACTTTGCGATCCGCTACGACGAGCGAACGCATCACGTGATCGTCGCGTTCCGCGAAGGCAAATAAGCTTATGTCGGCCCCGGCGCGTCGAGCTACCGCCGCGAGCTGCAGAAAAGACGGCTTTTCATGGCACCCGACGAGTGAGCCGGACGCGGACCGCCGGGCCGGTCCAGCAGAGGGAGCCCTCCGCACGACGCGAACGGGCGCGCTCGGCATGACACGGTTCGCACACGTCGCGATCGACGGGCCCGCCGGAAGCGGAAAAACGACCGTCGCGCACGCCCTCGCGCGCCGCTTGGGCATCCTCTATCTCGATACCGGGGCGATGTATCGCGCGGTCGCACTGGCCGCCTTGCGCGCCTGCGTGGATCCGGCCGATCGGGCGGCGGTCGTTGCCCTGGCGCATGCGAAGCCGATTCGCGCGGAAGTCGATCCGGCCGCACCGCTGGGCTTCCGCATCTTCGCGGGGGCGGTCGAACTCGGGGACGAGCTCTACGGCAACGACGTCAGCCGTGTCGTTTCGATCGTTGCCGCGCAACCGGAGATTCGCAGCTACCTGGTCGACCGTCAGCGCAAAATCGCCGCCGAACGGCCCCTCATCATGGCCGGACGTGATATCGGCACGGTCGTCCTACCCGAGGCACCCTTCAAAATTTTTCTCACCGCTTCGGTCGTCGAACGTGTCGAGCGGCGCCTAGCCGAGCTCGCAGGACGCGGCGCGAAGGTGGATCGGACGACGCTCCATGCGGAAATCGTCGAACGCGACCGCCTCGATCGCGAGCGTCCGCTTTCGCCGCTGCGTCCCGCAAGCGACGCGATCGAAATCGATTCGACGGGGGTGCCCGTCGACACCGTCGTGGAGCGTATCGCCGCGATCGTGCGCGGGTGAGGCGGTGACACCATGGTTCTACGTCATCTCCAAGGCCTTCGTGCGCATGGTGCTCACCATCGTCGGACGGATCTCGGCAATCGACGCCCACAACGTCCCGCGTACCGGCCCCCTCATCATCGCTTCCAACCACATCGCCTATCTCGACCCGCCCGCGCTCGGCTGCGTGACCCCTCGCGTCGTGACGTATATGGCCAAGAAAGAACTCTTCGATATCAAACTGCTCGAGCTGTTCATTCGCCCCTTGGGCGCCTTTCCGATCGACCGCAGCGGCGATATTGCGGCGATGAAGGCGGCGATCGGGGTGCTGCGAACTGGCGCCTGTCTCGGCATTTTCCCCGAAGGGACCCGCAATAAGGAAGGCTCCGAAAAGGCGCAGCTGGGAGTCGCTCTACTGGCCTCGCTCTCGGGCGCCCCGGTCCTTCCCGCGTACGTGTCGGGAACGTCGCATGCAAGACGCTTCGCAAAGATTACCGTCGTATTCGGGGAGCCGCTGCGATTCACGCTCGGCCGGAAAGCCAGACGCGAAGACTTGGCGAAGTGGACGGACGAGCTCATGGGCCGGATTTACGCGTTGCGGGAGAAGATCGATGGAAATTAGGAAAGCGAAAACGCAAGGCTTCTGTTTCGGCGTCGCAATTACGCTCAAAAAAGCCGAAGAGGCCGTCGCCGATTCGGAGAACGGCACCGTAACGACCTTGGGACACATCGTGCACAACCCGCAGATGGTGAAGTCGTTCGAAGAAAAGGGGCTCGTCAACGCGCATAACGTCGACGACGTCGAAGCGGGAACGCTCTTCGTGCGCGCGCACGGTCTGCCCGTCGAAGTGTTCGAAAAGGCCAGCGCCAAGGGCTTGTCGATCGTCGATGCCACCTGCCCGATGGTTACGAAAATTCACGTTCAAGCCGAGAAGCTGCGCGCCGACGGCTACAAAATCGTCGTCGTCGGCGATCCCAATCATCCCGAAGTGAAAGGAACGCTCTCGCACGTTCCGGGGGCATGGATCGTGCAAGCGCCCCAAGACGTCGATGCCTTGCCGCGCGCGAGCCGCGTCGGCGTGGTCGTGCAATCGACGTGGTCGGGCGCGGGCTTCACCGCGATCGTTCAGAAACTCAGCAGCAAATATTACGAAGTGCGCGCGGTCAACACGATCTGCACCGATACGCACAATCGGCAAAACGAAGCCGAGGCGCTCGCGCAAGAAGTTGAAGTCATGGTCGTCGTCGGCGGCAAGACGTCGGCGAATACCAAGCATCTCGCCGATCTCGCGGCGACGCGCGGTGCGCGCTCGTACCATATCGAAGGCCCCGAAGAACTGCTGCCGCAGTGGTTCGACGGCGTCGCGGTGGCGGGACTGATGTCGGGCGCCTCGACGCCCGGCTGGCTCGTCGATCGCGTCGAAGCCCAAATGGAGGCATTGAGCCGTCGAGCTAGTTAGCGTTATCGAGGCGCATCTCGCGCGAACCATCGAACGCCATCGCGGTCCGTCCCCGATCTACGAGATGATTCGCCACCATTTCGGCTACGATGCGCCGTCGCGAGCGAAAGCGGGGAAGCGCCTGCGCCCACAACTCCTGTTGCGCACCGCTCTCGAAGAGGGCGGTCGTATCGAGTGCGCCATCGACGCCGCCGTCGCGATCGAAATTTTGCATAATTACTCGCTCGTTCACGACGATATCGAAGACGGCGACGATCTGCGCCACGGGCGTCCGACGCTTTGGGCGCAGTACGGCGTGCCCCACGGTATCAACGCGGGCGACGCCCTGTGCGCGATCAGCTACCTGACGCTGCTCCATGAAGAAGCCGTCGTACCGCCCGATCGCGTGCTCGAAATGCTGCACGTCCTGCACGATGCAAATCTGCGTATGTGTGAGGGCCAGGGGCTCGATATCGATTTCGAAACGAAATCCCACGTCACGATGCCGCAGTATCTCGACATGATTGCCGGGAAGACCGGCGCCCTCTTCGCCGCGTCGTGCGAACTCGGCTCGCTCGCCGCTAAATCCGATCGCGCACGCGCGCGCGCGTATGCGGCGCTCGGTCGCGCTTACGGCCTCGCCTTTCAGATCCGTGACGACGTCTTGGGAACGTGGGGCTCTAGCGACCTCACCGGCAAGCCCAGCGGCGCCGACATCGCGCGCCGTAAGTGGGGCTTTCCAGTCGTTTGGGCGCTGGCATTGCCGCCGTCGGACGAGCGTTCCGTCGTCGAACGTGCGTACGCGCAGAGCGCGCGGCTCGATGCTGCCGGCGTGGCCGGCGTGATCGTCGCGCTCGAAGGGCTCGGTGCGCGCGCCGCTGCCGACGACGCCCACGATCGCGCGCTCGACGCGGCCGATCGCCTTGCGAGCGAATCGTCGCTCGATCGTCATCGCTCCATTCGCGAATTTCTCGCCGCAGGAGCCCGTCGCGTTGCGTAGCGCGGTTCGACCTTCCGACGTCCCGGCCCGGCGCAGCGCGTTTTTCGGCATCTCATCGACGACGTTCGCACTGGCCGGACTGCTGCTGCTGGGCTTGCTCCTGCGACTGCTCTTCATCGGCGCCGACGGTTTCAGAAACGACGTTTCGACGTTCGAAGCATGGTCGCTGACGCTAGCCGAGCACCCCTTGCGCGATTTTTTCGCGAAGGTCCGCTTCGCCGATTATCCGCCCGGGTATTTTTTCGTACTGTGGTTCGTCGGGCACGCCTACAAGCTGCTCGCGCACAACGATCCGGCGTTCGGCGCGCTCAAAGTCGCCGTCAAATTGCCCGGCATCATCATGGATCTCGTCGATGCAACGCTGATCTACGCGATCGTCCGGCGCTTCGCTTCGGTCGCGTGGGCGTTCGGTGCGGCCGCCTTCTTCGCGCTCAATCCCGCGACGATCTTCATCTCCGCGTATTGGGGCCAGGTCGACTCGGTAGCGGCCGGGATGACGCTCGCGTCGCTCTTGCTGCTGCTCGGTGCGGATCGGCGGACGGGTCGCGCGGCGGTCTCGACCATCGTGGGCGCGTGGCTGCTGCTCGCGTACTCGGTGTTGATCAAGCCGCCGGCGATCGTCGTCGCACCGCTCTACCTCGCCTATATCTTTACGACGGACGATGTGACCCTTCGCGCTCGCCGTGCGCTAGCGACGGCGATCGGCGTCGCGGGCTCCTTCGCTCTGGCATACGTCGCTGCGTTGGCCTTCCATCCGGGGCTCAACCCGTTCGCTCAGTATGCGTGGCTGTTCGGCCGTTACGCCTTCGCTTCCGGGGTCTATCCGTACAACTCGGTCAACGCTTTCAATCTCTACGAGATCGCACTCAATAGCCGGTTCTGGCAATCCGACTCCGTGTTGATTCCCAATCTCATCGTGGGCGGCCACGCCTACGGTTTGCCGCAGTACGCCTGGGGTATCGCGATTTTTGTCGGCGCGACGCTGCTCGTCGTGTCCCGCTACGTTCAGCGCCGCGATTCCGTCGCGCTTCTGGAAGCGGCAATGATCCTCTCGCTCGGCTATTTCGTGCTGTCGACGCGCATGCACGAACGCTACATCTTCAACGCCGTGTTGCTCGCGACGCCGCTGCTCTTCTATCGGAAACGATATCTCTACGCGGCGATCGCGCTGTCGTCGACGCTCTTCGCAAATCTGGCCTACTCGCTGTCGTACCTCCATACGATGGATCAGAAGATCGCCGGCGTCGATTTGACCGACTTGATGCCGTGGCTGAGCCGGCCTGCGGCGCTAGTCAACGTCGCCGTGTTTTTCTATTTGGGCTATACATTTCTGGGCACCGGCAGCGACGTGCTGGAACGTTTCGACTTGGCGGGAGCGCTCGCGAACGTTTCCCGCCGCGCGCGGCGCTGGTTCGCACCGCTCGAAGGGATCGCGGCGATGTCGCGGCGGGATTGGACGATCGGTATCGGCCTGGCGGTCGCCTCGTTCGTGCTGACGTTCGTCGATTACACCTGGCCGCTCGAGAAAATCTTCGACGAGATCTATTACGCGCGCGCCGGTGAAGAGTATCTCACCCACAAAGAGATCTTTGAATTCACGCACCCGCCGCTCACCAAACTCTGGATCACGCTCTCGATGATGCTCTTCGGCGGCATGCACGGTGCCGGCGATACCTCGACGGGCTGGCGTTTTCTCAACCTCGTCATCGGCGCGTTGATGGTGCTGGTGCTGTACGCGTTCGCGAAACGTCTGACCGGATCGACGCTCTTCGCGACGGTCGGCGCGGGGATGCTCCTCTTCGACGGCTTCCATTACGTGCAGTCGCGCATCGCGACGCCGGAGATCACGGTCGCGTTCTTCTCCTTGCTGACGCTGTACGCGTTCTATCGCTTTTGGATCGCGAGCCAAGTGCGCGTCGCACCGCTCTTTGCGCGCTCGACACTTGTGGTGCACGCCGGTTTTCTCGCCGGCGGACTCGTGCTCGCGGCGGTGTTTTCGTATTTGGTCGCACAGGGGCAGGGGATTGCGGCGCATGCGGTCGCCTTTCTCTATGCGGCCTGTGGGGCGTACGTCGCCGTGCGGTTTCTGGTTCCGCGTTTGCGCAAGGCGCCGCGGGCGACGTCGTATGCCGACGGCACGCGCGTCGTACGAGGAACGCTCGAGACGTTCGACGGCGGACGGATTCCCGCGGGCAACGCCGCGACCGTCGCCGGGACGGCGAGCGTGGCGACGAAAACGGGCCTGCTCTACACGGGCGACGGTCTGCGCGTTTCATACGAGCGCGGCGGCGCCATGACGTACGCGACGGACGACGGCGAAGCGCGCTTTTCGCCGCACGGGACGATGCAGGCCGGCGGGGCGACCATCGACGGCGCGCACGACGGCGCGCGCTGGTTGTGGATCCTCGCGGTGTGCGCGGGCGCGCTGGCTGCCAGCAAGTGGAACGGGCTCTTCGATTTCTTCGTGATCTGGGGGCTTGCGCTGGTCGTGGTGGCGCAGCGGTACGGCGCGCAGATCGGACGCGCGATCGGTCGTGCGGGAACGACTGCGCGGCCCGCGAGCCTGGGTAATCCGTTCGGGTTTTCGTACGACGTGCTGCTCGCGTCGATGCTTTTCGTCGGCGCGACGATCTATACGCTCGCCTACATTCCGTACTTCAATCTCGGACACAACCTCAGCGATCTCGTCGGCTTGCAGCAACAGATGTTCAACTACCACTACGACTTGCGGGCGACGCATCCGTACGGTTCGCGCTGGTGGCAATGGCCGTTACTCTTGCGCCCGATCTCGTACTATTATCACGATTTTCGCATCGCTGCGGCGCACGACGACCCGCTCGCGTGCTGCGTTGCGGAGATCATCGCGATCCCCAATCCCGCGGTCTGGTGGCTCGGCCTGATCTCGCTTCCGGCGGTCGCGTGGCTCGGCTTCCGCGAGCGAAACAAAGGCTATCTGCTGCTCGTTACCGCGTACCTGTTCCAGTGGCTGCCGTGGGCGTCGTCGCCGCGCGTCGCCTTCGAGTACCACTTTTTTCCGAACCTCGCGATCATCTGTCTCGCCAACGCCGTGGTGCTACAGCGCGTCTGGCGCAAAGCCGAGGCGATGGAGAACCGGTTCGCGTGGCCGCGGCTCGCGGTCGGCGGCTATCTGGCGCTCGTCGTCGGGCTTTTCATCTTCTTTTTCCCGATTCTCGCCGGGCTGCACGTGCCGTGGAACGTGTGGGATGCCCGCATGTGGCATTGGCTCATGAAGAATCAGTGGGTGTAAGCAATGTCCGGACATTCGAAATGGCATAACATCAAGCTCAAGAAGGGCAAGGTGGACGCCCAACGCGGCGCGCTTTTCACGAAGCTCTCCAAAGAGATCATCCTGGCCGCCAAGGGCGGTTCGTCCGATCCCGAAGCTAACTATCGCTTGAAAATGGCGGTGGAAAAAGCGCGCGAGCACAACGTCCCGCAAGAGAACATCAAGCGAGCGATCGGGCGCGCGAGCGGTGGCGACGGCGCGAAGGAAATCGAGGAGATCCGGTACGAGGGCTACGGTCCGGCCAGCGTCGCGGTGATCGTCGAAGTGGCGACCGATAATCGCAACCGCACCGCATCGGAGATGCGCTTTCTTTTCAGTCGTCACGGCGGCACGCTCGGCGAAACGGGCTCCGTCGGCTGGATCTTCGAGCCGCGCGGTCTGCTCGAAGTCGAGAACGGAAAACTCGCTGAAGACGATCTGACCGAAGCCGTACTAGTCGACGGCGTCGTCGACGTTCGTTACGACGACGCCTCCGTCGAAGGCCGCTCGATCGTCTCGACGGAGCCGGGGGCGCTCGCTGCGGTGCGCAACGCTTTAGTTCGCAAGCAGATGCGGGTTACGTCGATGGTACTGGGCTCCGAAGCCAAGCAGATGGTGGCGCCGGCCGGAGCCGATCTCGAAGCCGTCGTGTCGTTTCTCGATGCGCTCGAAGAACACGAAGACGTGCAGCGCGTCTATTCCAATGCCGAACTCGATCTCGCCGCACTCGAAGCGCTCGCGTGACGACGGAAGCGCGCTCGCCTGGGCGAGCGAGACGCCGGCCTTGGGCCGCGCGTCAGGATTGGTATTTTGCAGTCGCCCTGGCCCTCTTCGTCGGCGTCGCCGTCTGGTTCAGCCGCAGCATCAGCGATTTTTTCGCTCCGGCGCAAAAGACGCTGTCGATCCCGGCGCTGGTCGGTCAAACCCTCGGCGACGCGTTCTCGACGGCCGACCGCTCGCACATTAAAGCGGTGGTCGTGCGCCGCACGCCGAGCGATCGCTATCCCAAAGACGTCGTCATGCGACAGAGTCCGGCCGCCGGTTCGCAAGTGCGCGAAGGCCGGCAAGTCTCGCTGGTCGTGTCGACGGGCGTCCAAATTTTCGCGATGCCGGATCTGCGCTACGAATCGCTGCGCGAAGTGGGCCTGGATCTCTCGCATTTCAAGCTCGTATTGGGGAAGACCCGAATCGTTTTGAACGACGAAGTACCGGGCGGCCGCGTCGTCCTGCAAGACCCGCCGCCGCTGTCCTCGGTCCGGGCGGGCTCGACGGTGAACGTGGAGATCTCCAAGGGCGGCGTACAGACCGTTCGGGTTCCGGCCTTGGAGCGGCTCACGATCGACCAGGCGCGTAAAGCAGCGAAAAGCGCTCACATCCACCTCGGACAGATCGTCTGGACGCCGTTCGGACGCAACGGCGCGCCGCGCGGCACCGTCGTCAATGAGCGACCGGGTGCCGGCGCGAGTATCGATGTGTCGCAACTCGTCTCGCTGCAGGTCAGTGCGGGGCCGCGGGAAGCGGGTTACCTCGTGCGTCAAGTGCACGCGCTTGCGACCGTACCCGAAGACGCCGCGAGCCAACGCGACAAATCCCCAATCGTGCGGGTGCAGGTTCGCGATGAGACGGGAACGTGGAACGTCTATAACGCCTACGCGCAGCCGAAGCAGCGCCTGGATTTCAACCTCACCGTCGTCGGCACCGCGGAACTCGACGTTTTCGTCAACGAGGAATTGATCAACTCGACGAAACTCGGCAGCGAACCCGCGATGCAGGAACGGCAAGAGCTGGGGCCGCCGCCGCCGCATTCGTCGCCGATTGCGACGACCGTACCGCTCGTCTCCGGCACCAAGAAAAAGGCCCCGTGACCGAAGATTCGCTCGTGGCGGCGCTTCGCGAAATCGTGGAAGCGCCTGCGAGTGAGCGGTCGGCGGGGGCGCGAAAAATCGTTCTCGGCATCGGGGACGACGCGGCGGTGTGGCAACCGTCGCGCTCGCATCTCTCGGTCATTTCGACCGACGCGCTCGTCGACGGCGTGCACTTCCTGTCGGCGACGATGGATCCCGAAGCGATCGGTCATCGCGCGATGGCCGCGAATCTCTCCGACATCGCCGCGATGGGCGCACGTCCGGTGCTCGCCACGATCGCGCTCGGCGTCGCGCCGCAGACGTCCCAGGCGTGGCTGCTGGCCTGTTATCGCGGCATGCACGGGCTGGCCGTGCGGTACGGCGCACGCATCGTCGGGGGCGACATCGTCCGTTCGCCGGCGCTGTCCCTGGCGCTTACCGTCGTCGGTGAGGCGTCGCGCAGCCATGTGCGGCGTCGCGCGAGCGGCCGGCCCAAAGACATCGTTGCGGTAACGGGCCGCCTCGGGGCCAGCCGCGCAGGATTGGAATTGCTGCGCCGCTCCCTCGACGTCGCGCAGGCCGATCGTCGCGTCGCCGAAGCGGCATTCGCCCGACCGGAACCCCGCGTGCGGGAGGCGCGTTTCCTGGCGGCGTCGGTCAACGTGCACGCGATGATGGATCTCTCAGACGGCGTTTCGAGCGACCTCGCGCGCTTGACGCGCGCGAGCGGCTGCGGCGCAACGATCGACGACGTGCCGGTGCACCCGGCCGCGAGCGCGGTCGCGCTCGCAGCGGGCGACGATGCGCGCTCCTATGCGCTCGACGGCGGTGAGGATTTTGAATTGCTGGTCACCGTCGCGCCGCGAGCCTTCCGCCATCTCGCCGGACGTTTCGAACGTCGCTTCGGCAAACCGCTCCTTCCCGTCGGCCGGCTCGAAGCGGAGCCCGGCGTTCGCCTCGCCGGCGAGGGCAGAGCGAGCGCGCTCGTCGCGGCGGGTTACGATCACCTGGCATAGGTGCCCGGCGTGCGAGAGCGGCGGCGGCGGCCGGTCGCATGGGGTCGGGAGATAGAGAAAGTCGCAGCGCGAAGGCGAGGGCGCTAGGCGCGCTTTACCCGGCGCGAGCGCAGGCATTGCGTACAGACTTTGAGCGTGGTATGGGTGCCGCGTTCGTCGACGCGCACCGGCTGAAGATTCGGCAGCCAGCGGCGCTTGGTTTTGTTCATCGCGTGGCTGACATTGTTGCCCGCCATCGGACCTTTTCCGCACACGTCGCAGCGCTTGGCCATCGTATAAAATCCTTACCGTTCCGTATGAGTAACGTTCGAAGCGAAGCCGCGTTCGGGCAACCTCCGGAGTCTAGCATGCTGGTACGTCGCTTGCAACCGCGCGCAGCGTCGCCGTCCAAGGTGTCCTTTCCGAACGGAATTCCGGGGAGGAAGGCGGTAAACCGCACGTAACTGCGAGCCGACTGCCCGAGCCCCGGGGGCGGGCATGGCCATTTGAAGATTGTGAGTCCGCATTGATCGGTACGAGTCCGCGCATCGCGATCGATGCGATGGGCGGCGACCACGCCCCAGATGAGATCGTCGCCGGCGCCGTCCTCGCCAGGCGCGAGGGCCTGGGTCACATGCTGCTCGTCGGCGACGAAGCACGCCTCCGGCCGCTCCTTGCGAAACACGGGCACGTCGATATCGAGATCGTCCACGCTCGCGGAGCGATCGCGATGGACGCCAACCCTTCAGCGGCGCTGCGCAATTGCGACGATACGTCGCTCGGCGTCGCCGTCAATCTGGTGCGCGACGGCGCCGCCGACGCCGTGGTTTCCGCGGGCAATAGCGGTGCGTTCCTCGCGATCGCCCTGGTCCGGCTGCGTACGATCCCGGGCGTCGCGCGTCCGGCGATCGCGGTCGTTTACCCGGCCAAAAAAGGCAGCGCCGTGGTGCTCGATAGCGGCGCGAACGTCGACTGCCGACCGGAGTGGCTCGTGCAATTCGGCGTCATGGGCAGTGCCTACGCGCGCGCCGTGCTCGGCGTCGCGCAGCCCAAGGTCGGTATCATTTCCAATGGCGAGGAACCGACGAAGGGAAACGCGCTGACGATCGAAGCGGCGCGACTGCTGCGCGCCGCGCCGATCAACTTCATCGGCAACGTCGAGCCAAAGGATCTCTTTTCCAACGTCGCGGACGTGCTCGTCACCGACGGTTTCGTCGGCAACGTCATGCTCAAGCTTTCCGAGGGTGCCGCCGCGCTGATCGGCGATATCGTCATCGACGCCATAAAGTCCGGCAGCATCGCGGCGAAGCTGGGCGCGCTGCTGGTCAAGCCGACGCTTACGCGCGTCCGTGACCGGCTGAGCTACGACAACGTCGGCGGCGCACCGCTGCTGGGCCTGCGCGGGAATTGCATCGTCGCGCACGGCCGCGCCAATAGCCAAGCCGTGCGCAGCGCGATTCGGGCGGCGGTTGCGGAAGTGCGCGAAGACGTCGTCGGACGGATCGGCGAACTCGTGTTACCAGTCGACGTTCGCGAAGTGAAGGAAGCGTAGCGGCGGACGTGGAGCCGAGGGCGCCCGGAGGCGGACTCTACGTCCATTTGCCGTTTTGCCCGTACGTGTGCCCGTATTGCGATTTCGCGAAATGGCCGCTGCGACGTGCGGACGCCGCCCGTTATCTCGCGGCGTTGGACGCGCAGACGCGGGCGGTACCGGCCTTTGCGGCGCGCACGCTGTTCCTGGGCGGCGGGACGCCCAATATTTACGCCGCGGCCGACGTCGCCGCGCTCGTCGGGCGTTTGCGCGAGCGCTTCGCGCCCGGCGGCTTTGCCGAAGCGACGATCGAGATGAATCCCGATCCCGAGCTCTGCACGCCGGAGGTCTTCGCCGCGTACCGCGCGATCGGAATCGGACGCGTTTCGCTCGGCGTGCAATCGTTCGTGCCGTCGGAACTGGCGACGCTCGGGCGGCGCCACGCAGCGCGGGACGTCGGCGCGGCGGTCGCCCGAGCCCGCGCGGCCGGCATCGCCAACGTGTCGCTCGATCTCATGTTCGGAACGCCGCTGCAGACCGTCGATTCGTGGCGCACATCGCTCGAAGCCGCACTCGCGCTCGAGCCCGATCATCTATCGACCTACGGCCTGACGATCGAAGACGGTACGCCCTTCGCGCAGTGGTACGCGCGCCGGCCCCAAGATTTTGCCGCCAACGACCTCGAGGGCGATCTCTACGCGCTTGCCATCGAGACATTGACGTCGCGGGGTTTCGAACACTACGAGATCAGCAATTTTGCGAGGCCGGGACGTCGCTGCGAACACAACGCGAATTATTGGGCCAACGGCGAGTATCTGGGGCTCGGCGTCGGTGCCGCCTCGTACCGCGGCGGCATCCGTACCGTCGCGACGCGCGAACTCGCGACGTATTGTGAAAGGGCGCTCGCCGGTCGCGCGATCCCCGGCGACGACGAACGGCTCACCGGCGCGGCGCGGCTCGGTGAAGCAGTGATGCTGGCGCTGCGCACGCACGAGGGAGTGGATATCGCGACGTTTGCGAAACGTTACAACGTTGACTTCCTCACATTTTACGAACCGGTGCTGCGCGATATGTGCGCGAGCGGGGCGCTCGACGTGACGCCGGCCCACGTGCGGCTCACGCAGCGCGGCCGTTTCGTCGCCAACGACGTGTGCGGCGCATTCGTCACGTTCGCGGGTTAACGGCCGATGCCGACGGCGCTCCTGCGCGTAATCTTCATGGTCGTCTTCGCAGTGGCCGGCTTTCTGCTCGGACGCGAGGCGTACGTCCATCTCATCTCGCTTCACGTTGCGAATCAAGCCTGGTTAATCGCACTGACGATCGTCGCGCCCGTCGTCGGTGCCGTCGCGGGCCTGTTCCTAGCGCCGCTCGCGCAAGCGGTCTTCGAGGTCGAATTGACGAGCGTCGAGGCGTTGCTGACGAAGCTCGCGCCGAGCGAACTCTTCGGCGGCGCGCTCGGGCTCATCGCCGGTCTGGTCGTCGCATTTCTCCTCAAGAGCGTGCTGTTCGAATCGATCGCGAATGCCGGCGTCGCCGGCGGCTACGTTGCCAACGTCGCCTATATCTTCTCGAGTATCTTCGCGGCGTTTCTAGGCGCGCGCCTCGGGGCCAGACAGCGGTTGGGCTCCGCTGCCCGCCCGCTCTCCGCGAGTAACGCAGCGGTGAGCGGCCGCGACGTTTCGACCCCGATCCCCAAGCTGATCGATACGTCGGTGATCGTCGATGGCCGCGTGCTCGAGATCGTCGAGAGCGGATTTCTGGAAGGCCCGCTCGTGCTGCCGCGTTTCGTCCTGCGCGAACTGCACCTCATCGCCGATTCGCTCGATTCGATGAAACGCACGCGCGGCCGGCGCGGGCTCGACGTGCTCGCGAAACTTCAGGAGCTCACTTCGCTCGAGATCGCAGATCAAGATTACGCCGATCTCGCCGGCGTCGATGCGAAGCTCGTGCGCATGGCGCGCGAACGCGGCGCGAAGCTCGTGACCAACGATTACAACCTCAATCGCGTCGCCCACGTCGAAGGCGTGACGGTCCTGAACATCAACGAACTCGCCGGTGCCGTGAAAGCGGTCGTCTTGCCGGGCGAGGAAATGCACGTCACCATCGTTCGCGACGGTAAGGAAGCTCATCAGGGCGTGGGTTATCTCGAAGACGGTACGATGATCGTGGTCGAAAACGGGCGGCGGCTCATGGGCGAGGAGACCGACGTCCAGGTGACGAGCGTGCTGCAGACGGTCGCCGGCCGCATGATCTTCTCCAAAATCAAACGGCCGCAAGGCGTTTCGAATCCGTGATGCGGTTCGCAGCGATCGTCGTGGCGGCGGGGCGCGGCGTGCGTTACGGGCGCTCCAAAGCGCTCGTCGACCTCTACGGCCGGCCGCTGGTGGCGTGGTCGCTTGCGGTCTTCGACCGCTTGCCCGAATTAGCGGATCTCGTGATTGCGACCGAAGACGAACACGTCGCGGCGATGCGCGCGCTTGCGATGGAATACGCGCCGCGGCTGGCGTGCGCGGTCGTGTGCGGCGGCGTGACGCGCCAGCATAGCGTGCGCAGCGCCCTCGCAGCAGTCCCGGCACACTGCGACGCAGCTTTCATTCACGACGGTGCGCGGCCGCTCGTATCGGGTGCCGACGTTCGAGCGGGCATGGCGCTCGTCGCTCCCGGCACGGGCGCCCTGCTCGCGGCGCCCGCGATCGATACCATGAAGGTCGTCGCAGCCGACGGGACCGTGCTGCGCACGCTACGGCGTAGCGAGCTCTGGGCGGCGCAGACGCCGCAGTTCGGCACGCTCGCGGATCTGCGCGCCGCCCATGCGGCGGCGCAGAGCGCAGGCATCGCAGCGACCGACGACGCGATGCTGCTCGAACGTGCCGGTCACCGCGTCGTCGTCGTCGCGGCGAGTGGAGAAAACTTCAAGGTAACGTTGCCGGGCGACCGCGAGCGCGCGGAAGCGATCTTGCGCGAACGCGCGGCGGTGCGCGTGTGAAACTGCGCGTCGGTCACGGATTCGACGCGCACCGGCTCGTGCTCGGACGGCCGTTCGTGCTCGGGGGCATAACGATTCCCTTCGAACGTGGGCCCTTCGGGCATTCCGACGCCGACGTCGCCGCCCATGCGCTCGCGGATGCCATCCTGGGCGCGTGTGCGCTCGGCGATCTCGGCGAGCATTTTCCCGATACGGATCCGGCTTGGCGAGATGCGGATTCGATGCGCCTGCTCGAGGCGTGCGTCGCGATGGCGCGAGAACGCGGTTTCGAAATCGGCAACGTCGACGTGACGGTCGTCGTCGAGTTGCCGAAGCTGGCGCCATACCTCGCGCGCATCCGGGCGCGGCTCGCGGACGTCATCCGCATCGAAGTCGATGAGGTGAGTGTTAAAGCGAAAACGAGCGAAGGGATGGGTTACACGGGCGATGGAACCGGCATCGCCGCCTATGCCGTCGCTATCCTTGTCGGCACGTAACGAAAAGATGATGCACCACATTCCCGCTTCGCCGCCCTTCTCGACGCGCGTATCGCCGGAGCTTTCGCAGCTCGCGCTGTGCGACGCGCTCGCTGAGGCGATGCAGGCGACCGGATTGCTCGAGGTACCGGCGCCCGCCGCCGCGCTGCGCTGGATCGAGACGTTCGCGCGCGCTTTTCGGGACCGGCTGCAAACGGTCGGCGACGCCGTACCGATCGTGGCGGATTTGCGCGCCGAGGCCGTGATGATTCCGGCCTTGCAACTGGAAAAGTTGCGCAATCGGCAAGTTCTCTTTTATCTCGATACGATCGGCCAGTACGTCGACGATCAGCCCGAATTACGCGATATTCCCGTCGAAAACGATTTGCTCGAAATCGCGAAGGAGTTCGGCATTGCGCCGGGCGACGCGTTGTGGGCGGCGCGTATGGCGCTGACGGCGCAACACGACGGTCCGCCGCTGGCGCTGCTCTTCCCGCTCCTCGGGCACGACCGTATCATGATACGGCTCGGTGCGCTGAGCTCGCATCTCTTGCACGGCCGGGGCCTCAAAACGATCAAGTACGGTCCCGACGGCAAGCCCTTCGAAACGATCGGCGCGGCGAAGCCCGGAACGGCCCGATGAGCCCGCTCTCGATGATCCTCGAGGACCTGCGCGTTCCGGTCGAACGCGATCCGGCAGCCCGCGGTTATCTCGACGTCGTGCTTTCGTACCCGGGCTTCCACGCCGTTACCGCTCATCGACTCATTCACGAATTAAATAAAACCGGTTTGCCGCTGCTGCCGCGGCTGCTCTCGAATATCGTGCGCTTCCTGACCGGCATCGAGATTCACCCGGCGGCGAAAATCGGACGGCGTTTTTTTATCGATCACGGCATGGGCGTGCTCATCGGCGCGACCGCCGAAGTCGGGGACGACGTCACCCTCTATAAGGGCGTGACGCTGGGCGGCACGAGTCTGGGCCATGCGAAGCGCCATCCGACCATCGGCAACGACGTCGTGATCGGCACGAACGCTTCGGTGCTCGGGGCCATTACCATCGGCGACGGCTCGCGGGTCGGCGCGGGGTCGGTCGTCGTTCGCGACGTTCCGCCGCGTTCGACCGTCGTCGGTATTCCGGGACGCATCGTGCTGCAAGACGGCAAACCCGTCGCTTCGGCTTCCGCGTCGTTCGTCGATATGCCCGATCCGCAAGCTTTGATCGTCCAAGAGCTCGCCGATCGCGTTCGAGCGTTAGAAACGCGCCTGGCAGCTCTCGATCGGACCGTTACGAGCGATGTCTTACCCGCAATCTGAACGGCCGCAACTGCGACTCTACAACTCGCGAACGCGCGCCGTCGAACCGTTCGTTCCGATCTCGGGCAATCACGTCCGCATCTACGTTTGCGGGCTGACGCCCTCGGCCGAAGCGCATCTCGGCCACGCGCGGTCGTTCATGTTTTTCGACGTCGTGCGGCGCTATCTCGTGCATCGCGGCTATCGCGTAACGTACGTGCAAAACGTGACCGACATCGACGATCGCAGCATCGCCCTCGCCGTCGCGCAGGGGTTGCCGCTCGGGGAAATCGTGGGCGGTTATTTCGCGAGCTTTAAGCGTTCGATGCAGCGCCTGCACGTGCTCGAACCCGATCGCGAGCCGCACGCGACGGCGTACGTGCCGCAGATCGTCGCGATGATCGCCGAACTCATCGAACGCGAAAGCGCCTACGTCGCGCCCGACGGCGTGTACTTTTCGGTCGCGTCGTTCCCGCGCTACGGCGCGCTTTCGGGCCGCAAGACGGACGAACTGCTGGTCGGCGCGCGCATCGCGGCCGATGAAGGCAAGCGCGATCCGCTCGATTTCGCGCTTTGGAAATTTGCGAAACCGGAAGAACCCTCGTGGGAGTCGCCCTGGGGCGCGGGCCGGCCAGGCTGGCACATCGAGTGCTCGGCGATGTCGCACGCGTTGCTCGGCGAGCCGTTCGACATTCATGGCGGTGGATACGATTTGATTTTTCCGCACCATGAGAACGAAATAGCGCAGACCGAATCGCTGTATCCGCCGCCGATGGCGAACGTCTGGCTACATGGCGGCCTGCTGCAATTCGACGGTAAGAAGATGTCGAAATCGCTCGGCAATTTCGAGCCGTTGCAGCGGCTGCTCGACCGCCACGATCCGCAGGCGATTCGGCTACTGTTCCTACAGACCGGTTATCAAAAGCCGATGAATTTCACCGAAGCGTCGATCGATGGTGCGAGTTCGGGCCTCGAGCGCCTACTCGCGGGCTACGATCGGCTGCGTCATGCATCCTCGGGGGCGCACGACGGCGCAACGGGAGAGGGCGCCGTCGCGAGCTATCGCGCGCAGTTTTGCGCTTTCCTCGACGACGATTTCAATACAGCGGGCGCCGTCTCGGTGCTCTTCGCCATTTCGTCGAACGTCGATAGCGCGATCGAGCGTGGGAGCGCGAGCGGGCTTGCCGGATTCATGCACGAGGCGATGGCGATCGTCGGGCTCTCGCCGGGCGAGCGGCGTAAGGTCGTTGCGCCCGAAACCAGCGTGAAGATCGCGAGCGTTGCCAACGTCTCGTACACCATCAGGCGCAACGGTGTCGAACGGTTGACGCCCGAAGCGATCGAGCGATTGCGGCAACTCGTGGAAGCGATCGTGCCGCTGGGATCGCTCGCGGCTCACGAGACGGTCGACGCGGTCGTCGAAGCCCGGATCCTGGCGAAGTCGCAAAAAGATTTTGCGCTCGCCGATAAATTGCGGGTCGCGCTCTCGGGCGTCGGCGTAACGCTCGCGGATTCGAAAGAAGGGACGTCATGGAGCGTCGGCACCTAGGGTCGAGCCGCCCACCCAAACGCAAGGATCAAATCGATCTCGACGACGTGATCTACGGCATTCATGCGGTCGAAGAAGCGCTCGTGGCGGGCGAACCGTTACGCCGGCTCTACATCGGCGACGAACGCAAACGCGATCCCGCGCTCAAAAAATTGCTCGGGGCGGCGGTCGAAGCGACGGTCACGGTGCGCTTCGAAAACCGCATGTTTTTTTCTCAGTTTCCGTACCGCGCCCATCAGAGCGTGGTCGCCTTCGGCGTACCGTTCGAGTACGTCACGATTGAAGAAGCGATTGCGGCGCGCACCCCCGGCCGCTCGCTGTACGTCATCCTCGATCACATCACCGATCCGCATAACGCCGGGGCTATTATTCGTAGCGCCGAGTGTGCTGGTGCGACGGCGGTAGTCGTTCCCGAGCGGCGCGCCGCCGGGGTCAACGCGACGGTGCGTAAAGCCGCCGCTGGGGCCACCGCGCACGTTCCGATCGCCCGCGTTGCCAACGTCGCGGGCGCGTTACGCGTCATGAAAAAGGCCGGGATTTGGGCGGCCGGAGCGGCCGCGGACGCGACGGCGCTCGATTATACGGAAGCCGATTTTACCGGCGATCTCGCCATCGTCATCGGCGCGGAAGGCGACGGCATCTCGACCGTCGTGCGCAAAGAGTGCGATTATCTCGTGCGCATTCCGATGTATGGAACGCTCGGCTCGCTCAACGCTTCGGTCGCCGCGGGAATTTTACTTTTCGAAGCGCGCCGTCAACGGTTCGCAAAATCGTAGCCCGCGTTCGAGCCGCCGCGGGCGTCCTGGCCGCCGCTCTGGTCGCGGCGCTCGCAGCGGGCGCTCCGATGGCCGCCGGCGCCGACGGGCGCACCTACGAGCTCGGCCTCGACCTGCCGCTCTCCGGCATCGATGGCGCGAGCGCGATCCCGGCACGTAACGCCGTCATCCTCGCGATCGACGATGCGAACCGGCTCGGCTTTCCCGGCGGCGCGCGCGTCGCGCTCTCCGATCTCGACGACGCAGTGCAGGGTAAGCACGACCCGGCGCAAGGGGCCGTCAATCTCAAGGCGTTCGTCGGCGACTCGGGAGTGCTCGCCGTCGTCGGACCGATGAACTCCAACGTTGCCAAAGCCGAGATTCCTATCTCGAACGCCGCTGGGCTCGCGCAGATCACGATGGCCGCAACGTCGATCGAACTGACGCGGGGCTCGGACGCGCGCAAACTGCGCTTTGCCCGGCCCGACCGCCCGGCGTTCTTCCGCGTCTGCGCATCGGACGACCGCCAGGGTGCGGCCCTCGCACGCTTTGCACGCGCTCGCGGATTGCGCCGAGCGTTCGTGATCGACGACAACGAGTCGTACGGCCGGGGCCTCGCCGACGTTTTCGCGACGGCGTTTCCCGCTGCAGGGGGCACCATACTCGGCCGCGAGCATCTGACGTCGTTCGCGCTCGACTATAAGGCGCTGCTCACGAAAATCCGCGCGAGCGAGCCCGACGCCGTCTTCTTCGGCGGCATCGTCAGCACAGGTGGTGCGGTGCTGAGACGACAAATGGCCGACGTGGGTCTGGACCGCGTCGCCTACCTCGGCGGCGACGGTCTCGCCAGCCCCGAGTACGTTCCGCTCGCCGGCCGCGCCGCGGAAAACACGTATTTTACGCTCATCGCGCCCGACGTCGACCACCTGCCCGAAGCGCGTGCCTTCCGGACTGCCTATCGCGCCCGCTTCCGCGCCGAGCCGGGAAACTATAGCGCCGGTGCCTATGCAGCCGCACGCGTCGCTTTGGCGGCGATCCGCATCGCTCTCGCCGCCCATGGCAACGCGTCGACGCGCGATGCCGTCCGCGACGCGGTCGCTCGAACCTCGGGGCTCGTCACGCCGATCGGCCCGGTTGCCTTCGATGGCGGTGGGGATCTGCGCGACCCAATCGTGAGCCTCTACCGGGTGCGCGGGGGCAAAGTCCAGTTCGTCGATGAGCTTCGCGAGCCGCGGCGGCATTAGGCCTGGCGACTTCATCGGGTCGAACGCGACTCTTAACCTTGACGCTCTTGCAGGACCCTCCTATACTTAGCCAGATGCGGACGGCCGGACGGGCCGCGGCTCGCGTTTTTCGGCCGCATCGAACCAAGGGAGAACAGACATGGCGCTTGCGCAAGCGGACGGCGTGCTCGACTATCACGAACGAGCCGATGAAGATTTGGTCTCGGCCGCTAAGGGCGGCGACAACCTGGCGATGGAGTTCTTGCTCAACAAGTACAAGAACTTCGTCCGCATCAAGGCCAAGAGTTACTTCCTCATCGGTGCCGACCGCGAAGATATCATTCAGGAAGGCATGATCGGGCTATATAAAGCGGTGCGCGATTTCAAGGCCGACAAGCTCTCGAGCTTCCGCGCCTTCGCGGAATTGTGTATCACGCGGCAGATCATCACGGCCATCAAGACGGCGACGCGCCAGAAACACATCCCGCTCAATCAGTACATCTCGCTCAATAAGCCGATTTACGACGAGGACAGCGAGCGCACGCTGCTCGACGTCATGGCGTCGCAGAAGATGTCCGATCCCGAAGAACTGGTCATCAATCAAGAAGTTTCCGAAGATATCAAGGAGCGGATCCAAGAGAATCTGTCGGATTTGGAATCGCAAGTGTTGCTGTCGTATCTCGAAGGTAAGAGCTACCAAGAGATGGCGCGCGATCTCAATCGCCACGTAAAGTCGATCGACAATGCACTGCAGCGCGTCAAACGCAAGATTGAAAAGAACCTTGCGGAGATCGAGCTTCCGTAAGGCTTCAATCCGAGCACCGCTAAAAAACGCTCGTGTTGATGCGGCGCTTTTCCGACATGTGCTGGAGCGATGCGCGCGCAGCGGTTGGAACGAGCGTACGTAGAGAGTATGCAACCGTCATGCGCTTACTTGATGGCGCGCCGCTCCCGGGCTACAATATGGGAAGTGCCGGCGTAGCTCAGTGGTAGAGCAGCGTATTTGTAATTCGAAGGTCATCGGTTCAATCCCGATCGCCGGCTCCGCAAATGCGAAGGACACCGAGACGTCATTCGGTAACGGAGGTCGGTCGCACGTGGGCAGGTGGCCGAGTGGTTAAAGGCGACGGACTGTAAATCCGTTCTGCATGCAGTACGGGGGTTCGAATCCCTCCCTGCCCATACCGACGAGCGGGCGGGTGTTGCATAATGGTAATGCCCTTGCCTTCCAAGCAAGAGTCGCGGGTTCGATTCCCGCCACCCGCTCCAAGTTTACCGGCGATGCCCTTGTAGCTCAGTGGTAGAGCACGTCATTGGTAATGACGAGGTCATGGGTTCAATCCCCATCGAGGGCTCCAACCGCCATGTCGACGACCGCCTCGATCGTGTGCCACGGTCGAGCGTCCGGCCGGCGTTTTCACGATGGACGTTGCGGCAACCGCCGGCGAGGAGAACGGGTCGGACGAGGCATCTGCTTCCCTTTGCGACGCAGTTCTCGATGTTGCCGACATGCACGATCCCGCGTACGATGTGGGCTGCTTGCGGCCGGAGGGTGGCCAGTGATCCGACCGTCGCGTAGTATTTCTTGGCTCTCGATTTCCGTCGTAGCTATGGGGCTCGCGGCGTGCTCGTCCGGAGCGACGATCGGTCCCGTTAATGGACCGCTTCCGGGCGCCCCCGCTTCGGGCGCCCCCGCTTCGGGCGCCCCTGCGTCCGGCTCCCCTGCCTCCGGCTCCCCGACCTCGAGCGCTCCGCCGGTAAACCCGACGGCGAGCGGCGCGTCGGCCGCCCCTCCGACGGCGTCTGCCCCAGCGGGCGGCTCGTCGCCGTCGCCGACGGGCGCACCGACAGCGCCGACTTCCGCGCCCGGTGGCGGACCCGCGACGCCCTCCGCCGCACCCGCGTCGCCGTCGGCAGCCCCCGCCACGCCGACCGGCACGCCGAGGAACCCGACGGCTCCGCCGGCGACCCCCACTCCGGGACCCGGAAACCCCACCGCGCAACCCACGGCTTCGAGCACGCCGACCGCACCGCCGAGCGGTGCCTCGGTCACGCGGCTCGCGAACTATCGTATCGACCCGTCGAAAATTTTCGTCGCCGGCATTTCATCCGGCGGCTTTGCGGCGGTGCAGATGCACGTCGCGCATTCGCGCGTGTTCAAAGGTGCCGCGATCTATGCAGGCGGCGTGTACTACTGCGCGATGGACAGCGTCGGGCTGGCGCTCTCCGACTGCGGGGGCTTGACGCTAACCGGAACGGGTCAAGCTTCGTACGTGCCGACGCTCTCGCAATCCGAGCAATATCTCGATCGGCAATCGCTTGCGGGAACGATCGACTCCTCGAGCAATCTCGCCGGTCAGCCCGTGTACCTGTGGTCGGGAACCCGCGATAGCGTCGTCAATCCGCTCGAGGTGGCCGACCTCAACTCCGAATACCAGCACTACGGTGCGAAGACCAAATTCGACAACACGTTCCCGGCCGAACACGCGTGGGAATCGCCCGATGGCGAACTCGCGTGCAGCGCGCCCGCGATGAGCCCCTATATGGTCTCCTGCGATTCCGGCGGGAAACCGTACGACTCCGTGAAGACGTGGCTTTCGATGTTCTTGAGCCCGCTCAATGCGCGAGCGACGTCTCCGCTGCAAGGGCAATTCCTCAAATTCGACCAGACGGAATTTGGAGCCGGGCCGAACAATTCGCTCGACTCGTCCGGCCTGGTGTACGTTCCCCGCGCCTGTGCTATGGGTTCTACGTGCGCGTTCATTTTGGTGGAGCACGGTTGCCTTCAGGCACAGTCGTTCATCGGGAGCAAGTTCGCACTTGAAAGCGGCGTTGCCGAATGGGCCGACACGAATAATATCGTCGTCTTGTATCCCTATACGGTCGTTGCGCCGGGCCCGCCGCCGTCCACGTACAATCCACAAGCATGCTACGATTTTTGGGGGTATAGCGGCGGCAACGACGCAAATTATGCGCTCAAATCCGGCAATCAACTCACAACGATCTACCGCATGGTGCAACGCGTGACGGGTGCGCCGTAAGCCCGAGCGTTAGACCGGATCGAAGGCTCCGCGTACGATCATCGCTTCGCCGATCGCGCGCGCTTCGCGTAGCGTTTGCGGCGTGCCGGCTTCTTTGCCCGACGCGATCAGTTTTTCGAGTTCTTCATCGAAAAAAGCCGTGACTTCGGCTTGCGCGTGTAGGCCGTGCTGCACGCGTTGCGCGATCATCAAGCGATAGATGCGATCGGTCGCGAGATCTTCCATGTAGCCGTCCAGCAGGCTCGCGCCTTTGCCGTTGATATACCCGTTACGATAGCGGATGACGGTGCGGACTGCGGCCCGCGTTCCCTGGGCGGTCGTCTTGCCGACGCCTACCACGGACGGGCGCAGATCGGGATGCGCGTCGAAGCCGGCTGCGAACGTCGCCAGCTGGTTGGGTGCTGGGAACTGTGCGACGGCGATCGCATTTTGGTCGGGGTGCCCCGTCCATGCGCCGTCCATGCCACACGTTGCTTCGTTTTTCTTATCGGTCGCGAGCACCGCCAGCGCGCGCTCGTTGAGTTTGTTGTCTTCGCGGCTCGGAAAGAGCGCCGTCATACCGCCGATCGCGAGCAAGCCGTGTTTGTGGCAGATCGACGGAATTAACGTGCGCAGGTTCTGAAAGAACGGGACGTCGTGCGGGATGGTGTTGCGATCGGGTAAGACCCAAGCCGGGTCGTCGAGATTGTAGTGAATGAGGCTCGCCATATAATCCCAGCGGCCGAGGTCGATGCCGATGAGGTTGTCCCGCAAAACGTAAGCGAATTCTTCGAGTTGGAATGCGAAGGGATGCGATTCGCAGAGCGCCATGCACTTGATGTAATCGTGCGGCCGGCCTTTGCTTTCGGCCAGCGTCTTGAAGACGTCGCGCCACCACAGCGCTTCCTCAGCGGATTCCGTCTTCGGAATGTATACGCACAGCGGATGCGCGAGTCTCGCGAGGTCGAGCCCGAAGACGAGTAACGCGAGATCGAACAGCGACGCCGACGTAATTTCGTCGTAGATGCCGGCCTGGCCGAGGTGGAGTCCGCGTACGCGAGTGAAGGTGACGGTGCCCGATCGTCCGATGCCCACCGTGCCGCCGCGTTTCGTATCTTCATATGTCAGGTCGCCATAAAGCGCCGCCGTGACGTTACGTACGCCGAGCAGAATCCGCTCGAACGAGTTGGCCATCGAGTCTTCGAGGTCGAGCATGACGCCCGGAGCACCGGAGTTGAGCATCTTTACGACCAGGTCGGCTTCGTCCGCCGGACCCGTCATCTGATTGCGCTGATCGACGCACCAGGCCGGGAGGTCGATGTTCCACGGTTCGCTCGTTGCTTCCGAAGCGGCACGATACGCTGGGCGGTCGCCGGCATGCGACGCTGCCAAAACGCGCGTTCGCAGCGCGGCGAGTTGCTGTTGACGCGGAGTGAAGCGCTCGTGCAGCGGCCGGTAAAAGGCGGCGAAGCCGCTGGGAAGATTGCGTTCGATCGAAAATCCGGCGGGCGCCGCGTTCATCGCCGGTAGCGCGTTCTGCGCGAAAGTCAAGGTCGAGTTCCTTCCTAATGCGGGCGCTGCGTTCGGGAACGCAGCTCGCTTGCCGCAACGCTGGACCGCGAGCCTTGCTCTCTTTCCCGGCCCGGGGCACCTGAAGCCGGGAGCGCGTGGGAAGCACGTAACCATACGGTCGCGGAGCGCCGCCAACCGGCACTTCGCGATTCCAGCGGTATCGCTGGCCGGCGCCGCGAACGCAGGACGCGAGACCGGGACGCGCCCGTAGCTCAATTGGATAGAGCGAAGGACTCCTAAGCCTTAGGCTGCCAGTTCGATTCTGGCCGGGCGCACCACGTCCCGTCCCTACGTTGCAAGCTCGGCACTCTCCACCACCACATCGCCGTCGCGGTCGATCATTACGGCGAACTGGATCGGATTGCAGCAGACGGGACAGTCCTCGACGAACCGCTGACGCCGACCGCCGCTGGGGTCGACCGCGACGAAATTCTGTTCTGAGCAGCGAGGGCAGAGATAGGCGGCGTCGTTCTCTAGCGGCACGCGGGCCCTATTGCACTTGGCCCGCGGGTCTCCCGTGGCATATTTACTCCACGGCTCCGCCTGTGGTATGTTGAGCACGGAACGGACGGCGTGTCCGTCTTTTTTATGTCGGCCCGCAACCAGGAATACGAAAATGGCAAAAAAAGAACATCGGGTTATGGTGGTCCTCGCTTGCCAAGAATGCAAGCGGCGCAACTACAATACGCAGAAGAACAAGCAGACCAACACGGATCGCCTGGAGCTTTCGAAATACTGTCGTTTTTGCCGCTGCCATAAAGCGCACCGGGAAACGAAGTAGCCGGGCCTTCTCCGCGACATAAGGGTAAGATGAAGGTGCGGTCCGGATGTAGGGTGGTAGCTCAATTGGTAGAGTTGCGGTCTCCAAAACCGTCGGTTGCAGGTTCGAGTCCTGTCCGCCCTGCCAGAATTATGAGAGCGTTGCCTCTCGAGGGAGCACGAGTCGCATGAATAGGCCAACGGGTGGTGGCGGGACGACGATCAAGCCGGGAACGCCCGTGCGACGCCCCGTCGGGCCGCCGGATCGTGCGGCACGCCAACAAAACGCCGAGCGTTTCATTCGCGATCTCATCGCGGAGATGCGCCGCGTCACGTGGCCGACGCGTCCCGAATGGGTATCGGCGACGGTTCTGACGATCGGCTTGGTCGTCGTCGTCGGGTTCTATACGTACGTCGCAGATCAAATTTTCGGTTTTCTTTTCGGGCTCGTCCATCACTAAGGATTCATCGTGGAAAACGTAACCTCGGACGTCACGGAAGAAGCCGCGCTCGTCGCCCCCGTATCGAAGAAGGACGAACGCCGTAAATGGTTCGTGATTCATACGTATTCGGGTTACGAGAACAAGGTAAAAGCGAACCTCGAGCGGCGCATTCACTCGATGAATATGTCGGAGAAAATTTTCCGCGTGCTCGTTCCGATGGAAGACGAAGTCGAGTTCAAGGACGGCAAGCGAAAGATCACGCCGAAAAAGGTCTTTCCGGGTTACGTGCTGGTCGAGATGGATATGGACGATCAGTCCTGGTACGTCGTGCGCAACACGTCGGGGGTTACGGGCTTCGTCGGTTCCCCCGGGGCCGGTGAGAAACCGGTCGCGCTGCAGGACAAAGAAGTGAAGACGATTCTCAAGCAGATGGGCATCGAGACGCCCAAGCTCAAGATCGACTTCGCCAAAGGCGATCGCGTCAAAGTTACGAGCGGACCGTTCTTCGACTTCACCGGCATCGTCGATGAGATCCAGCCCGAAAAAGAAAAAGTACGCGCGCTCATCTCGATCTTCGGTCGCGAGACGCCGGTGGAACTCGAATTTTACCAAATCGAAAAAGTGTAGTTCTCAGCCCGCATTTTCGTCGATAGTCGCTCTCCGAAGACGACGCCGCTCCCGTTTGACACGGCGGTGCATCGCGAATGAAGCGACGCACTCGCCGGTAGCACGAACGCCTATCCGCGGCTTGGATTAGCAATGCGTGTACATTCCATCTGCTGTATACATGTCGCATCCGATGCCGATCGCTGCCTGTGCATCTTGATAGGGAAAATTGCCGCTGCTGCTCGTCACGGTAACGTTCACGCCGTCGTAATAGTCCTGCGAGAGCGCTACGTAAGTGACCGTCGCTGACGGCGTCGTGAAGTCGTCTTGCTTCCCGCTCACGGGGTCGATGAGGTGCCCGTGCAAGGCCGAACTCCCGAGAAAGGAGCCGGCGAAACGCCAGTGATACAGGAGTTGGGCCGAAGAGAAGCCGCTACCGGTTACGATCGCCGTCAGGCCTTCGCTTCCACCCTTTGGAACGTTGGAATATCGCGGTGATATGGCGGCAGAAGCGTTGACTGGCGCCGGCGATGGACTAGCGGCGACGCTCACCGTCGCGCTTGAACTTCCGATCGGCGTGCGAGACTGACCGTTCACGAGTTTCGCAGTAACGGCTACGACATCGGTATTTCCACTCGACGTGGTAGCGCCGGCAACGTAGGTAACCGTCGCCTTCGTGCTCTCGAAGTTGTCGCGGTGACCGTCGATCCCGTCGATGAGGTGCCCGTACTTCCCGGTGTTCGTATAGGAGTACACGAGCGGTGCGTTTGCGGTCTGGGCGTCTTGGACTTTAGTCGCGAGATCGATCGTCGCGAGAGTTGCGATGGACGAAGACGGGGGCGTAAGCGTTACCTTCGTGCCGATGACATCGACGAGATACACGTCGGCTCGGTTCGAGCGGATGAGGTCGCCGGCGACTGCCGCGGTATCCAGCGCTCCCAGAAGTAAGTCGCCGCCGGTGAGCACGCGCGAAAACGCCAGCGATGCCGTTGCCGCCGTAATGTTGCCGGTCGCCGCACTGCCGACGTAACGCAAGATCGCATCGAAGGTCTTATCTTGAACGATTCCGGCGCTCGCAAGCGCAGTGAAACCCAGAGTAAAAACGGTCTTGACGTCGCCCGCTGCTGCGGCCGTTTCGAAGTTCGGAATCGCCGCATACAGTGGAAGCAACTCTTTGACGAGGTCCCCAACGGGACCGTGACTCGCGAGAGAGTTTGCCCCGAGCGCGACCGACGCCGCGAACGGCACGAGCACTTCGGTAATCATGAACGACGTCGACGTGTCGAGTTGCGCTTGCCTTTCGAGCGCGGTGAGTTGGCTCTCATCTCCGCTCTTGAGCCCGGGGCCCACGATCGCAACGCGATACCGCGAGGACTTCGCATTTGGGACATTGATCGTTGGCGAGCTGTCGGTATTGACGGGCGTGTACGCTGTCGGCGAAGTGGATGAACTTGCGTTACCCGCCGCCGAGCTCGCGAAGTATGCCGCGACGATGTCGTTGATCGTGCCTAAGACGCCGTTGAAACCGCTGACGGAGGGAATCGATTGCGCCGGCGAGCGGTCCGGCGGTCCATCGTTGATTTGGGTGCCCGGTACGCCCGTATCGTCCTGTGCGACATGGGATACTTGATCGACGAAGGCGCTCGCGCTGCGGCGAAAGCGGTTCTGGAAGTGCAGACCGTCGGGCAGCGAATCGAGAATCGGCGTTATGCCGCTTCGTCCATCCGCCGCAGGGGAGATCGTAAGGCTGTCCCGGCCGCGCTTTTCGGGCGCCAGTGCGACGGTGGCGGGAAGATGCATCGCGCTGGATGCGACGAGCGCGCGAATAAGGCCGTTCACTGCCGAAACGACACCGGGATCGGCAATCGATGAGGTCGTGGGGTGCGACACGATCGCCGCTGTAAGCGCGTTCTCGATCGTGTTTAAACCGGGCAGCGTGTCGAGTGAGTCGAGGACGATCTGCCGCTGCACGGGCGGCAGCATGAAAAAATACGCGCCATAGAAGACGAGAACTTCGGCCGTCGTGTGAACGGTGAGTGTCGGCCCCTTGGTACGCAGGAAGCTCAGGAGGAGCGGCTTGCCCGCGCTGCCCGCGACCATCGCTAGTTGCGCGTCGCCGAATGCTCTCAAAGTAAATGAGCCGCTCGGGTCGATCGAGGACCCGCCCAAACTGTTTTGCACCGCGAGCGATTTCGGATCGAGCGTTACGCTGGTCGGGAAGCGCACGCTGCCGGATTCCGGCACGGTGCCAGGAATGCTGCTCGTGCTTGCGGGGAACGTCGGCGTAGAAGATGCCGTCGGACCGCCCGCCGGCGTCCGCGGGGTCGTCGCGGCGATATAGGAACCTCCGCCGCAGCCGGCAAGCAGGCTTGCGACCATGACGAGGCCGGCAACGGTGCGGGCCGGTAAAACTTGCATACGTCTCTCCTGGAGCGTCGTAAAAGTGCGACGTCGAGAGCATCGTATGCGCGCAATAGCCGCCGCAGTATCGGGAGAAACCCTACCAGGGCCCGCCATATCGTCCTCGTGCTGCACCCGCATCGCTAAGTGGCCGAGCTGTCCTTTACCGACTGAACCGTCTTGTGCTATTCTCGTAGAGTTGCGCCCGCGGCCTCACCCCGGCTCGAGCGCGCCCGTCCGCAAGGGGGAGAGCGCCGCACCGCGGCGTTCGAAAGGAAAACCGTATGGCCAAGAAAGTCGTCGGCAAGATCGGCTTGCAGCTCAACGCCGGCAAAGCCACCCCGGCTCCCCCCGTCGGGCCCGCGCTCGGACCCTACTCGCTCAACATCATGGCGTTCTGCAAAGAGTACAACGAACGGACGCAGAGCCAAGCCGGCATGGTGATTCCCGTCGAAATCACCGTCTATGAAGACCGCACGTTTACGTTCGTCACGAAGACGCCGCCCGCGAGTTTTCTGATAAAGAAGGCGATCGGCATTCAATCGGGTTCGGCGATTCCCAACCGTAACAAGGTCGGTAAGCTCAGCGCAAAACAGCTTCGCGAGATCGCCGAAACCAAAATGGCGGATCTCAATGCGAACGACGTCGATATGGCGATGCGGGTCATCTCGGGGACCGCGCGCTCGATGGGCGTCGAGGTAACCGCATAATGGCCAAGGTGCACGGCAAGAAGTATCGCACGCGCGCCGCGTCGTTCGATCGCAATAAGTTACACGACATCGGTGAAGCGACGGCAGCCGTCAAGAAGAACGCGACGTCGAAATTCGACGAGACGGTCGAGATCCACATCCGGCTCGGCGTCGATCCGAAGAAGAGCGATCAAAACGTGCGCGGGACGGTGCTGCTGCCAAACGGTACCGGACGCATAGTTCGCGTCATCGCGTTCGCGAAGGGCGATAAAGCACGCGAAGCGGAAGCCGCCGGGGCCGACGTCGTCGGTGAAGCGGATCTCATCGACCGGGTGAAGGGCGGCTTTTCCGACTTCGACGTCGCGGTTGCGACGCCCGATATGATGGGTGCGGTCGGTTCCAATCTCGGCCGAATCCTCGCGCAGAAAATGCCGAACCCGAAGTCGGGAACCGTGACGCCGAACATCGGCAACGCGATTCGCGATATCAAAGCCGGTAAGGTCGAGTATCGTCTCGACAAGAGCGGCATCGTGCACACGATCGTGGGCAAGTGCAGTTTTGGCGAGGACCAGATCGCCGAAAACGTCGCGACGCTGCTCGACGCGATCGTGCGTGCGAAACCATCGGCCGCGAAAGGCACGTACGTCCGCAGCGTAACTTTGACGAGCACCATGGGTCCGGGTGTGAAGCTCGATCCCAATCGCGTGAAATCCACCGCCGCCACTTCTTGAGTGAGTCACCTTTGAAACGGCGACCGCGCGATTTCGTTTAATCGCTCGTGCGCCGCCGATGAGGTCAGGGCGCGCGGTACCAGGTTCCCGCGTCGGTGCTGCGGGCGACGACGTACGTTCGTGCGAGGTGCTCGGCAAGAATCGGCGAGCGCTCTTGCACCAGCGCGCGGTAGTCGTCGGCGATGAAGATGTAGCGTGGACGGATTGTCGCGATTTGTTTCTCTAAAAGTCGCCAGCGTTCGGGCGGGTAGAGTTCGAGCGCCCAACCGTTGATCGGCACGGCTTGATCGCGCGCGGCGATGAGGTACACGCGTGGATCGCCGCCGACGTAGACCCCGCCGCGCGCGTTCCGCGGTTCGTCGAGAAAAGCGGCGATCGCCGCCGCGCGTGCGTATCCGCCGCTGAAACGCAGCCGATAGCGTTCCGCTGCCGACTCGCTTGCGAAGGGCCGATCGCGTGCGATCCGCGCCGCGCTTTTAGCGACGGTCAGCGCATCGGGGAGCAACGCCGCTCCCACGCATACGAGCGCCGCCACGGCGATGCCGCGACGCGCGTCGCGCTCGCGTAGCCGCACGGCGATCGCGTCGATTCCGAAGGTTGCGAGCACGCCCAGGGGCGGAATCAGCAGCAGAAAGTGATAGGGCCACCACGATTGCACCTGCACGAGCACGATAGCGAGCGATGCGATGAGATACGCGAGCGCGACGTCGCGCCACAGCGCGGCGCGCGCGTCTCGTATGTCCGCGCAGCCCAGCGCCGCCAGCGGCACGAGAAAGCCGAAGCCCACAGCGAACCAGCGCGCGCTCTCCGCCAAGCGCTGCACCGGGGCCACTCCGGCCGTCGCGACGATGCGCGAAGGCAGCACGAAGAAGGTCGTCACGACTTCGGGCAGAGTACCATCGTGCAGCGCCGACAACGCGAAGGCGACGAGCGGAACGGTAGCGCCGACGAGCCACGCGCCGGCTAGGGCCACTCGGCGCCGCCGTACCATCACCGTAACGAGTATCGCGACGACGATCCCGGCGAAAAGCAGCTTGAAAAAGATTGCCAAACCGGCCGCCAGGCCGCCGGCGACCGCGAGTGCCACTGCGGCTCGCGGCGTGCGCTCGCCTTCGAACGCAGCAATCGTCGCCCAGCAGCAACAGATTAGCGGCAGGCCGACGAGCCCCTCGACCTGCGTTAAGGCAGAGCCGTCCGTAACGGCGTACGTCGCACCGGTGATGACGAGTGCACCCGCCGTCGCGCTGCCGGGCAGCCGCACGTGGCGACGCAGCGCCGTCGCTACGACGAGGGTGAGCGCGAGGTTCCAAACCAACTCGACCGCATGCAGGGCCTCTTGCCGAAAGCCGCCGACCGTGCCGGCTACGGTATAGAATGCGAAGATACCAGGCTGTTTGACATCCCAGAAATCCCGGTAGAGGATCGCGCCGCGTGCCAGCTCTTTGCCGGCGACCAGAAACAGCGCTTGGTCTCCACCGAAAGGATCGGCGAGCCGAAGGAGCCCGAGCGCGGCAACGAGCGCGAGCGCAACGCACAGACGGAGCACGAGGCTTCATGTACGCTCGCGGGACCGGGCACCTTCGATCGCCGTGTCAAGCCATTTGAAAACCTTACCGGCGGCCGATTCATCGCGCCATAATTGATCTTACCGGAGCGTGCTCGAAAGCGGCGTCCTCGGCGAGGGA